>Ga0315328_10000041_pt1 | contig 42505 bp, 41 predicted proteins | sample M120032315metaG_FD_203462 | JGI IMG/M metagenome (GOLD analysis project Ga0315328, IMG submission 203462) | Ammonia-oxidizing marine archaeal communities from Monterey Bay, California, United States - M1 200m 32315 | ecosystem: Environmental > Aquatic > Marine > Intertidal zone | place: USA... | reverse complement strand
TTCCGCTACCGATCACCACCCACCCGCTACAGGCCGCGGTTACCGAACCGTGCAAGGTGTTCCTACCGACCGTGGTGGTTTCGGGCTCGCTCCACGTCTACGTGAGCCAGACAGACCGCGGCGAGCTTGTGTTCGGTGCTTCTGTTGACCCGGTGGGCACCTACCGGGTCAACGGCACCCTCGAGTTCACCGAGGAGCTGGCCGGCCACGTTCTGGAGCTGATGCCGGGCATCTCCAAGATGCGACTGCTGCGTCAGTGGTCCGGCCTGTGCGACATGACCCCGGACTACTCCCCGGTGATGGGTAACACCCCCGTCGAGGGCTACCTGGTCGACGTCGGCTGGGGGACCTATGGATTCAAGGCTGGCCCGGTGGCTGGCGAAACCCTGGCTGAGACGATCGCCACCGGCCGCAACGCGGACCTGATCTCAGCCTTCGGCATCGAGCGCTTCACCGAGGGAGACCTCGTTGGCGAAAAGGGCGCGGCGGCGGTGGGCCACTAATGATCGTTGTTCCCTGTCCAAACTGCGGTCCCCGGAACTCCGGTGACCTTCGTCCGGCTGGAGAGGTCATCTCCCGTCCCGACCCCGCCACCTGCTCGCTAAGTGAGTGGCGCGAATACCTGTACATACGACCCAACCCTGCTGGCTGGGTCACAGAAACCTGGTACTGCCGTGGTGGATGCCGCCGGTACTTCACCATCGAGCGCAACACGGCCACCAACGAGATTCGCGGTCAGGAGGCGTCATGAGTAGTCGACTTCCCGTACAACCAGGCGAGGTGATCGACCGGTCCAAGAGGTTGGCTTTCACCTGGAACGGCAAGCAGATGGCGGGCTTCAAGGGTGACACCATTGCCTCGGCGATTGCCGCCAATGGTGTCGACGTGTTCGGCCGATCCATGAAGTACCACCGCAAGCGCGGGATCATGACCGCCGACCATTGGGATCCGAACCTCTTCGTGCAGGTCGGGGACGAGCCCAACGTTCGCGCCGGTAGCCGCCAACTGCAAGCAGGGATGGAGGTATCCACCCAGAACGTGTGGCCGAGCCTGAGCTTCGACCTAGCGGCAGCCAACCAGCTGGTGGGTCGCTTCTTGTCCTCCGGCTTCTACTACAAGACCTTCATGCGCCCGCAGTTTCTGTGGCCGCTCTACCAGAAGGTCCTGCGGAAGTTCGCTCCGGGTGGCGAGATCCACTGGAAGACCAGCACGCACGGCGCCTACGACAAGCGTTACGTACACCCGGACGTCCTGGTCGCAGGCGGCGGGCCGGCCGGCATGGGAACGGCACTCGCCGCCGCCGACGCCGGCGCCTCAGTCCTCCTGGTCGAGCACTACACCGAACTGGGTGGCCACCTCCGCTGGGGCGATGACGCCCAGAGGGCGGCGGCAGCCTCGTTGGCGACCGCCTGTGAGGCACACTCCAATATCGAGGTACTGCTCGACTCGACGGTCACAGGGCGTTACGACCACAACTGGATCGCCGTGAATCAGCGGAGCCACGAGATCGCTCCCGAGCGCCTTATCAAGGCCCGGGCCGGCGTGATGGTGGTAGCCGCCGGCCTCATCGAACGTCCATATGTGTTTGCTGGCAACGACACCCCGGGGGTCCTGTTGGCCGGTGCGGTCCGTCGACTCATCAATCTGTTCGGCGTGAAGCCCGGAAAGAAGGCCGTCGTGCTGACAGCAAACGAGGAGGGTGACGCTGTGGTCGCCGACCTCGAGCGAGCCGGCGTGGCGATCGTTGCCGTGCTGGACGCCCGTGCGGGCGAGAGCATCGTGTCAGTGGAGGGCAAGGGGCGCGTGTCCAAGGTGCAGGTGAACGACGGACGGACCGTCAGTGCCGACACCGTCGTCACAGCCACCGGTTGGACGGCCCCGACGTCGTTGCTGAACATGGCCGGCGACCGGCCCGTCTACGACGCCTCGGCCGCCCGGTACTTCTCGACCGGCAACCTGCCCAGCAACATCCTTGCCACCGGCGGCATCGTCGGCGACGGGTCAACCGCCGAGCTGGAAGCCCACGGTCGGGCCACCGGCGAATTGGCTGCCAACCGCTCGCTACGTCGCCGTCACGACCGGGTCAGTCAGACGGCACGTGCCGGTACTCCTTCCTGGGTCAAGCCCGAGAAGATGGAAGACGGCCGTGTTCCGCTCGCTCGGAACCCGCACCCGGAGTGCTACAAGAGCACCACTCACGGGATGGTCGACTTCTCCGAGGACGTTTCATCCAAGGATCTCCTCCAAGCCGCCAAGGAGGGCTTCGACTCCATCGAGCTAATGAAGCGGTACACCACCGTGACCATGGGTCCAGCCCAGGGCAAACTCGAGACAGTCAACGCTGCGGCCGTTCTGGCAGAGGCCAACGGGGTCGCCATGGCAGACATCGGGACCACCGTATGGCGGCCTCCGTACTCGCCGATCTCCTTGGGAGCCCTTGCTGGGCGGATCCTGGAGCCGGTACGTCGTTCGGCCCTGCAGGACTGGCACGAAGCTCACGGGTCCTCGCCGCTCCTGGCTGGCCAGTGGGTCCGTCCGGACCACTACGGAGACGCTGTGGCCGAGGCCACCAACGTGCGGACCAACGTCGGGCTAATCGACGTGACGCCGCTAGGCAAGCTGGACCTCCGTGGAGCCGACGTTCCGAAGCTCCTGGAACTGGTGTACGTCAACAAGTGGCAGAAGCTTGACGTCGGTCGAGTCCGCTACGGCACGATGGTGGCTGAGGACGGCGTCGTCTCCGACGACGGGGTGACCGGTCGCCTGGGCGAAGACCACTGGCTGATGACTACCACGTCATCGGGTGCTGGCGCCGTTTGGGAGATGCTGGAGGACTGGCTGCAGACCTACCGCCCAGAGTGGGACGTGCACGTCACGGCCGTGACCGGCGGGCTCACAAGCATCAACGTGGCAGGGCCCAACAGCCGGACCCTGCTTGAGCGCTTGACCGAGGGTGTCGACCTCAGCTCCGACGCCTTCCCGTACTTCAGCGTGCGCCAAGGAACCGTGGCCGGCGTCTCCGACTGCATCATCTGGAGGATCGGGTTCACCGGCGAGCTCTCCTACGAGGTTCACGTGCCATCCGGGCACGCCCTCCACGTGTGGGAGACCCTGTTGGAGACCGGTGCCGACCTGGGCTGCGCCCCGTTCGGCGTCGAGGCCCAGCGGATACTGCGACTCGAGAAGGGCCACTACATCGTGGGCCAGGACACCGACGGCCTTTCCAAGGCTCCGACAGCCGGCCTCGGTGGACTAGTGAAGTTGGACAAGCCAGACACCCTCGGCCTGCCCGAGTTGAAGCACGCCTACGAGCGGTCCGACCTGCCCATCTTGGTTGGGATCCAGACCGTAGACGGCTCAATCGTCCCCGAGGAGGCTGCCCAGATCGTGGACGGCGACTCGAACACGATCCTGGGTCGAATCACATCTAGCCGAATGTCACCGACGCTGGGTCGATCGATCTGCCTCGGACAGGTTTCTCCGGTCCTGGCGGCCGCTGGTTCGGAGATCACTGTATTACTGGCCGACGGCCGGCGCATCAAGGCAGTGGTGCAGGAGCATCACGCCCACGTCGATCACGAGGGAGCCCGTCAGCGTGTCTGAGACCACCATGCACAGTCCCGTGGACATCGGCCCCCTCACCTCCCCTGACGGGGGCGTGGTCCTGGCCGACGCCTATGCCACCACCAAGATCCAGGTTCGGGCCGGCGCCTCAACGGACGCCGCCGCCTTCCTGAGCGCGTCCTACGGGAGCAGCAGTCGGAACGCCGACGGCGACCTGGTGTGCGGCTCCCGACCTGACGAGTGGACCATCTACGGAGCTCCCGGTCGGTCAGATGCCATCGTGGCGTCGGTACCGAGCGGAGGTTTCGTGACGGTCATCGACATCACCCACGGTCGAGCGATGTTGCGGATCAGCGGGGTGAACGCCACCGCCGCGCTGTCCAAGATCTGCAACCTCGACCTGTCCGATGAACTCACCCCCGACGGCGCCGTGTTCAGCGGCTCACTGGGAGCTGTGGGCTGTGACTGGGTGCGCGACGATCAGGACGGCCAGACGTCCTTTTTGATCAGTTGTGAGCGCTCGTTCGGAAAGTTCCTGTTCATCGCCGTAGCCGACGCGTGCACTGAGTTCGGACTCTCGGTCCCCCGCGGCTGGGAGCTGCACGGACACTGATCAGTTTTCCCGTCGGACGCGTCGAAACGTGCCCGACGGTGGGGCCGACGACGTGAACCGTTCTACGGTCGCCTACCAATTCAGGATCGGCAAGGGGTCCATCCGCAACGTGCCGTAGGGTGCGCCGGCGATGGACCTCGCCGCGTTGACCGCCACCGAACAGAAGTTGCTACTGGACGCCGGCAAGGCATCGTGTCGCGAACTCCTAGCCGACTGTCGGACCCGGGCCGAGATGACCGAACCTGTAGTCAACGCCATACCGACCGTCCACTGGGAAACAGCGGAGGACCTCGCTGGCCGACTCGACGACGACCAGACCCTGCTCAGGGGGACACCCCTGCGGGGCCTTGTCACCGCCTTCAAGGATCTCGGCGATACCGCCGGCGTCCTGACCACCCGGGGATCACCGGTCTTCGAGGACCACATACCTACTGAAGACGCGCCCCTGATTGCCCAGCTCCGCCGGTGTGGCGTGGTGCCCGTCGGCAAGACCAACACGCCCGAGTTCGGGAAGGGCTCCCACACCTTCAATCCGGTACTAGGCCTGACTCGTAACCCATGGGATCCGACACGTAGCGCGGGTGGTTCCAGTGGCGGTGCGGCCGTGGGTCTTGCCTGTGGCTCGCTCTCCATCGCCGACGGTTCCGACCTAGGTGGCTCGCTACGGAATCCTGCGGCCTTCAACGGCGTGGTCGGTTTCCGTCCCACGACGGGCTCCATTCCCTTGGACGTGCACCCCGATCCCCGCACCGACCAACCGATCGTCGGCCCGATGGGCCGGACGGTGGCGGACATGGCCCTCCTTCTACAGGTGATGAGCGCCACCGAAGTGTCAACAGATCCCGTCACAACCGTTCCTCGGGTGGCGTTTTCCCCCGACCTCGGGGACCTTCCCGTGGATCCCGACATCCGGGCGACCACAGGCCGAGCCGTCGATGCCCTAGCGGATGCCGGCTGGGAGGTGGAAGAGGCCTGTCCCGACCTCACTGGAGCCGATCAGTGTTTCGAGGACCTACGCGCCCTCTTCCAGACCTTCCACATGGCCGCTCTCGTCGACGACGAGCGAGTGAAGGCCACAGCCCGCTACGAGATACGGCTGGGGCTTTCTATTGATGCCGATCGGGTTGCCGGAGCGGTGGCTACCGAGGGACGTATCCGGTCTGAGTGGGATCGGTTCCTCGTCGAGGGTCGCTTCGATGCGTTCCTGTCCCCGACCACCCAGGTGCCACCGTTTCCCGTCGGCATGGAGTGGGTCGACGAGATCGACGGCGTGCCCCTGGACCACTACACCCACTGGATGCGATCCTGCTCAAGGATCACCGTGACCGGGGCACCGTCTGCATCCATACCCGCAGGGTTCACCGACGGGGGCCTACCGGTCGGTGTCCAGTTTGCTGGACGACGTCACGGTGACGCTCCTCTGGTGGCCCTCCTGGCCGCCGCCGAGGAGGTGTTCGGCACGGCGCCAGCACCCGACATCGGGGCCTTGGCCACCCTTGATCCGAGGACCCTTCCTCCAGGCCCTCTGGGCTAACAGCCAATAGGAGGCGCGCCTGTGCCCCCTGACCGCCATGGGTGATTGCTCCCGCTCTCCAATGAGCCGTAGATTGCGCGCGTCCGCACCCCGCCGGGCGAAGTTCAACGTCGGAGGTCTCCCCATGGAGGCAGCAACCGAACCCCTCCAGGTATGGCGCACCGTGGTACCCCCCGAGTGGATCGACTACAACGGCCACCTGACCGAGGGCTTCTATGCCGTGGCGTTCGGTCATGCCACCGATGCCATCTTGACGGCTCTGGGGTTCGGATCCGACTACCTGACGATCCATGGCAGCTTTTACACCGTGGAGACCCGCATCCGGTACCTACGGGAGGTCAAAGAAGGAGCGGAGATCTACACCGAATCGCTGGTCCTCGGCGCTGACGCCAAGCGACTTCACGTCCACCATGACCTCTTTGCCGACGACGATTCCGACCCGGTGGCCACCCAGGAGTGCATGATGCTCCACGTCGTCCAGGGGTCAAGTGGCCCCATGGTGGCCCCGATGGTCGAGCCGGTGGCCTCGGCCGCCCTGGTCGTCGCCGCCGCCCATGCCGAAGTGCCGTCACCCGACCACGTCGGGAAGGGTGTGAGGACCCTTCGTTGAGCGGCGCCACGAATATCCGAACGTCGGCCATCTCGTCACTGCTTGGCGTCTGGGCACTGTTCCTGGGGTTCGCCCTTCTGCAAGTCGGCACCGGACTGCAGCGCATCCTGTTACCAATTCGCGGAGAGTCGGAAGGCATTGGTGCAGGTGCCATGGGAGTTGTCATGGCCGTGCACTTCGCCGGCTACCTGGCGGGGGCCAAGGTCATTCCGATCGCCCTGATGTCCGTCGGGCACATACGCGTCTTCGCCGCCTTGGCCTCCACTGGGTCCACTGCAGTCCTTGTCAACGCTGTACTCGTCACCACACCCAGTTGGTCACTGGTGTACTTCGTAAGCGGCCTGTGTAACGCCGGGGTATTCGTCATCCTGGAGAGTTGGTTGAACGACCGGGCAACCAACGAAACCCGTGGCAGCATCCTCGGCGTTTACATGATGGTCATGATGGGTGGCACGGCCGGAGGGCAGTTGCTGCTGAACCTGGGATCAGCCGATGGTCTCGAGATGTTCGTCCTCTCGTCAGTACTCATTTCGCTTGCAGTGGTCCCGGTGACGCTGTCGGCATCGACCTCTCCTCCTATGCCGAGTACCGAGAAGATGCCGCTGCGAGAGCTGTACCGGACGATTCCGTCTGCCGTGGTAGGGATTGTCTTCTGCTCCTTCAGCGCCGCGGCCGCTTCGTCGATGGCGGCTGTGTTCGGCACCACATCCGGTATGGGGGCCGGCCGTATCACCTTGTTCACCACTGCGGCGGTGGTCGGTGCCGTGCTGCTACAGGTGCCTCTTGGCTCGTTGTCCGATCGCTACCCACGCCGGGCAGTGATTCTCGGTGTCAGCAGCATCTCTTGTGGCTTGGCTGTGGTCGGAGCACTCACCCCGTCCTCCCATCTCGCTCTTATCGGTGTGAACCTGGTATTCGGCGCCTTCGTGTTCCCGCTATACGGACAGTTCGTGGCTCTTGCCAATGACTGGGTGCCGCCAGAGAAGCGGGTCGCTGCGGCTTCGACGCTCGTGCTGGCATCGAGCTTCGGGGCTATGGCCGCGCCGATGATCATTGGTTTCACGATGGAGTCGTTCGGTCCCTCGGCATACTTCTGGACGCTCGCCACCATCCTCGCTCTTCTAGTCCTCTATCTGGCCTTCCGGGCACGAGTACGCCAACCCATTCCGGTGGAACGCCAGACACGCTTTCAACCTGTTGTGGCTCGGTCCGGCGAACTTGCCCACTCCGTGGGCAAATGGGTGATGCACCCTCTCGCCGGATGGCACAGCCGTCGCGACGACCACGAGTGCGAGGTGGATGAACGCCATCCCAGCCACTGGACGCGACCCAGCGACGGCAGTGGTTGAAACACCACGATTCCGCTGATCTAGAAGTCAGTGGATCCGGGACCATTCCTCAATCCGACACCCATCAGCAGCGGTCGGAGCTTCACCAGGCCGCTGCTCATCGGCGGGGAACCAGGACACAAGACCGTCCGCGCCCTCGGCGTTGGTCCATCCAGGGTATTCGGCAAGGAGGTCCAACGGTCCCGTGGTCTGTCGAAACCGCTCCTCGCCCGGCGCCCAGCCGTCCGGTGTGTCGACCGGCGAGTCCCAACGTTCGAAGGCATCCTCACCGACCATCAGCACCGCTGCCGCCTCGTTGACCGGGGCGTAGTCGACCAGCGCTTGGAGTCGGGCCACCTCAGCGAGAAACCAGGCATGGTCGTCGTAGATGGTGCTGGCCAAAATCGACCCCGTCCCACCGTCAGAGTCTGTCCGCCGCCAGCCTGCCATAGCGAGTCCTGTATGGGCATCGATCCACGCCAACTGGTGGACAAATGCATCGAGGCCAGCGTCCACCCGATCAGGCTGGGTCCATCGGCGGCGTTGGAAGAGTTGCACGTAGACAAACTCCGATAAAGGACTGTTCTTAGAACGGCCGTCCTAGACCAGGCGCCGCATGACGTTCGACTCTGCAAGCAGGGTGACACCGGGAAGCGCCGCCGCGGCGCCGACGCGTTCCTGGAAGCCAGGATCGGCCATACCACTCGCGGTGTCCTCCGACCAGCGACCTAGCGAATCCCACCCCAGAATCAGTCGGACACTTGGGCCCGTGCCCATCATGCTGTTACACACGATGATTGGAGCGTCCGTGACCTCGTGCAGTTGGTCGGCAACGCCTATCGCCGCAGCGGTCAGGGGACCCATCTGTGGGAGCGGTGCCCTATGTGTGACGTTGGTAACGAAGGCCGGGGTCTTCGACCAGTCTCCGACCGTATGGCTGACCTCCCAGAAGGAATCCTCAGGTCGGCCCTCCACGCAGTCGTTCACGGCTGCGGCCAGAGGACCCATGGCGTCCAAGTCGGCATCGACATGGATGGGCTCCCCTGAGTCAAAGGCGTCGATGTCGGGCACCAGGGCCGAAGCCCCATACTCGCCCTGGGTGCCGACCACCGTTTCCCAGAGGTTGTACCCGTAGTCCGACATCCCGTTGATCGCCTCGTGGGCAGCGATTAGGGCAGCGGCGGCTTCGCCCTGCCGGCCCGGATCCATCAGGAACACTCGGTTCCAAATCTTCATGGCGTGCACCTCAGGTTATGCGCCGCATCAACCAGGACTGAATCGACTCGGCGATGCCGACAGCGCTCTCCATCCGGTCCAGAAAGGTCCCCTCTGCCTGGACAGCATTCGAACCTGCTTCGAAGTCGGCAACCGAGTCGTAGCCAGTGATGACGACGATTCCGTTTGGTGTTCCCCACGTACTGCTTCCCACTGACGTGGTTGCCCCGTGTACCCCGTGGAGGTAGTCGGCCATGCCAACGGCGTGGGTGAGAGACGCCCGCAAGTCGGCCGGGTGAGCCTGCCAACTAACCAGGGAACTGACGGCTGGTACGTCACCACGTTCACCGGCCACGTGGACGATCCTGCTCAAGAGGTCCTGCGGGTTCTCGGCCAGACAGGGACCGATCGCACTACCCAAAGCCTGAAACTCAGGATCTGTGCCACGGACAGCCATCTCGTCGGCGAACGGGGCGAACTCTGCCACTCGGGAGGAGATACCTACTGCTCCGAGAGTGCCGACCCCTGCCGGGACCCATACGTCAAAGTCGTAGTCGGAGTTCGTGTTGGAATAGGCGACGGCCTCCGAGATGGCCTCGAGGCCTTCCCAGAATCTTGCCGGACTCAAGAAGAACTGCCGGTTCCACAGATACATATCCCCGCCTTTCGGATCAGGCCGCCTAACGATTCAGACGGCCTATTCACCATTCCATGGGGTCTGTCACGCGTCAAGCGGCGGGGCTTCCCTTAGCACTTGAAGTTGTATTGGGTCACTCCAGGTCCAGCAGATTCAGGGCGCTGGAGACGGCAGAATCCTTGGCCAAGTCATCGACTCGCTGGACCTGGGCCAGCATTGTGCGCCGCCGCAGAAAGTCGTCAGGCTCCACGATCCATTCGTGATCAGCCATAACGCGCACCTCAGCCTCAGTCAGAGGCATCAGTCCACCCATTGGTTCTCCCATCGAGCGGTCAGCATCCATCAGGTCAAGTGCCGGGAACGCCCGCATGCCCTGCCGACGCCACAGGTCGGCAGCCACACCGGGATCCAGCGCGAGGCCAGCAGCCCGTTCGTCATAACGACGCCGCGCCGTCCTACCCGGCTCGCCGTACCAACGTCGTACCGGTCTGCGACCGGGTAGGCCACAGGCCGCTGCGGCCTCTACGACCTCCTCGCCCACATTTAGGCAATCCGAGAGCTTGCCGCCAAGTACCGACACCACACCGAGAGTCGCGTCGACCTCCACGGCGTGCTCCCGAGATAGCTCAGTCCAGTCCCTCCCCTCGGCAGAGCCGCCTGGCGGCACTACTAGGGCCCGAACCCCACACCGCTCCGCGATCACGTCAGCCTCTGCAAGTGGCGTCCCCCTATCGATACGGGCGTTGATCTGCTCCAGGAGGAATATCCGATCTTCATCGGTGACGGCTACCTGCGGGTCGTCGACCTGGGTGTCTGTGGTGCCGATGACCGACCTCTCCCCCATCGGCAGCACGTAGAAAAGTCGCTCGTTGTCATCGAAGAAAGCCAGAATCCGACCGGAGTCGGTGATCCGGGGCACCACCAAATGGATGCCCTTGGAGAACACCAATCGGTGTTCGGTCGATGATCCCAGAAGATCACCGACCACAGGCACATCCGGCCCGCCGGCATTGACGACCATCCGGGCGGTGGCCTCCAGGTCTCGACCGGCAACGCGATCACGCATGGCGATCCGCCAACCATCTACTCCCTGTTCTGCGTCCAACACCTCGACTCGGTTGGCGATGGTGGCCCCATACCGCGTTGACCCGATAGCTAGTTCAGACACGAACCGGGCGTCGTTGTCGACCAGGAGGTAGTCCGAGTACTCAATGCCGCCGCGAACCAGCGAGGTATCCACTGAAGGCTCGAGGCGTTCAATGGTGGCTGTGGACCGGTGACGGGGTGGCTGGGTAGCCAAGCGCCCCAGGCCCCAATAGGCCACGGCACCGAGGGCAGCGAACCAAGGTGGAAAAGGCGCCCCATGGTCCAGAGCGGCCATGAACCGGGTTTCGGCGAGACGGGTCGGGTAGGCGCTGGCCAACCGGTTGCGGGAATCACACAGACCGGCAACCAACTTCAGGTCACGGCTCTCCAGGTACTTAAATCCACCCCACACCATGCAGGAGGACTCTTGGCTGGTACCCGAACCGAAGTCGTGGCGCTCTACGAGGGCGACCCTCAAGCCGTTGGCTGCCAAGGCCAGGGCTGATACGGCACCGTTGATACCTCCACCGACCACGAGGACGTCGAAGATCCCGTCATCAATGGTGTCAATGGCCTCGGCCCGCCGGTCGCGAGGCTGGTTGGGGATCCCTGCCACACCTCCGTTGTACCTGCTGGGGCAGCTCCGACGCGACCCGGACGCAGATTCGGGTCGTCCCATCTCAAGGGCGGGTCAGAATTCTTGTCTTACCAAAGATGGTACCGAACACGATTTGCCCGTCGCCGTCGATGCTCACTCCCCCGCCCAAGGTATTGAACCGACTGTCGCCGACCACCCAGTGGCCTCGAGATGCACCCGTCGACCAGTTCACCGCCTCGATGGTCCACTTCCCACGCCTCGTCCCGCAGGTGTAGACGGTGTCGGACCCCTGGCTCACGTAGGGCACCGAGTTGGGCGAGCTCACGCTGCTAGCCACCCAGGACTCCTTGAACTCCCTGGTCTTCGAGTTCCATTCATATTTGTGCATTCCGTAGGGTGTGAATCGGTCGTGATGGCCGAGAAAGAAGCACAGCAGGCGGGCACCGCGTGCCGGCAGCCAGTCGGGAAGCGAGCCCGGTTCGTTGTTGACGGTCATGGCGCCAGTGCCGGCCACGGTGATCGACTGCTCGGTCTGTATTGCCGGTAGGTCCGGGTCTCCCATGTTGGCGGGGCCTAGTCCAGCTATCCGACGTGATGGCGCTCGAGGTAACTGCTCCCAATCCTCGGGGATCTCGTCGCGCCACAGCAGGGTGATGTTGACCACGTCGTCACCATCACCGATGACCACGAAGTGGTCCTCGGAGGGACCGAAACCCATGAGGCACGGGGTAGTGCCTGATCCCACGCCGGTGCCGTTGCGATACTCAGCGCTCCACGCTCCGTCGGCCTCATCGAACGAGAACCGGTCCCCAGTCCAGACGACCTTGTGTGTGTGGTCGACCGAACTGACGTAGACGCCGCCCGAATCGTCACAACAGAGACTCGTACGAATCCAGCCGTAGGCGGTGTTCCCTCGCTCAGCCTCCATGCGGTCACTGTGCTCGGCGGCCTGCTCGGTGGCACCCGGCAACTGGGCGACAACGTGGTTGGAGAAGTCCCGGGCCAAGCTGACAAGCCAGCCGTGGTCGGTGGATAGCACCAGACGACCATCGGGGGTCATATTTACGCCAACGAAGAACCCTTCGACCTCAGGCGGCTTGTCCCAGCGGGCCTTCTCGATCAATGGCGAGTAGCGGTCGAACGGGTCCTCCTCGCAGTAGGCCACAGCTCCTGACTTGCGGCCCAAGAAGAGGGTGTGTTCGTGGTCCAGGAGCGCATAGACGCCATCTAGACCCGTGAGAAAGCGTCCGGCTAGCTCGGCGGCGTGCAGGACGGGTGTGTTCGGGTCGTCGTCCGGTCCTGGCACCAGATCGAGCCCGGCCACTCCAGCCTCCCATTCGGCCTGGGTGCTGACCGGCTCATCCGGACGCTCGTGCGACAGGTCTAGACGAGCCAGCACTTCGAGAGTGTCGTGGTCTAGCTTGACGATGCACTCGCGGCCCTGACTCCAGATTGTCCGTCGCCCATCCGGATACGGCCCGGAGATCAGGCCCCCGAAGTGGCCTGGGCCCAGCCACGTGTACTGCCGGTCCCCCTCGCCGAGGATCTGGCCGTCTGGACCCTCCGTCGGCAAGGGACCGTCGATCACGGTGCTGTCCTGCTGGTCGCAACGTCCATGAGCGATCGGATTCTCGCTGTGGGCCAGGAACGGGTTGCGCCAATCGGCGGTCATCTGACTACCAAGGCCCATCGGTCGCTGCGGTGGCCACACCCCTGTCGCGGTCCAGCCGGTAGGCAACCATTGGTCCTCCGGCCACGTGTACCCGCTCCACGACCCGCTGGCCCTCGAAATCGAACAAGGCATAGTGCTGGGTGCTGCGGTTGTCCCAGATGACGACGTCGCCCTCGGCCCAGCGGTGCCTGTAGGTGAACTCGGGGCGACCAACATGTCGGATCAGGAATGGCAGCACTGCCGAACTCTCGTCTGGCGGCAGGTTCATGATCCCCCGGGTGAAGATGTCGTTTACAAAGAGGATCGGCCTACCGGTCTCGGGGTGGGCCACCACCACCGGGTGGACGGCCTTGGCGTCGGGTCCCTGGTCGTGCAGGGCCTTGCGCCCCTTCAAGAGACTCTTCATACCGTCAGACAGGTCTTCGTAGGCCGCCGAGCAGTTCGACCACGTGGTGTCGCCGCCGGTGGCGGGCGATGTGCGCATGACCAGCACCGCTGCACTCGGGACCACATTCCGGAAGGTCCCATCGGTATGCCACCGGTCGGCCTTGTAACCAACCGCACTGTCGAATCGACAAACCATGGGGTGCCCATCCCGCTTGGGGAGATGATCTTCTGGCGCGATGGGGTCGCCGAACGCCGCTGCCAGCTGAACGTGTTCCTCGGGTGTCGGGTCGAGATTCCGAAGCACCACGAGGTGGTGATCGAGCAGCGCCCGGTGTAGTTCGGCCCGGACGTCGTCATCTGCCAGCAAAACCTCGAGGTTGGGGTTGATGACCTCTGTGCCGATACGACCCGACACGGGACGTAATTCCAAGGCGTTCATGAGCTTCCTCCCTTGGCCAACTCGTCTCGTGGGTTCACCGGGCGCTTGAGACCGATCCGGTAAATCGTCCCAACACCCACATCAGGTTGCGCACCGATGATATGTGTGCGGCCGTCAACATCCAGACAGTTCTGTGTAACCGAGCGGACCCGGCGTGTAGAGAGTCCGCGGATCGAACCGCTCCGGGTTACGGCCGTCGGCGAACCGAGCCGGCAGGTCGGTGGTAGCCAGAAAGTGTCTACCAAACGACACCGCGTCACAAACCTCCTCGGCAACGGCTGTCGCTGCCTCGGGCCCGTCGTAAGAGTCATTGGCGATCAGGGCGCCGTCGTGGAGGTCCCGAGCCAGCGCCAGATTGTCCAGGTAGATGCCCTGATTCGCCTCATGGCGGCGGATGACGTGCAGCCACGCTAGTCCGAGTGGCCGGATGGCGGTAAGGAACGCCCGGAACGTCTCCTCGACGTCCTCGGGGCGATCGTCAACCAGATCGTTAAAGGGATTGCCCGGGCAGATCCGTAAACCAGTTCGTGCAGCATCGATCTCGTCAACTATCGCCTCGAGGACCTCCACCGGAAAGCGGATTCGACCTTCCACCGAACCTCCGTACCTGTCGGTCCGCCGGTTGGTGCCTGTGCAGAGGAACTGGGCTGGGAGGTAGCCACTCGTGCCGTGTAGTTCGACACCGTCGAAGCCCGCCTCCATAGCCAAAGTGGCGAAGCGTCGATACTCGTTGATCACCGTCCCTACCTCGCCGGCGGTCAAGGCCCGCGGCTCGTCAAAGGGCTGCAGGCCCTCACCATCGGTAAACATGGCCCCGGCCGCCCGGATGGCTGACGGGGCCACGGTCACGGCCCCCGGAGCCTTGTTGGCGGCGTGGGCCACGCGGCCGCAGTGCATTGCCTGGGCCACGATCTTGCCGCCGGCGGCATGGACGGCCCCGGTCACGGTCCGCCAGCCACCCAGTCTCGGAGGGCCGTCCAGGACCGGCGTCCGGCAGTAGCCCTTGCCGGTCTCACTGGGGGCGATCCCCTCCGTCACAATCAGGCCGGCGCTGGCCCGGGCGCCGTAGTACTCGGCCATCAGTTCGGTGGCGTTGCCGGCCACGTCAGCCCGCGAACGGGTCATGGGTGCCATTACAACCCGATTAGCCAGGTCGATGGCTCCAAAGCGGGCCGGTTCCAAAAGAGTTGGCACCCGCTGAATCTAGGGGTGCTGGGCCCGACTACCGTCGAACACGCTCAGCGACCCGCGACCCGAGCACAGGAGACCTCGTGCCCTTCGCTGCCGTAAACGGCCAGACCATCCACTACCAGGACTCAGACCCAGAGGCCGAGCCCGGCGCTCGTGCCATCATTCTCAGTCACGGATTCGCCATGGGCCACGAGATGTGGGAGCACCAGATCAATCCCTTGGTCTCCGCCGGCTGGAGAGTTATCGCCTACGACGAGCGAGGCTGGGGACAGACCAGCTATACCGCCCCCTTTGACTACTGGGACCTCGCTACCGACGTCCTGAGTCTCATGGACCATCTGGAGATCGAACAGGCGGTACTTGGTGGCATGTCCCAGGGAGGATTCTTGTCCCTGCGCGCCGCCCTGACCGCTCCTGAGCGTGTACGGGCGCTGGTCCTGGTCGATTCCGAAGCTGGGGTCTTCTCAGATGAGGGCCGCGCAGGCTTCCAGGCGCTCTTCGACGCGGGTATGGCCATGGGAATGAGTGGCGAGATGGGCGATGCACTCCAGATGGCGCTCTTCGGGCCCGACTTCGATGCCAGTTGGTGGAGGGCCAGATGGACGGCACGACCACTCGCCCAGTGGGCCGACGCCAAGGAATGCCTGTTCGAACGGGATTCAATCGTGGAGAGAATCGGCGAGATCACCTGCCCTGCCATCACGTTCCACGGTGACGTCGACATGGGTATCAACATCGCTGAAGGGCGGGCGCTCGCTGAAGGACTAGGTGGGCCATCAGAGTTTGTGGTGGTGTCCGGTGCCGGCCACAGCTCCAACCTCGAGAATCCCGAGGTGGTCAACACCGCAATGCTGGCATTCCTCGCCGACTTGGACTGAGATTTTCCTCAGACGCCCAGAACGGGCTTCATGGCGGTGATGGTCACCGCCTCAAATAGCCCCGCCAACGCGTATGGGTCACCAGCGGCGAACGCCTCGGCGGCCGCGCGGTCCTCGGCCTGCACCACGATCAGGGAGCCACACATCGCGCCGTCGTCGTCGAGCATCGGACCGCCGAAGAGGATGTCGAATCCACCCAGGTAGTCGAGGTGAGCAGGACGAGTGCGTCCTCGCAGGGTTCCAGCATCTGACCGGTCAATAGCATGAATCACGAAGTACATGGGGTTCCTCCAGGAGTGTCGGCGCGGCCATGTCGCTAGGGCTGAATGGTTGGAACCTTGCCGGTCTCACCAACCTGCCAGACCAACCAGCCCAGGCCAGCGACCATGACGGTAGCCAGAACCACGGCAGCGGCGTCCAGCCCCCACCATGTGGCCGTCACTCCGACCACCAATGGACCCAGGACCCGCCCGACGTCAGTCAGCAGGGACACCCCGGAGAGGAATGACGCCGTGCCCTTCGGCGGCGCCACGTCGCTACTGAGGGTGAATAGTGAACCAGCGCTGAGGCCGTTCCCGAGGCCCATCACCAACCCAGCTATGAGTACACCGGTGGCCGAGTCCGCGGCCAAGAGGGAGAGGAGGCCCACTGCCAAGAGTCCGTAGGCGGGAACCATGGCGGCCAAGCGACCGAACCGGTCCATCACCGACCCCGACAGCGGGAAGAGGGCTAGGTCGGCGCCGTAACCCGCTGCCACCAGCACCCCAATAGTCGATGGGCGGAGATCTAGGGCCACCCCAACCAGAGGCAGGAGGACCATCCGCCCCTCCCGGGCGGTCATGGCCGCCATTCCGAACAATCCAGCATGCAGGAGGCGTCGACGACTAATCCGAAGCACCTCGATGAGGCCAGGTCCCGCTACTCCGATAGGGGCCACTTCCCAACCGGGCGTACGAGCCCCGGGCAGTACCGCAGGAATGCCGATAGCCGCCCCGATGCCCGCCGCCAGAAAGGTCCACTGAGCGCCAGCCAAGTCGACCAACAAACCACCGATAACAGTTCCCAGGAGGACCGAGAACCGCATCGTGCCACCCATCAGTGACATAGCACGGCCCCGCAAAGTGACTGGGATCCGACGGGTCAGGTCGGCCTGTCGAGACAGCATTACGGCGAGGGAGCTACCTCCGAACACGAAGTGGGCTACTCCGAGCACCAGCGGCCGAACAGTGGATGCCATAACACCAGCAGCCACCACCATGGCCACCAGCGAACCCACACCGACTCGAGCCGGCCCCCAGCGATCAGTCGCCCATCCAACCGGCAGGGCGAAGGCTGCTGCGCCGGCACCCCCGGCGCCCGCAACTAGGGCAGCCAACGCGTAGCCATGGCCGTCGACCACGAGGACAATGGGTAGGGACACCAGCAATATGCTCATCCCAAGGCTGGCTGACATCCATGGCCCATAAATGGGCCACACGTATGGCGCCAGCGCACGAAAACCCATGGAATCGGCAGGCTAGGTGCCACCCGCGGCCGGTCGTGTCACCGGAGCCGCTACGACGCCTTCGCATCTATATCACCGCCCACCTCTCCCAGAAGCGGTCGCTAAACCTAGATTTCTGGAACCCCGCCGGATGGAGGATGCAATGCACGAGCCCGCCCTGTTGATCGATGGTCTGGACTTCGGCGAGGGCCCGCGCTGGCATGACGGACGGCTCTGGTACAGCGACTTCCACCAACACCGGGTTTATGCCGTCGATTCCGGCGGTAACCGCGAGGCCATGGTCGAGATGGGTGAGGAGCGACCCTCCGGCCTTGGATGGCTCCCCGACGGTGACCTGCTCGTAGTGGCCATGCTGGCCCGTCAGGTCTGGCGGGTCACTAATGGCCAGATTTCCGTGCACGCCGACCTAGCCGACATAGCCACCTGGCACTGCAATGACATGGTGGTGGGAGCCGAAGGCACGGCCTATGTCGGCAACTTCGGCTTCGACATCGAAGGCGACCGCTCCAACCCGGTGGCGGCAGCTTTAGCCATCGTGCAGCCCGACGGTACGGCCATGGCCGGACCTACCGAACTTGACTTTCCGAACGGATCGGTCATCACCCCAGACGGGTCGACGCTCATCGTGGGCGAGACCTTCGGTTCACGAATGACCGCCTTCCAGATTCTGGAAGGCGGTCTCCTGGGTAACCCTCGCGTCTGGGCTGAGACGCCCGGCATTCGTCCTGATGGTTGCTGTCTGGACGAAGCGGGAGGCATCTGGGTCGCCGATGCGGGCGGCGGCGACGTGGTTCGGATCGTCGAGGGCGGCGAGACCACCGACCGCATACCCATGCCAGATCTGGGACGACCCCAGAAGGCCTACGCCTGCATGCTGGGTGGCAACGACGGTAGCGTTCTCCACTGCATCACCGCGCCGGGCGCCAGGGAGGTCGACACGGTGGGCGTTGGCGGTGGCGCTATCTGGACGGTAAGCGTCGAACATCCCCGGGCGGGACTGCCATGAGGCGAACCTGATTGTGAGGTCCAGCCAGTTGAGGATCACTCCCATGTCGCCGGTGTTCGGTGCCGAGGTCGGCGGAGTGGACCTCGCCGAGGGCGTCGACGATGCCACTTTCGACCTTCTATACGAGGCTTGGCTGGACTATGGGGTGCTGGCCTTCCAGGGGCAGTCCCTCCTCTCGGCTGACAGTCAGGTGGCCTTCGCCCGCCGTCTCGGCCCCCTCCATGCCCACCCGGCAGCTCCCGCCGAACACGAGAATGACGCCGTGTTCGTCATACGTACCCACCGGGACTCACTCATCTCCAATGGCAACGGCTGGCACTCGGATGTCTCATGCGACGAGGAGCCCCCGTCAGCCACCATGCTCCAGGTGCATCTTCTGCCCGACTGTGGAGGCGGCGACACCCTGTTCGCCGACATGGAGGCCGCCTATGCGACCATGCCTGCAGCCAATCGGCAGCAACTCTGGGCTCTATCAGCCGTACACGCGTCAGACCACGTCTATCCGGACCGCTACGCCGACCGCGGGGCCGACGAGACCAGCGTCTACACGCCATCGGCGGTCCACCCCGTGGTTCGCACACATCCGGAGACTGGACGGCGAAGCCTTTTCGTAAACCCATCGTTCACCGTGGCAATTGAGGGCGTGTCCCCGGGGGACAGCGATGCCCTGCTAGGCAACCTCCACGAGCACTGCACTCGACCCGAGTTCCAGATCCGCTACCGATGGGCTCCCCACGATGTACTCCTGTGGGACAACAGGCGGATCCAACACTTTGCTATCTGGGACTACTGGCCCCACGAACGGTCAGGCCATCGGGTCACGGTGCGGGGCACCCGCCCGTTTTTCGATCCGGATGGACCTGAGCCCGAGGAGTCCCCGATCCGGGTCTCCATCGGCCGCCTGGCCTGAACCCGATAGGTCGTGGGATCAGTCGGCAAGGGCCTCGGTTTCAGCGAGGCGCACCAGAGGGATCGTTCGATCCGTCTTGGACTGGTAGTCGGCGTACCAGGCACGGTCGACCAGCATGGCAGCCCATAGGGCGTCGCGATCCGGTCCCCCATCGAGCACTTCATGCTCCGACCAAAACATCCCTCCCTGAATCCGGACCTTCACGCGAGGGTTGGCGTCGCGATCACGAAGGTTCATCACCCAGGCCGGATCCTTTGTGGCTCCAGCAAAGGAACCGACCACGATCCGGTGGCCCTCGGAGTCACGCCAAAACGGTAGAGCCACCTTGTGCTCGTTGCCCGACCGGCGACCGATGGTGTGCAACAGGACGTGGTGCATTCCGGCCACGCACCAGACAGCGTCGTCATCAGTCATTTCGAGACCGGCGACATGACCTCTGGAGATCTCGATGATCTCATCGTGGGAGGGCGTCTCCCACTCCATCTCGACCCGCTGGCTCGTTCCCTCGTTCTCGCTCATAGCGCGACCGTAGCGGGAGGGCCCAGCTGGCCCCGATTCGGCAGATGGAGGCGTGGCCCACGATGATCGGCTCGGAGGTTCGGTATGACTCAACGGCCCAACGTCATCCTCATCAACTGTGACGATCTCGGCTGGGGAGACTTGTCTTGTTACGGATCCGACCAGCACCACACTCCGACGCTGGACCGCATGGCCGCTGAGGGCACCCGGTTCACCGACTTCTACATGGCCTCACCGGTCTGCTCGCCCTCACGGGCTGCCATGCTGACCGGCAGCTACCCGCTACGGGTCGGGTTTGGTGGTCGAAGCATCGACAACGCCCCGGTCCTCTTCCCCGGTCAGGCTCAGGGTCTGAACCCCGACGAGATCACCATCGCCCGGCTCCTCCAGAACTCGGGGTACGCCACCCGGATCATCGGCAAGTGGCACTGCGGCGATCAACCCGAATTCCTCCCGACTCGACACGGCTTCGACGGCTGGTTCGGACTCCCGTACAGCAATGACATGGGACGACAGGCCTCACCGGAAATGGTCGGTCCCTACAGGGAGATGATGGCGGCGCTCGGCACCCCGGTGCCCGAGGACGCGCCGATGCTGGCGGAACGACCACCGCTACCCCTCATGCTCGACGAACAGGTGGTGTCCGAGCAGCCCGACCAGGCCGGGCTCACCGAGCGCTATGTGGCCGACGCAGTGCAGTTCCTTCGCGACAATCAGGATCGTCGATTCTTTCTGTATCTAGCCCACCTGTACGTACACCTGCCGATCTACGTGCAGGGCCGGTTCGTACGGTCATCCTCAAACGGCCGGTACGGGGCCGCCGTGCACTGCATCGACTGGTCGACCGAGGTCCTGTTGCGTGAGCTGCAGGCGTTGGGCCTTGACGACGACACCGTGGTGGTGTTCACGAGTGACAACGGTGCGCTGATTCGAGAAGGGGGTGGCAGCAATGGACCCCTTCGGGCGGCCAAGGGCACCACGTGGGAGGGCGGCCAGCGGGTGCCCTGCATCGTGCGCTGGCCCGGTCGGGTTGCAGCTGGGCGAGTCATCGACGACGTTGCCAACGCCATGGACCTCTACCCGACCATCGCTGGCTGGTGCGGGGTCGACGTACCTGACGATCGGACGCTTGACGGCCGGGATCTGGGCAGCCTGCTGGATGGAGGTGATGGCCCCGACGAGGCGCCATTCTTCTACATGCTGGGCGGCAACGTGGAAGCGGTCCGGGTTGGCCGTTGGAAGCTTCATGTCCGGAAGTGGAACAGGGAACGGGTCCGGCTCTATGACCTAGTGGACGACATCGGCGAACGTCACGACCTCGTCGATGAACACCCCGAGGTGGTGGCCGAACTCTTGGCCGTGATCGAAGCAGCGCGTCTGGAGTTTGGTGATGACGCCAGTGAGGTGACAGGTAGCGACGTCCGTCCGGTCGGTCGGGTATCGGACCCGGTCACCCTGACCATCTTCGATGAGAACGCCGCGTACTACATGGCTGAGTACGACCTTTCCGAGCGGGGCTAGAGGCTCGACCAGTGGGCTTGTGACAAGAAGAGAGGACCCAATCCGATGACCATCGCATTCGTACACGGCAACCCGGAGACCGATGCCATCTGGGGTGATCTGGTGGACGAACTAGCTGGTCGAGGCGTGGCCGACATGGTCCTACTCGCACCACCCGGTTTTGGTGCTCCGATCCCTGACGGCTGGAGCGCAACCCGGGAGGAGTACCGGGACTGGCTGGTCGATCAACTGGTCCGGTTGGCCGCCCGTGGGCCGGTTGACGTCGTTGGTCATGATTGGGGGGCCGGCCATGTCTTCGGTCTGCTTGAAGTTCAACCCGATCTGGTTCGGTCATGGGCGTGTGACTGCACCGGTCTCATCCACCCGGATTACGTCTGGCACGACATGGCGCAGCTCTGGCAGACGCCTGGGGTCGGCGAGGAGGTCATGGCGGGGATGCGGGCCGCGTCGCGCGAGGAGAGAGTCGCGATGATGACGGCGTCCGGCATGAGTGCCGTCGCCGCGGGCGATGTGGCCGACTCGCTGGATGGGATGACGGACTGCATTCTCCCGCTGTATCGGTCTGGAGCACAGCCAGCCGTCTCGGATCTCGGGTCGGCCCTGTGCTCGATGGATCTTCCACCGGGGTTGGCCATCGATCCTTCTGAGGATCCCTACGTCGGGCCGGCTGGTCGCGCGGCCGAGATGGCTCTGCGGCTGGGGGCTCGGCACGCACCGCTGGATGGGGCCGGTCACTGGTGGATGTGTGAGCGACCAGCCGAAGCATCGGCGATCCTTATGGACTTTTGGGCTGGTCTCGACGCCTGAAGCCCGCCCCTTAGCGGGCGACGAGCGCCGCGCGTTGGCCCCGGCGGCCGTCGAGCGGGATGATGACCGAGAGTGGCCACGGTCTGAATGGAGCACACCATGCAGGGACTCATCCAAGAAGGCGACGGCGAAGAGCACGTCCGTCTCTCCAACGACCTTGAACACGCTGCGCCCCTCGAGCCACGCCAGGTTCGGGTCGAGGTCATGGCCGCCGGAGTTTGCGGTAGTGACCTGAGCTGCGTCCACGGCAAGTACTACATGCCAACGCCGCTGGTTCCCGGCCACGAGGCGGCCGGGGTGGTAGCCGAGGTTGGCTCCGCGGTTACCTACTGCCAGGTCGGAGACCACGTCGTCCTTTCGACCTTCGGCAACTGTGGTCACTGCGCCACGTGTGAGAGCGGTGAGCCCGGCAACTGTGGTTTCGGAGGGCTACGCCACACCCACACCGAGGGCGAGCAGGCACTATGGGGCTTCGCCAACCTGGGGGCCTTCGCCCAGGAGACCATTGTTCACGAGAACCAGGCCGTGCCCATCCCCAAGGAGGTGCCCCTCCCTTCGGCCGCTCTCATCGGGTGTGGCGTAATGACGGGTGCCGGAGCGGTGTTCAACCGTGCCCGTGTGGGCCTCGGCGACACCTGTGTGGTCATCGGGGCCGGTGGCGTCGGTCTGAACGTCATCCAGGCAGCCTCCCTGGCCGGCGCCTCCCAGGTCATTGCCGTGGACCGTGCAGCATCCAAGGAGCGGATGGCTCTCGAGTTCGGCGCCACCGATTTCGTACTGGCCGACGGTGACGACTTCGACTCGGTCGCTGCCGTCCAGCAGCTCAGCGACGGCGGAGTGGACCACTCCTTCGAGGTGGTGGGGTCCACCAAGCTGCTGGCCGACTGCCTGCCCATGACGAAGGCCGGCGGCAACATCTGCGCAGTGGGCGTGCCGGACCTGACGGCGACGGTGACCTATCCGTTCCAGGCCCTCCACCAGAACAAGAACCTGCTTGGAATCCGGGCCGGCGGTGGCAAGCCTCGCAAGGACTTCCGGCTCATCGCCAACCTGTACCTGAAGGGCCGGTTCAAACTCGACGAGTTGGTGTCTCACACCGCCGGTCTGGACGGCCTACAGGAAGCCTTTGACGCCTTGAAGGCCGGCGCCGAGGCGCGGACCGTGCTACTGCCCAACGGCTGAGCAAGCCAGTCGTCCAACACTTCGACCCGTCAGGAGAACCCCATGGCCAGAATCGACCTCAACGGCAGTTCGTCACTTGTCACTGGCGGCGCGTCGGGCATAGGCGAGGCGAGCGCCCGACAGCTAGCAGCAGCCGGAAGCCGGGTCGTCATCGCCGACCTGAATGAGGAACGCGGCCAGGCCGTTGCCTCTGAACTGGGGGGCCTGTTCGTAAGGTGCGATGTGACCAGCGTCGAGGATGCGGATACCGCCGTGGCTGCCGCTTCGGAGATGGGTCCGCTACGGGCACTCGTCAACTCGGCTGGCCTCGGGCACCCGGGTCGGACCATCAACCGAGACAACGAGCCGATGGAGCTGAAGCACTTCGAGTTCGTCATCCGGGTCAACCTGATTGGCTCATTCAACGTCCTCAGTCGGGCCGCTGCTGCGATGGCCAAGACCGAGCCGCTGAACGACGACGGGCAACGGGGAGCTGTGGTCAACATGGCCTCGGTTGCTGCCTTCGACGGGCAGATCGGCCAGGCTGCCTACTCGGCATCCAAGGGTGGCATCGTCGGAATGACCCTCCCCGTAGCCCGGGACCTGTCTGCGGTCGGCGTACGGGTCAACACCATCGCCCCTGGCCTGATCGACACCCCCATCTACGGTGAAGGCGAGCAGAGCGACGCATTCAAAGCCCATCTGGGCCAATCGGTCCTGTACCCAAGGCGTCTGGGATCGGGCGAGGAACTGGCCTTCATGGTCATGGAGCTCATCACCAACCCGTACATGAATGCCGAGGTCATCCGGGTCGACGGAGGCATCCGGATGCCTCCGAAGTAGCAGCAACATGAGCGAGGAGACGACCACCCAGGACCCTCCCGTTGTCCTGACCGAGCGCAGGGACCGAGTTCTGGTAATCACGCTGAACCGCCCCAAGGCGATGAACGCCATCAACGGTGCCCTATCCCACGGGCTGTGGGCCGCAGTCGACGAACTCAATACAGATCCGGGGTTGACGGCCGGCGTGCTGACCGGCGCCGGAAAGGGATTCTGTTCCGGCATGGACCTCAAGGCGTTCGCCCGCGGCGAGGACATCGGCCCGATGCGGGAATACGTCAGCAGGGGTGCCGATAAACCCCTCATCGGGGCCATCGAAGGCTTCGCCCTGGCTGGTGGCCTGGAGTTGGCCCTGGCCTGTGACCTACTGGTGGCCGCCGAGGGAGCCAGACTGGGTATCCCCGAGGTAGGCGTCGGCCTCTTCGCTGCCGGCGGCGGATTGTTCCGTCTCCCAGCCCGGGTGGGATACGCCAAGGCCATGGAGATGGCTGTTACCGGTGAGCCGATTACCGCAGAGGAGGCGGCGGACCGGGGCCTCGTTTCCCGAGTTACCGCTCCTGGCGGTGCACTGGACGAGGCGATTGTCCTGGCCGAACGCATCGCCCGCAACGCCCCCCTCGCCGTAGCGGCGTCCAAGGCCCTAATCCGGGCCACACAGGGCGCCACCGAGGAGGAGTTGTGGGCCGTCCAGCAACCCTTCTTGAGAACGGTCTGGGGCTCCCAGGATGCCAAGGAAGGCCCGCGGGCGTTTGCCGAGAAGCGGGCCCCCGAATGGACAGGAACCTGATCGGAGGCTTCAGTCCAGTTCGGCTCCTGAGGCCAATTGTCGAACCCCCGGCCGGGAATCGCCGAACTCGCCGTCGCTGATGACCGGTACGCCACCCACCACCACGTGGTCCACGCCTACGGCCTCCAGATAGGGCTCTAGATAGGTGGCGCGATCTTCGATGGTCGAGGCGTCGAACACCACAAGGTCAGCGTCGCACCCCACACCTAGCCGCCCCTTGCGGGCGAAGTGGGGAGCCACCCCTTCGAGACGCTCCGCCGGGTACAGGGCCATCTTGGCCACCGCCTCCGACAGGCCGATGAGTTGCTCATCACGGACGTAGCGCCCAAGGATCCGCGCGTGTGTCCCCGCCCCATTGGGTACCGACCTGGTCTCCAGGTCGAAGCAGGGCATGGCGTCGGTGGCGATGATCATGTCCTCGGCGACCAGACCGGTCCGGATCCACTCCTCCTGCATGTAGTGGTGGATCACCGTGGCATTGGGGTCCGACTCCTGGAGGCGCCTGAATCTCTCCTCGGTTAGCCACTCTCCCGTGGCTGCGACCTGAACATCGCCATAGGTGATGCCGAAGCGCTCCTGCCAATCGGTACGGAAGGCGTGCACACCGATACCCGTGGAGCCCGCAGTGTGCACGAACATCTCGTAGGTGACATTCGCTCCGTCGTCGTTGGCGACCTCGATACGACGCAGCCATTCGTCGACGGCCCCCATGGCGCTGGCGTTGATGTGGCACACGTGTACTGGTGCCCCTGTGTTTCGCGACAGGACCAGCATCTCATCGAGCCCTTCCGGGTCGCCGGCCGCTCCCCGTCGCACGTGCACCCAGATGGGTGCCGATCGGTCAGCGGCGACCTCGCCGATCATCTGCAGTTCATCTGCGTCGATGGCTCGACTCATGTAGTCAAGCAGTAGGCCTATCCCCAGACCGCCGGCATCCAGTCCCTCGTGAAGCCGACGTTCCATTTCGGCCAATTGCTCTCCCGTTCCGGGGACGATGAACGCTTTTCCAGGCCGGAATAGCCGCCCCGAGTGGACCATGCATGGTTCGTCGGCACCTTCGATCACCTTGGCCCGGACCGCGAAGTGTCCGATGGAGGCTCCGAAGTGGACCGGTGAACGACCCACCATGTCGACCGCATAGGCCGACGTGGGATACGCCCCGGCTTCTAGTTCAAGGGCTGTCGTGATACCGGATCGAACAGCCAGGTAGGCGCCGAGGTCGGTGGGTGTGTGGGTGTGAAGATCCACGAAGCCGGGGCACACCACCTTCCCGGTGGCGTCTACGACCTCCCGGCCCGAGAGTGGCCTTTCAGAGACCGCCGTGACCAACCCGCCAGTGATGCCCAGGTGTCGAGTGGCGTCTACTTGGTTTCCGGGGTCGATAAGGCGCCCCCCGGCAACCACCAGGTCGTACACCTGGTCGCCTCCACCTGGCGCTCCATTCATGTGCTGGTGTCGGCGTGGGGCAAGAGCATCGCCAACTGCCGGGATCGGGCCACGAGGGTGCCTGCTGAGTCCCATAGCCAACCGTCTTCCACCATGCGGCCGTCGTAAAGGTCCTCAGTCACGAAGCGACCCAGCATCCAACCCGGTGCCGGCCGGCGACGGACGTGGACGGTCAGTTCGATGGTCGGCACCCATCCCACCCGCCCGAGCCGGGTGAATATCGACGGGGCGAAGGCGTCGCTGAAAAGCACCGCCCCTAGGGCATCGGGTTCGCGCCCGTCCACGAAACGGATCCAGGCCAGGGTTTCGGCCTCCGCGGACCTACCGGCCATGGAAGTCTCGGGGTGGACCCGTAGGTCGACCCGACTGGCTATGAACAGTTTCACGCCCTGTTCAAGTCCATCGCGTTCCACGCATGCCTCGGGCGGTGGCATGTCGGCTGGTTGGGCAACAGTGATCTCGCTGTCGTGTCCCGACTGACCCGAGAGATCCCCCATGGCTGCCAAGACCTCGATTCGGGCCCTGTCGTTCTGGATGAGGGTTGCCCGACCAGTGGTAACCGAACGTCCAGCTCGCACCAACTCAGTGGTCACCACCCCGGGCTGGCCTCCCGAGCCGGGCCGGAGATAGTGGGTGGTGACCGAGATGGGGTCGGCGTGGGGTCCCAGTCCGCGGAGGGCCTGGAGGGCCATGGCCGTCAGATAGCCACCATTGGGATTGTCACCGATGTTCCACTGGTCGCTGACGTTGATGGCAAATCGTCCGCCACCGATGGGTTCGGCAGCTGTCTCATGGTCGAACTGGCCCTCTCCGATTTCGGTCATCCCAGAAGGTCCTCACAGACGTCGAGGTACAGCCCGGCGGTCAGGCTCAGTGACTCCACGTCGATTCGTTCGTCGTTACCGTGGAAGCGGCGGGAGAACTCGCCGGCGCTCACAGCAGGGCTCAGCAGGCCTGCCCCGTAGGCCACTGCTCCCATTTCCCGGTAGACCCGGGAGTCAGTGAAGCCCACTATGAACTGAGGATTGAGGCGGGCCGATGGGAAGGGTCTGTTGACTGCCCGCTCCAAAGAGTCCCAGAGGGCGGTATCGATTCGACTGGATGAAGCCGAGTCGTCCATCAGTATCTCGGTCTCCACTTCGTCTGCTAGGTCGCCGAGCGCTTCACGCAGGTGGGCGGCCACTTCCTCGGTGGAGTCTCCCGGCATGGTTCGGATGTCGACGTCGAGGCTGACTCGGTCCGGGATCGTGTTGGTCTTGCCGGGTGAGACGACCACGTTGGGCGAAAACGTCGTGTGCGTGCAGGCGTGCACGTGCCCGGCTAGACCGTTTCCCGTCGGACTCCGGGGTAGGCCAGCCAGGTAGTCGTCGATCCGATCCTCGTCCAGCAACTGGTCCCGATGCTCGTCCGGCAGGCCCATGGCCTCGACCTGAGCCCGCCAGAGTTCGTGAAAATGTGGGTCCGGGGAGTAGCCGGCGAGGCGTTGGGCTACGGCTGCCGCCTTCACCAGGGCGTTGTCGCTTCGGTACGGCGTAGAGCCGTGCCCAGGAACACCTCGCACAGTCAAGCGACGCCACGCCACCCCCTTCTCGGCCACGTTCATCCCGATGGTTGGAGCGTCAGGATTACCTGAGTGCAGTCCCCCGTTCTCAGTCAGAACGTAGTCGGCGGCGATGGCGTCCCACTCGTGGTCGGCCATCCAGCGGGCCCCGTGGGCACTTCCTGACTCCTCGTCGGCTACCGCGAAGAAAATCAGGTCTCCACGGGGACGGAAGCCTCGATCGGCCAGGGACCGGAACACCACGGCCTGGGCTGCCGTCAGGTTCAGCATGTCGACGGCACCTCTGCCCCACACTTCACCGTCCACCAGCTCTCCGCCGAACGGGTCCCGGGACCATCCTTCGGGTGACACCGGGACCACGTCAGTGTGACCCATGAGGCACAACGATGGCGCCGACGAATCGAATCCCTCGATGCGCGCTACCAGCGAGGTCCGGCCCGGTGTGGGCTCGTAACGCTGGAGGTCCAGGCCCGATCCCTCCAGCCAGGTTGCCAGTAGGTCGGCGTTACGGACCTCCTGGCCGGACTCCGGAGTCCCGTCGTTGACGCACTGGTTGCGGATGAGCGCCTGGAGTAGATCGACGGTCTGGTTGGTGAGTTCTGCGGTTCCGGCCATCAGCAGATCACTTCACTGTCTTGGAGGCGGACAGTTCTGCGCCCAGGGCAGGCTGCGTGGTGGCTTCTGGGGAAGCGGGTGGGGGCAGGTCTCATAAGTTCGAGCGTGGCCCAGATCGACGCCCGGATTGTCACCGGGCCGAAAACCGGTCAAGAGACGGGGTCAGCGCTGGTCTGGTCGGCGCGCTGGCGGCCCTTGAGTTGAAGATGAGTCGTACGGGTGCCGTCGTGCCAGGTACCGGTCCACCAGTCGATCGGCATCTGGGTATTGCCGTAGTTGACCTCGAAGAAGCGGTGGTGAAGTTGGTGGAACAGGTCGCCGGCTGGTATCGACCACCGTCCCAACTGGATCCGGGCGAAGCCTGAATGCGAAGGCGCAGGCCCGGGCCCGTCGTAGAACACGAACATCAGGATGACCAGGGGGTGGACGGGGATTACCCACCAGACCAAGAATCCCGAGAAGTAGACGAGGTGTTCTAAGGGGTGCATGGAGATTCCGGTCCACGGTGTGGGGTTTGGGTTGCGATGGTGGAGGGCATGGATCCGGCGGTACAGCGGCACGGTGTGGATGAGTCGATGGTTCAACCAAAAGTGGGCCGTAGATACGAACACCACCCCTAGGGTCGCCATCAGGACAACCACCACCGGGTTGGAGCTCCATTCGGGACGCTGCACCAGGCCGCTGGCGTAGGCCCAGTGGGTGAGCGACTCGTAGCCGGTGAGGAACGCCACGCCGCTCGTCATCGTCCAGAAGGCGTTGTCACGAACCTGACTTCCGAATGTGAACTTTGATCCAGCGCTCGGCCAGCGGGGGTTGAACTTGAAGTCGTCGCCCTGAGCGCGGCGCACGTAGAGCCACCAGTACAAGCCGCCGGCAATTAGGGCCACGACGGCGAGGTTGCGTAGCCAGATGCCAGCAATCCAGCCGGGCTCAAGGGAGGACATGGTCGCTTCACTGGGTAGTAGCCACTTCCAGATCACTAGGGACATCGCTAGGTACAACAGCACCCATGGGTAGAGGATCATCCGGACCGTCCACTCGATGGCGGCGAGGGGCCGGGGCGGCCACGCGAAGACTGCGGGGATCTCCAGGGGCACCGGATGTTCGTAGGGGCCGCTAGCCAGGCCCTGGTAGCCACTGGGTGGGGCGATCGGCATGTTGTCAGACCACCTCACGGCAGTCGCTGGTGACGATGAGGCGCTGCATGACTCTCCGATGTGGGAGATAGTCGTCGGCTGCGTAGTGCTGGGTGCCACGGTTGTCCCAGAGCACCACCACGTCGTCCTCCCACCGGACGCGCACCTGAAACTGCGGTCGAGCGATCAGGTCGAACAGGTACGCCAGCAGGCGACGGCCCTCTGGCATGGTCAGGCCCACCACGTGGCTGGTGAAGCACTCGTTGACGTGCAGGAATGGCCTTTCGGTGATCGGATGGTGGTCGATTATCGGGTGCACCGACGAACCCACCTCAGCCATCCGCTCGTTCATGAGCTCCACGCCACCCTCGGCATAGGCGTGGTTGCGGAACGAGCCCATGTCGTGGACCGCCGAGAGCCCCTCCAGGTCAGACCGAAGGCCGGGCATGAGGGTGTCGTGCACAGCGAACAAGTTGGCGAACAGGGTGTCACCACCGACCGGGGGCCGAATGTCCGGCTGGAGGATGGACAGGAACGGTCGGTCGGCCCGAAAGCTCAGGTCGGTGTGCCACTCGGCGTTGTCAGGGGGGTTGCCGGGACCGGTGTCCAGCACCGTGATCGACGGATACCCCTCCACGTTCGGGTAGGTGTGGTGTGCCGGAGCCAGTGGCCCGAACGTCGACCCGAGAGCCTCCAACCGATCAGGTGGGAGGGGCCCGCCGCGGAAGACAAGCACGTGGTGCTCCAGAAGGGCGTCATAGAGCGAATCGGTGGTGGTCTCATCCAGTTCGGCCGATAGATCCAGACCTCGCACCTCGGCTCCGATAGTTGGCGTCAGCCGAATCGACTCGAACGATGCAGCCCCTTGGCCCATGCCGCGGACCCTACGCCCAGTGGAAGGTTCGCTGGACTGCTTCGGCCCAGCGAGCGGTCAGGCGGTCACGCTCCTCGACTGGCATCGAGGGTGACCATCGGCCTCCCTCCTGCCAGGTGGCTCTCAGGTCGGCCGCCTCGGCCCATACTCCCTCAGCTAGGCCCGCCGCGTGTGCAGCACCTAGGGCGGTGGCTTCGACGATTTCAGACCGAACTACGTCGACGCCCAACAAGTCCGCCTGGAACTGCATGAGAAGGTCGTTGGCCACCATCCCTCCGTCCACCCGGAGTTCAGCAAGGTCGACCCCGCTGTCGGCCCGCATGGCACCCAGCAGTTCGTGGGTCTGGAAGGCCGTCGACTCCAGGGTGGCTCGGGCTATGTGCCCGCGGTTAGCGAACCGAGTCAGACCCACTAACGCCCCCCGCGCGTCGGACCGCCAGTGAGGGGCGAAGAGGCCTGAGAATGCCGGCACGAAGTACACGTCTCCGTTGTCGTCGACCGTCCGGGCCAGAGCTTCAATCTCGGCCGACTCGTCGATCAGCCCCAATTCGTCGCGCAACCACTGGACGGTCGCCCCAGCCATGGCCACCGACCCCTCCAGCGCGTAGGTAGGCGGCCTGCCGGCCACCTGGGCGGCCACCGTGGTCAGGAGACCGTTCGTCGAAGCCACCTGCTCGGTACCCGTATGCATCAGTAAGAAGCATCCGGTGCCGTACGTGTTCTTGGCCTGGCCAGCAACGTGGCAGCCCTGTCCGAATAGGGCTGCCTGCTGGTCCCCGAGGATTCCTGATACGGGTACGCCGGCCAACGGGCCCACGCCGATACCCAGGCGCCCGATCGATGGAACGATCTGCGGGAGCATGGCTGCCGGGATATCCATGGCGTCCAGCAGATTCGGATCCCAGTCCAGGGTGGTCAGGTCCATGAGGAGGGTCCTAGAGGCATTGGTGACGTCGGTTGCGTGACGGCCACCGTCCACTCCCCCGGTGAGGTTCCAGAGCAGCCAAGAGTCGACGGTGCCCAGCAACGCTCCACCACTCTGGCCACGTGCCCGTAGCCCGTCCACGTGCTCGAGCAGCCAGGTAGCCCGTGGTCCACTGAAGTAGGTGGCGAGGGGAAGGCCGGTGGTCGCGCGAAAGCGGTCCGGGTCTCCGCCGGCCAGCCGATCAACGATCCCAGTGGTGCGGGTGTCCTGCCACACGATGGCCCGCTGGAGTGGCTGTCCGGTTGCCGGGTCCCAGACGAGAAGGGTCTCGCGCTGGTTGGTGATTCCCACCGCCGCCAGGTCAGCGGCGGTCAGATCGGCTGTGGCGAGTGCCGTTCCAATCACCGTCCACATGTTCTCCAGGATCTCGACGGCATCGTGTTCGACCCACCCGGGCCTCGGGAAGTGTTGTGCGTGGGGTCGCTGGGCAGATGCCACCACCGTCCCTCTCTCGTCAACGACCAGGAACCGAGTGCTGGTAGTTCCCTGGTCGAGGGCGCCGACAAAGGCCACGGTCAGACCGTTCTCTCTTGATCCGCCGGTCGCCCGTTGAGTTGACCGGAACCGCGCGACCAGAAGGCCACGTGGCCGGGAACCGTGTCCCCGGTCGACCCTTCGTCAGGCAGGGGTTCCCCGACGGCTACGCCGAGCGGGATCAGACCTGCCCACGCCGGATCATCTAGGTCGTCGGGATCGTCTAGCACCCCGGCGGTTCGGGCCTTCATGGAGCATTCGTCCAGTGGTAGAACGAGGACCGTGGTGCCCTTCACCTCGACGTCGTGGGCGGCACGGATCTGTCCGGAACGGCCGGGGATCGCGTGATCGACGAGACGGTTCAGGGCGGCCACTTTCTCCCCGTGGTCACTGACCTCGGTAGCCGTGCCCATGACGACCACCGATCGGTAGTTCATCGAGTGGTTGAGGCCGGAACGGGCCAGGACCAATGCGTCAAGGAGGGTCACCGTCACGCAGACCTCAGCGCCATTCTTGGCCATCCGTAGGAGTCGACTAGCTGGTGAGCCGTGCAGGTACATCACGTTTTCGTCCCGGGCGTACAGCATCGGGATAACAACGGGGTGAGGCGTGTCACCGTCACCCGCGATCAGGCCGACGTGGGCGACCAGGCCCTCATCGAGAACGGCATGGATGACATCTCTGTCCGTGACGGCTCGGGCCGGCTTTCGCTGGAGTTCAGTTCGGTCGCTCATCTGGCCTCCTCAGGTCAGGAGGATCCCACGGGCGACGGTCACGGCACGACCCGTTAGATGGACTCGCTCGCCCACCAGTTCGACATCCATCTCGCCGCCACGGGCCGATGCTTGCTCGGCCCGAAAGGCCAATCCGAGGCGTGGCGTCCACCAGGCTGCCAGTGTCGTATGGGCCGAGCCGGTTACTGGGTCTTCCACGATCCCACCGTTCGGGGCGAAGAACCGCGACACCACGTCGACGTGCTCCCTGTCGTCGCAGGCTGAGGTCACGATCACCCCGCGGGGCGCCAACTCGCCGATGATTCCGATATCGGGGCTGCACTGGCGTACCTCGGCGGCCGTTACGACTTCGAGAAGTAGATCGGTGGCTCCACGGCCCGCGGCCACGACCTCGGTTCCGACGGCATCGCCCATTGCCTGGGTCACGTCATGTGTCTCGATCAGGTCCACTGGGAAGTCGAGTCGGATTCCGTAGTCGCCAGAGACCGCTGACAGGCGGCCTGACCGGGTGTGGAAGCCGATCTCACCGGTGATCTCGTGTTCGCTGGCCAGTACGTGGGCTGTGGCGAGCGTGGCGTGGCCACAGAGGTCAACCTCGGAAACCGGGGTGAACCAGCGGAGGTCCCACTCCGTCGCCCGGCTTCCACCGTGGTTGCCCGATGGGTGACAGAACGCTGTCTCCGAGAGGTTCATCTCGTTTGCCACCGACTGCATCCAGATCTCGTCGACTGGGCCGTCCAGCACCACCACGGCGGCCGGATTGCCCCGAAACGGCTGGTCGGTGAAAGCGTCAACCTGGATGAAATCGATGTTGGACATGGCGTGGACTCCAGTTCCGTCAGGAGGACTGGATGATCTTGATCACGTGCGGTGGAAGTGGATCAAGGCTTGGGCCAACTCGAGGCCGGAGGACCTGCATCAGTGATCTTCTGTCGTTGGTTGCAGAGCTGCAACGTTGGCTGGGTCTGTCTCGGAGGGAGCGAGGTGTTCTAGCCGTGCTGTGTATCCGACGTAGTCCCAAACCATTTGCTCGCCCTCTCTTCGACGCCGGACCTCGATCGGCATGCCCTCCGGTCGCAAGACGTGTTCTCCGTTCTCGTAGCTGGCCACCACATGGATCTCAGTGGCCTTGTCGAACTCGGCAACATCATGGACTCCGCGGTCCCGGGTCCCGTCGCAGCGCATGTCGTGGACGATGCCACCACCCGTGACGACCAGTCGGTCGCCGCGCTGTTCCACGCGCTGGACGTGGCCCAATCCCGGGTGGTCAGGTTGGGTCAGATCGTCGACCAGAACCTCGACCGTGCGCCAGTAGCCGTCGAGATCCGGAGCGCCGACAGGGGCGGGTTCAGTGCAGCCCGCCAGGACCGGGGCCGGCCATGTGGTCCATCCCCCGGAGGGGGTGTGGGAGACCGGGATGTCGTCGATCGTGTGCTGTTCGTTCATTGACGCGACATCTCGGCTCTAGCTGTGGCCGTGGTCTCGCTGGCTGCCGAACCGGAGCCCTCTCTCCCGCTGTCGCGTTGCAGCCGTTGGATCACGACCTCGTGCAGGGTTCCGGTAAACGCGAACGGTGCCGAGTAACGGTTCGACACTCCAGAGCCGTAGTCCTCGCCAACGCTGGCGCCCACCGAGGAGATGATCCTCATGTACGAAGGGATCGGTGCCCGACCACAGGCCTTCCCGTCGATGGAGACCTCGACCCAGCCGGAAGTACGGCTATCGCGTTCCAGGTGGACACCAAGTGAGCTATCTCCGGGTGGCACCTCAATGGTCGATTCCACGATTGTGTGGTTGTCGAAGGAGTTGTAGTCCACGACCAGTCGTCCGTTCTGTACGAAGACCGAGAATCCCGAATTCTCGGTTCCGGTCGCCCATAGGACCCCTTCATCGCCTACTGCACTGGTGACCCGTGCGGTGAGGTCGACGGCTCGGCCTCCGAGTCCTGCGGACGCTCCTGCAGGGATCGGTGACATCGGCGGCCGGTACAAGTAGCGGCGATTGAGCCGATGTGGCGAATGGTCGCTTGGATTTGCGGCGAACAACTCCAGTGTCCGGTCGTCGAGTGGTAGGACTCCGTGGCGTTCGGCTTCCTGCCACCACAGGTCGACAAGTTGCGCGAGCCTTTGGGGCTCTGCCACAGCCAGATCTGTGCACTCCGACGGGTCGGAGGTGAGGTCGTAGAGTTCCCAGGGCTCGGAGTCGAAGTCGTCGCCCTGGTTGTGTTTGGTCACCGCCTTCCACCACACGTCCTCGTATTCGGCAATCAGTGCCCGACTGCCGGAGTTCTCGAAGTACTGAAGCTTGTTTGTCGAAGGCGCCTCTGCGTCACCTAGGGCGGCTTGGAACGAGTGACCCGTGACTGGGATTTGTTCGATTCCCTGGTATGTCTCCGGGGGCGTGACTCCAAGTAGTTCATAGATCGTCGGGGTGATGTCGGACACGTTCACGAACTGGGACCGCTTCGTGCCACCCTGCTCGACACCGAGACCGTCGGGCCAATGCATGACCATCGGCACGTGGACGCCGCCTTCATGGGTGTTCTGCTTGTACCACCGGAACGGAGAGTTGCCGCACTGGGCCCAGCCCCACGGATAGTTCGTGTGGCTGTGTGGACCTCCGATGTCGTCGATGCGCTCGATGGCTTCGTCTGGTGATTCCAGCATGCCGTTGAAGTACTTCATCTCGTGCATCACTCCGAACGGGCCACCCTCCTGTGACGCGCCGTTGTCGGCGAGGACTACGAGGATCGTGTTGTCCAATTCGTCAAGATGGCGCAGCCCCGTTACCAGTCGGCCGATCTGGTCGTCGGTGTGGTCCAAGAAGGCGGCGAAGGCCTCCTGCAGTCGACACGCAAGTCGGCGTTGGGTTTCGGGCAGGTCGTCCCAGGCTTCGACACCGGGGTTACGGGGCGCGAGTTCTGTGCCGGGAGGAATGACGCCAAGTTCGATTTGGCGCTGGTGCCAACGTTGCCGCACCAGGTCCCAGCCCTCGTCGTATCGACCTCGATACTTGTCGAGGTAGGTCTGCGGAGCTTGGTGTGGGGCGTGGGTGGCACCGAACGGGAGATAGGCGAAGAACGGCCGGTCCGGGCGCACGCCCTTGCTGTCGTTGATCATCTGAAGCAGCTGGTCGACTAGGTCTTCGCTGAGGTGATAGCCGTCCTGGGGTGTTGACGGCGGGTCAATGTGTGTGTTGTCACGGACGAGTTCGGGATGGAACTGGTCGGTCTCGCCCTCCAAGAATCCGTAGAACCGGTCGAAGCCGCGAGCCAGCGGCCACTGGTCAAATGGCCCGGCCGCTGAAGTGTCCTCCGTCGGCGCCAGGTGCCACTTTCCGGCGCAGAAGGTGGCGTACCCCTCGGCATGGAGTACCTCTGCGATGGTGGACGCCGAGTTCGAGATGTGGCCCAGCTGGTGCGGGAACCCGGTGCGCCAGTTGGAAACGCCTCGCAGTCCCACTGCGTGCTGGGACCTGCCGGTCAGCAAGGCCGCGCGCGTCGGCGAGCACAGTGGTGTCACGTGGAAGTTCGTGAACTGTACGCCGTCAGCAGCGAGCGCGTCCACGCTGGGGGTGTCGATGTCGGAGCCGTAGCAGCCGAGTTGGGCGAAGCCTGTGTCGTCAAGGAGCACGATCACCACGTTGGGTGCGTCCTCACCTGGGTGGGGTGGCTCCATGTAGTCCGCCTCGGAGTCCGCCAGCGTCCGGCCGATCGTTCCCTTGAACTCGGTCATTGGATCTCCTTACTCAGATGGTGACGGTAGTGAGGTCGTCGCCGACGATGACTTCACCGGAATAGTGCTCGGCAGCGATAGCTATCCACTCCGGGTACCGCTCGGGCGTGGGTGCCGGCACCATGTGGGTGAGAGCAAGTCGCTTGGCCGCGACCCGTTCGGCGGTCTGGGCCGCCTCCACGACGCCGGAGTGGTAGTCGAGGATGTCCTGCATCATGCCGACCGGGATCATCTCGACCAGGTCGCGGCGAATCACTGTCTGGACGTAGACATCGGCGTTGCGAGCTAGTTCGTCGACCCCGTCACACGGAATCGTGTCTCCGACGAGCGCCGCTGTGCTGCCGGCATGCTCGATGCGAAAGCCGATTGTCGGCCGCACGGGTGCGTGTTCGGTCGCCGCCGTGTCGATCTTGACATCACCGAGGGCGAACGAGTTGCCGGGTGCCAACTCGGTGACGTTCACCAGGGGTGGATTGGTCAGTACGTCGTGATGCTCCATCCGGTAGCCGATATCTGGCTCCAGTGCATGTAGTTGCCGGTCAACGAACTCAGCCGTGCCGATCGGCCCGTAGATCGGCAGTGTGGCTTTACCTTGCGACATCACCCAGTGGGTGGTGATCACGTCGTTGAGCGCGCATATGTGATCGCTGTGCAGGTGGGTGATCAGTACCCCGGCGAGCAGCCCCGGAAGCGACCCGGCGCCAGCCATTCGCATCACCACTCCCCGGCCGGCGTCGACGAGGACGTGGGTGTTGCCGGCCTTCACCAGGGTGGAGGGGCCAGCCCGGTTGGCGTCAGGTAGGGGCGAACCGGTCCCGGTGAGGATGACTTCCATTACGGCCCCTCTTCTTGATCAACGGAGGCCGCCAGTCGATTGACGAGTGGTCTGGTCACCAAGGTGTAGGTATGGGCGATGGCTGGCTCTCGATAATCACGTTGCGCGGTAAGACGATCCGGGTCCATGACAACGGCCATGAAGGCCCGCCGGCTTGGAAAGGTATTGAAACGAACCTGGTCCCAGCGTCGTCCGTCGCCGATGATCGTGCCCTCGACAGCGAACCATCCTGTGACGCGGGCACCATGTGGGGCCGCGACCTGTCCAGCGTGGTTGGAGTAGGACTCCATGTCTGTCGGCGATTGGGCTCCGACGGCGTCGTGGAAGGACAACACGTGGACCGCCATCACCTCACCGTCATCGGTGGTCGGCGGGTGGGGCACCTCGCTCCAGTCGGGAAGATCGAAGATGCCCCAATTGGCTCCTAGCATCGGCTGGGTCCCCATGACGATCGTCTTGGCCATTCCCGCGTCCTTGTGTTCGTGGAGGCGCTGGAAGTCGTCGCGTTGTTGCATGTCGATGAAACTGCGGCGCGTCGGGTACTTGACCACCGCTACTCGGTCCCACTCCGGCTCGTCGCCGAGCAACTGGTCCTGCACGTCAGCCGCGAATACGATTTCGGCACCCACGGCGGCTAACGGAGCCGTCGGGGTGTACAGGTCGTCGGCCTCGCGCCCGCTGATGGTTGAGTCGCGACCATCTGTGTAGTCGGCTGCCGTTCGGTAGCTCATTAGGTTCACCATCCACACTGGGCCGTCTTCGTCCGCTGAGGTGGATGCCAGGCGCCGGCCGTACCCGGTGTCGATCTGCCCGTAGCGGGGACTCATCGGAGTTGCTCCATCATGGACTGGTCCTTCATCGTTGCTTTGCTCGAGTTCCATTCGATTAGGTGATCGTCGTTATCGATCCGGTGATTTGCCATGGCGTCTCACCCTCGGTTCGCGTTCTCGGACCCCACTTACGTGAGGCGGCCTCCGACGAAGTCATCAATGAACTGGGCCAGTTCGGGGCCGCAGTCCTCTTGTACGAAGTGTCCGCCGCCTTCGATGGTGCGGTGGGGTTGCCCTTGGGCGCCGGGAACGAGAGCCCGGAACGGTTTGTCGCCACCTCGGGTGACCGGGTCCTGATCGCTGAAGCAACACAAGAGCGGCTTCTCCCATGCCTTCAGCGTCTCCCATGCAGCCGTGTTCTCGGCGCCCTCCGGTCCGTCCGGTGACGTGACAACGAGTGATGGCCAGATACGGGCCCCAGCCTTGTACGAGTCATCAGGAAACGGTGCGTCGTAGGCGGCAATCTCGTTCGGTGAGAGGTCGCGCACGCATGCCCGGTTGATCAGTTCGCCGATCGGGAACACCGGCGAGTCCTGGGAGAACTTCTGCCAGGCCATGAACGCCTCCCCCGGTGGGGGCGTTCCGGTAGGAAGGCCGGTGTTGGACAGGATGATCCGGGAAAACCGATCAGGTTCGGCGGTGACCAATCGCAGTCCGATCAGTCCACCCCAGTCCTGCCCGAAGAATGTGACGTCGTTGAGGTCAAGGTGTTCGAACACCAAGCTCGACATCCAAGCGATGTGGCGGGCGTACGTGTAATCACCCATCTCTGTGGGCTTGTCACTGCGGCCGAAGCCAATCTGGTCGGGTACGACGACCCGGTGCCCGGCAGCAACCAGTGGCGGAATCATGTGCCGGTACAGGTAACCCCATGACGGCTCTCCGTGCAGGAGTAGCACCGGCGCAGCATCAGTCGGCCCCTCGTCGAGATAGTGCACTCGCAACTGTCTGTCGCCGGCGGTCTGACCGCCTTCTTCGGGAGTAGCCGGAATCTCGACATAGTGCGACTCAAACGGAAAGTCGGGTAGATCGACGAAACGTTCGTCGGGGGTACGAAGTGCTCTCATTGGGTCTCCTTAGGGGATGCCAAAAGACTTATTGAAAGTTACCGCTGGGTAATATGGTCGAGAAGGGATAGCGGTTCCATGTTCAGCATCCGTCGGTAGGTCCCGTGGTAGTGGTGCAGGGCGGGTTCGTTGCGGCCGAACACCACGTGGTCGAGGGTTCCTGACGAGGCGGTGCGCTGCTGGCGCGCACTCACCACGTAGTCCTCATCGCGGATGATCGACCCGAAGCCCCTCGAGATCATCGTCAACATCTCGCGGGACTGGGGGTCCGCTGCTGGGCCGGGTCGCAGGTACCAGGTGATCCGACTCACGTGACGGCCAGGATCAGTGGGGCTCGGATAGGCCCGCACCAGGTGAATGCCCTCGGCGAACGGCATCAGTTGGACATTGGGGAACAGCCAGTAGACGGGTAGGGCTGCGGTGGTGATCTCCCATTCATCTTCCGGTAGGTCTCGAAGCCCGTCGATCTCCCGTTTGCACAGCAGCATCCTGTGGTTTCGTCCATAGGTGTCATAGCACTGGACGTTCCCGTGGAAATTCAGGTGGATGGTTTCCGAATGGAGTGCAGGAAAGTGATAGGTCTCCCCGAAGGTGTCCATGGCCAACTTCCAGTTGCAAGCCACGTCGTAGTCGTCCCTTCCGAGGTACGACAACTCGCCTAGGTTCCACGAACCCAACTCGGCCCGGAGCCCAGGTCCCAGTTGCTCGTCGAGATCAATCGTGCCTTCCGGGTCGGGATGGACCCACAACAAGCCGGCTTCCTCCACGGCGGGTAGTTCAATCAGACCGAGGCAGGCCCTGTCGGGATCACCGAAGTGGTCCGCATTGGGTAGGCCGACGAGAGCACCTCCGGTGTCGTACGTCCACCGGTGGAACGGGCAGGTGAACCGCCTGGCCTCACCACGGTCACGTTCCTCGAGGACCACACCGCGGTGTCGACAGGAATTGACGAAGGCCCGGAAGCGACCCTCTTCGTCGCGGGTGCCTAGGAGCGGTGTGGGCAGGTCGTCACACGTCAGGAAGGCACCGGGCTCGGGCAGGTCACCTGTTAGACCGACGAGGTGGGGATGGCCGGCGAAGAAGGCTCGGCGCTCACGCTCGGCCAGGTCAGGGTCTGCGTAGACACTGGTCGGATTGTGGAAGAAACCGCCGGCATCGACGTTCAGCCCATCGTCGAGGCGCTCCATCAACAACCTGATCTGGGCAACCTGCTCGCTTCGATCCACGACTCTCCCGGAGGTCTGCTTGACTGGCCCAACCCGAGTGTTCTCCCAACGCCGCAGCGCTGCCAACATGGCCGGGCTGTCGACGTCGGCCAGGAGGTTGCCGTGATTCCCCTAGACGAGACCTACGAAGGAACGTTTCCGTTCGCACCACATACTTTCGATGGCTGCGGCTTCGTCCAGCACTATGTGGACGAAGGGCCCCGTGACGCCGAGCCGCTCCTACTGCTTCACGGCGAGCCCACTTGGGGCTACCTGTACCGGCACATGATCGGTCCACTATCGGAACACCATCGGGTGGTCGTCCCCGACCACATGGGATTCGGCAAATCCGAGACTCCACAGGACCGTGAGTACACGCTCCAGACCCACACCGAGAACCTGGTCGCACTGGCAGAGCACCTCGACCTGACAGACATCACGTTCTTCGGTCAAGACTGGGGCGGTCCAATCGCCACGGCATTCACGGTGCGCCACCCCGAGCGGGTCAAGCGACTGGTGTATGCAAACTCGCTGGCCGGATACGGCCGAATCGCCGATGAATACGCAACTCCGATAGCCCAATCTCGTTGGTTCACTTGGATCGGTGGTGGCCTGGAATCGGGCCGCACCGCCGACGTCCTGCTGAACCTAGGGTCGACCGTGCTGTCGGTCATGAAGATCACTGGCTTCACCAATTCGGCAGCGGTAGACGACACGTGGATTCGGGCCTACTCCGACCCCTTCCCGGACCGGGCGTCTGCCATCGGTGGGCTTGAGTTCCCACTCGACGCCTATCTGGGCCGGATCGGCGAATACGTCCTCGCCGGCGCCGAAGGGGTACCCGACCTGGTGTCCAAGCCGGCGATCCTGCTGGAAGGCATGGAGGATGGGGCAATCCCGCCCGACCGGGCCATCGCCGACTTTCAGGCGCTGTGGCCCGATGCTCCAGTGGTTGAACTACCCGGCGTAGGCCACTACTGCCAGGAGGACGCCCCCGACGCCCTGGTGGCCCACGTCAAGGACTTCCTCCAGGCCAACCCGTAGGGAACGGTCCAGTCAGTCGACGCCACCCAGGTGGCTGTAGGTGTCAGTTGGCTCCTCGTCGGGCCAGTTGGTGCGCCACACCTCTGCCTGCACATAGCCCATAGGAATCGACCGGGCCTCGAAGCCATCTACTGGCTCGATCATCGGTTCGGCCACCACCCGGTGGTTGGGCACCGCGAAGAATGGGGCGCTGTACCGCTCGACCCCGGCGGAGATGACCACCCGGTGGGGCGTAGAGACCAGTCGACCCCCCGACCAAACCTCCAAGACGTCGCCCACGTTGACCAACAGTGCCCCCTCGGGGCAGGCGGCTTCAACCCATCGACCGTCACGAGTCCTCACCTCGAAGCCGCCCACCGGATCGGGGTCAAGCACGGTAACCACCGTGATGTCCTTGTGAGGGTGGAACCCCGGCGCGAGGTCGTCAGGGCTCCCGGCCGGGTAGTGGAGCAGGGTCGTGTTGGTCAGTGGGGCCTCCATGGCCCCGGCCAGGGCGGATCGATCCAGCCCCATCTCGTCAGCCAGCACGTCCAGCAGTCGGTCAACAAGGCCTTCCATGGCCACCCACCAGGACGCCACGACCTGCTGCATTCTCGCCGGATGCTCAGGCCACCGGTTCGGTCCGTACAGACTGCACTCGTTGCTGACCGGATGTCCCGGCGGGCACTCCCAGTGAAGCTTGTAGCCCTCGAAACCGTCGGCTGTAGCAGTGCCATTCCCTGCCTTTGAGTCGCGGTTCGGAGTGAAGAAGCGCTGTGGGATGAAGCCCCGGTAATTCTCGCGGGTGATGGCCTGTCGAGCCTTAGAGGCCTCGTCCACTGCGAACAGGTCGACCAACAGTTCACGCATTGCCGACAGGTCGGCTTCTGCCACTCCGTGCTCACGCAGTGCCACAAATCCGATGGTCGACAGTGAGGCGACTACGCCGGATCCGTCGACTAGGTCGACTACCGGAACATCAGGGGCCGAAGCTCCCTCCATTAGATAATCGGCAACTCGGCTGGTGCCCGACGAGACAGCATCTCGGGTCCGTCGGCTCGCAAGACGAAGTTCTCTTCGTGGACCATCATCCGACCGGGCGCCCATGTGAGACCTGGTTCGAGGGTCAGGACCATTCCCTCCTCCAGCACGGTGCCGTCGTCTGCAGTATGGGAAGGC
>Ga0315328_10000040_pt1 | contig 42728 bp, 43 predicted proteins | sample M120032315metaG_FD_203462 | JGI IMG/M metagenome (GOLD analysis project Ga0315328, IMG submission 203462) | Ammonia-oxidizing marine archaeal communities from Monterey Bay, California, United States - M1 200m 32315 | ecosystem: Environmental > Aquatic > Marine > Intertidal zone | place: USA... | reverse complement strand
GGAAGAGTCTGATGAAGATGTGGCTTCTGCAGAGGGTGGCGAACAGGTCGTCGAGGACGCTCCCACGGAAGAGTCTGATGAAGATGTGGCTTCTGCAGAGGGTGGCGAACAGGTCGTCGAGGACGAGACCACCGAGACCTGATCCACTGCACCTGAAGGACTGGGGCCGGTTCACGTGCTCGAGATCGGTCTGACCGGCAGCATCGGTTCCGGAAAGTCCACGGTTGCGGCACTTCTCGTTGAGCGCGGAGCCGTCCTACTCGACGCTGACGCCATCGTGCGAGAGATTCAGCAACCCGGTACGCCCGTGTTCACCGCCATGGTCGAACAGTGGGGCGACGACATTGTCGCCGACGACGGAACCCTGAATCGCCAAGCAGTGGCCGGTCGGGTTTTCGGCGATGCTGACGAGTTGGCCGTCCTCAACGCCATCGTCCATCCGGCGGTGGCCGACGAAATGACCTGTCGTCGGAAGGCTCTGGCCAGTACCGATGCCACGGTGATCCTTGACATCCCCCTGCTGGTCGAGTCGGGCCACGAGGGCCTTGCCGGGATCATCGTGGTTGATGTTGATCCCGAACTGGCCGTGGAACGTCTGGTGACACACCGGGGGTTTACCGAAACCGATGCCCGAGGACGGATAGCCCGGCAGGCGTCACGGACGGACCGTCTGGCTCGGGCCGACGTAGTGGTCGACAACAGCGGTTCGCTCAACGACCTCGTAGCCCAGGTCGACCTTGTTCAGGCCTGGTTGGAAAAACTGGACCGACCACCCCTAGGCCAACCGGTGAACCGGATCGGCAGCCACTCCGAGAGCCACTGACCCACCAGGAGAGCCAGGTGGCGGGTGCTGGGTACGCTCGCAAGATGGTTCTACAGCCCGTTGAGGAGACACCCACGGGCACAGTGGGACCCGCTCGCGGGCATCCGTTCAGGATGGAGGCGCCGTTTGCTCCGGCCGGAGACCAGCCAAGTGCCATCGCCGAACTCGCCGACGGGATTGAGGGCGGCGAGCGTTTCCAGACGCTGCTAGGCATCACCGGCAGCGGCAAAAGCGCCACCATCGCCTGGACCATTGAAAAGGTCCAGCGTCCGACGCTGGTTATCGCCCCCAACAAGGCCTTGGCTGCCCAGTTGGCCAACGAACTACGTGAGTTCTTCCCCGACAACCGGGTCGAGTACTTCGTCTCATACTACGACTACTACCAACCTGAGGCGTACCTCCCGACCTCGGACACGTTTATCGAGAAGGACTCATCGGTGAACGACGAGATCGACCGTCTCCGACATTCGGCCACGGCGTCACTTCTGACCCGGCGCGACACGATCGTGGTGGCCTCGGTGTCGTGTATCTACGGCCTCGGCTCACCGGAGCACTACGAGGGCCAACTCCTAGTGCTCGAGGTCGGCCAGACCATCGACCACCGAGCCACCCTCGGGCGCCTGATCGACCTTCGCTACGAACGCAATGACATGGTGCTGGGCAGGGGGAAGTTCCGGGTTCGGGGTGACACCGTGGAACTCCACCCGGCGTACGAGGAGACGGCGTTCCGGATCTCCCTATTCGGAGATGAAGTGGAGGCCATCACCGAGGTCGACCCCCTCACAGGTGAACACCTGCGTCAACTTGACGACCTGGTCGTATTCCCGGCCACTCATTACATGGCCGACGCCGCCAACATCCGCCGGGCGATCGAGGAAATCGAAGTCGAACTGAACGAACGATTACAGGCCTTCGGATCCGCTGAGAAGCTCTTGGAGGCCCAGCGACTTCGGATGCGAACCGAACACGATCTCGAGATGCTCGGCGAGCTGGGCTACTGCAATGGCGTCGAGAACTACTCCATGCACCTGGACGGCCGCTCCTACGGCGATCGGCCATACACGCTGCTGGACTATTTCCCCGACGACTTCCTGGTGGTTCTCGACGAGTCCCACGTGGCTGTGCCGCAGTTGCACGGACAGTATGCAGGCGACCGCAGCCGCAAGGAGACTCTTATCGAGCACGGCTTCCGACTTCCGTCGGCAGCCGACAACCGTCCGCTCACCTTTGACGAGTTCACCGGTCGGGTTGGTCAGGTCGTATTTTTGTCGGCTACCCCGGGCGACTGGGAACTGGAGAACTCCAGCCGCGTGGTCGAGCAGATCGTACGTCCCACCGGCCTGGTGGACCCCGAAGTGGTGGTCCGACCGACCAAGGGCCAGATCGACGACTTGCAAGAGATGATCATCGGGCGGGTGGCCGCCGAGCAGCGGATCCTGGTCACAACCTTGACCAAGAAGATGGCGGAGGACCTCACCGACTACCTGCTGGAGCAGGGGGTTCGAGTTCGTTACCTGCACTCAGACATCGACACCGTGCAACGCATCGAGATCCTGCGCGACCTCCGTTTGGGCGAGTTCGACGTCCTCGTCGGTATCAACCTGCTCCGGGAGGGCCTGGACTTGCCCGAGGTCTCGTTGGTGGCGATCCTGGATGCCGACAAGGAGGGCTTCCTGCGGAGCGAGACCTCACTCGTGCAGACCATCGGCCGGGCGGCTCGCAACGTGGACGGTCAGGTCGTGATGTATGCCGACGCGGTCACGCCGTCTATGCAGCGGGCGATCTCCGAAACTCAGCGTCGGAGGGGACTCCAGCAGGCCCACAACGCTGAGCACGGCATCGATCCGCAGACAGTTCGCAAGGCGGTCAGTGACATCCTCTCGATGATCCGCCCGGACCAAACGACGCCAACCCCGAAGGGCCGAAGTCGGCGGGCCGAACGCCTGATCGAAGACTTTGCCGAGATGGGTATCGACGACCTACAGCGGTTGCTCTTCACCCTCGAGCAGGAGATGGGAGAAGCGGCCGCCGACCTCCGCTTCGAGTACGCGGCCAGGTTGCGCGATGAGATCCGCGAAGTCGAACGCGAGCTCCGAGACCTCGCTGAGGCCAACTAACCGGGGTGTCGATCATCGGCCCGTAGGATCGCCCGGGTGTCTGACCGGCTGATCGTCAAGGGCGCGCGGGAGCACAACCTCCGCGACGTCGACTTGGACCTTCCGCGAGACCGACTCATTTGCTTCACCGGGATCTCCGGGTCCGGCAAGTCGTCCTTGGCCTTTGACACCATCTACGCCGAGGGTCAGCGACGCTACGTGGAGTCCCTGTCGTCATACGCCCGACAGTTTCTAGGTCAGATGGACAAACCCGACGTTGACTTCATCGAGGGCCTCTCACCAGCCATCTCCATCGACCAGAAGAGTGCATCGCGCAACCCCCGCTCGACGGTCGGCACCATCACCGAGGTTTACGACTATCTACGTTTGCTCTACGCGCGGATCGGAATCCCCCACGACCCGGAGACTGGCGAACGCCTGGTCCGTCAGACACCCCAACAGATCGTTGACCGAATTCTGGAGATGGAGCCGGGCACCCGGTTTCAGGTTCTGGCCCCTGTAGTTCGCGGTCGCAAAGGTACCTACGACACTCTGTTGGGGGACCTCGCCAGCCAGGGCTTCAGCCGGGTCATCGTTGATGGGGAGTCACACGAGTTGGCCGACTTGGAACGGGGTGATCTCGACCTGGCTCGCTATGAGATGCACACCATCCAGGTGGTGGTGGACCGTCTGGTCCTCAAGGACGATATTGCGCGTCGCCTTACTGAGTCCATGGAGGCGGCACTGGCCCTCGCCGAGGGGATTGCCGAGGTCCAGGTGGTGCCACGGGACGATGAGGTGGATGCTGATGGCGACCCCCTCGAGCCCCGCACGATCGTCTTCAGCCAGCACCTGTCACGCCCCAGCGATGGGCGATCCTTCGAGGACCTGGCACCTCGAAACTTCTCGTTCAACAGCCCATACGGTGCTTGCGAGCACTGCGACGGATTGGGCACGGTGTTCCAAGTGGACGCTGACCTAGTGGTCCCCAATCCCGATCTAGGGGTAGGCGAGGGGGCGATCGCCCCATGGTCGGGCGGGAACAACAGGTACTTCGGTCGTCTAGTGGAGGCCGTCGCTGAGGAACTGGGCATCGACCCAACTACGCCATGGTCCAACCTCCCAAAGAAGGTCCGGACCACCTTTATGGACGGCGGCCTGAAGGGGCGGGTGCAAGTCCGGTACAAGAACCGCTTCGGGCGGACCCGCGTCTATTCGGCCAACTTCGAGGGCGTCATGCCTTACCTCCGTCGTCGACATCGTGACGCCGAAAGTGATTCGGCCCGGGAGCACATTGAGGGCTACATGCGCCAGGTGGCTTGCCCAGACTGTGCCGGTGCCCGCCTTAATCCGCTCTCGTTGGCGGTCACCGTCGACGGTCATTCGATCTCGGAGGTCTGTGCCTTGTCCATCGCCGACACGGCGGAAATGCTGCGGGACCTCGACCTGACAGATAGAGAGGCAATGATCGCCGAACAAGTCCTCAAGGAGATCAATGCCCGCTTGGGGTTCCTCCTCGACGTGGGTCTCGACTACCTGTCCCTGTCCCGCTCAGCAGCGACGCTGGCCGGTGGTGAAGCCCAACGCATTCGACTGGCTTCCCAGATCGGAAGTGGCCTAGTAGGTGTGCTGTATGTCCTCGACGAGCCGTCCATCGGCCTTCACCAGCGAGACAACCAGCGACTCATCGAGACGCTGGTCCGACTGCGGAATCTTGGAAACACCGTGATCGTGGTCGAGCATGACGAGGAGACGATCCGGGCGGCGGATCACGTAGTGGACATCGGCCCCGGGGCCGGTGAGCACGGTGGAGCAGTTGTCCACTCGGGACCGGTCAAGGGTCTCCTAAGCAAGAAGGCATCACTCACCGGGCAGTACCTCTCGGGAAAGAAAGAGATCGCCGTTCCGCAGATCCGACGGCCAGGCGACGGCTCTCATCTGGTGGTGCGAGGAGCCCGAGAGAACAATCTCCGAGACCTGGATGTGGCCATTCCAACGGGGCGCTTCGTGGCGGTCACGGGGGTGTCCGGGTCCGGCAAGTCCACGCTGGTCAACGAGATCCTGCACAAGGGTTTAATGCAGAAGGTGTACCGGTCCAAGGTGCCACCGGGCCTACACCGGTCGATCGAGGGTGTCGAGGCAGTGGACAAGGTCATCAACATCGATCAGACCCCGATCGGTAGAACCCCCAGATCCAACGCAGCCACCTACACCGGGGTGTTCGACCACGTCAGAAAACTCTTCGCCAAGACCGAGGAGTCCCGGATCCGGGGCTACCAACCGGGCCGGTTCAGTTTCAACGTGAAGGGTGGCCGGTGTGAGGCATGCGCCGGTGACGGGACCATTCGTATCGAGATGCACTTCCTCCCCGACGTGTACGTGCCGTGTGAGGTCTGCAAGGGGCAGCGTTACAACCGAGACACGCTGGACGTCCGATTCAAGGGGCGTACCATTGCCGACGTACTGGACATGCCATGTTCGGAGGCGCTCACGTTCTTCGAGAACCAGCCCTCGATCACCCGCCACATGCAGACGCTGGTGGACGTAGGCCTGGGTTACGTGCGTCTTGGACAGTCAGCGCCCACCCTGTCGGGTGGAGAAGCTCAGCGGGTGAAACTGGCCAGCGAGTTAGCCAAACGACCGACCGGCCACACCGTCTACATCCTTGACGAACCGACCACCGGCCTCCACTTTGAGGACGTACGCAAACTGCTCGGTGTGCTCAACCGGCTGGTGGACCAGGGCAACTCGGTCATCGTGATCGAGCACAACCTCGATGTAGTCAAGACCGCTGACTGGCTCGTCGACCTCGGTCCGGAGGGAGGCAGCGGCGGTGGATGTCTTGTGGCCGAGGGGACGCCGGAGCACGTGGCCACGGTGTCTAACAGTTACACCGGTCGGTATCTGGCCGGAATGCTTGACCGCTAGATCCTCCGACAGTCGGTTCCTCAGCCGTGATCGGACCCGGGTTGCTGCCTACGCTCGGGGAATGGTCGAGCGTCCCCCGGCAGGCACCATCCCCGATGCCCCCGGGTCCTACCAGTTCCGTGACGGCCAGGGTCGGGTGCTGTACGTGGGCAAGGCCAAAAGCCTAAGAAGTCGCCTGAACAGCTACTTCGGTCGCCGGGACCGGATGGCGACCCGGACGGCGCAGATGTTGGATGAGGCCACCGACGTTGAGTGGATCCAGGTTGCTAACGAACTTGAGGCTCTCATGCTGGAGTTCACGCTCATCCAAGAGCATCGGCCCCGCTTCAACGTCGACCTTAAGGACGACAAGTCGTACCCGTTGCTGGCCATCACCACCAGTGACGAGTGGCCGCGACCCATGGTTACCCGGGGGAAGCGCCGTCGGGGGGTGCGCTACTTCGGGCCGTACGGGCACGCCGGGGCCATACGCGAGACTCTGGATCTCTTACTGCGGACCTTCCCGGCCCGAACCTGTCCGGATACCAAGTTCCGGGAACACCAACGGCAGGGGAGGCCGTGCCTCCTGTTTCACATCGAGAAGTGCAGTGGACCGTGCGTCGGCGAGGTATCACCTGAGAGATACGACGCCATTATCGCTGACCTGATCCGGTTTCTGGAGGGGGACACCGATGAGGTAGTGGACCGACTCCGATCCGAAATGGAGATCGCCTCTGAGGCGCTCGAGTTCGAGGCGGCGGCCCGCCATCGCGATCGACTCTCCAGCGTGCTCCGTGCTCTCGAGAAGCAGCAGATGGTGGCGGCCCGTGACGAGGACCTCGACGTCTTCGGCCTCGCAGGGGACGACCTGGAGGTGGCGGCCCAGGTCTTCTATGTCCGGAGAGGCCGAGTGGTGGGCCGTAAGGGCTTCGTGGTGGAGCGGGCCGAAGACCTCGCCCGGGGCGACCTCGTAGCTGAGGTCGTCTCAGCGCACTATCGAGACGATCCACCGAGAGGAATCCCTCGGCAGGTGCTGGTTCCCGATGAACCGACCGATGCCCTGTTGCTGGAGCAGTGGTTGTCCGACGTGCGTGAGCGGCCGGTCACTATTCGGGTACCGATGCGGGGCGACAAGCGCGCTCTCTTAGAGACAGTGACCCGTAACGCCGACGAGGAGTTCGTCCGTCATCGAATGAAGCGGGCCTCGGACCACAACAGCCGAGCCCGGGCGCTGAACGAGATCCAGCAGGCCCTGTCGCTTCCGGAGGCCCCGCTGCGTATCGAGTGTTACGACATGAGCCACCTGCAGGGCACCGACTACGTGGGTTCGATGGTGGTGTTGGAAGACGGCCTGCCCCGGACGTCGGAGTACAGGCGCTTCCGGATCCGACACGTGGAAGGCAACGACGACTACGCGGCCATGGCCGAGGTCCTCACACGACGGCTCACAGCGTTCCTCGAGGAGCAGGCCATGCCCGTCGACGATCGGCCTGGACGGTTTGCCTACCCGCCGCAACTCCTTCTGGTGGACGGTGGGAAGGGACAGCTTGGGGTGGCCGAGCGGGTGGTGGCCGATCTGGGGCTGGCGGACCGGATCCCGGTGGCCTCGCTGGCAAAGCAGTTCGAGGAGGTCTACCGGCCGGGTGACCCTGAGCCGGTACGGATCCCCCGTGGGTCTGAGGCGCTGTACCTACTCCAGAGGATCCGCGATGAGTCTCACCGGTTCGCCGTGACATACCACCGACAGTTGCGGTCCAAGCGGATGACGGGCTCGGTACTTGACGGCATCACGGGACTGGGTCCGGCCCGGCGAAAGCGATTGGTCTCGGTGTTCGGTGGGGTTCGGGCAATACAGAAGGCCTCACTGGCCGACCTCCAGGCCCTTAGTTGGCTTCCCGACGAGGTCGCCGAGGCCGTATATGCCAAGGCCCACAAGGTTGACTGATGAACTCAACCGCCGACGATGGCGCCGATGGCCACCAGAGCCACCACCAGGCCGGCGACCTGGGTTCCTGCCATGCGCTCCTGGAGCACGTAGCGGGCCAGAAGCACGGTGGATGCCGGATAGAGGGAACCCAATACGGCGACCAGGCTCAACATCCCGTGGTGGACGGCAATGAGGATGGCGAGATTTGCAGTGATATCCAGGACTCCGGCCCCGACGATGGCCCCCCGTGCCTCGTCCCGGCGCGGAATGGGCGAACGGCCTATCCGGGCCAACAGCATGAGGGCGATTCCCGCCGAGACCAGTCGGGAACTCACTAGTGGCCACGGTGTGGTGGCCTCGGCGGTCAGGCTCATGCAGATGAAGAACCCGCCGAAGCCCACACCCGACAGGAGGGCCACACCGACCAGGCCTGGTGTTGTCGTACCGCTACTGGTCTCTTCGCCGGACACCCGGGACACAAGGAGGATCGCGACCAACCCGAGGACCACGCCGACCAGCTGTGGCGCGCTGAGACGGTCGCCGGAGTAGATGCCCCACAGGGCTGGCACCGCGGCGTTGCTCACCGCCGCGATCGGAGCAACCACCGCCATCGGTCCCCGACTCAGGGAGTGGTAGAGGCACGTGATGCCCACGACGCCTGCAATGCCCGCAATGCCTCCGATGCCAAGGTCCCTCAGGGTGATGGCGTCGGCCATGAACGGTGTCACCAACAGGATGAGGAAAAGACCCACCACGTGGGAGGCACCCACCACCACCAGGACATGGGTCCTACGCGACGCCACACCGCCTAGAAAGTCGCTGGCACCGAACAGGGCCGATGAGATCAGGGCGAGAATGATGGCCATCCGGGGAGGGTACGGCTACCCGTGGAAGGCTCGACGGCATGCAAGACGGCAACCTGGAACAGGATCCCTGGGAGCAGCACGCCGGCTGGTGGCAGGAGGGCTTCACGGACGGCGCCGACGCCGAGTACGACCAACAGATCATCCCGCTAGCTGCCGCCCTCCTGGCGGGGTATAACCGCGTCCTGGATGTCGGCGCCGGAGAGGGTCAACTCAGTCGGGCGGCTGTTGCCGGCGGTTCGTCACTGGTGGTTGGGGTGGACCCGACCGATGCGCAGACTGCAGAGGCGAACCGTCGAGGGGGTGGACCTAGGTTCCTGCGTTCGATGGCCGACGGTCTGCCGTTCTCCGACCGGTCATTTGACGCCGTAGTGGCATGCCTTGTGTTCGAGCACATCGAGGCGGTGGACGAGGCGGTGGCCGAGGTGGCCCGGGTACTAGTCAACGGTGGCCGGTTTGTGTGCTTCCTGAACCACCCGCTCATCCAGACACCGGGTAGTGGCTGGGTCGACGACCAGATCATGGAGCCGCCCGAGCAGTACTGGCGGATCGGTCCTTACCTAGTGGAGTCCATCGAATCGGAAGAGGTAGCCAAGGAGGTGTTCCTGCCCTTTGTCCACCGGCCGGTTAGCCGCTACGTGAACGTCATGGCCGACCATGGCCTGGTTCTCCGTCGGATGCACGAACCGGCACCACCGGAGGGCTTCTTGAAACGGGCCGTCGAGTACCGGCAGGCTGCGACCATTCCGCGACTGCTAGTTCTAGTGGCTGAGCGTGAGCCCCGCTAAGGACTCGATCGGGACGAGGGTGTCCCGTCTAGCATTGGGGTCATGAGCGACCTCCTGGTCATCACCGGACTATCGGGTGCTGGTCGGAGTGAGGTGGCCAAGGACCTTGAGGACCTGGGCTGGTTTGTCATCGACCGGTTACCGCCCGACATCGCCACCAAGGTCGCTGACCTGGCCGTGGGGCCGGCGGCGCCCTGGGAACGCGTGGGCTTTGCGTTGCGTGCGGACGTGACTGGTGGCGAGACGTTGCAGACCGTTTCCGAACTGCGAGAGATAGCCGAACGTCTAAGAGTGGTCTTTTTGGACTGTTCGACTGAGACGCTGGTCCAGCGCTACGAGTCGAGTCGACGCCCCCATCCGTCACTGGTGGACGCCGGATTGGTGGAGGCCATCGAGGCCGAGCGGGCGCTGATGGAGCCGGTTCGGGCCGCAGCCGATCTGGTCCTGGACACCTCAGACCTCAACGTTCACGAGTTACGGGACCGGGTGGCCCGCCTGTACGGCGAGCCCGACGATCGTCCCATGCGGACCACCGTCACCTCGTTTGGCTACAAGCACGGCCTGCCGCGTGATGCCGACCTCGTTCTGGATTGCCGGTTTCTACCTAATCCACACTGGATTCCAGAGTTGCGTCCATTAACTGGGTTGGACGGTCCAGTCCGGGAGCACGTCCTGGGCCACGAGGTGACTCAGGAGTTCTTGGATCAGGTGGGCGACCTGCTGGGAATGCTCATGCCGGCCTACGTCGCCGAGGGGAAGTCCTACCTGGCGATCGCTCTCGGTTGTACTGGTGGGCGTCACCGGTCGGTGGCGGTAGCCGAAACGGTGGCCGAGATGCTGCGGGGGCGGGAGTTCGACCCTGTGGTCGTCCACCGCGACGTTGGACGGTGATCGATAGGAAAGGCGGTCCGCCCAAGGTCTGTGCCCTGGGCGGCGGCCATGGACTGGCCACCAGCCTCCGAGCCATTCGGGGGTACGCCGAGGAGATTACGGCGGTGGTGTCCATCGCGGATGACGGCGGGTCCAGCGGACGCATCCGCTCGGCTATCGGCGGCCCAGCACCTGGTGACCTCCGGCGCTGCTTCGAGGCACTCGGCGATGGCTCAATGCTCACTGCCGAAATGGGCTGGCGGTTCAATGGCGGTGAACTGGAAGGCCACGCACTAGGAAATCTCCTGATCGCCGGGCTGATCGCCGCCTCCGATGACCTCGTCTCCGCGCTCGATGAGGTTTGTCGCTTGGTGGGCACCGTGGGGCGGGTACTTCCGGCCACGTCGGTACCCGTTGATCTGGTAGCTGACACGGGGGAGTGGGAGGTCGAAGGCCAGGTGGCCGTGCACCGGGCCTCCGGTGTGGTGGGACTACGTCTCGACCCCTCCGATGCCGCGGCGCCACCTGAGACAGTGACCGCCATCGAGTTGGCTGACCAGGTGGTTCTGGGGCCCGGGTCATTCTTCACCAGCGTGCTGGCAGCCACATTGTCCGATGACGTGCGGGTGGCACTAGGCCGCCGAGCCGGACCCCTAGTCCTCGTGGCGAATCTGACTCGGGACCGCGAGAGTCCGATGGACCTCGCTGACCACGTGCACCTGTTGGATCAGCATGGCGTCCTGCCCGACGTAGTCCTAATGGACGATAGGTCGGGGCGGACCCCGCCGACGGGCGTCGAGGTGGTTCGGGCGTCGATAGCTAGCCGGGAGGGTCGGGTACATGATCCCGTACTCCTCGGGTTGGCCCTGGCTTCCTGTCACGGGAACATGTGACCCTTTTCCATGTCGGGACGCGTGGTCGGGCCCGTGTCATCGGCTAGGAATACAGGGTCTGATTTTCCGTCGACTAGCGGCGTCAGGCCACGAATCTCAGATCAGGCGGAGACCCGCCACAGGAGGCATCACTTCCAATGACCGTCCGTGTGGGCATTAATGGATTCGGCCGAATCGGTCGCAACTTCTTCAGGGCCGCCAGGGCCAAGGGAACGGACATCGATTTTGTCGCAGTGAACGACCTGGGGTCCATCGACACCATGGCGTTCCTGCTGGGCAACGACTCGGTGCATGGCCGTCTGGACGCCAAGATCCGGGCCACCCGCGACGGGATCATTGTCGACGGCCAGAAGATCAAGGTCTTATCTGAGCGCGACCCCGGCAAACTGCCGTGGGGTGACCTAGGCGTCGACATCGTGATCGAGTCGACCGGCTTCTTCACCGCACGTGACAAAGCGGCACTGCATCTGGCCGGTGGAGCCAAGAAGGTCATCATCTCGGCACCGTCGGGGGATTGCGATGCCACGTTCGTGGTCGGCGTGAACGACGACGACTACGACCCGGCCAAGCACCATGTGGTCTCCAACGCCTCGTGCACCACGAATTGTTTCGTGCCCATGATCAAGGTCCTCGACGACGCCTTCGGTGTGGAGCAGGGCTTCATGACCACCACGCATGCCTACACCGGCGACCAGAGCCTCGTGGACGGACCCCACAGCGATCTTCGACGGGCCCGTGGCGCGGCGGTGAACATCGTCCCGACCTCTACCGGTGCCGCCCGGGCCACGAGCTTGGTGATGCCCAAGATGAAGGGGAAACTGGACGGCATATCCCTACGGGTGCCGATCCCCGACGGTTCTATCACCGACTTCGTCGGCACGTTGAAGAAGAGCGCCACGGTTCAACAGGTCAACGCGGCCTACGCCGCGGCGGCTAAGAGCGGCGCCCTATCCAAGGTTCTTGACTACAGCACTGATCCACTGGTATCGGCCGACATCGTGGGTCGTCCGGCCTCCTGCACTATCGACGCTGGCCTCACCATGGCCGTCGGCAACATGGTCAAGGTCTGCGGTTGGTACGACAACGAGATGGGCTATTCGACCCGTCTGGTGGACCTTACAAAGGTCGTCGGCACTCGACGCTCCAAGAAGGCCCGCTCCAAGAAGACGGCCACGCGTAAGTAGACGAACAGCCGGCTGGCGGTTCAGACGGAACAAGATGATGGACGTCCCGAAGTTGGAGGACCTAGGTGACCTGACGGGCCGCCGGGTATTGGTCCGGTGCGACTTCAACGTGCCGTTGGCCGACGGGATGATCACCGACGACCTGCGTATCCGGGCTGCCGTACCCACATTGCGGTACCTGATCGATGCTGGCGCCCACGTCACGGCCTGTTCGCACCTGGGTCGCCCCGCGGGCACTGTGGACATGGCCTATGTGATGACACCCGTCCGGGCCCGCTTGGCCGAGTTGGTACCCGGAGTGGAACTCCTGGAGAACCTCCGGTTCGACGCCGGGGAGACGGCCAACGCCCCGGCATTCGTGGATCAGCTGATTGAAGGCCAGGACGCCTACGTCAACGATGCCTTCGGTGCCTCCCACCGGGCACACGCCTCGGTGGTTGGTCCGCCCCGGTTCCTGCCATCGGCGGCCGGTCGTTTACTGGCCCGTGAGGTTGAGGTACTGGGTGCCCTACGCACGTCAGCCCGTCGGCCTTTCGTGGGAATCATGGGTGGAGCCAAGGTCAGCGACAAGCTCGGGGTGATAGAAGCCTTGCTGGGCGTGGTCGATGAGCTCATCGTAGGAGGGGGCATGTGCTTCACCTTTCTGGCCGCGAAGGGTGCCAATGTCGGGTCGTCGCTGTTCGAAGAAGACATGGTCGAGACATGCTCCCGACTTCTGGCTTCGGGCGCACCGATCCGACTGCCGCTGGATATCACGGCGCTCGGCCCGGGCGGGAAGATCGGCGATCCTTCAGCCGGTGGTGAGGTTCGCCAGGTCGGCGCCTCGATGCCTGACGGATGGATGGGTCTAGATATCGGTCCCGGGTCGGCCGTCGAGTTCTGCGACTTGATAGCCGAGGCCCGGACCGTGTTGTGGAACGGACCCATGGGCGTATTCGAAGACGAGCGTTTCGCTGCAGGCACCCGGACGGTGGCCGAGGCGGTCGCCGACTGCCGGGGTTTCACCGTGGTCGGTGGCGGTGACAGCGCTGCGGCGGCTCGTCAGTTCGGGGTGGACGACCAGATGGACCATGTGTCGACCGGCGGCGGTGCGGCACTGGAGTTGATCGAGCGGGGCGACCTGCCGGGACTGGCTGCACTTCGTGGCCAGGACTGAGCGGCAACTAGTAGAACGGACAGGGGGATAGCCATGGCCGAGCGCAAGCCGCTGATCAGCGGCAACTGGAAGATGCATCACAACCACTTCGAGGCCATTCAGGCCGTACAGAAGTTGTCATACGTGTTATCTGCGAACGATCACGATGCCGTCGACGTCTCGGTGCATCCGCCGTTCACCGACCTCCGGTCCGTTCAAACGGTGCTCGAGTCCGACGAGATTCCGATCGCTCTGGGTGCCCAGCACTGCCACTGGGAAGACAAGGGGGCGTTCACCGGCGAGGTAGCCCCCGGAATGCTGGCCAAGTTGAACGTGTCGCTGGTGATCGTCGGTCATTCAGAACGCCGGGAGGTGTTCGGTGAAACCGACGAAGACGTTAACCGTAAGGTCAAAGCTGTACTAGCAGCCGGAATGACACCAATCATGTGTTGTGGGGAAACTCTCGATGAGCGCGAGGGCGGCGGGGCGGCGGCCAAGGTGGAGCGTCAAGTGTTGGAGGGTCTTGCCGGATTGAAGGCCGACCAGGTGGCGGGACTCGTGGTGGCCTACGAACCGATCTGGGCTATTGGAACGGGCAAGACGGCGACCCCGGAAGATGCACAGGAGATGTGTGCCACCGTGCGCAACGTGGTCCGTGTCAAGTGGGGTGCAGAGGCGGCCGACAGCGTGCGGATCCAGTACGGCGGTTCGGTCAAACCTGTCAACGCCCCGGACCTGATGCGCCAGCTCGACATCGATGGGGCACTCGTGGGTGGAGCGTCGTTGGACCCTGACGAGTTTGCCCGGATCATCGCCTATCGGCTGGTCGGCTAAGGCTCAGGTGAGGTGGACTGTCGGGGTATCGGATTATTGGTCGAGACCCCTGAACCCGTTCGGCGCCGACCGGTCGCCGGTAGCCTGAGTTCATGTTCGTGTTGGTCGCCATCTTCCAGGCTCTTTCGGGACTGGGCCTCATTTTCCTCGTGCTGCTGCACAGCGGAAAGGGTGGTGGCCTGTCCGACATGTTTGGTGGGGGCATTGGTGCCCAGACCGCCGGTTCGACAGTGGTGGAGCAGAACCTCGACCGGATCACCGTCTTGACGGCCCTGGTCTTCGCCTTCACCACGATCGCCCTCGGGCTGCTGTTCTAGCGGCTGACCGGGACGTCTGTTCTGCGTTGGCCGCTGAACCCGGCGATACCCTGACCGCCGATCCGGGGTGACTCGGAGCCACGTCGGAGTGGCGGAATTGGCAGACGCGCCAGCTTGAGGGGCTGGTGCCCGCAAGGGCGTGGGGGTTCAAGTCCCCCCTCCGACACCACAGGCTGCGCGTGTCCGACGCATGTTGTAGACCTTCGCGAATGGCTGTTGACGGCGTGTCCATGGTTCGGAGGGCCGAAGAAGCGGACCATCGGACTGCCACAGAAGTTCTCTTGCGCTCGCGCCATGCGTCGGTACCGGCGATTCCGCCTCTTGTGCATTCTGACGAGGAGGTGAAGGCGCACTTTGTGGGAACCGTCATGCCGTTTGCAGAGGTATGGGTGGCTGAAGTCGACGAAGCAGTTTCCGGTGTGCTGGTTCTGAACGGGAATTGGATTGAACAGTTGTATGTCGACCCCGATTGGACCAATCAAGGACTTGGCACCGCACTTATGGAACGAGCGAAAGTCGAGCGCCCGGAGGCCCTTGACCTCTGGACGTTCAAAAGCAACCGAGGGGCACAACGGTTTTATGAACGGCATGGCTTCCGGGCTGTGGGGGGAACCAACGGTGATAACGAAGAAGGAGAGGCAGATATCCACTATCGGTGGGTCAAGTGAGCATCATGTGTTGTGATTCAGTGATGACTGGGGGCGTTCAAGTCCCCCCTCCGACACCACGAGGGCCCTTACTTGGAAGGGGTTTTGCCGCGTCTCGTGCGAGGCCCGGGTGACTCCTGTCAGCTACGTTCGAATGTTTCATCAGAAGTCACCCAATAGCGATCAGGGCGACCGCAAGGCTTGATCCGCCGAGCCCTAATGCCTGCCACCACCACATTCTCTGGCCTCGTATCGCAACACCAAGGAGCACGGCCACCGCCGCGTACTGCGAGCCGGCGACGCTCACCACGGCGAGGCTCCCCCCTCTGAGGGCAAGAACGAACAGGACCACTGCTGCGATCGCAAATATGCCAGCCCCGAAAGAAGTGATGAAGGCACTTCGATCACTCGGAAAGATCCGGGGTCCGGTGGCACGAGTGACCGAGATCGCAATAAGAAACGCCACGACGCGTTGGACCAAGAGCGGTGAACCACCGGCGTCGTTTCCGATGTAACTGAGAAGGATCAACAAGATGCCAAAAACGACGCCGGCCAAGCCCGCTATGAAAGGGCCTGCCGACCCACTACCAGGAGTTCCACGCTCGTAGGACGACAACGCAATAGCGATAACGCCCAGTGAGAGCCCGATTGAGGTGACCGTCGACGGTGAGGCACCTGAAACGAGGATGTCCCACAACACTGGGACGCCCGCCATCACCACCGCTGCAGTTGGCGCCGTGGAACGCAATGATCCGCGGGAGTACGCGACAAACAACAACAAAATGCCAACACCGTTAGCGACCCCGGCGAGAGTCCCGTGTACTAGGTCGGAGGTAGTGGGGTTGCCAGACCAGAACACGGCGGCGACCCCCATCACCACAACACCGGCGAGTAGCACCGTCGAAGTGACCTCGTTGGCGCGCTCTCTCTTGGTGACGGCGGACGCGAAGAAGTCACTCAATCCAATTGAAAATGTAGAGAGCACCGCGTAGATCACCGACACAAGCCAGCAGTATGCATCGTGTTCCGCCGGGGGGAAGGTTCGTTAACAACTTGTGGATCGGGTCTTCACGGACGCAGTGTCCACCGAGGAGATCGGATGACTAGGGCCGTTTAAGTCCCCCCTCCGACACCACACGCAGAGCGAGATCTGCTTCTGCCCTTACTAGTAGTTGTCGCTTGGTCCCATGAGCCCAGACTTGGTCTTTACTGCGAGTGACGTTGTACTAGGTGCCTCTTCCTTGGCGGCTTCGACGTGCCTGTCCGAGTCGGATGCTACGAGGAACGCGGTGGCGGGTCGGTTGCTAACGGCGCCGCTAGTGGAACGAGGGGAGTGTCTGGCGGCAACTCTGCAAGCTGACTCCTCCCGTCATTTGATGGCTCACCGTTTGAGAGGACCGTGAAGGAATCAGGTTGGAGGCGACTTCTAATTCTTGCGCTTTCTCTCTACGAAGGGCAGTGCTCGTGTTGTTGTCCTGACTTCGCCGACCTCCTGGCCCGCTTCTCGCCACGCAAGGTTGAGTTCCGTCCCTGGCTTGGAAGCCGGGGGAGCGATCCGGGCCAGTCCGATCAGGCCTTTCACGTTTGCGCTCCAGGCGATACTGCCTGTGTGGCCGACCGGAGTGCCGTCCAGCCTGAGTTCGAGCAGAGGGAACCGCTGGACACGTTTGGGGACCTGGGGCGGGCGGCCGAGGGTCTCTTGAAGGGAGACGATGTCTCGCCAGTTGACCTCGATGCCAACGAGTGTTGTCTTGGGGCCGTTGCCTTCGCGTTCAGCGACGAGGGCCTCGCGCCCGATGAAATCGCCCTTGTCGAAGTCGATGAAACGGCCAGCGCCGATCTCGTCGGGTGTCGCCAACCACTGCATGGACTGTGGGCCGGTGGGGTCGCTGTCCTGTCTAGGAGCGTCCAGCCCCGCGAGGGTGTAGTCGATGACTGGTAGGACGAGACCTGCTTCGATTCGACACACGTCTTCGGAGGCGTCGCCCAAGTGTTCCAGTCCGTGGGGTTGTCCGGCTTCGACCAGCGCGTCGAACACGGGCAGCGCCCCATCGGAGGGGACCCACACTTCGAAGCCGCGTTCGCCTCCGAAGCCGACGCGCCACAGCCAGACGTCGACACCGGCGAGTTGCGTCTGGGCCCCTCGACCGAAACGTAGATCGCTCCAATCCTGGCCAGTCGCGGCGGTGACGATATCGAACGCGGCGGGACCCTGCAGGTGGAGATTCCCCCAGTCGGTGGTTTCTTCTTCGATCTCGACGTCGAACCCTTCGCGGTGTGCGGCAAACCAGTTATCCATAGGGCCGGACGTGTAGCAGTAGCGATCCTCAGCGACGCGAAAGAGCACGCCGTCGATGACGACCTGACCGTCCTCATCGCAGAACACGATGTACTTCGACATGCCGACCTCCCAAGCGTCGACATCTCGGATAATCAGGCGTTGCAGTAACGCAGCGGCGTCGGGCCCAGAGAAGAAGTACATCGACAACGGGGACTTGTCTTCGAGGACTGCGCGTTGGCGCATTGCGGTGACGGCCGCCTCGTGGTTCCCGAACTCAGCTGGTCGCACGTAGACCTTCACGCCGTTCATCCAGTCGGACCATGTGCTGGATCTGTTCAACTGGGCGTGGCGCGGGGTGAACGGCGTGACTGCCAAGGAGAGTAGGGGTGCCTCGTTCGTCATGGTGACCTGCTTTCCTCGGATTGGATATCGAGGGCGAGTTTAGATCTACTGATTGGGATGAAGATTGAGTGGGGGGTTGACAGGCGAGTGTCGCATCAGCGCCTACATCAGCGCCTACATCAGCGCCTACAGCAGCACCAACGAGGCGACGCAGAAGAGCCCCGGGACGTCGATGCCGTAGCTCTACTGATCGCACCGTGATCACACGCGGGTAGAAGTAGGGACCACTGGTGCGGACTATGCGAAGGATTCACCTACTGAACGTGACCGGCGATCTCCCAGAACGTGGAGAGAGTGGCTGTAGAGGGACCATGCAAAGATCACACTGCGTATCCTGCGCTTCAACCAGGAGATCATGAGTCAAGACAAGCCCATTGTTGAAAATCAATATCCAAAACTCCTTCCACTTGACCCAGGGTTGAGACGCCGATCAAGGCGGACAAACTGGCCGTTGCGTACCGCCGTCGGTTTAGCGAGCTCGGTGTTACCTGGGGCGTCATCCGGGCCCGTATTCTCGTTGGGTCAGTCTGAAGGGGGAGTTACTCAATGATGGTTGATAGGTGTAGTCGGTCCCGGGAGTTGACAGTCGGGGGCTGGGGGCGGCTGGCGTTATGAGATTCCTCGCGGATCAAGGGATTTGTACGAACGCAGCCATACTTGACCTTTGGCACCCACTGGCTCCTAGCAGCGAGATCCAAGTGGGAGTAGTACGCGAGTTGCCACTGCTAGGAGAAACGGTCAGTTGCTTGTCAACAGCGCCAGATGTCTACCGAGCCTGGCGAACGGATCCAGCCACTCCAGTTGGAACAGTTTGCGAACCCTCGCCGGCAACCGAGGGGCTTCCGATTCTGGACCGCTACGGGTACCTCTGGACAAGCCTCGGAGTTCCGAATGGAGATCTCTTCGACATCCCTGAATACGACGAACTAGATCGACGAAATATTCACGCGGCGACGATTGGTGTCCACTGTTCGGCACCTCGCGCAATAGAGAATTTTCTGGATATGGGCCATTTTCCGTACGTCCATACCGGTGTCCTTGGTATCGAGCCCCACACCGAAGTCGTCGATTACGACGTGCACATTGATGTGGAAACAAATGACCTGTGGGCCACTAATTGCCTCTTTTTCCAACCAGTGTCGGCAACTACTTCTGCAGGTGGTGCAATGGTCGGGTACACCTACCGTGTTCCTCACCCGTACTGCACGCTGCTTTATAAGACGTCGCCCCTCGACGAATCACGCATGGATGTAATTGGACTGTTTGTCCGATCGGTCGGTCCCGACCGTATTGAGGCACACATGATTCTCAGTTTGCTTGATGACTCGAGCACCGAGTCCTTTATCCGTCGCTTCCAACAGGCGATCTTCGCCGAGGACAAGCCCATCCTCGAAAATCAGCATCCGAAACTGTTGCCACTCGACCCTCGTGCCGAGACGCCTGTCAGGTCTGACAGGTTGGCAATCGCTTATCGGCGGTGGCTCTCTGACCTGGGCGTCACCTATGGCGTGATCCGGGAGGAGTGATCCAATGACTGAAAGCTTGATGAACCTCTGGCACCCGATCGCCAGCTCGGATGACGTGCAGTATCGCCACGTATTCCAGGGCCAGTTGCTCGGCCGCGAGTTTGCCGTGTGGCGGGCCGATGACGACTTTGTCAATGTCTGGGAGAACCGTTGTCTTCACCGAGGTGTACGACTCTCGATTGGTCAGAACGAGGGGCTAGAACTGCGATGCCGGTATCACGGTTGGCGCTACGCCAGTCGGTCAGCCGGTTGTACGTACATTCCCGCCCACCCAGCGGACGCTCCGGCCCGAACCATCTGCAACCGAACGTTCCCATCTGTTGAGCGCTACGGCCTGATCTGGTCGGGCGAGGACCCCGTGGGCGAACCGCCCCAGATCGCAGCCTTGGAGGATTCTGAAACCCTGTTACTGCGGAGCATCGTGGTCAATGCTCCAATCAAACTCGTCCTAGGGCACCTCGCCAACTACCGCTTCTCCATCACCGCTGATCCCGACAACGTCGCGACGACTTCGATCGACTATCAGGACGAGCGCTCTCTTTCGCTGACCGCGACTTCCGATGGGGAAGAGTCGACTGTCGTCTTCTTCGTCCAGCCGGTTGACTCGAATCGATCAGTAATTCGAGGTCTACTTAGTAGCAGCCCATCGGGTACTGAGCGACTCCCGACGCTAAGGCACCACAGCATGGAACTGTCCCGCCTGCGCGACACAGTCGAGCTGGAGGCCCTTGATGGACCATCGCTGGAGCCGATGGTCGCCACTATCGAACAGGATCCGGTTGCCCTTTCAGAAGTAGTTACATCCTCGGGGCGCAAGGCCGCACTTCGCGTGCAAGTGCTCCGCAAATGGACGACTGCCGAGGGGGTTGTGGGATTGGAGCTCGAATCCATCGGAAAACCCTTACCAACACACCAGCCAGGTGCCCACATCGACGTGCATCTGCCCAACGGATTGGTTAGGCAGTATTCGCTGACAAATGCTCCCGGGGAAGGATCGCTGTATCGGATCGGAGTCAAACTGGAACCCGATTCACGTGGCGGTTCTGCTTGCCTCCACGAGACGGTCAAGGAGGGCGATGTCTTGGCCATCTCCGAACCCCGTAACAACTTTCCCCTGCGGCGCGACACAGTAAAGACGATTCTGATAGCTGGTGGGATTGGCGTAACGCCCTTGTTGGCAATGGCTCAGACGCTGAGAAGCAACAATCTGGACTACGAGCTCCACTACTTCGCCCAGACCGATGGACACCTCGCCTTCCCCGAGGTACTTCACGAGCTCGGTGATGCAGTAGTCCTGCGTCTTGGCCTATCGCCAGATGAGACGAGCCGGGCGCTGACTGTCTTGCTCGCCGGGTATAAGCCAGCGATGCACATCTACGTGTGCGGGCCTGGCCCAATGCTCGAGGCCACCCGGCGGATTGCATCTGGGGCTGATTGGCCTGACGAAGCTGTCCACTTTGAGTACTTCCAGAACACCATCGAGGTAGACAGTTCATCTTCGTTCGAAGTCAGCCTGGCCAGGTCAGCTCTCACCCTTGAGGTTCCGAGCGGCAAAACAATTCTTGAAGTACTTCGTGACAACGGCATAGCTCTGATCTCATCGTGCGAACAGGGAGCATGCGGTACGTGTGAAGTGGCCGTGATCGAAGGTGAGCCCGAACATCAAGACGTCTACCTGAACGACTCAGAGAAACTGGCCGGCCAGAGAATCATGACTTGTGTCTCACGGGCAAAGTCGTCTCGTCTGGTTCTAGACATCTAGGACGTTGTGATGATCAAACTTTACGACTACATCCTTTCTGTGAACTGCTACAAGCAGAGACTGATGATGAGCATCCTTGACGTACCCTTCGAATCGGTACCGGTGGACTTCTACCCCGGGTGGGAACACAAAGGCGAAGAGTTCAAGAAGATCAACCCACTCGGCCACATACCAGTCATTGACGACGACGGCTTCATGCTGCGGGACGCTCACGCAATTCTCATCTATCTCGCTTCGAAATACGACCCCAGCGGCCTTTGGTACCCGACTAGCAACCCGGAGCTCATCGGCGAAACCTCCCAATGGATGCTCTTTGCTGAGGGGACTACCAACACAGCCTCTGCAGCCCGCCTATATGTGAACCTCGGCTACGAATTCGATATTGAAGCCTGCAGGGTCGGCGCTCACCGTCTGTTCCGTGTGCTCGACGAGCATCTTTGGTTCCGAGAACAAGAAAATCTTGACTGGATCTGCTCAGGTGGACACCCCACGGTTGCTGATATCGCCATATTCCCCGACGTAATCCTCTCCGAAGAAGGTGGTATTGCTCGTATCGACTATCCGGCGCTTCGGAGGTGGACTGATCGGGTGAAGCGAATCCCCGGATTCGAGCCCATGCCAGGAATCTTCCCGGCAGGCGACGCCCGACCTCTATCACACGAAGGGGAAGTGAATGCCTGAGCACGAAGCGGAGACAAGCATGCATGCATGCATTGATGGCCTCCCCAAAGCTGAGCTACACGTCCACGTCGAAGGGATACTGGAGCCAGAACTCGAGTTTGCATTAGCCGACCGCAATGGCCTTGAACTGCCATACGCAAGTGTGGAAGAGATGCGTTCCTCCTATCTCAACGGCCGGAACTCTCGCCAACCAACCTCCAGGTCGACGTTCCCGTGAAGCCCGATGCAGCCAGCATCTCCTATCGGTGCTGGTTGAAGGAGCTCGGCCTCTCAACAGGCACGCTGTGACTCGCGTTCACAGCGTTCGAGCAACCATTCTCCAGACGCCTCGACCCGGCGAAATGGAGGTACTCGAGGATCAGCTAGTGGTTATCGACGCCGACGGGATCATCCTCTCCGTTAGCTCCGATGATGGACCGGCAGACGTAGACCTTGGCGAGGGAATGCTCCTTCTACCCGGACTGGTTGACACCCATCTCCACGCATCGCAGTGGCCGCAACTCGGCACTGCTCTCGACCAGCCCCTCGAAAGATGGCTCTTTGAGTACACGTTCCCACTGGAAGCTCGTTATGAGGATCCGGCTTTCGCCCAGAGGGTTTGGGACTCGATGATCCCATCGTTGTTGAAGTGCGGTACGACCACGGCCGTCTACTACTCGTCAGTTCATGAACCGGCGACGCTTTCGTTGGCTGAGACCTGCGTTGCCTACGGCCAGCGGGCCTTCGTAGGGCGAGTCGCTATGGACCATCCGGAGGGGACTCCTGAGTGGTATCGGGATTCGAGTCCCATCCAGTCGGTTGCTGCAAGCCATCGTTCGATAGAGGCGATTCGCTCGCTATCCGGCGCTGAAGGCCTGGTGGAACCAATCATCACTCCGCGTTTTATTCCCGCTTGTTCAGACGCAGCCCTTGAAGGACTGGGCGAATTGGCCGAGGCGACGGGTGCGTTGGTTCAGACTCACTGTTCCGAAAATGACTGGGAACACAACTACGTGATCGAGAGGCATGGTTGCACTGACGCCGAATCGCTGTCGTCGTTTGGCCTAGTTCGAAATAGTTCCGTGTTAGCCCATGCCACCCATCTCAGTGACGCTGACCGACGACTTCTCGTTGAAGCCGGCGCAGGTGTGGCTCATTGCCCTCTGTCCAACTCCTATTTCGCAAATGCAGTGTTCCCAGCCCGTCGGAACATTGAGGCTGGGCTAAGGGTTGGGCTCGGGACCGATATCGCAGGTGGATCGGATCCGTCGATGCTCGCCCAGTGCGTCTACGCCGTTAACTCTTCGCGGATGCTCGAAGACGGGGTTGACGTGAAGCTTCAGACTGATAGGGGCGTCCCGAAGTCGCGTATCGACATCAGTACAGCGTTTTGGATGGCAACTCTTGGTGGGGCAGATTTACTCGGAGCTCCTATTGGACTGTTAGCTCCGGGCCGACTCTTTGACGCGATCGCGGTAGATATCGGATCGACCCTCTCTTCTGGCGATAGGTCTGAGATGAATAGTTGGGAGTACATATTTGAGAAAGTGGTCCGCAGCGGGGGAATCGCGAACGTAGGCACGGTTTGGGTGGGGGGTGTCGATGTGACCAAGCATCTGGACGCCCCTGACAAGTAATGGATGCCGTCGGCAACATCCAGAACGAGTGGTTTCCAGTTGCTAGCTGTGGTGACCTGCAACCCCAAACCTGCCTGCCACTGACCTTGTTAGATCACCGTTTGCTACTGGTAGTCGATATGGATACAAAACCATCGCTGTTCCCCGACACCTGTCCTCATCGAGGTGCGCAACTGAGCCTTGGCTCGTTTGACGGCTCAAAACTCCAGTGCCCCTACCATGGTTGGGAGTTCGGGCTTGATGGCCGGTGCCTTTACCAGCCAGCCCATCCTGATCGCGAGCCACCAGAAGCCTCATCTCTGCCCTCCTATCTGCTGTGCGAGGAATACGGATTGCTCTGGGCCTGCTTGGGTGACAATCCGCAGAACTTGCCGAAGTACCCCGACTACGAGGCTGACAGCGGCCTAAGCCTTGTACTCGAGGCAGCCTCACTGGCCAGTTCAGGTCCCCGCATCGTCGAGAACTTCCTCGATCTCGCACACTTCCCATTCGTGCACGCGGGTTACCTCGGTGACCCGAAGATCTCCGGCATTGAGAGGTACGGCGTTGAAGTCGTTGAAGGGGTGTTGTGCCTCACCGAAGTGTCGGTCTGGCAGCCAAACCCTGGACCCTCGGCGACCAGCGGGGGACCAGTGTCCTATGAATACACCGTCTCACATCCCTATGCCGCAACTCTCACGAAGACACCGAGCGATATCGATGGCGGTGACCTCGGCGGCTTTTCAATACTTTTGGTGGCGAGTCCACTAAACGAAATCGAATGTCTGGTTTGGCGCGTCGTGACAGTTCGCGATCTGGAAGTGGATGCCGAGGCTCAGCGTGCCTTCAATCGCACAATCTTCGAACAGGACATTGAAGTGGTGGAATCTCAGCTTCCCAAGCGGCTACCCCTGGACTTGCGCGCTGAAGTCCACCAACCAGCGGACGCTGGGAGCCTTGCCTACCGCAAGTGGCTCATTGAGCGCGAAACGACGTATGGGACGATCTACGAAACTGGCTGACTCTGGAACGACCGCCGAACGGGGGTGTCACGGTTTGACTGGGGGCGTTCAAGTCCCCCCCCTCCGACACCACGAGAACCCCTATTTGGTAGGGGTTCTTGGCGCGTCCGGGGCCGTTGTGGGAGGAATCTGGAAGGAAACCGTCCCCCGCCTCGCTCCAACGAACCTTCATCCCTAGGAAAGAGATCAAGGACGAAAGCGATCGTTAGCCTGCTTGGACCGCAGGCAAGCAGGAAAAGGATTGGACGAAACAGGTGGGTATTAAGATCTCGAGAGCGGAACGGGTTCCGTTAATTGTTCGGCTCGCCTATCTGCTCAACAGAATTCCGCGTCGCTCCAACAAGTCGAGATTGGGCCTCCTTCTCGACTTGGAATGGATCTTCAGCCACCTCTGCCACGAGGCGTCCTTTACCGCGTTCAGCAACTCCGAACATCCATTGCGGATAGTTACCCGGGACCTACTCCTACGGGTGTTTCCCCGCGAGGCACAGGTGCTTGACCTTGGATGTGGATCCGGTGACCTGTTAGCCATCCTCGGTGAGATATCTGCCGATGTCGTGGGAGTCGACCAGTCGGCTGAGCAGGTCGACCTTGCTCGACTTCATCTTGCAGAGAAAGGTTTAGACAACGTCCGGGTGTTCGCCACGGATGGTGTGGAATACCTTCAAGGGGTCGACGCACCTGTTGACGTGGTGGTCATGTCACACATCCTGGAACACCTCGAGGATCCGTCAGCGATCCTTAGGGATGTGGCTGAACTCTGTTCATTCGTATACGTGGAGGTGCCCGACTTCGAGAGTCAGATCAGCAACGAGTTTCGACGACTTCTTGGACGGCCACTCATCTTCAGTGACCTCGACCACATCTGGGAGTTCGATCGACGGGAGATCACCGAGTTGCTGGAGGGGGCGGGACTCATGGTCTTGGAGACTGACCACCGACTGGGCATGCTCCGGCTGTGGTGCTCCTCGTCGCTGCTGGACACATGATGTAGGTCTGCTGAGAGGGGTCTGACGGATGAATTCCGGTACGTCGCGAAAGTCCCGATGGAGGTACCACGGTTTGAGTAGGGGCGTTCAAGTCCCCCGCTGACACCACGAGAACCCCGTTTGGTAGAAGTTCTTGGCGCGTCTGGAACGGGTTTGGAAGGGATCTAGGACGAGGATGCGTTTAGGGCCTGTCACACTTTGACTATTAACCGATCAGTTGTTCTTCTTTCATTGGCAGTCGCGGTAACCGCCTGTACTAGTAGCGGTTCGGGTGATCAAGTTGCCGTCAGCCCAGCTACGACTCGACTTGAAACAACAACTTCGCCTCAATCGGAAGCAACTCAGTCCGCTCCGGCATCAACGGTTCTGTTGTCAACAACCACTTCATCTCCCACGTCGACTCTCTCCCCACGGGCCTCAAATGCAGAAGCAGCCAGCACGGGGTACGGCATATGGATTGACCTCGAAGAAGACACCATGACCAGCACGGACTGGGTCGACACCGATGAGGATGGAGTCGATGACAGATGGCAGAAAGGCCCAGGAGAACCGGATTCACGTGCCCGCTCTGTTGAGCAACCAACAGCCACAGAAGCTACGTCAACGAGAACCGGTACAGCGCCTGCGACGACGGTCGATTCGCAACCCACCACTATTGAACGTAAAGCCGACGAACCGCTCCGGGTAGTCCTGACTGGAGACTCCATCGCCGACCAGTGGGCGCCGTACTTCGAGTGGATCCTGGGATCGACAGTCACCATCGAACACCGACATTTGTGGGGAACGGCACTCTGCGATTGGTTTGCCGAAAGTGGGGGCGACCTTGGGCTCGAGTACCTCGAGTCGTGGGATCCACACCTCTATATCGTCGATCACGGTGGAAACGGCATGACGCCGTGTATGGCTGACGCTGCCGGTCTTCAGCTGGCTGGCGAGGCTTACACGGCAAAGTATCTGGCCGACATCGGCTACGTGCTGGAGTTGGCGTCGCGGACCGACAGCCGAGTGCTCTTAGTGGATCAACCGGTCAGTCGCGGCAACCTTCGATCGGGGACCGGTGAGCTTTATCGGTCAATGCCTGTTCGGTATCCGGGTGGCCTAGTTCGATATTTCTCTACCTGGCCGGCGATCACCCCTAATGGCCAGTTCGTTCAGTCGGTCCCCTGCGAGGTCCATGAGCCGGGATGCGTTGATGGTCAAGGGGAATTGAGGGAGTCGTTCCCTAACGTTCATTTGGAGACGCTCGGCGCATGGCGTTACGCGATGGCCATTGTGGATGAGTTGGTTCTTGTGGGGTGGGTGGGAGCTGAACTGGTCTACCCGGGTGATCGACCGATGCCCTGAGATCAGTTGCCCGGGAGTGCCCAACTCCTCCTCCGACACAAGCCTCAATGCAGTTCCGTAGTGGCCTCTCATGGAAGGGTTGGGTTGTGAAGGGCGCCCATTCGTTCAGTGTCGATGTTCCCGACGGGACACTTGACCGGATCCGCACTCAGGTGGCCGGCTACCCCTGGCATGAGATGCCTGACGACGGCGGTTGGGCCTACGGCACGAACCTTGATTACATGAAGGAACTTTGTGCCTATTGGATTGATGAGTTCGATTGGCGAAAGCAAGAAGCGGCGATCAACCAGTTTTCCCACTACAACGCTCCCATTGATGGGATCGACCTTCATTTCCTCTACGAGAAGGGCAGTGGGCCCGCACCGCTGCCCTTAATCATTAGCCACGGCTGGCCGGGCTCAATCGTCGAGTTTCTAGACATCGTCGAGCCACTTGCGCATCCAGAACGGTTTGGAGGCAGCGAGAGGGATGCCTTCGATGTGATCGTTCCTTCGTTGCCCGGGTTTGGTTTTTCTGGCCGCCCACCGCGCCCAATCGGTCCGCGCAGGATGGCCGACTTGTTCAACACCCTCATGACTCAGGTCTTGGGATACCGCAACTACTTGGCTCAGGGCGGAGACTGGGGTGGCGCAATTTCAAGTTGGCTCGGGTTCGAGCACGCACCCGCATGCGGGGCCATCCACATCAATATCTTGACGATGCGCCATTCAGGTGGCCCCCAAGGGCCTGAAGAAGAGGTTTGGGCCGCCGAATTCGAGCGCCAGCAATTGACTGAAAACGGCTATCGAACCCAACAGGCGACTAAACCACAAACCCTGAGCTACGCGATGATGGATAGTCCTGTCGGCCAGGCCGCGTGGATCATTGAGAAGTTCAACTCGTGGTCGGACACCGAAGGCGACGACGTCGAGAGTGCGCACAGCAGGGACTCGTTGCTGACCAACATCATGGTCTATTTGATTACCGGCACCTTCAACACCGCATCATGGATTTACTACGGCCGACGCGAAGAGGGGGGACGTGTGCTGTCTCCGGCCGGGAGGCGCGTCGAGGTTCCGACTGCTGCGGCACTCTTCCCTGCGGAGGTCCTGTCCTGGCCCCCGCGCTCCTACGCAGAACGTATTTACAACATTGTTCGCTGGACTGAGATGCCCTATGGAGGTCACTTTGCCGCGCTAGAGCAGCCCGAGTTGCTGGTCGACGACCTCCGAGCTTTCGCCCGCACACTGCGTTAGGGCCTGACGTGAGCAAGGTCTAGATTTGAGGCTCAGCGGTCACCCGGGGTGAGGTAGAACCACATTGGCTGTGGTGCGTCTTGATCTTGCATTGCCTGGCGGGCGGCCATCATCACCTTGCCGGTTTCGGTCTGGTCGAGAAACCAGCGGGTACTAGCCCAGGCAGCAGGAGCGTGGTCGACCATAGCAAGGGCAGCAGTTTCGTAGTAGCTACGGATGTCGTGGCTGACCCGCATCGGTAGGCCTGGGATGCCGGCCTCAGACCAAGGAGTGCCTTCAGAGACACGGATGAAGGCCTCGATGGCGGCGGGGATGTCGTCGGCCGCAACGACGCGACCTGCACTAAATCGGCCGTCGCTCATCTTGACGCCTCGGACGTAGGCGGGGAGCAGGCCACGAGCCTCATCGATGGCCGGATGGGCGTCGGGGTCGTGACGTGGGGGGAGTGGACAGGTGAGGACCGTGTCGCCACGATCGGGGATTGATTCATCGAACTCGACGAGGATGGGTTCGGTGGCGTTCAGAAGGGAGAACGCAACGTCGAGCACGCGGTGCTGGAACTCGGGATCGCCCGGCTTGCCGAGAGGTCGCCCGAGCGGGAAGTCACACCACAGACCTCGGGGCGGAGCCGAACTTTCGATCTGCTTGCGGATCGATCCGAGGGCGACAGTGGCAATCCCCTCAGCCTCGAAGACATGGGCGAGCGTACTCACGGTACGCGTGCACAGCGGTCAAACCGGAGTGAGGAGCACGACGTCGACGCCCTGATCGCGCAGGAACTTGGCACCGGCCGGTCCGGAGTCCATGCGGATGGTCGACAGGTCGAACTGATTGCCGGCATAGGCGAGATGCTGATCGGCCACGCGGCCGATCACGCAGCGATCGGCCAACTCGTCGAGTCGGTCCACCGGGAACACCGTGTTCATGTCATAGGCGAATCCCGACCCGTCGAAGTTGGGACTCCAGTGGCCGGTCACATAGTCGCGTCGGCTGTCGTCGAGGACGCGGTAGCCCGTGTCCATGACCTCGAAGTCATCCTGGTCAGGATGATGCAGCGACGCTGTCGTCACGACCGCGACGGTCGCATCAGCGAGGGGTGGTGGTGTCGTGAACGCTGTCACCTCGAAGCTCTCCCCTGGGAGTGCTTCAGTCAGCGTCTTGATGTCGGAGTCAGCCATGAGAGCGAAACTATCTATTGCGGATTAGTGGACACCCACCCGGACCTCAATGTTTGGAAGCGAGCTCTGTCCATTTAGTGGCACCGTCCTGGGACGGACAGTCGCCGGGACGATTGGATCTCGATGTCTTGACGGATTTGTCTTCCCCGGCTGCTCACTCCGATCCATTTAGGATCAAGATGTGCCCATGGACATGAGCGGCCTGGACATTGCCGGATCGGTACTTGAACTCATCGGGAAGACCCCAATGGTGCGACTTCAGCGCGTCGACGGCGGGCTGTCCTGCCCGATCGTCGCGAAACTGGAGACCACCAACCCGGGCGGCAGCGTCAAGGACCGGCCAGCGGTCACCATGATCCAGGCCGCTGAGGCCGAGGGCCTCCTCAAGCCAGGCGGGACGATTGTTGAACCGACTTCAGGGAACACGGGCGTCGGTCTGGCGATCGTGGCCTCGCAGCGTGGTTACGACTGCATCTTCGTCATGACCGACAAGGTCAGCGAGGAAAAGGTGGCGTTACTGAGGGCCTACGGTTCTCAGGTGGTGGTGTGCCCGGTGGCGGTACCGCCCGACGACCCGCAGTCCTATTACTCCACTGCTGAACGCATCATGCGTGAGACCCCGGGAGCCTTCCGGCCGAACCAGTACCACAACCCTCACAACCCGCGGGCACATTATGAGACAACTGGCCCCGAGATTTGGGAACAGACAAAGGGTCGGATCACCCACTTCGTGGCGGGGGCTGGAACCGGCGGCACCATTACCGGCGTCGGCCGCTATCTGAAGGAACAGAATCCCGACGTTCAAATCGTTGTTGCCGACCCTGAAGGATCTGTCTATTCCGGAGGTTCAGGCCGCCCGTACCTAGTGGAAGGTGTGGGCGAGGATTTCTGGCCTGATACCTACGCCCCCGAAGTCGTAGACATGACGATCCCGATTAGCGACGCGGACTCGTTCAACATGGCCCGTCGAGTAACTCGCGAGGAAGGGATTCTCATCGGAGGCTCAGGTGGTACTGCGGTTGCTGCGGCTTACGAGTTGGCCTCCGGGCTGAATTCCGACAACTTGGTGGTCGTCCTTCTACCTGATACAGGTCGGGGGTACCTCTCGAAGGTCTTCAACGAGCGTTGGATGGCCACGATGGGGTTCGCCCGCAGCGACGGCCTCGTTGTCGCCGACCTTCTCGAAGCCGCGGTCGGAGACCTTCCTGACCTCATCTATCTTGAACCTACTGACAGCGTGCGTGAGGCCGTCCTAACCATGCGAAAGTTCGGCGTCTCCCAGTTGCCGGTCGCTAAGGGTGAGATGCCAGTAGCTGCAGCGGAAGTAGTTGGTGCCGTCTCTGAACTTTGGCTCATGAACCAGGCCTACGAGCACGAGGATCTCTTAGATGTGCAGATCGAGGACGTGATGCAGTCACCCCTGCCCACCATCGGTATCGGCGAACCCGTCGACCGGGCGGTTGGGATGCTTGAGAGCGCGCCAGCGCTGCTTGTGATTGACGGTGGTCGACCGCGGACCGTCATTTCTAGAACGGATGTACTCGAGTACCTGTCGCCGGAGGCTCTCTGACATGGCTGGTGGCGAGCCCCTCCTCTCTGGCTTCGAGAACCCCGAAGAGTACGGATTTGAGACCCGGGCAATCCGTGCCGGGCAACCCCACGATTCGCGTACTGGAGGCGTTGTTACCGCCATTGCGCTCTCAACGACCTTCGCCCAAGACGGCATCGGTGAACCCCGCTTTGGTTACGAGTATGCGCGTACCGGGAATCCCACCCGACATGCCTACGAACAGTGCATCGCTAGCCTCGAAGGAGCGAACCACGGTTTCGCATTCGCCAGTGGTCTGGCTGCCGAAGATGCCCTGCTGCGCTACCTCGAACCCGGCGACCACCTCCTACTCGGTGACGACGCATACGGCGGCACCTTCCGACTAATCGATAAGGTCCATGGCCGTGGTGGCTTACATAGCAGTGCCGCTGACCTGACAAATCCTGAGTCGATTCGCAACGCTTGGACGCCGTCGACTCGGCTGGTGTGGTTTGAAACACCTACGAACCCGTTGTTGACGATCATCGACATCGAAAAGATTTGTGCCGTGGTCCACGAGCTAGGTGGCCTGGTAGTCGTAGACAACACCTTCGCGACTCCCTATCTACAGCAGCCGATCAGCCTTGGCGCTGACGCTGTAGTGCACTCAGCGACCAAGTATCTGGGTGGCCACAGCGACGTTGTCGGTGGGGTAGTGGCCACGAGTCACCCGGACTTAGCCGAGCATGTCGGTTTCGTGCAGAACGCCGTCGGTGCTGTCGCCGGACCGTTCGATTCATACCTGGTGCTTCGCGGCATGAAGACACTTGCTGTCCGCATGGATCGTCACTGCGCGAACGCTACGGCGATCGTTGATCTGCTCAGCGGGCATCCCCGGGTCTCAAAGGTGCTCTACCCGGGCCTCGAAGACCATCCGGGCCACGATGTGGCCGTGAGCCAGATGTCAGGCTTTGGCGGAATGGTGTCGTTTCGCCTGATGGGGGGCCGAGAGGCGGCCGAAAAGCTCGCTATGTCGACACGGGTCTTCACGCTCGCCGAATCACTGGGTGCAGTCGAGTCGCTGATCGAACACCCTGGGGTCATGACCCACGCCTCGGCTGCTGGATCCGCCCTGGAAGTCCCAGACGACCTGATTCGGGTATCGGTAGGCATCGAATCCGTCGACGATCTCGTCGCTGACCTGGAACGCGCTCTGGCCACCGTGTGAGAGCTCGCCAGGAACTGGAATAGAGGGGACACGCGGGCATGACGTACGCAGGTAACCGACGGATCATCGACGTCGACAGCCACCTCTTCGAACTCGATGACTTTCTTTATGCGGTCGCGACCGACGAAGAAGCAGCCTTCATCCGGCCGATGGAGGCACAGACCGAGCTACCGGTCTCCCTCGAGGCCATAGACCGGGGCCGTGAGCATCTCGATCGTCGGAACGCTGACCCCGAGTTGATGGCGAAGTTCGAAGCGGGCATGTTCGACATCAGTCGTAGCCCCTGGTCTCGTCTTGGTGCGTTCGATCCGGTCGAGCGGTCTCATGCGCTTGACGTTCTCGGCTTCGAGCGTCAGATCGTGCTCGGAACGTTCTCGTTTCATCAGATCGCTCATGAAGACGACGCGAAGGCGCTCGAAGTTGGTGCCCGGGTCTACAACCGCGCTATGGGGCGCTTCTGTGCTCATGACGAGCGGTTGCTTGCCGGCGGGTACGTGCCGCTTTCACTGGGTCCCGAAATTGCCGACGAACTTCTTGACCAAGCGTTTGCTGACGGTTGCTACACGGTCATGTTGGACACGAACGAGGCTGACCCCCAAGCGCGCTCGTTCACGCATCCCGACTTCGATCTGGTTTGGGCTCGCTTCGCTGAACGGGACGTACCGTTCCTGGTGCACATCGCAGTGAATGGCCACTACGACCCTGTCTCGCCGAGCTTCAAGAACAACGGGCGTGGCTCCAGCGCGGTTGGCGGTGATGCGCCGGACTCGAACCTAGGTCTCGTCGCGATGAACAACTCGGCCGAACTGTTTCTGTCGGCCATGGTCCTAGACGAGGTCTTCGAGCGTCACGATGGCCTCCGATGCCTCTCGCTCGAACACGGGGCGTCGTGGGTGCCGGGATGGCTCCACAAGCTCGACTACGTGGAACGTTCGAGCCGTCCTGTCGCTCCCCGGAACCGTAGAGCTTCCGAGGTCGCCCGCGAGCGCGTCCGCTTTGCACCGTTCGCCGGCGAACCGATTGGTTGGCTCATCGAGCAACTCGGTTCCGACATGCTCTGCTTCGCTTCCGACTACCCCCATCCCGAAGGCTCAAGCGATCCGATCCGAAGGTTCGAGGTCACCATGGGTGGGGTCGATCCGGTCGTGGCGGAGGCGTTCTACGCCGGCAACGTGGAGCGCTTCCTCAATACCACGCACCCTCCAGCTTGATCGAGCGGAGTACCCAGTCGTCATAGTGCTGCTGTAGCCCTCATTCTCCCCTCCGACCCTTCTCCCGGAATTGGCTGTTCCGCTAGGCCACAGAATTGCCCGGACTCCTCCTAGTCAACGACTGGCACACTGAAGCCCTTGAAGCAAACAAGAGTTGTGCACAATCAGGTTGACGAATACGACGTGTATATCGGACGAGCTGTCGTCGAGTACGGGATTGAAGATAGTAAATGGGGAAACCCATTTGTCATGGCTGACGACAGCGATACTGAGCGCAATCGGGCGATCACCGCCTACCGGGAATGGGTGGTGGCCCAACCTGAGTTGATGCAGTCACTTGAGGAGCTCCGGGGCAAGAGGTTGGGTTGTTGGTGTGCACCGAAGGCATGCCACGGCGACGTGTTGATCCAGCTCCTAGACGGGGCCTAGTCGCCCATCAGGACGGGTAACGAAATGCCCAACAACAGGGGTAGCCGGACGTTTGTAGAGGGGACCGTCTCGTCGGTGGCATTCGCCAGCGGAGACCGGTTCGTCATTGGTTGCTGGTCGCAATCACCGATCGGCCCTTTCAACGACATCATGTGGATTGATGGGAGTGGTCTCAGGACCTTGATTGCTTGCACTCAAGACGCAGCCGACCTCATATCGAACATCTATCACTTCGACCACGTCATGGTCACGCCGCTCAATGTCCAAAGCGAGGGTTCGATCACGATTGTCAAGAGCTCGGGCCTTGAGATACGGATCAACGGAGGTCGGCTGCGTTCTTTCTTGCCTCCGCGACCACTCGCCGTGACCCGCTACGTGGAAGCCCCACTGGCCAGGTGGCTGATGGGAGTCGAAACCTATGGTTCGACCCCGTCCGGCGTAACTGAGTGGTATCAGGCTCGCGGTTGGAGGCGAGTCAACTCTGCTGGCGCCCGATGGGGGTCACGAGACCTAGGAGAACTGGTGGAGGACCTCAGACCCATTGCTGTCGGATTCTCGAATCCACCGAAACTGGCCTCGATAGTTCCAATCAAGGTCACGATTGAATACCCCGTGGAGTTTCCAACGGTGTGACATGACTATCCGGAGTCGTCTTCGTCGAACCTGGTCGTCAGCAGTTCTACATCGGCACGATGGGCCCGCTCGACGCACGTAGGCAGTTGGACCAACTGGCCGTAGGACCACGGACACCTGTCGCCGGCGTCGCCCATGTCAAGAGCGGCTCTACCACCCAGCGGAGGTCGCACCCACCTCTGCTTCACGAGCGCAGGACTCCCGACGGATCGCCTCGAATCCCCGAATGTGAGAGTGTGCCGCAATCGATACAGCGGTCAAAAGGGAGGTTCTCCATGGCCAGCCCACCCGTGAACGAACACGGTGCCGAGGTTTCCTTGAGGCGGATCTTCGCTTGGAATGAACTCGATGGGGTCCGCTGGGACGACGAGGGCGTTGACGCACAGATCATCACCGGCGAGAACATGCATCTCATTCGGGCCGTCTACCCGCCAGGGGCCGTCTACGAGATACACAGTCATCCCCACGAGCAGTTCAGCTTGCTCTTAGAGGGTCGACTCCGCCTAACGGTAGGCAACGAGACACGCGACATCGGTCCCGGTGATGGTTGGTATGCGCCCGGCGGCGTCCCTCATGGTGGCGTGGTCTTAGGCGACAAGGCGGCGGTATTCATCGACGTCTACTCACCGGCCACCACCTGGATCATGGGGGAGTTCGCCTCTGCCCGACAGGTTCCCGCCGTCGACGGCGGCTAGGTAGGGAGGCCGAGCAGGTCTCGGAGGCGGGTCCGTCCGGCAGTGAGTGCATCAAGATGTCGTTCGACGTAGGAGACTCCAAAGAGAGTGGCACTGGCCATCGTCAGAGCACCGAACACGTCCAGTGGCCAATGGTTCAGATCGCTGATCCGGGTCCACGCAGTGATCGCGGACAAAGCAACAGCTAGAACGGCCAGCCGTCTAGCTACGCCTGGTGACGAGTAATGGCGGGCCAGTAGCGCCACTGTGCCTAGCACGAGCACCGTAAACACGACGTGCCCGCTCGGGTAGCCGCCGTTACCAAAGTGGTGGTCCGTCCAGGCGCCGCTTGTCGTGGGTCGCGGCCGCTCGACGATGTCGCCGATCCGAGTCAATGCGGTGAAGGCACCGGCTAGCCCGAGGACGATGGCAGGGTGACGCCCCCAGCGCCACCAGACGGCCAGAAAAATGGTTGCAAACACCATGGGGGCCGTCAGGTCAGTCACCAACGGGTCAACCGCGGCGCCCATCCAGTCGAGCGGTGCCGGCGAGTTGCGATGCATCCAAAGGGTCAGATGGCGCTCCCCGGAGAATGGTGCCTCTCCGCGGGCGGCCAATGTGAGAATCACCGAGGCCACGACGAGCAACGCGGGGGCCGGCCAGATGACCCGTGCTGGTGGTCCCACGGCAATCTCCTCGTTCATCGCCCGCTCGGCATCCCTTCTGATCGCCCTTTAGCCCACTGCGGCCGTTCGACTTAGTGGAGCGTAGGCCCGATAACTATTGATCATCTGGACCTAGTGTCCGTCGAATGAAGCCCACAACTGGCTATCCGACTCCACCCGATGCCTCGCGACGGTCCGACGCACCGGTCGTAATCTGCTACCCACCGGAGACCATTCCACCACTGGACGCCACGGTCGTCACCGCCGCGCGGGGCTCGATGATCAAGGTGGACGAGGTTGTCGTACCGCCCCGGGAGGCCGCCACCTTCGAAGTTTCGGGAGGCGGAATCTTTCGGATCCTCAGCGTGGAGGGTCCCCAGGTAGGTGACCTAAACCTATTTCACGCGCACGACTTGACTGAACGCTTCTGGTCCGGCAAGACCCGGGCCATGCACGGCACCCACGTCTCAACTGGCGATCGGGTGTGGAGCACTGTGCCCCATCTGCGACCCCTGGCCACCATTACCGACGACACCCTGGACTGGTACGGCTACGACGCCGACGGGGGAGGGGTACATGACGTCATCGGCACACGGTGCGATCCGTACACCCAGCACCTGCTGACCGGCACGGACTACCACCACTGCTGTCACTCCAATCTCACCAGAGCCGTAGCCCGGCACACCGGCCGTCCTGAGCGGGACGTGGAACCGCTAATCCACGACGTGATGAACGTATTCATGTGCACCGGCTTCACACACGACACCCACCAGTACTTTATGAAGGCCAGCCCAGTCCGGCCCGGGGACCACCTGGAATTCCTGGCAGAAGTCGACCTGCTGGGGGCCTTGTCGGCGTGTCCGGGCGGCGATTGTGGGGACGAGCACTCCTCAGACGTCGCGGCCTGCCACCCATTGATCGTGGAGATCTACGAGACATCGCAGGTCCACGAGTGGGAGCCGGCGGCGACCTCTGGGTATCGCTGGCCGACCTAACCGCTCAATGCGGTGGTCGGCTAGAAGTACTTGGATCGCGGTGACGGTATTGCTTCTTCTAAGCCGTCGTCTGAGGGACCCGGATTACCGGTCTCACCGGTAGAGCGTTCGACTCGAGGATCTTGCCGGGGACTTGCCTCAGGCACGTACAAAGGCCCCGACCGTCTCCACGTGTGACGTGCCGGGGAACAGGTCGACTACCACGAGGCGAACCAACTCCAGGCCGGCGGCGACCAGTAGGGCTGCATCGCGGGCGAACGCGGAGTGGTCGCAGCCCACCAGCACAAACAGATCTGGTTCACAGCCAAGCAGGGTCCGGGCAGCGTCACGGCCGAGACCGGCTCGGGCCGGATCGGCGATCACGACGGCAGCCGGAGCAGCGCGCCATCGCTCTACGGTCGAAGAGACGATCTGGACGGTGCCAGCCTTCACCCGGTCCTGGAGATTGACCTTGGAGTCGGCCAGAGAATCCCTGCTCCGTTCCACTGCAGTGACCGTGCAGTTCCGGCCGACCGTTGCGGCAAAGATCCCTACGCCAGCGTACGCGTCAACCATCGGCCCGGAGATCTCACGTCCCGACGCCAGATCGGCCACCATGCTGTCGACCACCTCGACCAGAGCGTCAACGCCGGCGGGCCGATTCTGAAAGAACGACCGGGCCGAGATCCGCCACCGACGGCCTGCCGCCTCCTCGTAAATCCACGCCCGCAGTCCGGCATCCAGCTCGTCGATCGACACAGCGAGGACGTCGTCGGGGACGTCGACATCCTCGGGGTTACCTCCGTCCAGAACTACCAGGCGGTCGCCGGTTCGGGCACCCACCCGGATTGTCACCTCAGTGGCGTCGCCGAACCGTCCATCCAGAAGAAGCTCCTCAGCAGCTGGATCGATAGCGGTACACGACAGGGGAACCACCACCTCATGGGAACCGCCAGCCCGGTAGCCAGCCCGTCCACCCCGCACGGCGGCCCTCACTGTGGTACGTCCAGCGTCGTCGACGAGGGTGCGGACGGTGCATCCTGGGAACGCGACCTCGGCACGTCGGAGTTGGTCCGCGACCATGCCGATCTTCATGGCAGCCCGATGATCGCGATTGACGTGTAGCAGGTCGCAGCCGCCACAGCCCTCGAGTCTGTGGGGGCACGACACCTCCACGCGGTGGGGGGACGCCTCGATGATCCGTTGAAGGCGGGCCCTGGACCAGCGCCGTTCTTCGTGTACGACAGCCGCCTCGACGACCTCCCCTACGAGCGCGCCCTCGACAAACACCACACGACCGTCCTCGGCCCGGGCGATGCCGGCACCGTCGCGGGCTGTGTCGGTCACCTCCAGTTCCACCCTGGGGACGGTAACCGCGGATGCATTCCCGGCCGTCCAGATCTAGAGGACTACGGTCGACGGCAGTCGAATCGACCGGTTCGACAGGACCGAACACGAAGGTATGTGACATGCAGGATTCGACGTGGGTGGCTATACAGGCGAGCAGGAGTCGCGAGGGAACGGGGCTGATCCTGCCGTTCGTCATTCTCCACAGCGTGTCCCTGGCCATCATCGCCTTCGCCGGGGATGCCTTGGCCGACTCCAGCACCCAGCTTGCGCTCACCGCAGCCCTGGTCATAGGGACGATCTGGATAGCGATGAACTTCGATGGTGTTATCTCGGACATGGGGGCACTGATCAAAGACATGAGTGGCGACCTCGCCGAGTCGCATCTCGCCGGCAACTGGAGGAAGCTCCCGATCGGGATGATGCGAGGGGTCAATGTGGTCTTTCCTGTCGTCCTGCTCATCGCCCAGCTGATGGCCATCTACTAGGAGACCTCCCAGCCTGCGATCGAACGACCTCCCATTGGCGGGATCCGACCGGAACGGTCCGGTGGACTGGCGGGCTGCGCTCGCCGCCGTCCGCGTCGGATCCACGCCTCTGGTGCGCCTCACACGGGTGGTTCCCGAGGGGATCGGAGAAGTGTGGCTGAAGTTGGAGTCGGTTAACCCGACCGGCAGTTACAAGGACCGGGTGGCCCTGGCCATCATCCGGGGAGCGTTGGAGCGAGGTGACGTCGTGCCGGGCGACCGCCTGGTCGAATACACCGGCGGGAGTACCGGCACCGCGCTGGCCCACGCTGCGGCCCGAGTCGGCCTCCGATTCACAGCCGTCAGTTCCGATGCCTTCGCCGCGGTCAAACTGCGATCCATGGTCGCCTATGGCGCCGAAGTATTGGTCGAGCCGAGCGAGGATGGGGCGATCACCCCGAACCTGATCGCGCGGATGCGCGACCGGGCGTACGTTCTGGCTGACGAGCCGGGCGCCTGGTACACGGACCAGTTCGGTAACGCCGACATTCGTCCCGGTTATGCCCCGATGGGCGCCGAGATCGCCGACTCGCTGGATGGCCAGCTGGACGTATTGTGCGCCGGCGTGGGGACCGGCGGGGCGCTCATGGGCGCCGCCGACGGTATCGATGCGACTGGATGCCGGACCGACGTCGTGGCACTGGAGCCCACCGAGTCGCCCCTGTTGACCACAGGCACCGGCGGCCCGCACCGCATAGAGGGGATCGCTGTGGGGTTCGTTCCGCCGTTCTTGGACCGCGATCGGATCACCGAGGTTCGGACCGTCGACCAGGTCGACGCCCTGTCCATGTGTCGCCGATTGGCTGTCGAAGAGGGTCTGCTATGTGGGCCGTCTACCGGCCTGAACGTGGTGGCAGCCATCCGGCTGGCGGTCGAACGGGGGGAGGGGTCGGTGGTGGCGACCTTTGGCGTAGACAGCGGCAGCAAATACCTGGACGGCGATCTGTTTGGATGACCGACTCTGACCATGTTGCCCACGAGTTGGCCATCTCCTAGCAGTTCCGAACGATCACGGTGACCGGATGTTCCCCCGCCCGGCTATGACCACCGAACCGGCCGCCGCCAGCGCGGCTAGCAGGATCGGCATCCTGTAGGCATTTACCGCCTCGAACAGCAGGCCTGCGCCTACCGGCCCAACCAGACCAGCGGCGCCCCACGCGGTGAACATCCGTCCGTAGGCCAACGGATAGCCATCTACTCCGAAGCGGTCGTGAACCACTGCCGGATATAGGGCGATGATGGCGCCGTAGGTCAAGGCCACGATGGCCACCACCGCTACGGCCACCATTCCGTCGCCACCGTGGAGGGCAAGTCCGCCGATCATCAGCACCGCCGCGGTCGTCGCAGGGAGGACGACCAGGAGTCGCTGGCGGGCACTCCGCCTCATCTGAGACATCCACACGCCCCCGACTGCGTTGGCAAGCCCGGCCATCGCGACCGTGGCCCCGCCTGGACCACCCGCCTCGTCCACGATCGTTGCCGTATGTCCCAAGACCATGAGACCGGCCAGTACGGCCAAGCCATAGGAGCTCCATAGACCACGCACGACCCGCCAGTCGGCTAGCGCCGATTCCCGGTCGGCCAGACTCACAGACCGTCCGGATCCGACGAGGCACACCGCTGCCAGACCCGCCAGTCCCACGACCAGAGCTAGGAGCCGGAGACCGTAGGTGGGTCCGTGGTCCTTGATCGGACCGTCCAGCAAAATGGCCGCCAAGGCTGCCCCGAGGGCGTAGGCCGCGGTAGTTAGGCCGAGGGCTTTGCCGGCCGACCCCGGGTTCGCCTCAGCGGACCGTTGTAGGGCAAAGGCGTAGCCCAACCCATTGGCGAGGCCGAAGACCATGCCGTATCCAAGTAGAAGTACCGACCACGACGTTGCCGCAGCGGTGATGAGGAGGCCTACGACGGACCCCCCCAGCGGCTAGGCCAACGATGGTCCAGCCGGGGAGACGGCTGAAGAGTCGGTGTCCGACGAGAACAGCCACGGTGATGGCTACCAAGGCCATCGAGTACGCAGCACTGACCGTTCCCCGGCCCGCGTCTAGGCGGGATTCGAGGGGCTCCAGGAAGATGCTCCATGCGTGGACGGTGCCCAAGGATCCACTAAGCAGAATGCAGCCGACCAGCGGCCCCCGACCTCTATGGCCGACCTCAGTCACCTTGTCGACGCTAACGGTCGCTACTCCGGGAGAGTTGTCACCCGATCTGGTGGGATGGTCGAAAATGTGGTGCGATTGGAAGGTGTCGGCAACCGTCGACGTCAGGCCGAAGGAGACAAACGAGATGCCGCACTATCTGATCCAGGGTTCATACACGGCCGAAGGGTGCCAGGGCTTGGTTGCCGAGGGAGCGACGGTGAGGTTGGAAGAGGCCTCGTCCCTGATCGCCGCCCTCGGGGGCACGATGGAGTCGATGTACTACATCTGGGGAACCGACGACGTGATCGGGGTCTGTGAGATGCCAGACGACGCATCGGCTGCTGCAGCGAGCCTGGCCGTTTCGAGCAGCGGGAAGGTCGGAGTGCGGATTACGCCACTGATCCCCGCCGGCGACATCGATGCGGCCGCAGCCAAGGCCCGCGAGGTGTCGTACCGGCCACCCGGAACCTGAGATACCCGTTCAGGGTGCCGTCGGACAGAGGTTCGGACGGCGGTGAGGATCCCGTTTACCTCGACTAGCCCACCTGGAAATGCTCCAGGGCGGCGTCCTATCCGTTATGTCCTCGTAGCCCAGGAGCGGTCGAAGTGTGTCGGCCGGGGGCATCAGGGGGCGAGGCGGGTGCGGTCGACCGAGAGTGACAGCACGTCTGGTCTGCTGTAGTGACCGGTTGGATCGAAGTTCTGGCGCTGACGTGCAACTTCACCCAGTTCGAGGTCGGCCCACACGATGCCGATCTCATCTCTCACGGGTTCGACGACCCAATGGCCGTCCGGCCCGGCGATGCAGGTCCCGCCATTGTGGAACTTTTCGCCATCCGGCAACTGGTCACGGAGGGGGAAATCCTCGGGGAGGTCGTCGGAGGCGTAGGGGGCGCCCACGCTCACCACGAACATGCGCCCCTCCTTGGCTATGAACCGGGTGATGTCCTCAGTGAGGCCGACCGAGCCCGGCCACGCGGCAACATGCACCTGTGAACCGGTGGCATACATGGCTGTGCGGGCCAGGGGCATCCAGTTCTCCCAGCAGTTGAGGCCAGTCATCCGTGCGCCGGCGTGATCGTGGGCTACCAGCCCCGCTCCGTCGCCATCGGCCCACACCAGTCGCTCGCCGTAGGTGGGCTTGAGTTTGCGATGCACGCTGACGACGCCTACCTCGGGGTCAATGGCTACCAGCGAGCAGTAGACCGATCCGCCCGAAGCGGCACGCTCCACCACACCCACATAGGTGAATGCGCGGACCTCCCGCACGGCGGCGACGACCTGGCCGAACTCGTCTCCGTTGATGTCAACAGCCTGGTCTAGGTAACGGGCGAAGGCCTCTTGTTGCTGTGGGTCTTCCCATGCCGAGCCATTGGTCCGGTCCAACCAGTTTGGGTAGCCCGATATGAAGACCTCGGGAAAGGCGATCAGGTCAGCACCGCCGACCCCGGCTTCGGTGATGCGCTCAACCACACGTTCCGTGGTGGCGGCCCTGTCGAGGTAGACGGGCGTGTCCTGTACGGCAGCAACTCGCATGGCGGATGGCCCTTCTGGTCGGAGACGCCTGGTCTAGGCGATTGGTACGGCGGCGCGGTCAGGAGCGTCGAACGTCATCACGCCGTCGTCGATGGCGCCCCGCCGGATCATCTTCACGTCCCGCCGGTAGTCCTGCGGGTTGAGCCACGGGACGTGGTCACCTTGTCGGGGCAGGAGATGCATGCTCCTGGTCATGTAACCGGCAGGAAAGTCGTCGATCCATGGGCGTTCTGGCATGTCGGCATCCTCGGTACGTAAACGCGGAGTGCAGCGGGTCGCCCCGACGGCGGCCATGTGGTTCAGCAGGCGACACACGTACTCCGAGGTGAGATCGGCCTTCAGGGTCCACGAGGCGTTCACGTATCCGAAGGTGGACACCAGGTTGGGAACGTTTGAATAACCAAGGCCCCGATAGGTCCAGGTGTCGGCGAAGTTCAATGGCTGACCATCGACCACGAAGTCCATCTCACCCAGAGTGACCAGATTGAGTCCAGTGGCCGTAACGATGATGTCGGCCTCCAGTTCCTCGCCCGACTGGA
>Ga0315328_10000032_pt1 | contig 44026 bp, 47 predicted proteins | sample M120032315metaG_FD_203462 | JGI IMG/M metagenome (GOLD analysis project Ga0315328, IMG submission 203462) | Ammonia-oxidizing marine archaeal communities from Monterey Bay, California, United States - M1 200m 32315 | ecosystem: Environmental > Aquatic > Marine > Intertidal zone | place: USA... | reverse complement strand
GACGAAATGAGATTTGGTATCGGCACAGAATTAGGCAATGGACAATTAAGTGTTTCTAGTAATGAAGTAGAGTTTATTGTTGATCCTGAATACGATTCTGTCAATGTAGGAACATATACCACAAGTGACTTAAACCTAGTTACAGACAATCAAACACGGATTCACATTAAATCTAACAACAGAATGGTAGTTGGATCTGATAGTGATTCTGTCACAACAGTTAAAGGAAAATTAGGAATAGGGGTTAATAATCCTGACGTATGTTTCAGTACCTCCGGTCCGTTTAAATTTGAAAATAAAAAATTCGAAGTCGGAGTTGAAGCACCAAAGAATGGTATCTACGTTAAAGGTGATATAGTTTGGAATCAAGAACCTAAACCAACAGGATATGTTGGTTGGATCTGTATTAAGAACGGTACACCTGGGGATTGGAAACCATTTGGTGTTATAGAGAGGTAGCATCATGAAAATTAATTTATCGACCAAATTTTGGTCTTGGACTGGAAGAGTCCTTCCATTAACTGCATTATTATTAGTAATACTTTTAGTTACAATAGATGCTCAAGTAACACTTGACTATCTTTTAATAGCAATCGCAACAACATTTGGAACCATTGCATTCTTTTGGTGGTGGTGGGTTGTTGACGCAATTAGAAACCTTAATAAATTCTTTACTGATAGCTATGATAGATTTGGAGATATCCAAGGTCATCTTCGTGAAATTAAACAAGATGTGCATGAGGTTAAGTCCAGTCATGAATCTCAGCTAAAAGAACTTAGAAAAAAATCTAGAAAGTAATCCTATGAAAAAACTTTTGATGGTACTATTGTGCCTGTTTATATCCTCGCCAGTATACGCTAATAACTGGAAAGACTATATTACTTCTCCTGAAAAAGATGTAGATCCTACTACAATGTTTTCAAGTAAACTTGATTTCTTTCAGCACATGGCATTTTGGAATGCCCAAGAACTTCCACATACTCTTACTACCTATATGGATCTTGATAAAAATGGAACTATCGACGAAGCATGGGGATTTACAATTAAAAGCGAATTTGCGTTACCTAATTGCGATGCTCGATCAGAGCCTGAAGAACAGAAAGGCACAATGACATTTTCAACGTGTCACGCTAACGAGGCAAAAGATCCGTATTTTTATATTGTAATTTCTAAAGGATGGGTATGCTATACTTGTCCACTTCTATATATAGCAAAAGACCAGATTAGGTCAGTTTAAGTTTTTGGATTATCTGATTTAACTTTGGCTATTCTTGCTTTCCAAGAATCTATGTCATGATAAATTTCGTCCAACTGGTCGCCTATACTTCCGTAGCTAGACACTCTAGAAACTTTCCAAGCATCTGCATCAATTTTAGCTTGTATTTTTGCACGTGAAGTATTTAGAGTAGCTTGTTCTTCGTCAGTTAACTCACTTACTACACCATTTACCATTTTCTTTTCATTTGCCATATCTTTTTCCTTATGCCATACCTAATAATTTAAACGTCCCAGAATCAAACGTGCCGCTAAATTTTTCTATTTTTAAATCAGTGAAAGTTGTAACATCACAAATTCCAGACCACAGAATTACTCCCTCACCGTCATCTCTTGAAACCCCTTGTCCGTTGGCAACCACATTGGTTGTTGTTAAATCAAAATCTAACCAGCCGCTCATTATTATCGGGTCAAACCATACAACATGAGAAGTTAAAATAAGGTATTCTCCGTCGCTAAACGTTGTACTGTTTGCCTGCCTATCATAGGATGTTGTGGTATTGTCAAACATTGCCATTACGTTTTGGGACCATGTATCATTGCTTGTGAACCCGTTATTACTTAACTTTAGGTAGGTAAATTGATGGTTACTATGAACAAGATCGCTTATTACTAATCGCACGGTGCTATAAGCAGAAAGATCTAAACTTCCAAATGTCACTGATGTCACTGATGAAGATACAGTTTGAGTTTCAATTGCTGTCCAACCACCACCGCCACCACCGCCAGGAATAGTAATTGTTTTTGTTGCACCTGTACCACTAGCAGTAACACCTGAACCAACAAAATCTAATTTTGTTGCACTTGTTGTTAAGTCACTACCTTCTTCAGCTACAATTATAGCGGCACTAACAGTACCCCATTCTGGAGCAGTACCAGAACCATTTGCAAGAAGTACTTGAGCCGCAGAACCAATAGGTAAACGTTTATAGTCTGTACCATCATGGTACAGAAGATCACCTTCTGTTATTAACTGATCTGGACCTTCATCATCAAAATCTGAAGTATTGTCATAAACGTCTCCAGCCGATTTATTAGGGTGACCATGTAATGCTAAAAACTCTTGCCACTTATTAGTAGGTGGATTAAAGTCTACATGGTCTGGATCAAGTATAGTTGCTGGGACAGGATCGTGAATTTGAACTTTAAAATCTATCTTAAGTGCAGTCACGTCTGCAAAGACAGATGTTATCAAAAGAGTTTGAACACCTGCTGGTACTATACCTTTTTTCCTTTTCTTAAATTTTTTCTTTCCGCCATCAATTGTAATCTTATGCTCATCACCAACCCAAAGGGAATTTGAACCTAAATATAGATCCCTAATCTTAAATTCAGCTGTTCCAATGTCATAAATATCGTTACCAGCTGGTATCATATGGCCTTTTATAGTGCCATCTAAATTAATAGCATTATTAACACCATCAACTAGTACTGTTGAATCGTCTCCAAATACACTTCCTGTAAGATCTGTATCAAAGTCTGTTCCAGGTGCCCATCTTGAATTTCCATCGTCCCACATAAGGACTTGTCCAGCTGTTGGTACCGCATTGTGTACATCTGTATGAGAACTTAATACTCCAGTACCTGTTAGGTATCCAGGAACTGTATGATCTCCCCAACCATATGCTGTATCCCAGTTTGTATCATTATATATTTTCCATTTAAATGATGTCGTGCCATAATCATAATATAAAATTTTACCATCATCACCGGCTACTACAGCATCTACATTTGTGTTATCAGTTAATCCGCCATAGTCTCCAGTAATTGTAAGATTACCTTCTGCGTCAGTAGCCGTTGTAACAGATCCTGCTCCAATAAACTTAATTGATTCTCCACTATCAATTATACGTAAAGTTGAATCATCTGCGGCAACTTGTAATACGTTTGTCATATTAACTTGTAAACTACCTGAACCGTTATCTTTTAAAATTGTGCTACCTAAATGAATACTTGTACCGTCTAAGTATAAGTCTCTAAATTTGTGTGTTGAACTTCCTAAATCGTAAGTAATATCTGTATCAGGAATTAAATGTGATGTTACAACACCACCAAGCATTACAGCATTACTATTAACAGTAGCACCAGTTGAATCAATAGTAAGTCGCTGAGTTCCACCACCAGTATAAATTGCAACAGTATCTGCTAATGCTGATGTACCTGCATAGTCACCAATTATAACATTGGAACTTCCAGTAGTGACAGCATCTCCTGCCGTAGAACCGATGAACGTGTTGTTACTTCCATCTAGTATACTCTCTCCAGCTTTGTGGCCAACAACAGTATTTTGATTTCCGCTTGTAACAGTTTTTCCTGTATCTTTTCCTATAAAAATATTACTATGAGCATTACTTAATGTACCAGTTGTTGTATGCCCTAGCATTATACTATCTGTAAAATCAACAGCACCAGCCTTAACATCTGTTAGTTCGTTTAATTTAGTTGCACCTCCATATTCACCAGTGGCAACACCACCTGATGTATATGCTCCAAAGCCTGTACTATCAACAGGCGTTGCTAATTCTGGGTCAGAATACAATGCAAAAATTTTACTAGTTAGAACATCCATATAATATTCATTACCGTTAAGCTGGGTCATTCCATTTACATCTGTAATAGTAACTGGAGTTCCTTCTGTAAAATCGTGGGCATTTGTTGTTTCAATGTTACATGGGCTGGCCTGTGTAATATTATCAATAGCCTTACTAATACCACCTACTAATGCTGAAATTGTTAATTGGTTAGCATTGTCACGTACAAGGTTCATATTAGTGCCGGCAACAAGAGCTATATCTTGATCATTACTATTAACATCAGTTAATCTAAGGGTAGTAGTTGTTACAGGAACTTCAAATGTATAATCAACGTCTATTTTAAATGAATCTGTAGCCGATGAAGCGCCTGTCCATGCTACTCCTGTACCTCTGCTTATGCTAAGAGAGTCGGTTACTGCATCAGCTTCAATAGTGTGTTCTAAAGTTACGCCATCTGTGGAGTATAACTTGATATACCTAAAAAAATCATAAAATGCTGTCATTCGGTTTTGTTCCTATCGTTATACATATTTATTAAATATTGTCATGCTTGTGATTGGCAACGGAGAGAGTAGAAAAGATATAGATATCAATAAATGTGGCGATATAAAGGTTGGTTGCAACGCAATTTTTAGAGACTTTTATATAAACCACTTAATTTGTTGTGATCGTCGTATGGTTACTGAAGCACAAAAAGAACGTAACTATGGTGCTATCTATACTAGACCCGATTGGATAGATCAATTTAAATTATGTGGGCTAGTTCCACAACTTCCATATAAAGGTAATACAAAACTTGACGATCCATGGCATTGGGGTAGTGGACCTTATGCAGTATTATTAGGAACAATAATAGCTTCTAAATGGAGTGAAAAACCTGAAATACATATGATTGGGTTTGATTTAGATACCGGACTTTATAATAACATATATAAAGGCACAGAGAATTATAACGATGCAGATTCAAGTCCAGTAGATCCTAGTTATTGGATATATCAAATTGATAAAGTGTTTGAAAATTTTCCTGAAGCTAATTTTACTTATTATAATAATAAGCCATGGCCAACAGAGCAAAAAAATGTATGTAACAAAATGGTAATTGAATTTGGGATTGATAATGAGACCACCTGAACCTAAACATTTCGCAACATTTCCAACATTAATAAGCACATGGGATCTTAAAGGACACCCTTGTGAAGAAGTTGCTATAGATATGATTGAGAACTGGCAAGATATTGGCGAGCATAGATTAGTAAAAGGTGGACATAGTAGTTACATAACCGGCAACGAACAATTTTTAAGTGATAAGCGATTAGTAGACTTATGGAAAACAATACAATCATGTTGTGACACATATACTGAAGAAGCAGGAATTGATTATACCCTTATTTCAACAAGTTGGTTTAATACAATGTCTGAAGGTAATTCAGTTGAAGCTCATAGACATGAACGAAGTGTTATTAGTGGAGCATACTATCCGTATGCTGACGAAGGAAGTAGTCCTTTAATGCTTGAAAGTCCAATACAACAATTACGTATGAACGATTGTATTATAAAAGACACATATTACAGTAAGTATAATTTAGATATACAAGCACGTACTGGATTATTAGTACTATTTCCTAGTTGGATAAAACATTACGTTGAACCAAAACCTGTTCTGCGATTGTATCGAGAGCCTAAGAAAAGATATGTAATAAGTTTCAATACAATTCGAAACGCTGATAGGGGCTATATGCGAACAGTAAAAGATTATAGAATGGAAAAGCATGAAGGCGACAATACCTGAAGGACAATTTCGTAAAGCAGATTATTCATTATTTCCAACGTTAGTTCAAGTATGGAATTTAGAGAATCATGCTGATCAAAAACTAGTTGTTGATACTATTAATAGTTTTACACAAGAAATACTAATGTCATGGCCAGCTGACGTAGGCAAAGGTAAAACTAGTAGTAGATATTTTGATGTTATTAGTAAAACTCATAAAACAGCAAACTTCTTAGATCGTGCAGAATTTAAAATACTAAAACAAGACATTCAAAATTGTGTAGACGAATTTTGTGTTACGTGTGGATTAGAACCAGCTACTATTGCCAAAAGCTGGTTTAATATTCAAGAAGAAGATGGACACGTAAATGAACACAGACATGAATTAAGTATTGTAAGTGGAGCATACTATCCTTATTGCGAAGAAGATAGTGCTCCAATAGTTTTTACAAGTCCAATACTAGGACCAAAAATGGCAGAGATACATAATAACGCAACTGAATTTACTTCTGATAAAATGGAGTTCCATCCAAGATCGGGTATGCTCGTTTTATTTCCTAGTTGGTTATATCATAGAAGTTTATATAATAAAACCAATAAACGGCTAACAATTAGTTTCAATACACATCACATTCCGGTTGACAACTAAACAAAATTGTTATATACTATTACAAATGAGGACTATTACGTCGACCCTCTTAAAATACTCCGCCGTTTAAAAGGAGAAAATATGAAACATAAAAGTACAAAAACATACGGTAACGAAAGAGGATTCAGTTGTGCGTTTAGACAAGCATTGGCAGACAGTCATTGTTCATTAATTCATGGATACAGTTTAGGATTTCGATTTGAGTTTGAAGCATTCGAACTAGATGATAAAAATTGGGTTTATGATTTTGGCAATTGTAAATGGATTAAACAATATCTAGAAGATAATTTTGATCATAAACTAGCTGTTGATAAAAATGATCCTAATCTAAACGACTTTATAGCATTAGAAGAAAAAGGTCTTGCTAAAGTTATTCAAATGGATGGCGTAGGTTGTGAAAAATTTGCAGAACACGTTTATAATTATGTAGCACCAATTATAGATGAAGACACAGGAGGTCGTGTAAGACTTGCTAGTGTTGAAGTGTTTGAGCATGGTAGTAATAGTGCAATAGTGGAAAATTAAATGCGTGAACAATTTTGGAAAGAACTAAACGAAACTCGACGTACTAGAGAAGTTAAATATTGGCCTGGTGTGTTCCCCGAAGCAACAATCATTAATTTTGAAACATTACTACAACAAAATCAATATGTTTCTAGAGTTACCAATAATGATACTGTTATGGATCAGTATGGTAGTCATTTAGCTAGTGTAGAAAATAATAAACATATTAAACCTTTCTTTACAGAATTTGTTACTAATTATACAGCAGTTGAAACTGAAACAGTAATTAATTGCAGTTTCTTTTGGAGTTTCTCAGATCGGCATCACTCAATCTATATGCATCGTGACAACGAATCTGTATTACTAATACAAGGATATGGTGAAGTATGTATGCCAACATCAACTGAAGAAGGTGATCAATATAAAATGTGGCATTTAAAAACTGGTGATGCATTATTTCTTCCTAGATTAACTCCACACAAATCAATGCCATTTTGCCCTAGAGTTACATTAAGTATTGGAGCAGTTCCTTCTAAGCCAGCATTATAAGGAGAAGTATGTGGCAAATTATGTTGTATGCTTAAAACACGGTAACAAATATAGTGCAGAATATGTTAATGTTTTGCACAACATGGTTACAAGAAATCTAACTATACCTTTTAACTTTGCTTGTTTTACTGAAAACGGTGCTGGTATAAAATCCGGTATAGAAATTCGTCCACTACCAGCAATTCCTGATGTCAAAGGTTGGTGGTACAAACCAATGTTCTTTAATCCTGGTCTAGGAATAAAAGGAACTATTCTTTATATTGATTTAGATGTAATTATTTTTAAAAACATGGATAAGCTGTTTACTTATAATCCTGGCCAATTTTGTGTTATACGAGACTTTAATAGAGTTGTTCATTCAAATTGGAATAGAATGAATTCAAGTGTTGTCAGATTTGAAACAGGACAACATAGCCAAGTATATGAAAAGTTTATGGAAAATCCAAAATCTCATTCAGCAAGATACCATGGAGACCAAGATTGGTTATTTGCTAATGTTAAATCGGATTTTTGTTTTTGGCCTGACGAATGGATCCAAAGTTATAAATGGGAAATGCGTGGTAAACCCGAAATGTCTAGAGTAACTGGAAAACGAAATTTTGCTACTCCTGGCACACCCAAAATATTGAGTGAAACGTGTATGGCTGTATTCCATGGTGATCCAAATCCAAAAGACTCCATAGATCCGTGGTGTGCTGATAATTGGTATTAAATTTGATTGACAATTGATCCAAATAATGCTATAGTATAGTATGAAAAGGATGAAATTAAAAGATAATAAAAAATTTAAAATTTTCATTGGGGTAATACTAATTATATTGCTCGGTATAGGATCTTTTGGCTTTGGAACGTTTAAACCAAATAATTATATTATTGATAAAATAACAGAACGTGTTGAACTTGAACAATCTAAAATAGCAGTTAAACTTGGATTACACGAACCTGAATTTGTTTATACTGATCAAGACAGTTTTGTTTTAGCTGTACGAAAATGCGTTAATTATATTAACTTTACAACCCCCCACAGTTTACGAATTCCATCTTTACTTGTAGAAGCCCAAGCAGGATTAGAATCCGGATGGGGTACAAGCAGATTTGCAATTGAAGGGAATGCCTTATTTGGTGTTAGAACTTGGGATCCCAAACTTCCGCAAATAAAACCTAAAGACAATCCAAAAGCAGTATGGGGAGTTAAAGTATATAAAACAAAATGTCAATCAATTCAAGACTATGTTGACTTATTAAATAATCATCCTGCATACAAAGATTTTAGAGAATTAAGAGAAGAAATGGTTATAGCAGGGGTATATAATTATAATAAATTAATTGATACATTAACTTTATTTTCAACAAACCCAAACTATACTACATTGTTAAAAGCAACTGTAAACAAACTAAAGGTGATAACAGCAAACTAATATATGATAAAGAATATAATAATCCTTGTATTATTACTAATGGTACTGTCAGAATGTGGAAGTAATGGAACACAAGCAAAACCTACATTAGGTGGAATAGGCAAAGTACTTGATTGTATGTTTAATCCAGATGATGAATGGTGCGTAGCAGAACGAGAGCGACAAAAAGAACACTTAAAATGAAAATTAATCGATCATATGGCATAGGAAGATTCATGGCAAACGTTATGAGAATTGCTGGAACTTTATCCACAGATAAGATTAAACCCGTAGAATCAGTAGCAGAAACAGGCCTTAAAAAGAGCAGATTGCATGAAAAAACACAAATACCGCCTTTTTGCGACCCTAAGGGCAAGAGTAAAAACGTCAATATTACAACTTAAGACTACAAAACAACTAAATATATTACAGACTTATTAAACTAGGAGGAGACTACCCTATGTTCAAATGGCTGAAAGACATCTTTACTGGAAACATCCATAAAGAGCCAGAATGTTGCGATACTAAAATATCAGACCACGTTACACATTGGTCTAATAAAACCTTCACGGCTCCTAAGGTGAAAACTGTAAAGAAAACACCAAAATCTCATACTAAAGCTCAACTTTCTAAAATGACCAAAAAGCAAATGGAAGAGTTAGGAAGAAAGCACGGTATCGAGCTAGACCGTAGACTTGTTAAATCTAAATTAGTAAGTCAATTGCACAAAGCATTGTAAGGAGTAATTATTATGTTTGATTGGATCAAAGGAAGAATAGAAGAACGCACATCATGGAACGGAATTATAATCGGTGGTGCGGCGTTAGTTGTTATCTTAGGCATTATGCCTCTTACCAAAGTTATTATTTGGGGAGCATTGGCTTGGGGTGCATACAATATTTGGAAATCTGAATAATTTACAAGTTATAGATTAGTGTAGATCGGCATCATAGTTTTGTGATGTCGATCATGCTATCCACTCTTAAGTTCAATTTTTTACGTTGTTCAACACCTCGTTTTTGGGCAAATCTTTTAGGATCACAGTTCGGGCAAACGTGCGAATAATCATCACATAATCTTTTAGGGTCTATACGCCCTTTATCACGTATAAATTCTTCACTACAACTATCACATTTAAATACTACCAACGTTTTTTTACGTTTATAAGGGTGGTGTTCACCCTTTATACCCTTACGCATAAAGTATTGTATAGTTTGTTCTGTCCTTATAAACATATAGCTATTTATAATTACATTAGGATTTTAGACATATTGATAAATACAATTAACAAAGGAACTAATATGGCAATAGTAACATTAACAGAATCAGCAATAGACCAAATGAATTATATGCTGGCCGCTAAGAATAAACCTGTTGTACGCCTATCTATGAAGGGTGGCGGATGTGCAGGAATGACATATGATTGGACTATGTCAGACGCCGTAGAAGATAAAGACGAAATAATTAACTTGGAAAAAGGCAAATTTGCAATTGATTCATTAAGTCAAATGTACTTAATGGGTTCAACAATTAATTATAAAGAAGAATTATTTGGATCATTTTTTGATATTACTAATCCAGCAACAAAAAATAGTTGCGGGTGTGGTGAATCAGTAGGATTTTAAACAATGGCAAAACAAGATATTAATATTGGTGTAGAAGGTAACGACGGTACTGGTGATAGTATAAGAGAGTCGTTTCGTAAAGCAAATGAAAACTTTACGGAACTATATGCTGTATTCGGCCAAGGCGGACAGATATCTTTTAGATCATTAAGCGACGTTCCTGATCAACTAGGTGCATATAAAGTACCAATGTCTAATGCCGCAGGCGATGAAATACTAATGAAAAGTATTGCCGGCGGACAAGGTATTACAGTTGATTCATTAGCAAATGATACAATTACAATTAGTAATACTGGAACTATTATTAGTGCAGATACTATTCCAAGTCTTGGAGGTCCATTAAATGCGGCCAACCAAGCTATTGCTAATCCAAATATTTCAACTGCGGCTATAAATGCATTAAACAATGCACACGGAACAACATTCACTATTGATGATTTAGTTATTACACGAGGATATAGTGATGCTCGTTATTTAAGATCAGCAGGTGGTCCAGGTGCATCAGGACAAATTAGAGCAAGGTCTGAACCTTTTAATGCTGATGCTTATAGTTTTCTTATTGATTCATTTGCTGATGGTAATATTGTTGGTGGCGGTGGTGCTGGACATGGGTTTGAATCAAGTTCAAATGGTATAGCATACAAATATAATTCAACAGGAACAGATGCGGCCGGATTATCAACAGGAACAACTTATTATCTAAGATATGTTTCAACGGAGCAGATGAGTATTCATGAATCTGAATCAGAAGCACAAAACAATGACGATAGTACTAGAGTAAAAATTAATGTACCAGCAGGCAGTGGTAGTGGTGTACAATCAATGTACGATGCCTCATATGATGAAGTATTAGCTGGTAACTGGATTTCTACAGAAGCACTTCCAAGAAAATCTGTTGTAAGACGCGAAGGCGATACAATGACTGGAGCATTATACTTACATGATCATCCAGGTGCTCATGCAAATGCTACTCCGCAATTACCATATGCATACAGTCTTATAACACAAAATAAAGAATATGTAGCTGACGAAGTAATGCATTGGTTTGATACAAACAACCCAGGTGTACATACTACAGCTAGACATGAAAAATGCGAACGAGATACAAAATATAATATTGATGCAATTGCACATGATATCAAATATGGCGGTAATTCAGAATCGATTAGAACTGCTAAACTTTACTGGGACGGTGCTGTTTCACAATTAGCCGCAGGCGAATCAACTTATGCGATAGCAATTAACAATAAAGTATTAGAAATAATTAAGGATTTTATTTTAACTAATACTGCATACGCATCACAACAATCAGCTACTTCACAAAAAATAATAACAAATGCTGGCGAATCAGGTTCAGGTGATAGAGTAACAGAACTAGTTGCTACTATAAATTCGATTGTTGATAACACAACTTACACTCCGACAGGCGCGGTATACACACCTGCAACAGGTGTACTGGTATTAACTCTTGGATCACACAATTATCAAGTTGGTAATAAAATTACAATTGCTCAAGACAGTTTAACATTTACTTGTGCTACAGATAGTCATGCAACAAATCATACATATCCAAGAACTACTGACCCTGTCTACGATACACCAATTACAATTACGGCAGTAGATGGAACATCAATTACTATAAATGTTGGTATATCAAGTGATACATCAGTACACGCATTTGTAAGTGCGACTGCTGATTGTATAGCAAATTCAGGTCCATTAGCGGATCCAACAGTTATACCTGCTACAAATCCAAATGTATTACAAGCGGCATCAAAATATTATGTTGATAATTCTGCATACGCATCACTAACAAATTTATATGTAAGTGCAAACGGTGATGACACAATGCGTGGCGTACCTATCGGTAGTGAAGGTAGAGCATTAAATTATGCATACAAAAGTTTACACGCCGCGGCACTTAAAGCCGAAGAAATAATTTTTACATCACCACCTGGAATTGGTCCTTATCTACAAGACATTACATACAATTCTGGAGCCAATAAATCACAAGTAGTTACAACTGGTGTGAAAAATAGCAGTGGATATGAAGAAGTAAAAATACTAACAGATGCAAACAGAAACTTTATTCTTGCAGAAGCAGTTGCTTACATTAACCAAACATACCCAGATCACATATATTCAAGAGATTTATGTGAAAGAGACTTGGGTTATACATTAGATGGAATTGTATTAGATATGTTAGATGGTGTAACAGCCAACTACCATGCTAGAAATACAGGGTTTAGATATTACAGTACTGTAAGTGGACAAAGAGCAAGACAATCACAAAGTGTACAAACTCTTGCGGCACAACAATTTGCTAAATCCTTACATAATAAAGTTATTACAAATACAGCTGAAACAACTTTATACCAAAGTACATATACACAGACAATTGATTCAGGACAAATAGTTGATGCTCCAGGGCAAGTAGCTGTTGGAGCCAAATGGGATATTGTTATAGCACTTATAACAGGACCTAGTTATACATCAGCACCACAACTTGTTGAAGGTAGCACTTGGGAAATTACGATTTCAAATGGTGGCCAAGGATATGCCGACCAAGCTATTGTAACAAACAATGATCTTATTCCAGGTAAAATTATAAGAGGTTTAACATCCGGTGCCATGGGACGAATTGTAAAATATTCAATTGGTGCAACAAATGATACAATTGAACTAGAATTATTAGAACCTAAAGAATATACAATAGGTGAAGAATTAGAATTTGGTTACAATGTTAAACAACCACAAATTACTATTCACATAGAAAGTGGAACATACTTTGAACATTATCCAATTAAAGTTAGCAATAATGTTTCTATAAAAGGTGATGAATTTAGACGTTGTATTATTAAACCTAAACCAGGCGTATCTGAAAGTGCTTGGAAGGGTTTACATTTTTATAGAGATCCTGTCTTTGATGGAATTGCTATACAAACAGAATTAAATCCCCTTGCAACTAATTTAATAGCATTAAACAAAGAATATGTTAAAGACGAAGTTATTGCATTTATTAATACAACATATTCTGGCTTCCTTACATCAAGTGATAGTCAAAAATGTGAAAGGGACATGGGTTACATTATTGACGGACTTCTATTTGATATAAAATGGGGTGGTAATTCAAGAGTTCATCGTAATGCTGACAAATATTGGTTTGGTGCTACAACACAAGTACCAGGTGCACAAGTTGAAACAGGAGCCGCAATAGGTAAGATGAAAGAAATCTTTGGCGCGGTTTTAACTAATACAGCCTGGACATCAGCACAAACAGTTACAACCCAATTTATAGATGCTCCTAATGATGGTGAAGCAGTAGCACAAACTAAGGCTGATACATTATTAGATTTCTTAAAAGATGTTATTGAAAATGGTCTTACTGGATTGCCAGACTTTGATGATCCTAGTTACGGATATCATTACTTAACTGACAAAGATAATTCAGCTAGTGTGCCAAAAAATAACGAAGACATGGATGTCTTCTTATTAAATGATGCTACTATTTTAAGAAATATAACTTGTGAAGGACACGGTGGATTTATGGGTGTTCTTGACCCAGATGGTGCAATTTTAACTAAATCACCTTATGGTCAAACTAACTCAAGTTTTGCAAAAAGCCTAAACAAAAAAGCATTTAGAGGCGGACTATATATTGACGGATTTTCTGGAAACATTACTACAGTAGTTAATAGCAAAGACGACAATTTTACACTAAACGTACAAAGTTTAGTTGGACAAGGGTTACGATTAAAGAAACCACAAGTACCAAGTCCATTTTACATTGACGGTATTAGATATCAAGTTGATGCTGTTACAAATTATGATAAAGAGGCAGGTACTGCCAAACTTCTTTTAAATCCAACATCAGGTATTAGTAACGGCGGGTTTACACAACCTATGCCAACTGATATTACTTTACAAACTTCTGGTATGAGAAGTATGTTGGCAAATGACTTTGTTCAACTTAACGATTTAGGTTATGGTACTATTTGTAATAACGGTGGACTTGCAGAATTAGTTTCACAGTTTACATATTATTGTGAAGTTGCCTACTTTGCTAATAACGGTAGTGATATTAGATCATTAAACGGTTCTAACTCGTACGGTACGTACGGACTTGTAGCATCGGGATCAGATCCAAATGAAGAACCAGACTTAATTACAACTGCCGACAACATGGTTCAAACTGCTAGGATTTATGATGACGGTTCAACATATGATCATCCTGAGGATGGATTAAAAATATTTGTTCGTGATTGTGAATATCTTCCACACGCAAAAAGTGAAATTGAAATTGATCACGGTGGATCAGTTGGTAGAGCTAGGTACGAAATTTCAACTGTACAAGCAACACCAATTTTAGGTGCACAAACTGAAATTACAGCAATTGCAAATGGTAGAGCTATTGACGACTTAATTGAAATACGGGATATGTTAATAAGTTGTCCTGAAGGAAATAAAATATATCCAAATGTTACTATTACTACAAACTATGAGGTTGAATCTTCAAACTTATCTACTACAGAATTTGAAATTGACTTAGGAGCAAGTAATACTGTAACTACTTGGGTTAGTGGCGGTACAGTTGAAAAAGCAGATACTACAAGATTAGCTATTACAAATTTTGTTTATGATAACGTGACTGGAATTGCTACAATTACTACAGCAACACACGGACTTAATGCCGCAGACTTTGTAGATGTATTTGGTATTATAACATCTTGTTCATACGGTACTAAAGTTTATCCAGCACCTGCACAAACAGGTATTTTTAATGTTACGAAAAAACCTGATGCTGATAAATTAGGATTCTTCCTACCACCAAGTAACGTTGAACATACTTGGGTTAGTGGCGGAACATCTAAACTTGTTACATTAGTACCATTTGGTGCGGCACTAACACTAACTAATTTTGTTTATGATAACGTGACTGGACTAGTTACACTTACAGTTGCGTCAGCACACGGTTATAATAGAAATGATGATATTGCAGTTGTTGGTGCAACAGTAAGTTGTATATTTGGAGAAAAAACATATCCAGATACTTCAAAAAGTTCAGGTATCTTTAAAATTTATGATGTACCTAGTACAACTACTATGGTATTTGATGCAGGTAAAAGCGGACTAGTACACACTTGGGTTAGTGGCGGTACAGTACACAAACATACATATACTACAAGTGCTTCAACTAACATTACAGGATTTACATTTAGAAATTCAGTTAGAGATGAAGCTGTTTACCAATTAAACGTTGCTACAACAGGACAAGATAATACAACAAAATCAGGATTGCTTGACACACTAACACATGACCAGAAAGTTATTATTAGAAATAACTTAAACTTTCATGTTAGTGGAGTTGACACAACTATTACTAGACCAAGTACAGCAATTACATTTGACGAAGCTGTTGATGTAACATATAGAACTATTGCTTACGGTCTAACAGATGCTATCGGTGGTGCATTAGGGGCCTCTGATAGAATGGTTACTTTTGATAGTACATACAGATATATTAAAGTACTTGTTGATAATGGCGAATCACAAAATAACACATTTGCTGGTAGCGGTACAACAATGGGTGACACAATAGGTGATACTGTTATTGCTATTGAACTTGTTTCTGCACAAGCAGATGTTGACAGATTAAATGCAGGTGATATGATTTTTGCTTGGGATGGTAAAACTCATGTTATTAAAAGTTATACTAATAGAACTACATTTGCTACAATTGTTATTGAAGATCTTCCGGCTTCAGACATTAACGTTCCAGCATCAGCAGTTGGACTTGTTAGTACAGTAAGAAATACTACAACACTTGTTACACTTAGATGTGGACTACAAAAGGATGAAGGTGGAGATATTACTATTAATATTTCAACTTGTAGAGCAACAGGACACGATTTCTTAGACATTGGTACCGGTAGCTTTAATACTACAAACTTCCCGAACGTAACATTAGGTGCTCCATTACAACTAGCAGACCAAGAAAAAGAAGTTGTCGAACGTGATAAAGGTAGAGTATTCTATGTAAGTACAGATCAAGACGGTTTCTTTAGAGTAGGTAGATTCTTTACAGTTGATCAAGGTACAGGAACAGTTACATTCTCGGCAAGTATTGCTTTAAGTAACTTAGATGGCTTAGGATTTAAACGTGGCGTTGTAGCTAGTGAATTTAGTGCAGACGACGGCATGACTGACAATGCTAGTGATTCGGTACCAACTGAATCAGCAGTTAGAGGTTATGTAAACAGACGATTAGGATTTAATCATGCTGGTGCGGCTGTAAGTACTCCAATTGGTTTAGGTGTATTAGCTAGAAATGGCGTATTAGCATTTACTGGCGACCAAAATGCAGGTGGAACATATACAGTTACTAACTTAAGAGATCCAGCCGATCAACAAGATGCGGCGACTAAGAGTTATGTTGACAGCTTAATTGCGGCTGGTGATACAATTCCAGAATTACTTGATGTCGAAACTAATACAATTGCCGCGGCACAATTACTTGTAACAACAGGAAAATATAGAATTTATACAGCGCCAGCTAGTGGTGGTAACTTCCAAATTAATGATACTATTACTGGTAATGGTACTGGTGCAACTGGTACAGTACTTGATGTTGAAAACGTTTCAATTAATAGCGTAGCACATAATTTATTAACATACACATTAACATCAGGCATTAACTTTAGTACAGCTGATCTTATTGATACTGGTGGTGGAGTTACAGCTCAAAATAAACAAGGCCCATATGATGAATATGCATTGGCTACAGAGGACGCGGCTACAGATGTTACACTTCATGTTGCTAGAACTGGAAGTGGAGCAACATTAGAACTTAGACACGCACCTGATAAGATTGTAAATGCAGATGTAAACTCAGCGGCGGATATATCTCAAAGTAAATTAAACTTAAATGCGGCAACTACACGAGTAGATGCTACAGGAATTACACAATCAGATTTAGGTGTTGCTAGTTTTGATAGTGATAGCTTTACAGCAACTGACGGTTGGGTAGAACTAACCACTGCTGGTCTTAATTTTAATAAAATAATTAATCTTGCTGACAAGGTAGCATTAGGTTATCATGATGCTACTTACGAACCATATGGTGCAACGCCAGGAACAGCACCAGCTGGTGCTATTAAAGAAGTTTCTTACTCAGATATTGTTTTAGGTGGTGGTGGAGTAATAGGAGAAACAACTACTACTGGAGAAGCAAACAAAATTGTTAAAACTGATGCACTAGGTAACGTAGCTTCACAAGGAATTAAAGTTGATACATACCTAATTATAGATACTACTGGTACTACTGTTAATTTATATACACCAGGTGCCGCTTCATTTATGAGTGCAGTTGGAACAGTTACTCCAACTGTTAGCATGACTGGAAGTCTTGATATCGGAGCAACTGGTACAACAGAAGGTAGCTTCCAAACTAATTCGGCACTAGCAGGAGAATCAAGATTAGGTGTTGACTGGATACACAGTTCATTTATTGAAGCACCAGGGGAACTTGATGCAAATAGTACAGGTATTAGTATAGGTGCAAATACAGGATATACTGCCGCAGGACAAATTGGTCTTATATCCGACGGTGCAACTGTACTTAAAACAACATCAACAGGATTTGAACCTGGACTTGATGACACATACATTATAGGTTCAGCAAGTCTCAAATATAATACTATCTATGCAACAACATTTAATGGTACTTCTACCCAGGCACAATATGCTGACTTGGCAGAAAATTATACAGCAGATGCAGTATACGAACCGGGCACAGTTGTAATATTTGGCGGTGATGATGAAATAACTGTAACAAACTTACACGAAGATGATAGAGTTGCTGGTGTTGTTTCAGAACATCCTGCATACTTAATGAATTCAGAACAAGAAGGTAATAATGTAACAGCAATTGCCTTACAAGGTAGAATTAAAGTTAAAGTTAGAGGCATGGTTAGAAAAGGCCAAATGCTTGTAACAAGTTCACATAAAGGTTTTGCTTGTGCAACTAGTAATCCAAAAGTTGGTACAGTAATAGGTAAATCACTTGAAGCTAAAACGACTCCAGATGATGGTGAAATCTTCGTTGTGGTAGGAAGAGTATAATGGCACAACAAAATATTAATATAGGAACAAGTGCAAACAAGGGTGACGGAGATCCAATCCGTACAGCCTTTACTAAAGTTAATGCTAACTTTACAGAACTATTTGCAAACCACGATGGTACAATTTCCCATTCAATGGATATTAAAGGTTCTGTATTTGGTGATGACTCTACAGTTTTAATCGATGCTGTTTCTAATAAAATAAATTTAGATGGAACTGTAAAAGGAAATATTATTCCTGACACAAATGTCACTTACGACATTGGTTCTTCTTCATACAGATTTAAAGATTTATGGTTAAGTGGAACTACTATTCATATAGGCAGTTCTACAATGAGTGTAGATAATACTGGTAATTTTCAATTTAGTGGTGGAATTAAATCAAACAATCCAATAGTAGGTGACGATTCAACATTACTAGTTGATACTGCTAATAGTTCTATTCCATATGCAGTTTTAAGCGGTACACCAACAACAGTTTCAGGATATGGAATTACTGATGCATTGGCTTTAGGAACATCGGCTACAACTGCACTTGCAGGTGACACAACATTTAGTTTTGCAAGTATTACAAGTACGCCAACCACACTAGCAGGTTATGGAATTACAGATGGTGGTTCAGGAACATACAGTGGTACCTCAGATGGCATAACTGAAGGTTCAGTTAATCTTTACTTTACAGATGTAAGAGCAGATGCAAGAATTACAAATGCCGGTAGTGCTAATTGGAATACAGCATATGGTTGGGGAGATCATTCAGGAGCAGGTTACTTAACAAGTACAGGAGTATTAAGTTCTCACACAGATGTACATACAACCGCGGCAACAGATGGACAAGTTCTTAAATGGGATAATGGAAATACAAGATGGGCACCAGCAGACGACACAGACACAGACACAATTTATACAAGTTTTGATTCAGATTTTGATACAAGGATTGGAACTAAATCAACAACAGATTTAAGTGAAGGAACGAATTTATATTACACAGATGTTAGAGCAGATGCACGTATAGCCTTAGCAGGTTTAACAACACTAACAGATGTAGATGCTGTAGTAGCCGGTGATGATGGTAAAATTTTATATTATGATCATGGTACTACTTCTTTTAAATGGAAAGCAGATGCAACAGGCGGTGGTGGTCCAGCAGATACAGATGCTTTGTCAGAAGGTTCAACTAATCTTTATTACACAAATGCAAGAGCTGATGCACGTATTGGATTAGCAAATTTATTTGACTTAACAGACGTTGCTTCAGTAGTAGCAGGCGATGACAATAAAGTACTGTTTTACGAGCATTCATCAACATCATTTAAATGGAAAGTAGATGCTGATACAACTTATACAGTAGGTGATGGTGGACTTACACAGAACAATCTAACAAATACTTTAAAAACTAATTACGATACATCATATACACATTCACAGGCGGCACACGCACCTGTAGGTGCAGAAGCTAATGAGTTTGCATTCAAAACAATAGCAATAGATGGTCAATCAGATGTTGTAGCAGATACAACTACAGATACATTATCATTTGAAGCTGGTAGTAATATGACAATTACTACTAATGCTACCACAGATACAGTAACATTTACGGCGGCAGGTGGCGGTGGTGGTGGAGGAGGAGATCTCCGAAACTATTTAATTGACGGCGATTTTACTCAATGGCTAGAACGAACATCTATTGTACTTGGAGAAGAAGGCGATCAAAAATTTACTTCTACACTTATGCGATATGAAAAAACTGGTGACGTAGAATATACTGCATCTCGATCTACAGACGTACCTACTGCCGCACAGTCAGGACACCAATCTAAATATAGTTTGAAAATGCTTAATTCAGGTGATAATGGAGGCACAGTAGGAGTTAGTGATTATAGTAGATTAACATATACAATTACTGGAAGTGATTATGCATCGCTTCATGGCGGTCAAGATTTAATGTTATCTTTTTGGGTTAAATCATCTATGACAGGAACTTATGTTGTTGGATTTAGGAATGGTCAAGCACCTCCTGAACGTGCGATGCCAATGGAATATACTATTAGTGCGGCTAATACGTGGGAAAAGAAAAATATAGCTTTTACTACTGATGCCACAGGGACTTGGTACTTTGATGAAATAAATGCAGGATTAAAAATACATTGGGGACTTTTATCAGGAGACGACTTTGATGGAACAGCTGAGACTTGGGGCGGAGATGGATATTTATGGGCAACATCTAATCAAGTCAATCATGGCGCAACACAAGGTGGAACATTTTATCTATCACAAATAGCATTATATAAAACAGATACTGCACCAACTAATTACTTAGGTGATCCGATTCCTTTGGTTAAAGATAAAGTTGGATATTATTACCGTAAATCATATCGCGATTTTGATAATCCAGGTACAGCTACACAGATAGGAAGTGTTGTTTTTAAAACTAATACTCCTAGCTCTCAGACTCCTATTCTTTCTACTTCAGTTACTTTTGGATCACGTATGCGTAACCTAGGTGATGGTTCTCAACCAGACATAAAACTTTATGATAATGCAGGAAATAGCGATCAAATTAGTTATTGGGACGGCGGTGTGGCAACAGACAATAAACAAGGTGATTATGAATACCACTGCGAGTCTGGATTTCATGTTAAAACTGACAATACAACTGGCAAAGACGGCTTTTCGTTTCATTATGTAGTAGATGTAAGACACGCTGGTGACTCAGGCGGGATGATGTAATGAAAGCGGAAATAAATATGTGTAACATAGGAAAACAAAATGGCAAATAGAATACCACTAGTAGTTGATGTACTAGACAGCAATAAAATTAAGGAATTACCAGTAGGAGATAACCTTGATTTAGGTGGAGCTGGTGTAACTAATGCTGGAACTATTAATGCGACAGATATTAGAATTAATAATGTTTCATTTAATAATCCATTTAGTGGTGACTATAATGATTTAACAAACAAGCCTAGTATTCCAACTGTACCATCAGCTTTAAGTGCCTTCGCTAATGACGTTGGTTACTTGGCGGCAGGAATTACTACAGATGTTATTAGTGAAGGTGTAACCAATGAATATTTTACACTTGCTAAAACTGATGCAAGAGTTAATGCACAAACAGGTTCAAATTTAGATCTAAGCCTAAAAACTATAACTGCATTAAAAGATGTAGATGATGTTACAGTAAGTGACGATGGAAAAATTTTATATTATGATCATGCTTCTACTTCTTGGAAGTGGAAGGTAGATGCTGGCGGCATAACAACGTTTACTGCTTTAACCGATGTTGATGCAGTAACTGGTACAAACGACGGCGATATTTTATATTATGATCATGCTACTACATCATTTAAATGGAAAGCAGATGCAAGTTCATTTACATTTAGTGTCGGTGCTGACGACTCAACTTTAAGAGCAATTTCAACAACTGAATCAATTAAATTTATTGGTGGTACTGGTATTACAACAGCTAGTGATTCCGAAGGCAACATAACGACTACAATTGGCAACATAGGTGACCTTGTAGATGTTGGAGTTGCTGGAGCAACAAACGGACAAGTATTAACATATGATTCAGGTGCTAGTACTTGGGGACCGGGTTCAATTGCGGCACCATCAAATATTGATGATTTAGCTGATGTTGATACAGTTAGTACAACACCAGTTGACGATTATGTTTTAAGTTTTAAAGGTGCAACATCAAAATGGGAGCCACGAGTATTAAACAACGTTGATGCGGCAACTGTTACTACATCACCAGATGCTACAGCGGCGGCACAGTTTGTAACTTTTGTTGCTGTATCTGACTCTTCAAGCCAAGAGTTAAGAACAGACGCTTCAGTAACATATAATCCTAGTACAAACGTATTAAGTGCAACTTCATTTACAGGAACTACAGTTAATACTACTAACTTAAATGTATCAGGTTCAGTTGCAAATGGTGTAAACGAAATTACATTTGCAGGTGATCTTAAAGTAGCATCTACTAAAGAAATTAGATATTATGATACTGACAATTCACACTTTATTGGATTTAAGTCAGCAGGAACTGTAACAGCTAGTAAATCATTTACTTTACCAGACGGCGATGGTACTACAAATCAAGTATTAACTACTGATGGTAATGAAACATTAAGTTGGTCAACACCATCAGGTACAGGTGAATTAAACGAAGACTCATACAAAACAATTAAAATCTCAGGACAAACAGATGTTGTAGCAAGTGCGGCGGCAGATGAATTGACATTGGTTGCGGGTACAAACATAACAATGACAACTGCGGCTGATGAAATTACAATTAATAGTACAGGCGGTGGTGGTGGAACACCAGGTGGTTCTGATACACAAGTACAATTTAACGATTCAAGCTCATTTGGAGGCGATGGTGGTTTAGTATATAATAAAACTACTGACACACTAACTGGTATTAATATAGTTGCTACTACAGTTACAGCTGACTCAGTTGTAAGTTCAGGTGCAGGTATACCAACTATAACTTCAGCAAGTAATTTAATTCTTGACGCGGCAAACGCCGTTGTTGTACAGGCGGCACCATTACGTTTAGGATCTTTTGATACTACTGGTATTGCAGGATTAGTTGGACAGCCAGGCGATGTAATTTATAATAATTCAGACCAACAACTAGTATTTTGGAATGGAAGTATTTGGGCACCAACAAATAACAATTTTTCATTTAGTGTAGGTGCTGATGATTCAACATTAAGAACTATTTCAACCGACGAAAGTATTAAATTTATTGGCGGAACTAATGTTACAACGGCTAGTGATACAGAAGGCAATATTACAATTAATGCTAGTGGCGGTGGCGGTGGTGGTTGGACAGAAATTGAATCTGATACTCCTACCACCCAGACGTTAACATGGTCAACTCTAAATCTTGCCGCGTATAGTGTTGTGCGACTAGAAATGGAAGATGTTGTCAGGAGCGCCAATACCAGAACTGAGTTATCAATAAGCAATGACGGGTTTTCAAGTATAGATACTTGGGCTCAAAACGGTATTAATTCATTTGACAATTCAGGAACATTTGTTGCAGACGGGAACTCGACTCTGACAGGCGGGAACGGAGAATACGTTGTTTTAACTCCTCATGCCGTTTGGGCATCTCCATTAAGATGGAGCGGCTATATAGATTTTAGAGTAAACGGAAACGCAGTGGTGATGACTGGACAAGGAATTTCAACCGATGATGGTCCTTGTACAGTTCTGTGGTCAGGAATGTGTGCGGTCGCGACTTTCACTGATCTAAAATTGCATTGTTTTAACGGTACTTTTAGTTCCGGGACTTTCAGATTATTAGGTATGGCATAAGCTATGAGTGAAAAACATTATGTTGTTTCTTTACACAAGGGCTTTAATAAAGACCAAATAATTAACGACCTTAATCGAGATACAAGTGCTGATGCTAGTGTTGACAGCAATATCATTCCTGATAGAACAGTTGAAAATGTAAACACTAGGCCAACTAGTAAACGTATTTTTGAAATATCCCTTACAGATGATGAAGCAAAAAAACTTACAAATGATTCTAGAGTAAGAGGTGTTGAACTTCCACTTGAATGGTCATCCGATTGGGTAGACTACGAACAAGACGAAAACTGGGTTAGAGATTCTACTTCAACAGCAAGAGGTAACTGGGGATTTTTAAGACAAGTTAATAACACAAACTTATGGGGACTTAATGTTACTCAAGATCTTACTGCTGGAACAACGTATGATTATCATTTAGATGGTACCGGCGTTGATTATATACATCAAGAAGATTACTTTAGATTTACACACGAACAATGGCAAGATAAAAACGGCGTTAGTCGTTTAGAAGAATTCCAATGGAATACACTTCCTAATATGGGTTCTATTCCTGCTATAGATTATACCGCATCTAGTCCTAGTAGTCATGCAACTCATTGTTGTGGAACGGCTGTAGGTAAAGATTATGGCTGGGCTAAAAATGCCAGAATATATTGTTTACCTATAAACATTATTAGTCAAGCATATTGGTTTGATGCAATTAAAGAATTTCATAAAGCTAAAACTTTAGATCCAGTTACTGGTTTTAAACGACCAACGGTCGTAGGAGCAAGTTGGGGATTTAAAGCATATTTTACTAGTGTAACAGATATTCAGTTTAGAGGATCTAGTGTTGGTTCAGTTAAGGCAGACCAGTATGGAACTGTTGGGGACTCCAATGGTAAATTTAATGCAAATTTACAGAGCTTAAATGTTGAAGTTGAAGAAATGCAAGACGAAGGTGTACATTATATTAAAAGTGCAGGAAATCAACGTCAAAAACTTTGCTATGACGGAGACATTGATTACGACAACTATATTACACGAAGTGTAGCTTCAGGTGGGATAACAGCAGGAAATCCTGTCCATTATAATAGAGGTGCAGGTAACATCGGACCTGAAACAATTGTTGTAGGTAATTTAGATAGTGCCTTAAACGGTACAGTTGAAGCAACAGAAAATACTAGTGATAAAGGACCTAGAGTTGACCTATGGGCGGCTGGAACAAATATTATGAGTGCTGGTTCTGCCGATGACACAGATAGTTATAACAACACAGGAACATCAATGGCTACACCGCAGATATCTGGCATGAGTTGTTTAATATTACAATTAAATCCTGGATGGACACCTGCACAATTACGTAAATGGTGGCAAGACAATGCAGTTACTGGTTTACTGTTTCAAGGTTCAACAGATGAAAATACTCCAACTACTTTCTTTTCAGATGATCAAAGTTTACAGAATGGTCCAAACAGAATAGCTTATTTTCCATTTGCGGCTAATAGAGCCTTAACATCTACTGCGGGGATAAGTTAATGGCTGGTGAAAAAGAATATAGAGTCGTTACTAAAAAAGGCATTGATATTGCACAAGTAGAAGTTGACTTAGAAAGAAATACTACTAGTGATGCGGCTGTTAGTGCTCACGTTCCAACTAGAACTGTTGATGTAGCGTATGCTAAAAAAGCCAATAACAGAATTACTCATTATATGTTAACTGATGCTGAAGCGGCGGAGTTATCAAAAGACCCACGAATATACACAGTATCAACTCTGCCAGATCCTGAGACAAGAGAATTATATGAAACACAGACTGGTCAGTTTGATAGAACAACTACTAACAGTCAAGATGCAGTTAATTGGGCATTAAAAAGACATATTCGTAGTGACTACGATGCGGCAACACAATCTAGTACATACACAGGAGATTATACTTATACATTAGATGGTACAGGTGTTGACATTGTAATACAAGACGATGGTGTTGATCCTACAGGACATCCAGAATGGAATGATGCTGAAGGCACTACAAGATTTGAACAGTTTGATTGGAATACGATTATTTCAGGATCAATGCCAGGAACGCACTATTCAAACGCTTATAATGACGGTCAGCCGGCAGGAGAACACGGAAGTCACGTAGCAGGTATTGCCGCAGGTAAAACATATGGTTGGGCCAAGAATGCAAAAATTTATTCTGTAAGAGTATTTGGTGGAACATCGGCAATGAATTCGAATGACCTTTGGGATTGCATAAGAATTTGGCATGAAAATAAACCTGTTCAAGCTAACGGATTTAAACGTCCTACCATTGTAAATCAAAGTTGGGGACAAAGTTGGTACTATAATAATAACAATAACGCCGCCGTACAAAGTATATTTTTTCAAGGAGTAGATCAAAGTATTACTCCTCAACAATGGACCTCTGGAACATTTACACAATACGGAGCAATAAACAGTAGACATCCCTTGTTCGATCTCTCAAGTAATGTTGAACAAGAGCAATTAACAGATTCAGGTGTAATTTGTGTTAAGGCGGCAGGCAATGGATATCATCCATGTTCAGGTCCTAATGCTCCTTATCATAGTGACATTTATGATAGCTATTATACATTAAATGAATCGTGGCAGGGGATCGCGGCAGGTAATCCTATATATTATAATCGTCCTAGTTCACCGCATAGTGATGATACTGTATGGGTAGCAAATATGGATCAAGATAGATACGGGGGACAAGAATTCATCACACAATCTAGTGAAAGAGGACCACGTATTGATATAATAGCAGGTGGGCAAGAGATTTCAAGTGCAACTAGTCAAGTAAGTACATATGGTTCAAAACAACTTTACCCTGGAAGTTCTACACATTATATGGCGCGAATAGGTGGAACATCAATGGCGTCACCACAAATAACTGGAATAGGTGCATTATGGTTACAAGCGAATCCAGGTGGAACTGCACAACAATTCAAAGATTTTCTTAATATTCATGCTACAACTGATGCTTATGATACCGGTACTGCAACAGATTTTAATGCCTATAATGCTATTCCAAGACGTTACGGAGCACCTGCTAAAACATTACATTGGCCTTATAGTAGTCCTAATCCTTGGGGTTGGACTGGTACTAGCGGCAGTGGTACTTTGGAATAAATACATAAGAAGAGAGATAAAATGGCCATACAGAACATTAATATAGGAACACTAGCAAACGACGGTACAGGTGACGATCTGCGTGAAGCATTTATTAAAGTTAATCAAAACTTTGATGATTTAGATCTACGAGCTCCTGAATCAACTACTGCAAGTAATTTAGGCAACGTTGGCGAAGGTGTATTTTATCAAAAAGCCGGTGTTGATTTACAATTTAAAAAATTAGTTTCTGGTGCTAATATTACATTAACAGCTTCAACAAATGGAATTACAGTTAATGCAACAGGTGGATTACAACAATTAAATGTTGTATCTGATTCTGGATCTAAGCAATTAGTTGATGGTGATACATTAAATATATATGGCGGAACAGGTGCTAGTACATCTATAAGCGGTAATGTTTTAACAGTTGATACAACTACTGAACTATCTACTGATCTTACTCCTGTATTAGGAGGAAGTCTAGATGCGAGCGGAAATAATCTTATTAACGGTGGAACATTAACAGCAAGTAATTTTGTTGGACCAGTAACAGGAAATTTAACTGGATTAGTACACGGAGTTGATATTAGATTAATTGCTCCTAATACAGCAGGTTTTAACTTTGGTTATTTTAATAATACAGTAACTAGTATTGTTGATTGGTTAATTGCAATAACTGATGTTGACTTTGGTAGTTTCTTTGTTCCAGAAGATAAGAACTTTGACGCAGGGTCTATAACAACGTAAGGAAAAGATATGGCGACATTAACAATTACATCAAATGGTTTACCTAATCCAGCGGCGTTTGGAAATGCTTTTGGAACTAATAGTTTTACACCAAACGTAAATAGTGCTACTGCACAAACATATAATTATTCTTTTATATATCGTGGTGGAGAAAATACTACTAATGCACAGGTAACAGTTCCATTAACACCAATGGGCATTATGTCCAATGGAGTTGTATTTTTTAATCCTTCAGTAGGTCCAACAACAGTTCCACCAGGACTTGATCCAAGTACAGATGCACCAGGTGATGGTTTTGAATATAATGCAGTAGCATTTAGGTCAAACTTTGGCGGTGACGATGCAGGTGGTTGGCCAGAAATTAACGGACAATATCATTATATGTCCGGAATGTTTATGTTTCTTCCAACAGGTTCAGCAGAATCAAATCCGTCTTGGGATGCCAATATGTTAGCAGGTTCGACTCCTACACCAACCTATTATACTGCAACAGATTACAGTAGTGATAATTTTAGACATACAGATGGTCACAGTAAGATACTTGGATATTGTTTCGATGGATATCCTATTTACGGACCTTATTCATATAGTGATGCTAATGCAGAATTAGGAACAGCAGTTACTAGAATGACTTCATCATATCAACACTATACTACAGAACCAGCAGGACGTGGTTACACCTGGGGTGAAAAAGCGGCTGGTACTTTTATTAATGATCACGAATACCAAATAGGTACTGGTCATTTAGATGCATACAACGGACGATACAATAAAACTCCTGACTATCCAAACGGAACGTGGGCATATTACATGACAGTTGACGCAAGCCTTCAACCTGTTTATCCTTATATAGTTGGTAACTCTACTAAACAACAACGTAGCGTTTAGACGTTTAGCACAACATGATAGGCGCATTTTACAAAAGTCGAAAGTGGGCTTTGTGGGCCTGGGGTGGTGGCACTTTACTTGCTATTTCTTTATGGGTACAAGTACAAATAACTGTAGCCATAAACACATGGTATGGTGGCTTCTATAACTTATTACAAACAGCAGGTGAATATAAAGATAAAGCTGACGTAGGTACAGCATTATTTTACGACAAATTAATTAGTTTTGAATATTGGACCAATGGATTACAAGGCGAACCCTCGTTTGCTGTATTGGCATTTCCGTATGTAATACTCGCAGTTGCTACAGGATGGTTTACTCGTTTATACGGATTACGTTGGCGAGAAGCAATAACATTTAATTATATTCCACGTTGGCGTAATGTTAAAACTGAAATAGAAGGTGCTAGTCAGCGTATTCAAGAAGACTGTAATAGATTTGCTCGCATTGTTGAAAATTTAGGATTACAAGTTGTACGAGCTATAATGACGTTAGTAGCTTTTATTCCTGTCTTATGGGCTTTAAGTAGTGCAGTTACAATTCCGTTCTTTAGCGATATTCCAGGTTCATTAGTATGGACTGCTCTAGTTGTATCATTAGGTGGTATTGTTATTTCATGGTTTGTTGGTTGGAAACTTCCGGGACTAGAATATAATAATCAAAAAGTAGAAGCGGCATTTAGAAAAGATTTAGTATTAGGTGAAGATGATAAAGCCAATTACGCACAACCGGAAACACTATGGAGTTTATTCACTGGTATACGCTTCAATTATCATAGACTTTATATGCATTATGGGTACTTTGATACTTGGCGTATTACTTACGATCAATTTATGATAATTGTACCGTACTTAATTGTTGGGCCTAGTTTATTTACAGGTGCTGTACTATTAGGCGTAGTTGTACAAGTATCAAATGCTTTCCAGAAGGTTCATGGTGGATTTGCATTATTTTTAGAAAACTGGACCACAATTACAGAGCTTCGCAGTATATGGAAGCGTCTACATGAGTTCGAATCCAATCTAGACAAGTATACTTAATATCCGATAAATACTGTAAGTTAAGGGATATATAGCATATGGCAAATTTACCTGTTTGGAATCAATTATCAGGACACACACTAGCAACACTAGAGGAAAGAGTAACTGCTATAGTTAATCTGCCTTTAGACCCATCTAGTGCAGATATTATTACAGGATTTAAACCTGACTTAACACCTTTAAGTCGGTTAGCTTTACCTACATTAACAAATTCAACAGATCTAGGTATAACTAAAACTTGGTCGCAAGAGCCTAGCGGACATACATATCCTGTAGCTATTAGAATTCCTACTATTCCTGCTCTTACAGATAAAAAACTACCAGTAGCTATATTACTACACGGAGACAGTGGAACAGGTAGTAATGAAATTACTACTTGGGAAAACTACTTAGGCGATCATATTTTAATTGCTCCAACAGGATACAATAATACATGGAATATTGCAACTGAAACATCTAAAGCACCTGATATTGATATGCTTAAAGATTTAATTACAGCATTAAAAGGATTTAATAATGTTGATGAAGGAAAAATAAAATTTGTTGGGTTTGATACTGGTGCAGGAATGGTAAACAGAACACTTATCGAAATTAACGATCCTAATATTGATTCATATGTAACTATTGGTTCACAATTATTTGATCCACAATATCGTAACGATACATTTTTCTTTCCGTCAACACAAACTGGGCCTGGTCATAACGATTATAATACAGCTACAATTCCATTACAAGATAAAAAAATGTTAATTCTTAACGGAACAACTGATGCTACTATTCCATACAATGGCGGTGTTGCTGGTGCATCTCCGGGTGTAAACTTTTTATCTGCACAAGACTCTGCATTCGCTTTAGCAAAGAGTCAGGGATATACAGGTAGTATAATTCCAGATGCAGGTGGTGTATTTTACGGAACAAATAATACTTACTATTATAGCTACTTAGGTGGACGAGTAACACATTATAAAACCGATACAGGACATACAGTAGAAACATTTATGCAGGAAATTGTTCAAGCATTTATGACTTATGCAATGAACTCACTTCCAGATATATATTTAGAAGCAGGATCTATTACAACTATTGATCTTAATACTAGTATTATAAGTTTAATAAGTGGTACATTACCTCCAGGATTAAGATTAGTTGAAAATCAAATTATTGGAACACCATTTGAAGTTCAACGTAGTACTACATTTGAGTTCGTATTACGTGCAACAAACTCTTCAGGAATAGCTGATAGGACATTTAACATTATTGTAAATGGACCCGATGTACCTGTTTGGACAACTAATGAAGGTAGACTTCCAATAGGACCTAATAATTCTTTTTATATTATAGATAGCAGTATTGTTGATTTTCAACTTTCTGCAATTGATCCAGATTTGCCAGCAGGTGATAAACTTGAATATTATATTGCAGACGGAGATGGTACATTACCACCAGGAATAAAATTAACTGAAGAAGGTAGACTTATAGGAATTGTTGATCCTATATTAGCATTAGATTTAGCATCAGGCAGTGGCTTTTATGATACTACACAATTTGATAGCTTTCCATTCGACTTTGGATTAAGAAGTGCTAATGGATATCAAAGTTATTTTTACGATACTACAGGATATGATTATGCTATTGAAACACGTAGTCCAAAGAAACTTAATAGATTTTTTGAATTTAAAGTAAGTGTTAGTGATGGTGATACAGTAGTAGTAAGAAAATTTATAATATTCCTAGTAGGAGATGATTTCTTACGTGCAGATAATACTATTATGCAAATAGGGACAGGAATATTTACAGCTGATAATACATTCCTTAGAACACCAGTTTGGTTAACACCAGGTAATATAGGTTATAAACGAGCAAATAATTTCGTAACAATATACTTAGATGTATTTGATCCTAATACTATTGTAGGCGAACTAAATTATTCACTAGAACAATATAATGACGATGCAAGTCCTAGTGTATTACCCCCAGGGATGGCATTAGATGTTAAGACAGGAGAAATTGCAGGGCGAGTTCCTTACCAACCGGCGATTACTAAAGAATATAAATTTACAATTGATGCAAGACGCTTTACTGATCAAGCAGTTGTATTAGCTTCGAAAAAGAAAACATTTACTGTTAAAATCTTAGGCGAAATTGAAAGTTCTATTATATGGGAAACAATGCCTGACCTAGGATCTATCAAAGCAAACTTTATTAGTACATTTAGTGTAAAAGCAAGAATAATTAACCAATCGATTAGTAGTAAAGTTTTATATAGAATTACTGCTGGTGAATTACCGCCAGGATTAAAATTAAATCCAAACGGAGAAATTATTGGTAAAGTAAATCAATTTAGGAATCTTAATATTGCAGGCGAATGGCAAAAAGGTTTAACAACAATTGATAATAATTTACTATTGCTTGACGGTTCTACAACTACTATTGATAGAAAATTTAAATTTACTGTTGAAGCAAGAGATCGTTTTGGATTTAGTGCCTTAACCGCAGAATATAATATTATAGTTAAAGATCCTGATAATATAAGTTACAGTAATTTATATGTTAAGCCTTTTATGAAAACATCACAACGAACAGTTTATAATAACTTTATTAGCGATCCTAATATATTTGATCCTGATAAAATTTATAGACCTGACGACCCAGCATTTGGATTACAAAAAGAAATTAAAATGTTAATCTATGCAGGAGTTGAAACTAAAGATATTAAAGAATATGTTGCTGTATCAAGAAAACATCATTCTAGAAAAAGATTTAAACTTGGAGCAGTTAAAACAGCAACGGCTAAAACAGCAGGAACAAACACTATTGAATATGAAGTTGTTTATTTAGAAGTAATTGACCCTTATGATTCAACAGGTACAACTGATGTTAAAACTACACTTGATATTAAAACTAAAAATAAACTTACTGTAGATAGTGTAGAATATGAATCATTTGATGACGTTACTAAAGAAGGTGCAGGTGTTTCCATATTTACAATTATAAATTCATTAGGACAAACTATCCAAATATTAGCACTTGGAAATGATTTAGAAATTGTTACTAGAAATAGTGGAACAGTAATACTCGATGCAAACGGAACAATTGTGGTAGAATTACAAAATGGAAGTGAAGTAATTTCTGGAACTATTGCTACAACTACTAGTGATCCATTTAGATGGAGACCTAGATTTACACCGATTAAAACTGATAGTGATGCTGTTCAAATTAGTGATGCTTTTAATACTAAACGATATGTTAGTAATGTTACTAATATGCGTGATAATATCAAAACTGTTGGTCTTACAGAACGCGACTTCTTACCATTATGGATGACAACAGCTCAAAGTACTTCTGTACAGGAATTAGGCTATGTAACAGCAATTCCATTATGTTTTTGTAAACCAGGCGAAAGTGCCACAATAGCATTAAATATTGCTAACAGTGAATTTAATTTTAGAACTTTAGATTTTGAAATTGATAGATATATAATTGATGCTACCACAGGAAATAGTTACGAGCAGTATATACCGTTCGGGAACTATGCCTTTAATGTTTAAAAGCGATAAATAATAGAGAGGAACACAAATGGCAAGTAATATTGACAATACAAGCATTGATGCTACATATCCTATAGCAGGGCAGGATAATGATAGTCAAGGCTTCCGTAATAATTTTAGCACTATAAAGAACAACTTTACTGCGGCTAAAAGTGAAATTGAAGCATTACAAACAAACACAGCAAAACTAAATGAAGGCAATGATTTTCTAGGTAACGATATTACTGGTGGAAATTTTGCATCTAATACAGAAAAACTGTATGCTGGTGGAACCATTGTTGCTCCTCAAAATATTAGTTTTTCCAATGGTAATTTCCAAACATTCACCATTGGGGGAAATCTTACATTAACTTTTACAGATTGGCCAGAGGCAACTAAAGTTGGTAAAATACGTCTAATGCTACTAGATACATTAGGTGACAGTACTTCTAGAACAGTTACTTGGGCAACAGGCGGTGGTGGTGCTATTAAATATGACGCAAGTTTTCCTTCACCATTTGTAGTTCAAGATGAAGTAGACCCAATGGTTGTTGACTTTTGGACATCTGATGGTGGTACAACAGTATACGCTCATTACGTTGGTACATTTACTTAATAGGTAGGGTATGTTACACCCATTTGCTCAAAATCTTCCAGAACTGTCTGATAAGCAACTTGACGAAAAACTTTCAGAATTAACAAAGAAATACTACCAAACACGCAATCCTGAAGCAAGAAATCAAATACAGCTTATGATTAATAGCCACAAGCTAGAACAAAGTGATCGCCAAATTAAAGCAAGACTAGAAAATGACAATAAAGGTCTTGACAAACTGATAGATATCAGTTAATATATACTTAATGAATATGCTAGTAGATAAACTAGGTGTACCTCGGTTCACCACTAAAGATATCATAAATCTAATTTATGAAGGTAATGGTGATAAGCTCTCTAAAATTTTAGTTGAGTCAAGCCGTGACACGGAACTATATAACGAATCTATTAATAAAATTGGTAATGAACTTTTACCATTAAAAGAATACCAACCACTTCCATATGACTTAAAACATTTTGATCAGGCCTTACAATCAGAATGGTTTATGCCAGACAAATACCAAAAATTAGATATACGTCATTATTTAGAAGAAAGATGTGAAACTCTAGAAGAAGTTAAACGAGTTGATGAAGAATATATTGAGTACGAAAAACGTGGACTACTTGACTTACTAAGGTTTCTTATATATTTGGTAGCTATTATGCGAGAAAATAACGTAGTATGGGGAGTAGGACGAGGATCTAGTGTAGCAAGTTATATCCTATACTTAATTGGTATTCATAAAATTAACTCAATCCAGTATGAGCTAGACTGGCATGAGTTCATGAGATAAATACGTACATAATAGGAGATTACTATGGCAATAAAACAAACAGGTCGTAAACAACATTTATCAATGCAAGGTAAAGCAATTGATATGGATTTGTTACGCCAAAAAAACGAATTAACACCAGCAGTGGGTAATGTTCGTGTTAATGCTCGCGGTGACGAATTAGGCCCAGGTGGCAAAATTGTTCGTAAACGTGAAGAAGTTATGGCCGACTATTACAGAGACCATCCAGATGCAGTTCCAGATGAAGTTCCTGGACGTGGAGTTAACGTTGTTGAAAAAGAAGCAACAGTAGTACCTAAAAAGGCAACTACTAAAGCTAAAGTTTCTAAAACAACAAAAGTTAAAGAAGCAGAACCAGTTAAAGTTAAAACTGAAGATCAACCCTACGATCGAAGCGGTGAAGACTGGGTTGAAGATGACGATGGTAACTTTGTAAAAAAAGGTGACTAACAATGGAACTTAATCCAAGTGGCATGGGAGGACCTTCCAAGACTGTTACAGTCTATAAAGGTCACATTAGACCATTGCATGATAGAGTGATTGTTCGCGATATGGACTTTAGTGAAATGAAGACCAAAGGCGGACTTATTATTATGTCAGATGATGGTAAAAGTCATGGAGTTAAGCCTCGTTGGGGACAAATTTATGCTAAAGGACACGAAAACAATGACGACTATAATGTTGGTGATTGGATTTTAGTAGAGCATGGACGTTGGACTAGAGGATTCAATATGCAACTTCCAGATGAAGAGGATGTTGTTGTCTTAAGAACAATCGACGTTAATGGTATTATAGGTTGGCAACCAGAACAACCAGATACTGGATACGTTGGCGTTATGGATCAAGAGAGTATTATTTAAAAAGGTACTTTGCTTATGTTGGATTTAAAACGATACGAAGAGTTCGTTGAGAAAGTTACATCAGTAGAAAGTAACAAGTCTGGTGCATTTTTTGGACGAGTACAAGAATTAGAAAATGCAACAGGTATTAACATTCCATTGTTATTAACAGCATCTATTGGATTGTCAAGTGAAGGAGGTGAATTTAGTGAAATTGTTAAAAAATGTTTGTTCCAAGGGAAACCACTTAATGATGAAACTGTATTTCATCTCAAACGAGAATTGGGTGATATTATGTGGTATTGGTCTAGTGCTTGTCGCTCTCTTGGGCTTGATCCTAATGAGGTAATTGAAGAAAATGTCAGAAAACTTGAATCAAGATACCCAGGAGGAAAATTTGACATTCACCACTCAGAAAATAGAGAAGAAGGCGACCTATAATTCTTTAGAACATAACATTCATGTTTTAGACGATCTTGTACCAACCTGGTTACACAACTCAGCAAAAAAAACAGCATTACATTGGCCTTTAGGATTTGGTCACACAGGATTGGGTCCTAATCAAGGTTATGAATTCTGGGGCGAACAATGGGGAGATTCAGCTGGTACTGAACCAAATACTGCTCCTTGGGAATTCTGGGCTATATGGTTAGTGCTTAATGAAAATAAAAAACTTATTTCCCCAGATGTTACTACTCTTCAATGCAATCAAATTCAATTAAATCTTACAACTAAACATCACTTCGGTAATCGGCACGTTGATGTTCAACACGACACACCTGCATATACAATGGTATATCTTTTACGTGGTGATTCAGGAATGGAATTTTGGGCTAATAAAGACAATAAAATTCATTCAGTTCCTTGGAAAGAAGGAAGAGCAATTATATTCCCTAGTGGTATGATCCATGGGGGATTACCACCACAAGAAGTTAGTCCACGTCTTACCTTAGGTTATATTTTTAGTGGAGAAGCTACACCAATTATGAGACAGCATAAAGTAATTCATCCTATTTTTAATAATGACTGGAAGAAAAACTAATGGATAAAAAATATATTTTAGTTATTGACAATTTAATTCCTACATTTTTACAAGAACAAATTGAAGCAGTCGTTCCACATCTTCCATTACGATTTGGACATAGAGGATTAGGATATAATGAAGGCTATAATACCTTTAGTGAACAATGGTCACGTGAAGTCCAGCACGGAGTTGAAGTTAGTCATACTAATTTTCTAGCTGATATGCCATGGGAACTTAAAGCTATGTGGACAGTTGTACATAATGCTAAGGCAAGAATCTTTAAAAATGTTAACGATTCTCTCATCCTAAATCAAGTACAAATTAATTTAACTACAGAAGAACATTTTGGTGGAAAACATACTGACGCACCAGACGATAGTGAACAAATGAAAGATCTACAATGGATTCCTTCACATACAATGGTATATTTTGTACAAGGCGATACAGGTATGCAATTTTGGAATAATAATGAAGTTATCCATTCTGTTGATTTCAAAAAAGGACGTTGCGTACTATTTCCTAGCAGTTATATTCACGAAGGTCTAAAACCAAATAAAATAAGTCCAAGAGTTACAATTGGATTTATTTTTAACGGATTACCTCTACAAATTAATACTTGACACAGAACACATTTTATATTATAATAACATAAACTAAGGAGAGTTTATGAAAATACCAACAACAAGCGGCGGTCTTAGTACCGGTGGATTAACAGGTATAGCTTTAATGGGTTTACATATTACAGGGCATCTATCTGGTTGGGCATGGCCTATTTTATATGTATTTTTAATTTTAATGGGTATAGGTCAGGAGAACCGTAGACGATGAAAGAGCTTTGGGTAGAAAAATATAGACCAAAAACTATAGATGGTTATGTGTTTAGAGATGAACATCAAAAAGCACAGGTAAAAAATTGGATCAAAGAGAAATCAATTCCGCATTTACTTTTTAGTGGTAATGCTGGTATTGGTAAAACAACTCTTGCAAAAATTCTTTTTAACGAATTAGAAGTCAACGAGTATGATATACTTGAAATAAATGCAAGTAGAACTAATAGTGTTGATGATGTACGAGACAAAATTATTAATTTTGTGCAGATGATACCATTTGGTGATTTTAAAGTTGTATTACTAGATGAAGCAGATTATTTAAGTCCGAACGCACAAGCGGCATTACGTGGCGTAATGGAAGAATATCATTTAACATCACGTTTTATTTTAACGTGTAATTATCCTAACAGAGTTATTCCAGCAATTCATAGCAGATGTCAAGGTTTTCATATTGCACGTATTGATCAAAATGAGTTTACGGCTCGTGTAGCAGAAATTCTTATTACAGAAGGTGTTACTCCAGATATAGATACACTTGACACTTATGTAAAAGCTACATATCCTGATTTACGTAAATGTATCAATATGGCACAAATGAATAGCCAAGAAGGTATTCTTCTTAAACCAAACGAAATGGATAAAGGAGAAGCTGATTGGAAACTAGATATGGTTGAGTTATTTAAAGCAGGTAAAATAACTGAAGCAAGAAAGTTAGTTTGTAGTTCTGCAAAAGCAGAAGAAATGGAAGATGTATATCGTTGGCTTTATGACAACATAGAATTGTTTGGAGATGTAGAAAAACAAGACCAAGCTGTTATTATAATTAAACAAGGATTAGTTGATCACACATTAGTTGTTGATCCCGAAATTAACTTGGCCGCTACTATGATTAAGTTAAATAACTTAACATGAAGATTGAAGAACTGCAACGTCTACAAGAAAAGGGTTTATGGTTAGTTATGCATCCAACAAAAAGTTTAAGTTGGGAAAATGATCAAGTATTTCCTTGGTTAGGTGCAGAGATGACTCGTACGAGTCAACGTATAAGCTACTACCTAAGACCATGTAAACATAAATTTGTTGTACTAAATGATGATCACGTTATTATCAGTGCTTTTTCTGAATACAAAGAAATGAATACACTAAATGACTTACATCAATATTGTGCCCAGAACAATATTACCGAAATAATATATACAGGGTTTCATTATGGTGTGTGTATATTGAACGAAAAAGAAGTAGGTCTCGAATCTCTAAATGCTTACAATAAAAATTCTAGTAGAGTTGGGCCTTGTTATAAAATGTTTGTTAAACGTGAATTAGTTGATATAGGCCCAGGTGCTCATGAAGATGGTTGGGGGAATGCTGATTATGAAACTGGTAGAATTGCTGAAATTATTTAATTGTAGGTTGGTAAATGACGTACCTGGTAAATGAAGACTGTATAAAATGTAAACACATGGATTGTGTTGAAGTTTGTCCAGTAGATTGTTTTTATGAAGGTGATAATATGTTGGTTATACATCCTGACGAATGTATTGATTGTGGTGTTTGTGAACCAGAATGTCCTGTAGAAGCAATAATTCCAGATAACATGGATGATAGTGGTGAGTGGCTAATACTAAATGAAAAGTATGCTAGTACCTGGCCAAACATTACAAGGAAACGTGAAGAAGACGTACCAGCCGATGTTAAAGACTGGGAAGGTGTAAAAGGAAAGATGGAGCATTTTAGTGATGCTCCGGGTAAAGGTGATTAAATGAGATTACGAGCTTCACATATTTTATTAAGTCATAGACAAGCTAATCCTCCTACGCATAGTAGAGGAATTGCTCAAGCAATGACGGCGGCACAAGACTTAATAAGCGAATTAAAATCTGGTGGAATATCTTTTGAACGAGCGGCTAGAGAAAATAGTGCTTGTCCAAGTAGAGAACGAGGCGGAGATCTTAATTGGTTTGAAGAAGAAACTATGGCCATTGAATTTTCTGCGGCTTGTAAAAATATTCTAAAAGGAGATATAGGGCCTCCTTGTATTTCACCGTTTGGTGTACATATTATAATGAGAACAGGATGAGTGTAAAATTAGTTTCATATTCAAAACCATCAGATGATTTTCTTGAAGAAGGATTAGAAAACGCACAGGACTTAATTGCCTTTTGTGCTAGAGTTAGTAATCCTGCTAATCAAATGAATACTTTTACAAGTGAAAAACTTATTAAGTATTTGATTAAGCATAAACATTGGTCGCCATTAGAAATGGTTAGTGCCTGTCTTGAAATTAATACTACAAGAGATATAGCCCACCAAATAGTAAGACACAGATCATTTTCCTTTCAAGAATTTAGTCAGCGTTATGCAGATCCACAAGATATGAAAGAAGCATTTACTTTTAGAGAAGCACGTTTACAAGATCCAAAAAATAGACAAAACTCTATAGAAGTTGATGACGATGCATTACAAATAGCTTGGGGAAATAGACAAAAAGGAATAATTGAACAATGTAAAGAAGCATACAATTGGGCATTAGACCAAGGTATTGCTAAAGAACAAGCAAGAGTCGTATTGCCCGAAGGCTTAACTAAAACAAGACTATATATGAATGGCACACTCCGTTCGTGGGTTCATTATATTGAGTTACGTGGCGGGCATGGTACACAAAAAGAACACATGGATATTGCTCATGCTTGTGCTAAAGTTATAACAGGAATTTTTCCTATAATAAACGAATTAAATGACTAAACCTATATTATTTTTTGAAACAGAAAGCTGGGCTGTAAGAAAACACGCACCTATTAAACCTGCTAAAGATTTCATGCCTGAAGCATGGAAAAATATGCCTACATATACTAAGAAGACAAAGCATTTAATTGACAGCGATAAAAGTGTAAAAGCCTGCCCAGGTATTGGTGATTTTATGTCAACTGGCTATGTTATTCCTGCTTGGTGTGATATAGAAATTACTCCAAGTGAAGACGGGCAAAGTGTTACTACTAGGTATTCAGAGCCTAACTATAATAGTGCTTATCATCCACCAGATCAAGTAAGTAATGAACTATTAAAAAAATTCGGCGTAAGAGCGGCTGTAAAATTAGATAATCCATGGAAAATGTGGGCGGCCAAAGACTGGACTTTAATGTATCTACCAATGTTTTATTGGGAGGACAGAAATTACGAAGCAATTCCTGGTGTAATTGATCATGACATAGGTGCTTTAGTAAGTCCTATTAATATTATGCTAAAAGAAATTAAACCTACAACTATTAAACTAGGCGAACCTTTATGTCAAGTTATTCCTATTAAAAGAGAAACAATTGTTGCCCAAACGGGTAAATTAAGCAACACCGCCGTTGACAGACATAATGCTATTATAGGATTAAAAAATATTATTTTTGCCGGTTGGACACGTTGGCAACACGAAAAGAAAAATTATACCGTAGATGCCCATGATTTACATCTGCCAGGCGATACTGATTAGACGTAATATATTAATACAACAAATCCGCTAATAATTAAAATTCCTAATAATAATTGTGTTAATTGCTTAATCATGCAATTATTTATTCATCACCATATACTTGAAGGACTTCTCTAACAGCATTACTCCGTTCTATATCATCTTGTCTAAATCTAATAAGATCAATATGTTTAGTTAATGGAAATCTTTCTAATTGTTTTATAAAATCTAACAATCCGTTATTTGATACTCTATCAGATTGTCGTAAATCACCAGTTACTGCCATTTGTGATTTTGTGCCTAATCTTGTTAATAGCATTTTCATCTGACTTGTGGTAGCATTTTGCATTTCGTCTGCAACAATAAATGCATTTTTAAATGTTCTACCTCTCATATATGCCAATGGTGCAATTTCTACAATATTTTCGTTAATCATATTCTGTATTTCATACTGAGTATAATATTCTCTAAATACATCAAAAATTGGCATAGTCCAAGGTGCCATTTTTTGTTCCATTGTCCCTGGTAAAAATCCTAAATCTTCATCAACACTAATTGCTGGTCGTGTAACCACAATTTTATCAACTACCCTACTACGAAATAGCTTGACAGCCACCTGTACCGCTAATAGCGTTTTACCGGTTCCTGCAGGACCAATTCCGAAGACTATGTCTTTCTGAGGATCCATTAGTTTTAGCATATACGTTTCTTGATTTCTATTTCTTGGTAGTATTTTAACTTCTTTTTTTTGGGGTTGAAAATTAACAATATTATTTTGAAAATGCCGCTTGGCCTTCTTATTACTCATGCAGTCCTCCTTTATGAGTCAATTTGACTATAAAGAACAACTTTATTGTGTCGTAAATACAACAAAGTTGTCTCTACACAAGTATTTACTAAATCGGCCAAAAAACAAAACTGCTACTATATGGATGTGGATTAGCTAAATAAGTGTACAGGAGCGACAAATATGCATGACGTCATGGACATTGTTACAAACATCGATAATATCTATAATAGCGATACCGCTTTTAGTGTTCTAAAAGACTTCGAACGAGTCCTAGATGAACTTGATATCTACGTATACGAAAACTGGGAAGACGGTGAATTAGCATCAGGACCTAATATTGAAAAACATTGGGTAGTTTGCGAATTTATGTGGCCTAGAGAAAAAATGCCAGATCCAATGGGTGGAAAAAGACTATTAGATTACGATTGCAAAGTTGCTTACGAAAAAACATACGTACTTAAACCAAGACCAATTAAAGAACCTGGTGATGTTCGTCCTGGAACTAAAAAAGGTAAACTTGATAGACATCCAGTTTGGGTAGTTAAAATAGAAATGCCTAAAGAACTAATACTTAATATTTACAGTGGTTATAAAGAACAATTAGACATTGTTACAGAACCAGCAGAAATGGGTGTAGAAACGGCTGTTGATCAAGTTCCACAGGCAGGAGAAGAAGCGGCAGTAATGGCTCCGGCAGGAGAAGAAGCGGCACCGGTTGCCCCAGAAGGTCAAATATAATGGGTCTTCAAGCAAACGACTTACGAAGTCTAGTTTACGACATTTTTGAAATTGATTCTTACAAATCAAAAATGGGTGAAGATAAAGATATTGTAGTTTTAAGTTTTTCAACTAAATCACAAGAACCAGCAAACGACTTAATGAACTTCCTTGAAAAAGGATATCCGTTTGTATTAGATGCAGACGTTACATCAGGTGAACAACCAGACGGAACATATAAAGTTTTTGTTGAAATACAACGTGGACGAGATATTCCAGACCAGATAACTGAAATAGTTGATGGTGTTAAAAAACTAGCAGACTTAGATGAACTTAAATTTAGATATTATAAAAGTTTTAATAGCTTGACTGCTGATGGACAAAATATAGCTGAAACAGTACCACTAGATGTTGATGGTTATGATATTAGAGTCAACGAAAATAATATGGAAAACTATAAAAATTTCTTTAACAAAAGTTATTTAGATAGTATAGAATTATTACAAGATAGTATTACATTTAAAAAAATATATGCAGAACCTTTAATGTTTAAAGTAGATAGCTTTGGCAAGTCAGAAGAAATTAATAAACAAATGACAGAAACGTTTAATGTCGAATCTTATCCAGAAATAATTTACCTCACTAAATACTTAGGCGATTACAACATTTCAATATATGGTAAACAATACCTAATTGAAAATGCAGGTTATACATTAGTATTATCAAAATAGTAAAAGGATTAAAATGGCGAGAGAGAATTACAGAGACGCACTTTCGATAATCTTAGACCATGAAGGTGGCTATGTTAATCACCCTAAAGACCCGGGTGGTATTACAAATATGGGTGTTACTAAACGAACTTACGAAGAATGGGTAGGACACGAAGTTGATGCTGATACTATGAAAGCATTAACCGAAGACGATGTTGCTCCTATTTATGAAAAGAACTACTGGGGCAGAGTTCATGCAAACGATTTGCCCGCCGGCCTAGATCTGTGCGTATTCGACTTTGGCGTAAACGCTGGCACAGGACGAGCCGCTAGATACCTACAAGAGCTAGTCGGAGCAGGAGTAGATGGGGCCATAGGTCCAGGAACACTTGGTAAAGTAGATGAATATGTTAAAGCAAATGGTGTTGAAACAGCAATTAATAAATACCAAGATGCTAGACAAGGATATTATGAAAGTTTATCTACATTTGAAACATTTGGAAGAGGCTGGTCGCGACGTGTAAGTGAAACAACTGAAACAGCTTTAGGCATGGTATGAGAACGTGTCAAAACTGTGGACGTGAACACGAAGGTAGATTAGTTGAAGAATTTAAAGATGGTGATAACAAACCAATACAAATTGTAGTTTGTAACGAAGCTAGATACGAAGAATCAGCCTGGGGCCAAGCTACTGTGGATATGGAGTAAAAATGATTAAAGAAAAAGTAATGGAAGCATTACATGAACATTTTGGACAAGACAAAGTAATCGAACCTAAGCATAGTATAATCGACGACTTAGACGGCGACGATATGGATATGATTGAGATTTGTTGTGCTATAGAAGAAAAAGCAGGTATTACTATGCCTGAAGATAAAATGGAAAATCTTGTTACTGTAGAAGATATAATTAAATTAGCGGAGAGTTGTTAATGGGAATATTTAGTACCATTAAAATTGTAATAATACTAGCAATACTCAGTGGTATTGGCGGTGCTTATGTGTATGTAAAAACGCTTAAAGCTGACTTGGCTACTAGTGAAGCTAATAATATGAAATTAGAACAAAGCGTTTCTGATCAAAGAGCTGTTATAGAACAAGTACAAGCTGATTTTAAAAAACAACAAGAAATTAGTAAAAAATTACAAGAAACAAACTTAACACTTGCTAAAGAACTAGCAGATACAGAAGAAAAATTTAATA
>Ga0315328_10000026_pt1 | contig 47959 bp, 40 predicted proteins | sample M120032315metaG_FD_203462 | JGI IMG/M metagenome (GOLD analysis project Ga0315328, IMG submission 203462) | Ammonia-oxidizing marine archaeal communities from Monterey Bay, California, United States - M1 200m 32315 | ecosystem: Environmental > Aquatic > Marine > Intertidal zone | place: USA... | reverse complement strand
GAGCATGTCGCTCCACCAATTTAACTGGTGGTTTATGTATCCATCTGAATTTAATAATTTTTGGGTTAGTTTATCTTTTTTATTTGGATCGCTATTTTTTAGGAAAGAGTTTAGCTCTGATTGCGTAGGAATTCTGCCAATTAAGGTTAGATATAGCCTTCTGGCATAAGAGCTATTGTCCAGCTCTTTGGTTTTGTGAGCTCTCTTCGCCCTTAAGTTATCGTCTACTAGCTTATCTATATATGCGGAATAACTATTGAGCGTCCTTTTATTAAGGGGTGTTTTGACCGAGGGTATATTCCTGTATCTATTTTCAGAATGATACAGCTCAATTTGTTTTTGGGAATCTTTTGTGAGTAGGCTTATTTGAAACCTAAACTTTTGGTGATCTTCCGCTTTTTGAAAAAGCAAGTGCGTTGCGTTCGCTTCAAGTATTTTACCTTCGGCTATATTTCCATCGTTAAAATATAGCTTTTCTGCAAGGCAGCTTCCCGCGAATAAAAAAAATATAAATATTTTTTTCATCTATCATTGTATTTTCCGTCTGTGAGCCCCGCCCCTTTCGCTCTTAAGTCTAGGCCAACTTTCTGTGACGCATTAATAATCAAGTCTAGGTAATATTGGGGGTCTCCAGAGTCTTTGGCGTGATACTCGTCGCTGAACACAACTCCATTCTTGTTTTCAATGTGCCGTTTGTTTTCTTGCCAATAATATTTTCTAAGATTTGAATTCTCCAAATACCTCATTCCTTGCCATGCGCTTTCCACGAACTCCTTGAAGGATTTCGCAAACGTTTTGCCTCGGTCAACTTGGAACATGATCCCGCGATAAAGCCCGCCATACCCGTTCAGCTCACCCTTCAACTTCTGTAAGTCCTTGGAGTAATGATCCTGAGGTTTCTTATTGAAGGTTGGTAGATGGTATGCGGGTTGCGCTTCGTCTTGAAAAACAAGCGCCAACACGTTATCCTTTTTCGTTGCTTCAGTGAAGAACTGCAGGGTTCTTTCTCCGTTGCCATCCACGATCGTAACCCTTCTATTATAAAGCTTCTCATCGTTGTTGTAGTATGGAAGCAACGCATCTTTAAGCAGGGTGTCCCTCATGATCTCAAGTTGCTTGCGTGTGTTTAAGATAGAGCCGCTTCCGTCAACATGCATCATGATATGCAATGCTCCGTCTGGCGGAAGATCATATTCATGCTTCCCGTGTCCGTGTCCATGCCCTTTGCATTCACCCCCGCATTCCTTGCATCCCTTACCAGGCCCAATTCCGATTCCAAGTGATTTCTTGACCATGCCAGTTACCAAGCCCGCTGCTCCTCCTGCCCCTGCCCCCCCTACGAGTCCACCGACCCCACCTACTGCGGGAGATGCGGTTGAGCCTGGGATTCCTGGGTTGCTTGCTGGGTTGCTTGGGTTCGTGTGAGATGTTATCTCCGCACCGTCCGAATATCCGTCTCCATCGGAATCTGATTTCGTTGGGTCTGTTCCGAGCAGAGCTTCAGTCTCTGCGGTAAGGCCGTCTCCATCCTTATCCGTTCCTGTTCCAGGAGGCACTGTTTGAACTGAACTATACGTTCCAACTCCGCCGAGGGCAGGCACTGTAGTTCCGCCCAATACTGCTTCGCCAATACCTGCGCCGAGGCCTGCTCCGCCACCCGCTCCTGCTCCTGCCACGCCACTGCCGATTCCTGCGCCAACACCTTGGCTCGGAAAGTTATACGCATATAAATCCCCCTTGTCAAATCCAAATCCGTTTTTGCCGAGCCCTTCAAATTGGGCATCAAGTTCACCAAGTTCACCGAGTTCAAGGTCATCTCCGTCCCGAGATAACGTAAGGCCCGCAAGGTTGTCTCCGTCAATTCCAAACTTATCCTCAATGGAGATTTTTTCTTCGTTTTCGGTTGTAGAATCAAGCTCCGCCAGCCTTCTCTCTAGAAGTCCATGGTCAACGCCCTTATCCAGCCCACCTCTGAGATGATCTTCGTTATAAGCATCATTAATCCCGCCAGAAGTATGTACCCCGCGAGAGACGCCAGTGCGAGCAATGCTGCCGACGCCGTAGTTAGCCAATTCTTCATCTATAATTAAGTCTCTGTTTAAATTTCGATCATTTAGTGCAATGCGATCTGAATTAGAAACTATTGTGGTATTATGTGGTAAGTTATTTCTTCTGATTAATATATCTGGATCCTCGTCTAGTATGACCCTAGCTCCTCTATCTATTCCTACGTCATAATCTGTAATAAAAGTACGGTTTGTTTCGTGTCTATCTAGATACACGATTTCCTCCCCATGGGAACTAATAAACAAGTCGGCATCTAGAACTTTCGTGTCATCTGCCGTTTCAACGGGAGCCGTAGGTGATTCGCTTGGCATATTCGATATAATTAAAAAGAGAAACGATAGAGCGCAAATGTAGCCCGCGGCAAGGTTTATTACTGAGGCTCGTTTTAGTTTTTTATTTTTCATCACTTCTATTGTTGTTATTGTTTTTATTTACTTCTTCCCATTTTTCTTTATTGAATTTATACACTACCCTGGACTTTGACCCAGGTTCGTGAAAAAACCACCCAAAGTCCTGCGAAAAATAATACGGAGCAATTAGGGGCGAAGCGTATACCCAGCCCAATTCCTGACCCCATACCCAGCCTTCAAATGGAGTACCTGGGGAGCGTTCGAGGGCGGAAATTCTTTTCTTGTTTTGCGCGTTTTCTTTTGAAAGCCTTTCCGATAGGTCATTTGCTATGGCAAAATCTTCTTGGAGTTTTGACAGGTCATTTTTTAATTCTTCTATTTCTGCCTCTAATTTTGGGTCCGCTGGGAGTTGCGGAGACTGGGGGTTGATCTGTGACGTTATATTCTTATCTGGCTCTGGGGGCTGCTCCTTGGGCTTACCAGCTCGCCTTTCCCTGCTGAAAGATTCTTCCGCAAAAAGCGTTACCCCTTTGTATTCCCTGCGGGCAGCCTCTTTTTCTGGATCAATGAAACGAATTCTGTCTTTATAGCTTGACAGTGGCGGGACTTCCTTGGAATCGGCGGAATGGGTTGACCCAAATAGGGAAAGCAAAAATAGGGGGAGTATTTTCATTTCGCCCTACTCGCATTTGCAGTCGCCGCAGCCCTTTTCCGCACAGTTGTCGCATCTGCAGATCTTGTCGCCGTTACATTTATGAGTCAAATAAACTTTTGTTTGTATGGACGTGCATCCATAGAGGAATAGTGAAGCTAATATTGTAGTGAGGTATTTCATTGACGCCTGTCTCCCGTTTGCCTTGTTTCTCTGATTTCTTTTTGAAGTTCCTTTTGTGCATTCTTGACGGCCTTATGCTTGTCAGCATTTGCTTGCTTGAACTCTTTTATGAGGTCTGTGCGCTGTTCCTTTGATAACTCCTTTGAATTCTTCAACTTTTCGTGAAAAGCCTTTTTAACTACATCAAGTTCTTTTTGCTTCTCGCGGACTTGTTGTAACTTTTGCTTTACTTCTGCAGTTGGTTCGGGTTTCTTGGGGCGCTCTGGGCGATTCTCCTTTTGCCAATCTTGAATTAACTCGCCAATTTCCTTTTGGGCTTCAATTAAGTCTTTGTTATCTCCACGAAATTGCTCAACCGCCTTGCGGACTTCTTCACGCGATGGCTTCTTCCCGAGCGCCTTTATCTTTTCGCGCAATCCGTTTTGAAGAAATTGTTGAGCCTCCTTCTGTGCATCCATCTTTTCCTTAAGTTCGGCAGGCGGTTCTGGGCGGGGTTGTGGCTTCGGTTTAACTGGAGGTTTTGGTTTTGGCTTATTCTTGCCCTCTTCCTTGTCCGAGCCCCTTGCGTCCTTCTTTAGATTTTCCGTAATCCACTTAGCGAGTGTCGAACTTCCCCTACCGAAATCAGCAGGGAGTTTAACCATATCCTTAGTCTGAATCTTGGGTGGGTGTCCCCAGTGACGAGGAAAGGGGCTCCAGCCGCGGCCAAGGCCAGTAGCGGGAGTATCATCAAGGGTAGACTCTCCGATGTTCACATGAAAATCTTCATCCGAAAGCTCTTCGTGTTGCTTGGCATTAACGTTTCCCGCAATTAAAGCGGCTATTAGTAGGTATTTCATAATTTTAATATATCTATTTGTTTTTAAAAATCAATTCTTTGCTTGTCTTTGTTTCTCTTTTATTAATTCTTCCATAAAAAATTTAAGCGCCGCCAAGTCGTTGTTCTCCATGGCAACTGCAAGTTCGTGTCTATAGGTCTCTATCCAATTTCTTTTTGTTTCGTCAAATTTAGTATCTTCGGGCGTGTGATTATAAGTTGTAGCACAACTTGTTAGTAAGATTGCTGGCCAAAACTTAAACACATAGTAATTTACACTCTATTTTTAGCTTTGAGAAGTTTATGGGATAACGTATTTACTTAGGGAATCGCTCAATGCATCCTCTACTGGCCTGATTTTAACGTATTTTTCTAGTTTTGTTGTGTCTAGTACGCAATTTGATCTTGGGGCGAGAATTTCTTTCGAGAAGGTTCCGTAATCCTCAAAGAAATTAAATTCTTTATTTTGCATTTTAAATTTTAAGTTGTCTCTTAGGTGGCGCTTTATTAATTCCACCACCCTCTTTGTCGTCGAGCTTCCCTTGTTTGTGATATTGTATATTCCGTGTGGAGCCTCCCCTTCCAGTAAATCCATGCAGTACTGCGCGAAGTCTCCTCTGTGGGAAAGTGAGTTCTCTACATCTATAAGTCTATCATAGGTCAACAGCTTGGTCAAGTAGTTTCGGGGGGACGGGTGTTCGTCGAATGGTATTCTTAATCTAAAAACATAAGAGCGGGGGTTATGCCTCAATATCATTTTTTCGCACAGGGCTTTTGTTCCGCTATAAAAACTGCCATTATTGAATGTGAAGTTTGGCTCGTCTTCTTCCGCGAAATGCTTTTCGTATCCGCTATAAATGCAGCCCGAAGATATTTGTACTAGGGTGGAATAGTTTGTCGTGCAGAAGTTCGCTAGGTTCGTTGGGAACACAACGTTTCCCATAATAGTGTCTCCTTTGTTTTTTTCGCAAGAGTCAACATTCGGTCTGCCTACGTATCCCGCACAATTAATTATGACTGAATTTCTAAAAGGCGTTTTACGGTTATGATAATTTATATGGGCGTAATCTGAGAATTCTTTAAAGTCTGTATAGTCTACATCTGATCGGCTTAGCGCCAAGTAATGCAACCCTCTCTTTTCGCATTCGGCGATGATGGCTTGTGCTATGTATCCGTTTTTACCAAGTATTACGTACATATGTTATATATACCGCCTCTTAGGGAATTGTCAACTGGAAGTTCTTTTAAGAATTTTTTATAAGTATAATTAAAATGCTTAAGGTCGTTTCCAAAAACACCTTCTACTGCTTTTTTCATTTCATCGTCATATAGTAAAGATTTGTTAACCTTCGGTTTGTTTGGATTGCCGTTCATTTTTATGAGATTGTTTTTAATTTTATACTTTTCGCAAAAATCATCATAATCGGACTCTAGGTTTTCAAATTTTAAAATATCTGTTGCAACAATATTGTTACTCGTGTCGGTCAAGTAATTATAGCAGTTGACAAATTCAGGGAGCCCTGCGTCTGCTAGAACTGTTGGGGTGTCCATTACAAACTGTTTGAATGTTATGCTTTCAGGGATAGTATTTTTCATTTTCACCTCGCCCCGATTAGGACATTGGCGATAACTGTTTCGGTAAAACGAAAATATTGACCACAACCTGTCATAAGGGTTTCTGACTACTGCCATAATTGGTAAATGGCTATCTTCTTTTTTTAAAATGTGCCTTATGTACGTATGTGAAAATCCATAACCCTTTTTTAAGGCTTTGGCTTTTTTTAAACATCTTCCGATGCTATAACCCGCAGTCTTGGGGATATGAATGAAAATCACTTTCTGTTTGCTGCTTGTCATATTTATTATCTTTTTTTATTCACAAATGGCATCGTCAATTCGGCGCCCCAAAACTTCTTTTTTTGCAAGTAGTAGTCATGATCTGTATTGAAATATGTTTCGCAATTTATTTTGTATTTATCCTCTATGACTAAACCAGGGGGAAGGGGTTTGTTTTCGTCAAAATCCATATAGAGAGATTTATTAACTCTGCATGACCTAGCCCAACCGTGAGTGAGCGGCTTGAGTTTTCTGATTTTTGGGTCAGATAACGATTCTAGTACTTTCTTTAGTACGAATTTCCAGTTCGTGCCTCGAGCCCCCTTTGTGGCAATTGTTTTGCCTGAGCCACCGTAAGATTTGATTTTATCGGGATTCCTATAAACCATATCATTATATTGAAACCTAGATTCATCATAAAAATAATACTGTAAATAATTTACAATAATCTGGCAGTAGTACCAGGATTGTTCTTGATAGCTATTGTAATAGGGAAGCAGGGTTTTCGCCGCATCCTTGTGAAAGCAGGCAACTGCGTGATCTGCGCCATACGTCCTCTCCATTTCGTCTCTTGTGTACCTTCCCGCTTTTGATATCCTTGGGTATAGTACCGAAGGCTCGTTTCTGACTAGGCAATCCTGGAGCTTGGGTATCCCGTTTTGGAGATCTGTAATCGCATCATCGTCCATAAATATAAAATAATCATAACCCATATCTTTAACCCTGCTTAGCAAAAGATTCCTTCCTTCTCCCCATGTAGTATCTGGATCGAAAAATAGCGAAAACCAGTCCTCTTTCTTATGTCCATCGACCCAACTTGAAACATAAACGGCCGAATCCTTATTCTTTAGATAGGAATAATTGTCCCTTAGCTGGCCTCTGGAGCGAACTAAATAGCAAAATTTCATATATTTAAATCCTCCTGTTTTATTAAAGGTCTCATTATTCTTGGCGCGCCTGAATCTCTGCCATAGAGAAATGGCTTTCGGCTTTTGTGTTTTGCCTTGTACTCTTCTGGGTTTTTAACTCTATCAATTGGGACATATCTCAATCTCCCATCTTCGGCGGATAAGCAAAAGGGAATGTGTTGTTTATTGTCTACATTCATATTAATCGAATCAAGGTAAAATTTTAACCTCTGTTCTGAGTTGTGTCTAGAGTGCTTCTTTTTTCGGGGGGGTTTTTTGCATAAATCCTTATAAAAATCAAAATATTTAACCATCCCTTTGGGACTACTTACCGCAATCCTGTCGCAATAACCTTTGTACGCGGCATTTTTCGGCACTAATATTGTGTCGTTGGTTGGGTCTGGGAGGTTTAATTCAAAGTCCTTAAGGAAGAAAGCATCTGGGCGGAGCCTAACGAAGTAGTCGTAGTCATTTAAATATTTTTCCGCCAAAAGTTTCCCCTGATATCCCATGTACCACTGCATCATAACCGCCATACCGCGTGAGGGCACTCCAAATTCGTTTCGAACTTGGGAGACTGGATTATCTTCTATATATAGAGAGTCAATAATATCTGATTTGGGCATTAAGTCTTCCGCTAGGGCCCCTTCTTTTAGGTAAAAAAATAAATAGTCTACGTCTCCAAAATGAGGCTCAAGGAATTTCTTTATCGTAGGGTACGAATGATTGAAGCCTCTTAGTTGCCCAGTTAATATAAAAAGGGTTTTCATAATTCCCTGATAAAAACATTATAGCCCTGCTCTGATAGCCTATTGTACGTTGTGCGCGCCTGTCTTGTCGGGGTGTCTTCTCCGCAGAGCAATATACATTCTTTCGGTTTGTAATGTTCCGTTATCATGTTTAATGTTTTGTCGCAGAATTCAAAAAGGTTATTTCTGTTGATTCTTTTTATCGGCCTATAGAAATCGCCATATATCACTGTATCGTATTTATGTTTTTCTATATTGTTGCTAAGTGCGACATCTGCATTCTCGTTCCTGTACTCTGCGCGATCTAAATTTTGAGAGTATGTAAATCCTCTTCCGTATAATTTGGAGGCCCTATCATTGTAGGTGTCCCAGGTTCTTCCTTCAAGATCTTCGTTAAAATTATTATAAAGATAATTTGCGCAAGGGTAGTCGTGGCAGGATTTTTTCAATAGCTCCTTGAATCCATGAAGGCATAGGTCTGCGAGGTAATCTGGCGCCTTCTTCTTGTATAAAAATAATATATTTTTTGCCGAGCTTAAATTTGATTTATTTAATATGTATTTCGCTGCGGAAATTGTAGTTAAATTTTCTCTAGTATATGAAATTAATTCTTCGCAAAATTTATTGTACAAATCTTTGTTTAAATTATTTATATCCAGCTTGCTATACGCCTCCTTTAGTATTCCCCATGGGAAATTTGTCATCGTATTCTCTGGGCATTGCTCAGGGTTTTCGAAAATAGGAATGCCGCCGTTTGCTAAAATTTCATAATGCCTCATACAGTCCCAGCCGCTTTTCCTTTTGGTGTACGCGAAAAAGCTCTCTTTGTAATCTTTATAATAATCCTCCTCCTTTTCGAAGGGGTATTTTCTTTTGCCCCTCCAGCGCCTAGGCGCGGAAATTGGAAAACTCCTGTTTTTTTGCGGAACTTTTTCTACGACCTTGCAGCTGGGAACGCTGAAGCTTATTGGGTAGATTGGCACTATAATATTTTAATTTTCTTCGGTTTCTCAGGCTCTTTCTTGGGAAGCTCGACCAGCAGGATTCCATTATTAAAGTCCGCCTTGGTTTTATCGTGCCTAATATTGTCCCCCAGTTTGAACGAGCGCTTAAATGAAGAGCGCTTTAGCTCTTTGCGAATATATCTCGTGCTAGTATCCTCATCGTGACTATGCTTTAGTCCCGAAATTGTAAGGATATTTTCTTCGAGGTCAACGGATACCTCTTCTTTTCCTAAGCCTGGGATTTCCGCTTCAATTGTGATCTTATCGTCATAATCTACCACGTCTACCTTGGGGTAAGAGTTGTTTCCAAAAAACTCTATTCCAAATTCCTGACCAAAGGCTGGGAAGGCTTTGGCTAGAACGTTATCGAATAACGAATCGAACGGGGTGAGAAATTCTTCCCTGCTTACTCTTGATGGATTTTTTTTATGTGTCATTTTAACTCCTTGTTTGAATGTTAGTGAGCCCTTTCGGCGCTCAAGAAGCCTCGTTTGAGTCCTTCCATATACATTATAGCTAAAATTATGCCAAAATCAAATTAAAATAAAATTTGAAGTGCGACTGCCAGGGCTAAAAGAACTGCTATTTGCCAAAGTTTTACGTGATGAATCATATTTTATTATATGATGTTTGGCAAAAAAATAAACTTTTACTTCCTGCATCTTTTGTCGTATGTGCCTAGCCAGCAAATTAGCGCCACTAAAAAACTGAATATGCATTGAAGGCTTTGACTGTACGCTAGCACGAATGCTAAATATACATTCATAACGCAGAGGCCAACTAATAATTTACCCCTGGCGGTATATTTCGTCACGACATTTTTTTATCCAAATTTTCTTGAATCTCTTTGATTCTAGACCTTAGGGTGCTTACTGTCGTTTTGAGGTAGCCGCAATCATGGGGTTCGATCCTTGATTCTAGTACCCTTACTTCTTCGTGCAGGGTATGTAGATGCCTCACCATATCTCTTATTTCCGTCATATCACTCATCCGACTTTAGCTAGCAATATTATGCAAGCATATTTGGGATATCCAAAGTTGATTCTTCGTTGCTCTCGGGGTTCTCAGAGTTCTCAGAGTTCTCAGAGTTCTCAGAGCTTGAGGTTGATGCGGCGCTTTGCCCGACTTCGTCTGCTTGGTAAACAATGAAGTCTGGGGCCTTTGGGTTTTCCTTCTTGTACTTATTGGTGAATACTACTAGCTTCACGTTGGTCTCCACTCCAAACTCTCCGAACTTAACATGTCCAGACAGATAGTTTTGGTTCTTTCCTTCCCTGCGCCAAAGCGCGCCCATTTCCCTGTTCTTCCAGTCGTTATTGCTTTCTTGATTCTTGGTATTTTCTTCGCTCATAATATTGTTTAAGTGTTAATGATGCTTACAATATAGCGACTCTTTTATTTTAGTCAAGAATTATTTCGAAAATTATCTTTTTTCTTTCTCGACCATCTCACCCCGCCCTTATGTTGTGGCTGGTTTGCGGGGTTTGCCGCTTTTTCTTCTGCTTTATTTATAGACTCTTCTATTGTTTTTGACTCTGTGGCAACTGCCTTATGTGTTTGCGGGCGCTCGAGGGCAACATTTGCCGCTTCTATGACGGGCTTAATCGTTTGTGTTTTTTTAGACATTCTTATTGTGGATGTCGCAGCAAGTAACATTAACACGGCCAGGGGGTCGAACACAAACATTATTATTGTTGTAATCATTCTAACCGCCGAATCATTCTCTAGGTCGGCTATTCCTAGCTCTCTTAATATTTCCGCGACATATTTCACTGGGCCGATCTCCGCTTCGATTTCTGATAGGCTGTCCTTTTCGTCAAACTTCCTGAGTTCGAGCTCCTCAATATTGCCTTGTGTTGATTTGACTTTTTCGGCAGAAGTTTCGATAAGCGTGTCAAGCTCGGTTTGGCTAGTAAGATCTTTATCTTGATAACTGTCTATCTTGTCTCTTATTTTTTTGATTTCTCCTGCGGCCGTGCCTCTGTGCGCCTCTATGGCAGTTTCATATTTTAAAATCTTGCCCTTGATTTCCTGTCTTTCTGCGGCCTGGGCCTGCTTGAGCTCTTCAAGTTTCTTTTTCTTGTTTGAAAATATGCCTCCTCCTTTTGATTCAATCAATGCGACTTCCGCATCAAGCTCTTTTCTTCTCTCTGTTAGTTTGTTTATGTATTGTTGCTCGATCTCTATATCCTTATCTAGGGATTCGCCAATGCTTTTAATCTTATCCTCTTCCCTGTCGAAGTTGACATCGGTTCTGGAGGTAAAATCCTTGAGGCGCTCTTTTGCTTGGGCTATTGATTCATTGAGTCTTTTTATTTCAATGTTTTCTCTTTCTATTTTATTATCTATTTGAGATATTGCCGCCGAGACCTTTTGTGACTGCCTCTCGTGTTCAATATGGGCCTTACTTAAGTAACCGAAAATGCCCATGCTTGTTATGCCTATCAATACTAGCACGGCAAGGGTTAAATAACTTCTTAGAAATAGACTTGCCGCTTTCCAGTTGGCGTGAAGCCAAACGGCGGTTACAAGTTTTGCTACTTCAAGAACTGATCCCATAATTATAACTGACCAAAAGGCGCCAGAAAAAATCACGGATAGCCCAATGATGCTGAATACTGCGGCGACTAGAGAAATACTGATTGCGGAGATGAATAATAAATAGGGTAATATGGAGCTTTCTCTCAATATTTGGCTTTTTTTCATGTTATTAAATATTCTACATATATGATACACTTAGTGTATGCTTTTCGTATGAACTTAATTATAGATTGCTCTTTAACTGTTCCGCCCAGCGAAATCTATTGTTTTAGGGATGTAACATTGTATGCAAAGACCTTTGTTTTCCAGGATATCCTGGTTCGATGCGAGAAAAATACCAGAAGTATGTACTGGAAGTGGCTAAAGGACAATAGTATCCATGATTTTGTCTCATACATGCTCAAGCCCTCAGAGAGGGAGCTTGGCTTTAAAATGGCGCCAAGAGGCGGAAACTTAAATATTGATAAAATTACTTGTGAGAATTTGAATTTTGTTATAGGTTCGATATCATCTATAAAGCGTGGCCATGGAGAATAAGAAACTACTTTTTGAAATAAACAAAAAAGAAAAACAAATCAGCGAACTTCTTGTTTTGATAGATACTTTGCAGACTAATTTAAGGTCTGCCGTTACGCATGTACCTCAGGGGGAAAGAGAGAGCATCTCTAACGTTCAGAGTTATAAGTGGTGCATCAATTGGAGGCCGAGCGATCTTGGTCGATGAAAAATGGAGCCACCTGTCAGAGTCGAACTGACGACCTGCTCATTACAAGTGAGCTGCTCTACCAACTGAGCTAAAGTGGCGTTACGATTTGAGTTCCCTGCCTTCGAACTGGGTCTCTAGTTCTTTTATAAAACGATTTCTTTTTTCAACTGGAAGTTTCTTGTATTCATTGTGCAGTCTTCTGAATACTCTCTTATGTACTTGATCTTCATTGTTGTACTTTAATATTTTTTTAATCTTTTTAACTATTTTTTGGCTCATAATTCTATGTATTTTACGTTCTTTGAGTTTAGGGCCAAGAGATCTTTTCCTCCTGCATAGCTGATTGCGCTCTGTAGGTCCTCTCTGATTTCTATTAATTTAGACTTGTAGTCCATTCCAGAGGACGGAACATTCTTAAGTAGTCCCTCAACATGGGTTCTTGTTTTCTTGTTTTCAAAACTGGCTGAGCCATAATAAGCCTTGTGCATTACTCCGTCAATTTCTATTGCGTGAGAGGGGCTGTCCATGCAAGAGGCAAAAAGACCGCCCGCCATAACTAAATCCGCCCCAGCAACTAAAGCTTTTGCGATATCACCGTTACACCTAATTCCGCCATCTGCTATAATGGGAATTTTTTCATACTCTCCTGTTTGGTTAAACAGGTCTCCGCTGTAAACTTCCGAACAGTCCTTCACGCATGAAAACATGGGCATAGTGAATCCAGTCTTGTCTTTGGTGGTGCATGGCGAGCCCTGCCCTATGCCCACTTTTACTATATCTGCCCCCCAGTTGTGGAGGTCACTAACTGCATTTGGTGTCGCTACGTTACCTGCAATAATATTTGTTTCGGGGAGCCTCGACTTACAGTGGTCTAACATGTCTTTCATTAGCCTGGAATGCCCGTGCGCAATATCTATTGTGATAAAATCTATTCTTGCGCCGCTTGTTTTTATTCTGGATACTAAATCCATATCTTCCTTTTTTACTCCAAGGCTTATTGAGATAAGCGGCCAATTGCTCCTATTGGCACTGTCTACAAATGCCTCTATGTCTATATTGAACCTGTGCATTATGTAAAAATAGCTATTGTTTGCTAGCCATTCGCATTGCCTTTCGGAAACTACAGCTTTCATGTTTGCTGGAATAACTGGAAGCCGAAAAGACCTTCCCATAATTTCCGCTTCAGTCTTGCATTCGCTTCTGCTTCCGCAATCAGTATAGTTTGGTTTTAGGCAAATGTCTGAATATTTTAGTGCTCCCATTATCTGTACTCTTTCTTTAACAATCTCCAGCGATCACTGTCAATCTCTTTATTTCCCTCATCTATTGCTTCTATCATATCTAAAACTTCTTCCACTGAGTCATATATATATTTATGCGGAAACATGGCGAGCATCCATAGGGGAGTCTTTGCTTTGCCTCCCTCCATGCTTACGAAGATAGGCTTCTTCATTCTGACCGCCGTTACGATTTCTTCTGCGCTTCCCCAGCTTGCAACTTCTGGAATTAAATGCGCTACGATAAAGTCTGAGCGGTCCACTAAATTTAAATCATAAGACCTAACCGTTCTCATTCGCTTCGTCGCTTCGTCGTAATACCCTTTTTCCATCATTTCCAGGAGCTCTTTTCTTATCGCGTCGTCTTCGTCCACGTCCTTTAAGAAAGGTTTATTGTAAGGATTGAATACTGTGATGCCGATTTTTGATAGTCTTTTGTTCGCCTCGTCTCTCCAGTCTCTGCCATTGACGTATTGCATGTGCCCGACAAGATAGGTTCTTGTCTGGTCTAGGAGGTTGCCGTCTTTCTCGAAACTTCTTTTGCTCATGGGGTAAATATATTCCCCATAATAGATAAATCAAGGTAATTTTAAATAACTTCGTAGTGACCGCCTCATGAAGCAATTATGAGTTTGTTTTTAAAACGAAAACTAATTTCCTTAAGTCCTTGATTCTCCAGGATTTTGTGAGCGCAAATTGACTGCACTTCGTCTCTAAAAATTCGCTGCAAGGGTCTTGCCCCCATGTTTTCTTCCATCGCTCTTTCGCAAATATCCACCCGTACCTGGGCTGAGATTTTTAAATTTATTCCTTTTTTCTTGAGCCGTTTCTGAAATTTCTTTATATCAATGTTTAAAATTTCTCTGAGCTCCTTCATTCCTAATTGGTTGTAGGCGATAACGCTATCTATTCTATTTAGGAGTTCTAGTTTGAAGTGTTTTTTTGCCGAATCTGTAATTAACTTTTTAAAGTCGTCTTTATTTTCTTCTTTGGGCATAAAGCCCATGCTGTTTGTTTTCTGGTAAAGCTCTTGTCCGATATTTGACGTCATTACTATAATCGCATTGGAGAAGTCTGCGGATTGGCCAATATTTCCCGTGAGCCTGCCTTCTTCTAGGATTTGCAGCAGAAGGTTTAGTACGTCTTCGTGGGCTTTCTCGATCTCGTCAAAAATTATAACACAATAGGGGTTTCTTTTTACTTTTTCTATTAGCTGCGCGCCCTCCTCATACCCCACATAACCTGGGGCCGCGCCTATCAGCCTACTTACGGAAGTTTTCTCTGAGAATTCAGACATATCTAATTGTATTAAATTGTCTTCTCTTTCAAAAAGGTTCTTCGCTATCATTTTGGCAGTATGGGTTTTGCCTAGCCCCGTTGAGCCGAGCAATAGGAAGCTCCCTACAGGCTTTTCGCTATCACTCAACCCAGAAAAGGAAAACATTACACACTCGCTTAGCGCACTTAACGCTTCGGGCTGGCCGATGACCCACTTGGACAGATTGTTTTTCAGGTTTATTGCTTCTTCGCTATAATCTTTTTTTATTTTCTCTAAGGGGATGTTGGCTTTTTCTGAAATTACTTTGTGTATATCCTCTTCCGTGACTTTCGCTCCTAATTTTCTGCAATCTTCCGCCCAGAGATCTAGTTTTATTTTATAAATATCAAAGACTTTTTCTGCTTTGCTCATTAGTCTTGTTCTTTGTTTGCTTCCCGCCTTCTCTTCTTCATCGAACAGCCTCTGCAGGGTCTTCTCTATTTTTTTAATATTCATGGGCCTCTTAAAGGATTTTATTTTAACTTTGGCCGCTGCTTGATCGATCAAATCTATAGCCTTGTCTGGTAGGAACTTATCAGAGATATACTTCTTTGATAGTTCTACTGAGGCGACGATTGCTTCTGGCGCGTATGAGACTCCGTGGAAATCCTCGTAGGTTTTGGATACTTTATTTAATATTTTGATTGCCTGATCTGTGGTTGGCTCATGTACCGAAACCGAATGGAATCTCCTATCTAGGGCCGCGTCTTTTAGTATGGACTTCCTGTATTCGTCGTACGTTGTCGCCCCGATGCACCTAACCTCTCCTCTTGCAAGAAAGGGTTTTAGTATATTCGCCGCATCCATACTTCCTTCTGAATTTCCCGCTCCAATTAGCGTGTGAATTTCGTCTATAAATAATATGACCCTTTTGTCTGCTGACGCTTCATCTATCAGCTTCTTCAGCCTTTCCTCGAATTGCCCCCTGTATTTAGTTCCCGCTATCATCGCTGGGAGATCCACGCCGAAAATTCTTTTGTCCAAAAGGAATTCCGCAGCTTCTCCACTCGATATTTTTTGCGCCAAAGCTTCTACCACAGCGGTTTTTCCTACTCCTGCGTCACCTAGGAGCATGGGGTTATTTTTTGATTTTCTGCATAGCACCTCAGAGACGCGGGCCATCTCCCCCTCCTTGAAGAAAACTTCGTCTAGTTTATTGTCCTTTGCTAGTTGGGTATAGTCTATTGAGAATCTAGCTAGGGCGCTTTCTTTCGGCCTGACTATATCTCCTGCGTTTTGCGGGGCAGCTTTTTGAGAATCTTTTTCGGATTCCAGATCTTGGCTTGACAAAATGTAGCTCTCTATGGATGTCAGGAGTTTTTGTACATTGTGCCCAAGATCTTCAAAGTAGAATTTGAGCTCTTCTGAGGATAGGCATACGAATAGTAGGTGTTCCAGCCCAACGTAATCATGTTGGAATTTAGACGCATAGGATAGAGACTCTTTTATCTTGTCTTTGAATTCCTTGCTGTATTCTGGGACTACGTTTTTTGACTTCTCCAGTATGGCGTCTTGCAGTATAGTCGAGAGTAGCTGCCCCTCTATATTTAAATTTTCTAATATATTATTAATTGTAAATTGCCTAGACTCTAGCACTGCGATGAGCAGGTGGGCTGGAACAACTTTACTATTGTTCAGTTCTAGCGCTATTTTCTTTGAGGTGCCTATGGCTTTTTGCGCCCTTGGCGTGAAATTGGGTGTAACGTTCATTCTCATAATATATACACTATTTTAAATCACTAAGCTTCATATAGATTTTTTCATCAACTATCGAGAGGTCGTTTATGAAGACTATGTCTTCCCCTTTTGAGCCATATGCCATTATGATATTTCCTTTTTGCGGCGGCTTTCCTCCTTTATCTAGGTATCGTTTGCAGCTCGCGGAGCGCCTATTGTCTGCAAGCATCATGCTGTACCTCCCTACCTCGTCGCTTACAAAGAGCCTTATATACTGGTTGCCGTTCCTGCTTATCCTTTTCATGGAATCCTCAACTACGCCTATAAATTTACCTTTTTGCCCTTCTTCTATATTGTAATAATCGTTCGCATCCATAAGGTCTCCGAAGTCCGAAGAAAAGGTTTCTTTCAGGGATATGCTGTAGCTATACCCCAGGAGCTGCGTCTCGAAGTACCAATTAGCAAACTTCTCGTACCTTTTGTTTTTGTCATAGATGGCTTTATACGGTAAATATTTTTTCTTAAAAGTATTGAATCTTTTCTCTGGCATGATTGGCCTATTATCATCCCCAGGAGTCTGCTCTTTGACGCACGCCTCTATACTTCTCAGGATGTCGTGGTCGTATTTGGTCCCCAGCATGATAAAATTTCTTTTCTCTCTATCGGTTAATAGATTGAACGATTGGGCCTCTAGTACCAATCTCGCTCTGCGGGATTTAAAATCAGAGAGGGCTCCCGCTTGGATTAGCGCAGACAGAATTCCTATATTTAGTCCAGCTTGTTTGGCCGATAGAAATATATCGTATTTCGTTGGGGTTTCGGTTTCCCTGAAGCTTCTTAGGGCCTGGAGGGATTTCTCGCTAACCCCTTTTATTGAATTAAGCCCGAACCTAATGTCTGCGGACTCTTTTGAGAAATCTATTTTTGATTTAATTAAATCTGGGGAAAGTAGCGAGATATTGAAGTGGGGAAGATCTTGGCAAACTCTCCTTATTTCATCCTGGGGAGAGGGCTCGTATTTTGTCATTTTGAGCAAACTTAAGAAAAAATCTTGTGGGTATTTGAATTTTAAGTGCGCAGTCCACGCTGCAAGGGACGCATATGCTATAGAATGGGACTTATTGAAGGAATAATTTGCGCTATCCTGCGCCACCTTCCAGAGCACATTCCCGATTTCTGGATCCAGATTTTTTTCTTCTATTTTTTTTGTTATTTTATCCTTCCATTCTGGCATCTTTTCTGTTTTCTTTTTCCCCACAATTCTTCTCAGCTGCTCCGCCTCATCTAGGGAGAAGCCTACCTTCACTGCCATCTTCATTAATTGTTCTTGATATAGTGGGAGTCCTCCAGTACTTGACAATATATCATCATAGAATTCATGTACGCTTTGATACTCTCCAGTTTTGATATACGACTCAAAGTCATCAAGGAAATCTAGCGCTCCAGGTCTTCCTATTGCGATTACCGCAGATAGCTCTTCTAAATTTTTGGGATTAATCTTTCTGCAAACTTTAAAATTCGCATCCGCCTCTATTTGGAATAGCCCGTGCGGGGTTTTTAGATTTTTTAAATTTGCATAAGTCTCCCTATCGTCCAAGAAGTCCATGTTTTCCATGTCTAGATTTAAGCTCTTGCAGACATCGTGTATTACGCTTAACGTTCTCAATCCTAGGATGTCGAACTTAACCATGAGTTCGGAAACCCAGTTCATGTCGTAACCTGTAACTAGCGCTCCTTCGTTGGTCAATTGGACTGGGCATATGTCCGTAAGTTCATCGTGGGATATTGCGATTCCAGAAGGGTGGACTCCAGTGTTTTTATTTAATCCCTCGAGCTTTCTGGCTATGCTGAAAACCTTTTTGTTCTTTGTCACCCACTCTAGGAAAGGCTGGCTTTCGGATATGGCTGTTTCTAGAGGGGCGACTTTTCCGAAATGCTTTGGTATCAAGTCGCTGACCCTATTGACTTCTTGCTCTGAGTATTCCCCAACTATCTTCCCGCATTCTTTTATGCAGAGCTTTCCGCTTAGGGTGTTTAATGTTAATATCTTGCATGTCCTGCCAGGGTGCTTTCTTTCTATATAAGCTATAACTTCCTTTCTCCTTTCGTAGGAAATGTCATTGTCTACATCCGCCAGAAGAGATCCGTCTAGGTATGTTATTCCATTTTTTTCTGTTTTTTTTGCCCTACTCTTTGAGACGAACCTCTCGAAGAAGAGATCGTGCTTGACTGGGTCTATATTTGTTACCCCTATCAGGTATAGAACGAGGCTTCCCGCTGCGGAACCTCTACCTGGGCCAGTTGGAATATCGTTTTCGTGGCAATAATTAAGGATGTCCCAGTTGAGTAATATGTAATCTGTGAACCCCAGCTCCTCCAGCACGTTTAATTCGGATTTTGCTCTTTCGAAATATTCGTTTTTATTTTCTAGAATATCTATCCCCCTGTGCTTTACCCCTTTATGGCAAAGCTTTCTGAGGAAATCGAAATTAGAAGTTTCGTTTGGGATATTGAGGTCTCTATAGTGCCTCTCTTCGATTTTGATATTCGGCAAGCGCACTCCTGGGGGAGCACAATTCTCGTACCTCTCAAATTTGTTTGTAAAGCAATCCATATTATAAATGTGGTTATGCAACTATTATGTCAAGAATTTTTATCCCAGAGGGTCGTTGTTTCTAGCGCTAAAATGTCTTCTATTTTTACCTGCACTAATTCGTCCTTTCTTCCTCTCCTTCTATAAATTTTATATTTTGCTTCTCTCGCTGTTTCTACATAGTCTTTTTTCTGTATTGATTCTTTCGCTGGGCTGTCATTCATTAGCCAATTGTAAAGTATTTCTCTATTTGAGATTACAAAGTCTCCCGCTCTTTCGAAGGCTATAAAGTCTGGGCCACTTTGAAGCCAGCCAGGTTTTCCATTTACGCTAGTAAGCTCCAACCAAATCCAGTCATCGTTAAATTTTTTATTTCTGCGGGAAATTTTCTTTCTACCCTTCACATCCACGGAAATTGTAGTATCTGCATTTGATAGGAAGAAGTCTATGTGCGCAAATTGCTCTTCCCTCTTCGCTTTTCTTACCCTATAGCCCCTAGCCCTTGCGAGGGTTACGAAAAGTTGTTCTGCATTGTGCCCTGTTACTGCGCACTCTCCTGTTTTATCCTTGCTGTGTTTGTACATTTTTGTTTTTTTCTTGCTTGTTTTTAAATTTCTATACTCCATATTAGTTTTTTAAATACTTCGTAATTCTTCTCTATGTCATATAGGGCGTCATGTAGTTTCTTTGGGTCAAATGGCACATCGTAATCCTTGCAGCACTGCGTAAGGGAGGTCTTTAGTCCTCTTTTCCGAAAGCTTGTCATCTTGTACTGCCAGGAGAGTAGGTCTTGATTTTTGTCATAATTTATATCCGCCTTTATCGCTTTTGCTAAGCAGTTTGTGTCTACAAAGCTTTTTAAGTAAGAAAAGTCTCTTTTCTTCCCTAAGAGCTCCCTGTAGATCCCGTGGATATAAACGTCAAACCCTAGCCCATTGTGCGCCACCTTAATGTAAGAATCGTCATATAAATATTTCTCAAAATGCTTCAATGGAGCAACTGGGTCTTGGGCGCGGCTTTCGTACTTTCTTTTAGTCCAGCCTGTGATCCTCGCTGCGTCGGCGGACATATTTAGGTCGTCCCATTTTAGCCAATAATCTTTCTTCTCTGTAATTTTACCCGCCTCAGAAACGAGAAAGCTCAATTGCCATGGTTTGTTTTCCGTGGAAGCTAAATTTAAGTTGCAGGTTTCGAAATCAAAAACCATATATTTTTGATCTTTATTAAATCGAAGTAAGCTCATGGTCTTTATTTTCTAGGTAACTTTCAAAGCAGAATTCCCTGCTTGCAAAGTGGTCAAGGTTTGGCCTCGATAGAGTGCTCTGCCTCCCGAAATTTCTAGAGCAAATGCATTTATATGTCTGGAACGCCTCAAAATCATTTCTTTTATTGTAGTATATGCTTTTTGCTAGATGCGCATCGTGCTTAAACGATTTGCAATAGGATAAAACTTTTTCCTCCACGAGAGAATCAAATGGTAGTCCATTTCTTTCTATGAAAAAAGAAGGGGAAAAGTCTTGCAGGTGGGGGGTGCAGTTATTGAATCCCATTGTGTTTTTAAAAATGAAAGAATCGTAAAAAGGGATGGCCATCTCTAGGTCGCCGTTGCCCCACGTCTCCCTTAGCACTTCTTCGTCCACTCGACCCTCTCCTTTCGAGAAGGCGGAGGAGTATATTTTGTAGAGTTTTTTGCATCCCGAATCATTTTTTGCAAAAATAATTGCCTTGTGCTCGCAATTGTCTTCTTTGGAGTCCTTCTTTGGAATTGAGGCATCTGCACAAAGCGTAACCCTCAGCCCAAAAATCAATTGAATATCTAATAGTTCGCTTCTCTTCACCGCTTCCAGGAAACCAATCATTGTGTCCTCTACTAGAATTAATTTATTTATTTGCTCTGACTTTATTAATGAGAAGATCGAATCTGATCCTCCGTCTTGAGCTTGATCGGAAAGCGTTAATATTGACTTACCTCCGATGGAGTAGTGGCTTTTCCATAATGGAATCATGGCTATAATATTTACAATGTAAACTCATCGTCAAGTGATTTCTTTTGTGTCCAGCGAGGACAACCCTCATAAGTTCTTTTTTCTATACGTTGCCCCGCCGACTTCTTTAGGGAATCCTTTTTATCTAGGAAGCAAGTTTTCGCTATGGTTCCATCCTCATTTATTAATGCATAATAGTCAAAGGATTTTCTGAACGCGCATATATACGCTTTTATCGGCTTCCCTTCGTTGTCTAATACTGGTTGCCCTCTACTTATCTTGAACCCGTCTTTTCCGCAGACGAGGGGGCCTCCAAACGTACCATCTGATGGATAGCCTTGGTCTGCCGCATAATTAGAAGTCGCCTCGGTTGTCCCGAAGGATTCGAGGTATTTCTGAATCTCTGTCAATTGGAACTCAAAGCCTTCTAGTTCTTCTTCGGAAAGTTTATCCATCTCTATTATGCCTTTCGTGGGCGCCCCTAGTAGATCTCTACCCACTTCGAATTTCAAAAACAAGAACTCACTCTTCCTCTTTAGGTATTCTGGGTATAGGTGTTTTACCGCCAAGCAGTACATTAGGTTCTGCATGTTGTCCGTTATTTCCGCACCCTTAAATACTTGCTTGCTTGTTTTGAAGTCCCTCACTATGGCTTCTTTTTTCTTCTTGTAAAGGAATAATTTATCTATAAAGCCTAGTATGTTATACCTCTTTCCGTCTTCATCTATCTTTAGGTCAAACTTCTCTTCAGATATTGCTTTAGTTGGTACTCCGTTGTCCGTGCCGAAGAAATCGTATAGTAAGCCGTTGAGCGTCATGTCTTTTATGAGCTCAATATTTTCTTCGTCATTAACTTTTAGCTTTATGGCATAATGCCTAACCAGCCTCTCTACCGACTCCACGGAAAATATATCTCCCGTTTTTATAATCTTATTGTATGTTTTTTTGTGCCTTGGATTGCCTAAGCATTCAAAGATAAGGTGGCATATCCAGCCTCTACTCGCTCCGTCGTTTGATGTATCTGGGAGCTTTAAGATATATTTGCAATAATATAGCCAGGAGCATTTTTTTGCCGTGCTAATACGACTTGCTGAAAGTTTAACGTTTTTATTCATCTTTTGGCAGGATTTTTAATTTCGAGTATAGATTCTTACTTATTTTTTTATTTCTGAACAACTCCTCCGCCCTGCTTCTTATGTGCGCTCTTAAGTTGTCTGAATTTAGGGAGTTTTTCTTATTCTCCCATAGGGAAAAATCTTCTGTGTCCATGTCTCCGAAATCTTTCTTTGTTGGCAGGCAAATCTGTAGCTTTTCATAGTCAAAGAAGCTTAGTAGTTTGCAGTAGTTTTTTATTGACGCGATTAAGCCTCTATTTTCTTCGCTGAGTTTATCATTGTTAAATGAAATTGTAATTTTTGAAGGGTTGAGTTCGGTAATTGCGCAGATAAGCTTTTGTGAAATATTTAAGCCAAAACTAACTAAGCAATTCTGGAATCCATTTTCATATAAATTTATGCAATCTCCTATACTCTCTACTATAATAACTTCTTTTTTTGAGATAATGCTTTCGTAGCATGGGCTGTTTCCTATGTTGTTTTTTAAATAAAGCGGGTATACCCAGTTGCTCGTCTTTCCTACGTGTTTCCATTTCGGTCTAGCACTATTGCTCGTATTTCCCACGTCCCTCCCAGAGACTCCATGTATTTCTTGGTGCTCATTCCGTATCGGAAATACATGTCTCTGATACATTTGGCCGCCTGTCGATAGCCCAGATTGAAAATGTTTTAGTGTTTTGAGTGATATGCCTTTTTCTGTATAGAAATCATAATGAGGTATTAAATTCTCAAATGCAGAATCATCGAAACTTTTTTCGGTCTCAAGCTTATCTACATGATGGAGGTCTTCCCCTTCTTTCATTTCTCCAAGTATCTTATCTAGGTTTTTACTGTCCGTGCCAGAGGTTTTTTTGACCAAGGCTTGGAGTGGCAAGTACTCTGTTCCTTCAACGTAATCCTTCCATACTCCAGTATCCTTGTATACCTGTATTGCCGTTTTATTGTCTCCATCCCTGAATACAGCATTCGTCTGCCAGTAGGATCCCCTATCTGCGAGCCTGTAGCCTAGTTCGTCTAGGATTTCTTTTACTTTATCTTGATTACTCATCTGACGGGAACAGGGATTCCTCTATTTCTCCACGGTTTGTGAACGATCCATCCTGTATTGGATCCGCCCCATTGCTTATGTAATCTTCCATGTCTTGCAGGTCTCCCTTTTCTTCCACAACAAAATTGTCCAAGTTTAGGTTTATGTAGTTTTGTTGCTTTGCTCCAGTTTCCTCCCTCTCTACGAGATTTAATGCTCTCGCTACATTAGGGCCTAGGTGGCGATGCTTAAGGCATATCAATTTGTGCGACCCGAAATTCGCAGGCTCGCCCATAGCTTCATCGTTAGTTTTTCTCCTTAAGAGAAAAAGGTGAGAGCAGAACTGTGTTATTTGGTCAGATAGGGAAACGATGCTTTCATCGTCTATTACATTCTCTGCCCTCCTGTTTGTTGTAATTCCCGTTCTGTTGCTTTGCACACTTGTGAACATTGAAATTAATGGGCCATCTGAATCAACTATCTCGGATTGAATTATAGTCTTAAATTTGGTTACCATGTCCCCAACCCTCTCCCAGTGGGAAGCAGAATTGTCCTTACTTTTTTCTGAGGCGGTTTTAATGTAATCAAAATTAAAAATTAAAGGGTTGCCTCTTCCTACCTTGGCGTAATAAAACCTCCTTAGTGCATTAACCATTTCGTCCACGCTCAACCCTCCTACGTTGTAATAGTAATAGTTTAGCTTGTTGTTTTTGATTTTCTCCCAAAGGGCGTCTATCGATGCCCTCATCTGCTCTCCTTTTGCCCCCTCTACATGCATATATTTCCCTGTCTCTAGGTAGTAAAGTGGCACGCCACTTAATGCAGAGCACTGTCTGAGCATTAATTCCTCCTTGCTCATTTCTCCATTATCGAAATGCAGTACTGGTACATCGTATTCTTTTGATACTTTTGTACAGAAGTCCATGCAGAATTGAGTTTTCCCTACTCCAGTTCTTGCTACAACCACTGTAATGTTGCCAGGCTTCAGTAGTGACCCATATAAATCGTTAACCATTGGCATGTGGGGAGCGAGCATTCCAGATTCGCTATATTTTTCTGAGTTTTGCCCCCGAAGGTCTATGAATTCGGGCATTGACTCATAAATGTCTTCTGGGTGTTTTGCCCCAGCTTCGTAAAAGTTTAATTGATCGTTATAAATTCTGTCCGCCTGACTTATGATGTCTTTATAGGACATATCTGGCGGCATTGACTTCATTTTTTTCGCAACGTTGTTGCACGCAAAGTATATTTCTCTTCTTATTGTGAACTTTTTAAGTTCTTTTGCTGCTGTTATCACCCCCTCTTCAGATATTTTTTTTAACCCTAAATGTTTTATGTATTGAACTATGTCCACATTATCTTCAAAGGATATATTCAGCGACTTTATGCGCTCAGAAAGGAGTGTTTCGTCTAGGACTTCTCCCGAATTTAAGGATTTTGATAGTATGCTATATATAGTAGAGTTAACTGAGGAATTGGTCTTGCAGAAATCTTTTGCTCCAATAAATGGTGCCACTTCGGCGTATTTATCTGGATATTTTATTAAGCCTGCAAGTAGGTGCTGCTCTAACTCATAACTGTATATCATTTAATGAATGTAAACAAAGAAGGCTCTTAGTCAAGCTTTTCTTCGTCGTCTTCATCTCTTAAATCTAGTATTCCTTCCGCACTTTCTATATCAATTAAATATTTTTCCATACATTTCCTGAGTCCCATTTCTATTATTTGGGAATCTGATCGAGTGTATACCATGGGCCTTCCGTTTTGGTCCGTATAAACCAGAGTGAACCCTTTGTTCCCGTTCGCCCCTCCAGTAAATTCAAAAAGCTGATCCAAGAAGCTTTCTGGTAGCGCAAAGTTTGGTAGCGCATCGGGGTCTATACCGTCTTCGCTATTCAGCATTGTATTCTTTTATAAGATACGGAAGTTCTTTCAATTCTGACGGAAAATTCTTTTTTTTCTTTGAGCCCCCGTCTTCTTTCGATACGTTTTCTATTGGCAGGGTTTTTATTTTATCTAGAGTGGGGGCAGGGATTGACGGGTCTAGTGCCCACATGACACCATGCTTCTCTGCCCACCTCTTCATTCTTCTTACTGGAACCATGAGGTTGAATCCTTCTCCCGCGCCTCTTACGATCATTCCGACATACTTCCCGTCTTGAAGGAATACTCCTCCTCCCGATGATCCTGGGAATGCAGTAACTGTAGTTTGGTCAAATTCTACTTTGCCGTGGATACGGCCCACTTGTGAAACTATGCCACTAGTCATGCTATTTGCTCCCATTTGCCCAAGTAATGAACCTACATGAAATAATTGGGTGCCAATCGGGATAATTGGATCCTTTTCGTTTAGGTAAAATTCCGCGCTTGCCTTCCCATAGTCTTTCGCTCTTACCATGAGCAATGCCAAATCTTCCCCGTCATCCGCATCGCTAAACTTAACTACCGTCGCGTCCATTTTTATCTCTCCAACTCTGCGGCCCGACTCGACTAACTCTTTAATTATTTGCACATCGTCAAATTCGACAATTTTCTTTGGGTTCCCGTCTTCAATTACGCTTCTTACTTCTCTGAGGTTATCTACTACATGCGCGCAGGTCCACACAAATGTTACCTTCTCCTTATTTATCTCTCGGGTAATTAGAACTCCAGATCCTTCTGATCTATTGTATCCAGATTCCGACCTTATAGTCACTGAGATGTCTTGCAGATACTCCGCCACCGCCCTTCTCTCTTTTGTTGTTAATCCTGAAGCGCTAGCGCAGAGGCATAGAATGGCGAGGTGAGTTAATATCTTTTTCATAATTTTAATTTGTAGTGAGTGTGTATTATTATAGTGTTATGTCGAATTTTTTAAATAACGATCTATTTATCTTATCTTTCGGATGAATTTCGACAAGTTTTATATTATTAATTACACAAAATTCTTTTTTTTGCGCATCTCTTCTTAGCTGATCTACGTAATTCGCTTTTGTCCCGTGGAAGAATTTGACGAATTTCGTATGCTGCTCTCCTTGCACCTCTACTGCAACCTTTTCGTTTGCGTTATAGAAGTCTAGTGAGAGTTTTGTTCCTGCAACTGGAAGCTCCTCGAATACAACATGGTTTAGCCAGTACTTCTTTAGGAACTTCTTTGTTTTAAATTGAAAATTGCTCTTGCTCTTTTTTTCCCAGTTTATTAAATATTTTCTTATGTTTTGTATTCTTCTTTGCGTCCCCGTTAGGGTTTTAAATTTCATTTAGAATCTTCCTCCATTGGTAGTCTGTAGTCAGTTTCTCGTGCAAATTATTTAATTGTGGAGAGAGTTCCTTCCACCATAAATCTAGATTCCTGGGGTTTATTTCTGAGAAATCATCGATCATTACCACTGGAAGGTCATCGTATGCCTCCTGCCACACCCCTAGTTTTTGTATAATTGGTATCGTTTTTAAGGCTAGCGCCTCAAACGTTTTGAATGAATCGTATGACGTACCTAATGGCGACAAAAAGAATCTATGGGATTTTACTACCTCCCAGTAACCTACGTGGGTAAAGCCCCCAAAGAAGTAGCAGAAATCTTTATTGTTCTCCATATATCGCTGTGCTTCTGAGCGGTCTCTCCTCGTCCCGAATACGGTTTTGCCCCAAGGGCTCCATCCCCCGCATGCGATTGGCTCTTTTTCTTCTATATTTATATCGCTAGTCAAGGACTTGAGTTCATTATGGTAATTTATCATAGGGGTAGGATGTAGGCCGATGGGCACGGCTCGTATCCTGTCGGAGTCTATGTCTTTTTCTTCTGAAAAAATTTTAATTATCTTTTTTTCGCTTAAAAGTTTTTTTCTTTGGTCTCGATTTAGGACCATTCTTATGGTCTTGTCTGCATTTCCTAGGCATAATACAAATTCTGACTCTATTGTTGGTAGTATATTATTTATAAAATGCTTTAGGTGGTTCATTTTTACGAAAACAGTTGAGGGAGGGGAGCACTGCTCTGTTTTTATCTTACTCATAGTCCTCATTCCCCTCTTCCAGTCGAGGTGGGTATCTATTATCCAGTCAAATTTCTCTAACCAAGGGCTCGTAGAGTTTTCGTTTCTGCCTATCTTTCTGTGCCTACCAGAGGCGTGCCTGGTGTTGTGAAAGAGTTTTAATTTTGGGTTTATTTCTATAGACACTGCGTTATATTATAACGCGATTTGGATCAAATTCCAATTCGTAATTATCCCAGTGCTTGTGATCGTATTCACTATATTTAATATCTTCAAAAAGAATAAGTCCTTCGTCCTCCGTCTCGTAACCTATGGCATCTCCGTCGGGGACTCTGCCCCCATCTCTATACTCGAAACATTCATCGTAATGGTGCTCCGAGTAAACTATTTGTGTAGAATTTAATTTAAAGTTTTTCATGCTTCCAGTTGAATCTAAGGCAGTTCCAGTTTTGCCTAGGAAGATCTTTTATTTTTTGATGATATTTTCTTTTATTTCTGGAGACCCTGCTTAGCTTGCAGTCTGCGGAAATTTCTTCGCAATATATGTCTGGCGTGCTCTCTTTAATTCCTGCTTTTCGCAACTGTCTTCTGAATAATGGGTCATTATGTCCATAGTTTCCGACCATATCCTCATCGTACCCCCCCGCTTTCCACCAGTCCTCTATGGAGAGCAACATTGTTCCGCAGGTTTTTCTTTTGCATTTTGGTTTCAAGCGATCTACTTCAGAGAATCTCTTGAAAGAGTAGAATCTTCCGTTGCCTAGAGTAGTCAGCGAATTCATTCTATCTATAGCTTTCCTGTGGAAAATTTGGTCCATGTCACAAATCAACATATGGGGGGTGGAGCAAACAGTTGCGCTAAGGTTTCTGGCACCAGGGATGTTCCACGGTATGTCGTCCTCTATTCTATATAGATTGGAATCAAGCTCCGAAAAAAGAGTATCTTTTAGGAAGTTTCTTGCGGGGATCTCGGAGCCATCATCTATGATTTGAAATTTAACTAAATCATCGTATTCCTTCCACTCATTGAGGTGTTTGGATATATGCTCTTGGTCGTTATAGTAGAGTAATGATATCGTTATGTTTTTTTGCCTCATTGCTTATAGAGTTTGTGCCTGTGTCTTATGCAGGTTCTTAGGTTACTCCTTCTTCTATTATTATAATCTGGAAGCAGGGTTGCGATTCTTAAATCTGATTCCCATAAGGCTCTTCTAAGGTAAGGCTGGTCTCTGTGCCCATATCTTGTTCTCATATTCCTTGCGTGATAATCATCATTCCATCTCTGCATGACCGATTTTACTTCTGGGGAGTCTTTGAATAAAATAACTCCTCCGTTGAATTCTGGAAATGAGTTCGGTATATGTTCTATGTTCGTGCAAACTCTTTTAAGCGGAGCGTGAGTTAATGCTATGTCAAACCTATCTAGGAGCCGAAACGCCTCAAGCAGTATGGGTTTTTTTAGCTCTGTGTCATTATCTAAATATAGGGTTCTTTCGTAAGGAGACTGGAGTATTGCGTCTAATTTATTTCTTCTGTTCGGGTTTTTGATTATTGTAATTTTATCAAAGCAACTCCTGTCTCGAATTTTTTTTTCATTTACGTCATCTACAAATAAGCTTATATTGAGATCTGGGTGTATTCTTTTTATGCTTTGGGCGGAAAATACACACTCCAGCAGGTTCCTTTCCGCTCCAGAGACCCCGTAAACTACGCCGTGTTTAATTTTTTCTATAGGTTTGTTTCGAGCGGCCGTGGCTGCGCGAGCTCTTCTTCTTCTGTTGTGCATAATTATCTTTCATTGTTCCAAAGCCCAAGAAGCTTTTCTGAAACATGCCTATTTGCGTCGTTTAAATAAAGGATAGGCTTTGGTAGATTTAGCGGGTCCGCCTCTAGATTGTGCCTGCTTAAGCTCGCAGAAGTCCTAAATGATAAATTGTTTTGTTTTTTATGGGGATACGTTGATGCAAGAATGTACTTTATGTCGCTGTTTTGTATATTTTTAAGGCATTTCCCCGCATCTCCCACGGACATATGCATTAGGCAGTCTCTGACTAAAATAATGTCCGCTTTGGGTAGCTCGTCCTTTGATAAATCTATTTGTTTAAAAGAAGTCATTTCGTCATCATAGAGCTCCATGTTTTTTTCTATGAGGGAAGCTACTATGTCTCCTCCTATGTAGTGGATGCCGCCCCAGTCCACCTCTTTGGCCCAATTAAAATCTCCGCAGGGGACGTCGAGGAAGGTTTTTACGCCTAGCCCTTTCAGTAGAAGGGGTAGCCCAGCCCTGAGGTTTTTCGTCCATCCTAGCGTTGATCCTGCACCACTTGCGCTTTCGGCGCATCTCCATTCGTTTTTATGAAAAATTTCCGAAAAGAGTTCCTTCATATTATTATTAAGTTTGGCGTATTATTGATTTCTTCGTCCAGTGTTGAATAGATTGATTTAAATTTATCCTTCTCTTCTTCTGTTAGTGCGTCGAATGAGGAGCTTCTTTGCTTTAGCGGCGGGAATTTTGACAACTCAAGCCTGGAGATTTCTAGAAAATCAAAAATTTGTTCTAGATAGTTCCAGAGATGCGGGAATCTGATAATGAGCCTTTTGTACGACCTCTCGTTTTTGTGGTCTACCCAGTTGCGGAATTGATCTGAAAAGCAAAATGAATCAATCCCATGAGAGAGGAAAGAGCTCATATTGTTATCGTGTTCTGGGCGATGGCCGCTAATTGCCTTTGCGTGGCCCGCAGCTATCTTCCTTCTGAAGAGGCTAGGTATTATATTGTAGGGAGTGTCCGTTATGAAAACTGCACGTTTGATCGGTTCGGAAGCTTGACCGAGGTTTGGCAGGTAGGTGTCATTTTGTCTTGGTGGGGTTATTCTATGCTTTAAGCCTTTAGGATTCGCCCCTTGCCCTTTTTTGGGAAGACCCTCTGAGTTTATGTGGCAATTCACGGGTATCCTCTTAGAGAACCAATGTATAAAACTAGTCGACCCCGTGCCCCCCATTGAGGATACAATGCTCATCTCTTTGCTCATTTATTTTATAACAATATCGTTACATCTATTCTCTTGGGTCGTGCATAGCCAGTGCGGGTGGTTTCCTTCCTCAAAGTCAAACTCTCCCTCTTCCTTGTAATTCTCCTTTGAGGCATACAGGATCTTCTTATCGAGCCTAGGGGCAAAGATCTTTGCTGGCTGTTCTCTTTGTTCGGATAAAAAAGCTGCCCACCAGCTAAATGACGAATTCGCCCTAAAGATAGTTCTTGCGAAATAAAGCTTAAGGAAGTCTTCAAAGAAATCGAATATGTGCTCTGGGTTATATACTGCGCCCTCTGGGTAATTCCATCCGAAGTTTTGACTGGGCTTTCCTACTCCCCAGTTTCCAGTCCAGTCATCGCTCGTCCATTTCACCTGCTCTGGGTCATAGCCATGCTCCTTAAAGGCTTTCTTGTAGGATTTCTTGCTCACTACAGAGTACCCCCCGTTCTGCTTGTAATTCACGTTGGAGATGTCGTCTCTTCTTAAGTGCGCAATATCATAAGTGCCCTGTTTGTCTTCCAGTCTTTTGTAGATTTCGGAATTTTTAACATGATCGTTGAATGCGAAAACGTCATTCAGGAGGTAGTCTTTGGACATCGATTTGAAGATTGAGTCGTGATACGCGCATACACTGTCGAAGGTAACGTTTCCCTGTTTTCTGTAGTTCTCTTCGGGCTTGTCTACATTGACATAATTAAACTGCTCCCCGCTTCTTTCCGTGAATGATTTTATCGCATTCAGCCTTGCCTCTAGGGTATCTAGCTCTGGGGAGGTTTGGTTCAGCCAGAGGCGCAACTCATCGTCTTCTACAACTGTATGCTTTTGATTTTTGAAAATATGTGTGCCTTCCCAATCTGAGGGGAGCTCGAAATTTACATCGTTATTTTTCGCGTAAGTTGCCCCGTAGGCATATTGGTGCATTCTATTTCCGAACCTGCCATTCCAGTGCGCAAGCATTACTGTGTATTTCTTGCCGTCTGTTCTGGGGACATAGCCTAGTATTGTGTTCTCCGCCGCAGCCTTTCTTAGTCCATTGGCTCGCGAGGCGTCGCCTTCCCCTACCCAAACTTCATTTTTTTCGATCTCATCAACAGCTTCTGCTATCGCAGAAAACTCTCCGTCTACCGCTTCGGTTTTATCTTTTTTCATGATATATTGTTAAGTTCTTGTTTTATATAATTAAATAAGAAGTCTTTTATCTTAGGGGAGTTTTCAACTAATTCAACTAAATTGTGCTCTCCTTGTATTTTTTCTGGACACTCTATTTTTTTTGATTTCATTTTATCTATTAATTCTTGGTCTATGGATATCCAAGATCCTTTTTGTTCTAAATATCCCCATAGCTTCATTAGGTCTAGAATTTCTCGCTCTATCCACACGCTGTTTCCGTTTTTTCTGCCATATTTTATTGGATACCTTACTTGGGAGCCAGTCCTTTCGTTAATGGACTTCTTGAACTTGATCTTGCAGTAATGCCCTATTGGATCTCCTTTCTCGTCTATTCTTGTTGCGGATGGATTTGTGAATAATATGTCGCTCGTGTACCTTTCTTGGAATTCAAGTATAAAATTCGCATAGTGTTTTACTGCGTTCCCTCCCGCTTCTTTTGCCTTAGGACCTCCTCTGGAGGCGTAGGGATTTGCCGAAACCTCTACCCTCACTTGGCTTGTTAATATCATCATGTGGTTTAATTTTGCGATAGGAAGTACCATTTTTTTTAAAAAAACTGATGTTATTAGTGCCCCTCCCGCTACCTGCTCGCTGTCTTCAAACGCCTTATCTACGTCATTAAGCCTGCATAATGCATCTATACTGTCAATCAAGAAAAAGTACTTCTTGTCTTCTATATTGTCTTTTACTAGCATTCTCACGAGTTCAAAAACTTTTTCGAAAACATTACAGTCGAATTTAAAGAATTTTTCTGGATCAGTATCTATTCCTATTCTGTCCAGCATTTCTTTGGAGCATCTTCCTTCGCTCATGACCAATACGACCATTCCGTTTTTAAATTGTTTTTGAAACTCTCTGGCTATCGAGAGGGCACAGCTAGTTTTCCCCCCTTCATTTATCCCAGTGAACCTATGTACCCCAGCGGATATTCCTCCTCCTAGTGCTAGGTCTAAATTTAGACTTCCCGTCGAAATTTTATAGTCTTGGGTTTTTGCGTCGTTGTAATGGTATTTCTTGTTGTCTTTGTCTGATAGAAATTTATTAATTTGATTTACGGTATCACTTTCTTTCATTGACTTAATATATGTTTCTATTATGATTTATCAAATTATTTTAAAAAATCTTTTATCGTTTTGGGTTTTACTTCTACAACCTTATCTTCTCCATGTTTTTCTCCTAGGGAGAAGGTCTCCGCCTTCGGTATTTTATAATTAAATTCGTTATATTTTTCTTTTAGAATTTTTTTCCCGAAGTCACTCGCAAAAAAACTAAGGCTTTCTGGTTTTTGGGGGAAAACTGCCTTCTCCCAGAAGTCTTGCTTGGGATACTTCTTAATGAGCGCTTCGAACATTTTCATTTCTCTTGCGTAGAATGATCCTTTGTTTTTGATGTAAATCGTTCCTAGCAGCTTGCATGGAAACCTTTTAGGCAGAACTAAGATTCTGTCTATAGACGTTGATTTCCAACTAGGTTTTCTCTTTGCCATATATATTGATATATACGGACTTTTATTTAAGTCAAATTTTCATTCGGGGTCTTCGGTTGTCGCTTCACCGTAGGTGGCGGAATTGGGGTCGTTATCTATTCCTTTCCACTTTATTGGATTCGTCTTACCTATTCCCTTCAGCTCTTCCTCGCTTAAATGTGTTGCTATTTCGTATACATACCGAGAATTTGGGGGGCTAGAGGTATCGGCGTCGGCCGCCGCAAAGCCATAATCACTGGCTACCCACACGGCCTGAAGGGCAAGTTTTTTTCTATCTTCTCCAGAGAGCGGGGTAGTGAATTCGTCTATTTCAATTTCCCCCGTCTGGACGTGTAAGCTCTCGTCATTGTGCCTGCTGGCAATATCGGAAAATTTATGATGCTCGGGGTAGGGAGGCTCTTCTGAAGTTGGCAAAACGTATTTATTGTTGGATACCAATAGTGTTCCGATCGACAAGTAAAAAGAGTCTGGTTCTTCTGGTTTCTCTGTGCCAGGTATGCCCTCCATGGACTCTTCCGTCCCGATGCTTAAGGGAGTTAGGTGATCTTGCACTCCATTCCATCTTGCTTGCGCATAGGCATCTCCATCAGCGTCAGTGTGCATCAATGGCTCCGCGAAATCATTCAACGGGACAACTCTTGTTATTAGTTTTTTCCCTTCCACTTTTTTTGCCAAATTTCCGAATTTATACCCTTTTGAGTTCGCCCAAGATGACCAGTACGCTATATGGCTTGGATGCGTACGGACATTCTCGTTCGAGCTCGCGTTGTTGCTAGGGTCTAGGATTTCGTATACGTACTGTTGCTTATCGAGTTTGTTTGGTCGCCCATTTTCTTGCACTTCCACGAAAGTGTCGGGGTTTATTTGATTGCTGCCCTGCGCACTCTCTCCGTCTATATGTAACGTAGATTGGAGACTACTGCTGGGCCAGTCGGTTATTGGATTATCGGAATAGATTACATACTTTCTGTTGTGCTGGACGTTTGGCACCGACAAATGTGTCCAGCACTCCTCGAACCAGTTGTATACCAAGAATCTGGTAAATGCGTAGCCCATTGGCTTTTCTTCTAGGTATCCCCAGGGGACTGTGTGATAGTTTGCCTCCAAGCCAGTGAATGTATGAGTGGCGGTTACGTCCTCGGTTCCGCCATCAGGTAGGGCCGTTGGCAGGCTGTCCTTGATTGAACCTGTCCCAGTTGCCCCTTCATTGAGGTCTCCGCCTTCTTTGCGCCACCTTGATCCGTAACTGTAGGATAGCGAAACTGTTTCATCATCGGTCATGCGGAAGAGTGCAAGCTCGCCCATTTCATTTGAGCCCTCTTTGCTTGTTGAGACCATTGCTACGTTACCGTACGCAAGATTGGCAATTTCGTCTACCGATTTATCTCGTATGGCTAGTTTGGAGGCCTGAACGGGCTTGATATTAATTGTTGGCGTCTCCACGCCTTCCGCGTCGACGTAGGGTTCGCCGTCGTCGATCTCGATCAGCTGGCCTGTTGCGTTATAGCTAAATAAATGGCCGATTGATCCTACTGAGCGCCCGAACCCTTCACGACCTTCGCCTTCGTAGAGAGTTGCATCATAGTGGGGTAACCCTGCATGGTCGTATATATTCGGATCCTCCGTCGCTGTGGCTTTGGCGGCGACTGAGTCTGCTCGGTTTCTTATCGTCCACGGCTTGAATTCTATATCGTCAGGTTGCCACATCCAGGCCTTCTTTTCCGCCCATATTTTGGCTACCGCTTCCGACTCGTTTACATTATCCTCCTCCGTAATTTGTTCAATATATCCGTTTCCCCAGCCTTCTATTTGAAAGATGTGATTTGCTACGGGGATATCTTTAATCATGCCCGCGCTTTCTTGTCCAACGGGGGCTTCTTCATCGAAGTTGATATTTGTTTGATCTGCCGCCCACGGTATGGATACTGTGCTAAACGCGTCGAAACTACCGTCACCATCCGTATCCGATAGGTGCTTGGGTGAAGTTCCCATTATCATTGCTGGCAATCCGTCCGCTGATCGATTCTCGGAGGGTTCAGGGACATATATATACGGCAAGTTTTCGTTTAGGGTTGGCGTGGCACTTATGGATTGAGATGGCGTGGGGCAGGGGTCTGAATCTGGGTCGCAGCATTTTTTTGTTTTCTTGTCTCTGCCTTGTGAGTCTGCGTCACAGGTGTATGAAGCTGTTGGTATTGGATCCCAGTCGCAGCCTTTCCTCTTGAATGATAACGGCACAGAAACCTCAAGGAAATAACACTTGGCGTCATCGACGTCTGGATCGCAATTTATTTTTATTGACAGATTTACATTTATGCTATACTTTTTGTCAGAAATTACCAGGCCGTAGCCAGCAGTTGGGTGGGTGGTGCTGCCCTCAAAGCCGCTTTTCCATATGTCGCAGTTAGGCTCAATAACTCGAGATGAGAAATCTGGCGTCCATTTAACTGTAATGTTTTTCTTCTCGCCTGAAGTAGTTTCTCTAGCAGAAAATTCTGATTTTTCGAAGAAATACCTTTGGAATCTGGTGGATGTATTTTTCCTGACAGCTTTTTTATCTTTATCGACTGGCGATAATGGTGATGGCGTCTCAAAACTGTTCTCTATTTTTACAAACTCTCCCCTTCTCTGCTGCGCTATATTGTTGGTTCCTTGATTAATTTGCTTATTATACGTATTTCTCGACGCAGTTATTGATTTTACTTCTGTTGTTAATTTGCCATTGCCCTTGGACGCTCCAGTCAGGGAGCTTGACAGTTTGTCATAGTCTATTGTTATTTTTGCAAAATCAAAGCCTTCTTCTAGTGAGCATATTTCGTAATGCCATTCCTGGCCGCTGTCCTGTTTTAATATTGGAGTAGGGCTTACTTGTCCTGCAACAGCTGGACCTGGAATGTGCTCTACCCCCTCGGTTCCGAAGATAGAGGGCCCAGCGGGGGTTTTCGTTATCTCCTTGCAACATTTTTCTTCAAATTCCGCCTTCGCTGAATCGTCTCCCGCCTGAATTTTTAGATCAAGCTCGCAACAAACGCATTCTGCGTCTTCCGCTGTAACGCAGTCCACCGCGCTTTCCTGGGCCGATTGTCCTTTTGGCCCGAATATTTCCTCCTCCAATAAATTTGATTTTTGCTCTGATGTTAGTGATTTTAGACTATATTCTTCTTCTACCTTGTAGCACTCGTCTTTCCCGCTATCTGACGGAATCACAATTGTAGTCCCTTTGATTTCAGCAGACGTCTTGCCGTCAATAAGATCTCCGTTTATCGCTAGATAGTATATTGTGCCGAACGCGGCCGTCATAAGAGTCGAGCTTGAATTGGCGGCGGGGTCCGAGCATTTTTTGAGCGCTACATAATACGCTTCCTTACAGTCGTCGCATTCCTCTGTTAGTTCTTCAATTTTGCCGCTATGGGAGGTTATGTCTCCCACTACTATGACTTTCGTCGCTCCCGTTCCTTTTTTTATTAAGGTGTATTTGTCATCCTTGACCTTTATTCCTAATTTGTCGGAGCCCCTTGTCGATTTCTGTATGTAGTATTTTGCTCCAGGGTCTTGAGAGTAGGTTTTCCCATGGGGGTAACATCCGTCTATTACGTATGTCTCTCCGCCAATCTTTATTGCCTCTCCCGTATTGATGCAAAACCCATCATCTAAGGAGGCCGAGGTAGATACAGTGCATGTTGGCGTCGGGACAATCGTTTTTGTTCCCGTCGGAATAATCGTTTTGCTTACGGTGGTAGTAATGGTGCTAGTCCCAGTCGCTGTTGCGGTGCCTGTTGGCGTCGGGACAATCGTTTTAGTCACAGTAATGGTGCTAGTCCCAGTCGCTGTTGCGGTGCCTGTTGGCGTCGGGACAATCGTTTTGCTTACGGTGGTAGTAATGGTGCTAGTCCCAGTCGCTGTTGCGGTGCCTGTTGGCGTCGGGACAATCGTTTTAGTCGCTGTTGCGGTGCCTGTTGGCGTCGGGACAATCGTTTTAGTCGCAGTAATGGTGCTAGTTCTAGTTGCCGTGGCGGTGCTAGTTCTGGTTCCAGTTACCGTTACAGTGCCAGTTCCAGTCACCGTTACGGTTGCGGTCCCAGTTGCCGTAGTAGTACCTGTTCCAGTTGCCGTAGTAGTACCTGTTCCAGTTGCCGTAGTAGTACCTGTTCCAGTTGCCGTAGTAGTGCCCGTTCCAGTTGCCGTAGTAGTGCCCGTTCCAGTTCCAGTTGCCGTAGTGGTATTGGTTCCAGTTCTAGTCGTAGTTGGGGTCCCTGTTTTTGAAACTGTCGATGTTCCTGTAACTGAAGAAGTTTTTGTTCCCGTGAATGAGGCTGTGGGGGTACCTGTTTCTGTGACCGAAAGTGTTCCAGTTACTGTGGCAGAGGCTGTTCCAGTGGCCGAAGCTGTTCCAGTGGCCGAAGCTGTTCCAGTGGCCGAAGCTGTTCCAGTGGCCGAAGCTGTTCCAGTTGCCGTAGTGGTATCGGTTCCAGTTGCCGTAGTGGTATTGGTTCCAGTTGCCGTAGTGGTATTGGTTCCAGTTGCCGTAGTGGTATTGGTTCCAGTTGCCGTAGTGGTATCGGTTCCAGTTGCCGTAGTGGTATCGGTTCCAGTTGCCGTAGTGGTATTGGTTCCAGTTGCCGTAGTGGTATTGGTTCCAGTTGCCGTAGTGGTATCGGTTCCAGTTGCCGTAGTGGTATTGGTTCCAGTTGCCGTAGTGGTATCGGTTCCAGTTGCCGTAGTGGTATTGGTTCCAGTTGCCGTAGTGGTATCGGTTCCAGTTGCCGTAGTGGTATCGGTTCCAGTTGCCGTAGTGGTGGCGGATGTAGTAATTGTTGCGGAGCCTGTAGGCGTCGGAACAATCGTTTTTGTTGCCGTGGGGAGTGGCGTTCTGCTCGCCGTTTTTGTTGCCGTGGGGAGTGGCGTTCTGCTCGCCGTTATTGTTGGTGTTTCGCAAGCGCAAGGGAATAAATCACTCGCCCTTTGTGTCCCATATTGGCCCTCTAACGCGTCTATGGTTCCTTCAATCGAATCAGCCCATGGCAGTTGCCAGCTCAGGCAATCCTCCGCTCCCAATCCGTATTCGCCTCCTACGTCGAGAACCATCCTCCATTCGCAAATTGATTTTTCTGTATATCCTATGTAATTTGTGGTTGCTTCATCATGAGACCAAACTAATTCCGCTGGGCTGCCGTCTGGAATCGCTAAATCGTTTTTATTTCCTGTTTTTACGTCTTCAAAGTCCGCTTTGATAGTTCCCCCGTGCCCATCGTCGCCATAGCCGTAATCTGTCCATGGGTTCCATCTTATCCACTTATTTCTAGTGGATGCTCCCTCTGAGTCTTTTAATTGAAATGCGTTTTTATTTGTTATTGTTGGGTCATTGGCTCCCTCAATAACCCATTGTCCGTTATCTTTTATCCACGCTCTTGCTTCGATGGATATTTCAGAAAACCCAAGATTTTTTATACGGGCCCCGTGATGGTGGGGTATTGATCCTGCGCCCCAGTCGTGGACATGATCATCTGGGGGGGTCCAGCCCTGACAGTCGTATTGGACTTTTAATATTACTTTACATTGGTTTTTGCAATTGGGGTCACAGTCATTGTTGCATATTATCCTCCAGTCCTCTCCTTCACAATCAAGTGACAGGCCTAAGTCTTCTAGCATTGCAATGTCTAATTTTGAGTAGCCCTGGAGTTGGCCTCGCGAGTTCGCCCTTGGCCCCATAACCCAATCATATGATACGGGATACGAGGATTTGGTATCAGGGTCGTACCAGCTTCCGCCTCCGTGGGCCGAAGCTTCATCATGGATATGCGATGGGGGAGAGTTTTTTCCGCGGTGTCCCCTCGAGTTTCCGATGGGCACCCCTCTTACGTCGTCTGTAGGAAAACCGAGAAGCGCTAGCTTTCTCTTGTATTCCGCTAGCGTTTTTTCCCCTTTAAACAAAAATATATCGTGTGGATCGCACCCCGACGCGTTGTAAAGAGTCTTTATTTCGAGAAACGGGTGTTCTTCGTCGAATTCTTCCACTCCTGCGAGTTCGCCGTAGTGCTTTGCCTGCGCCACGATCGTGCCTCCGTTAATCCAGTTATGGGTAAGTTCGTGTAGCGCAACGGCCCACCGTCGCGAACCTTTACCAGTGCCCGAGCCCCATGGTCCATACCAGGCAGAGCCATAAAACGCCTTTCCAGTTACCCCTAAGTGAAAGTGTCTTTCTGCGCCGTCCTCGGGCGAGCCGTATTTATAGTTAGTTGACTTGGACCAATCATACGAAAATCCCGCAAGATCCGTATATCCTATCGTGCCCATTGCCGCAATTGCCTCCATCTCTTTACCTGCTTCAATTGGCTCAGAAACGTCAATTACTAGTTTTGTCTGTACATATTGTGAAAAGTAGTTTCCCAATTTGCTAACATGCCAGCAATTGACGCTATTAACCAGGAATAGCGCCGTGTTGGGGTGTACGTCTTGCAAGTACGAAGTCCCTGGTGAACCTGGGTATTCCTCGCCGTAGTCAATTGGTCCAATATTGCCCTTTAATATCTCATATAATTTAGTCCACGCGTTGCGATGGCCTTTGTTTCCTGGCTTACCCAGTATGCCGCTCGAAAGGACCTTGTATGGAATTGTATCTTCGCTGGACGTTTGATCGCTGGCTTTGATGACGGTCTGCTTGCCAGCGAACACGTCATCCCAGGCGCGAGTGTAATCTATTTCGGGATATTGTAGATTGCAATCCTCGCATAAGTAGTCCGCAACCTTCCAAAATTCAGCAAACATTTCCCACCCTTGTACTCCTGCGGTTGCTTGAAATAAGTCCGAGGTGTAGATCTGATCTAGGGAGTAGCCCGCTTCGGGGTCTCTCTTGGCGAACGTTATGTCGTCACACTCGAATTCTCCCTTCGAGCGATCACCATACTCTTCGTCTTTATACACATACGCCCCTTCGCCGTTGGAAAAGACTTGCCTCTTTCTTTTGTATATTTTGCCTGGGGTCAGCCACCCTACACCAGTGCCTCCTTGAACGGGGTCATAAGCCCCTAAGTAAAGGCCAGGATGAGTCTCTTGCGTTATTAATTCTCCGAAGCCAGATGGTGCGCCTGGACCCTGCTTGTTGAAGTTCCAGCCTCTACAATAGCAAAAGCTTTGGAATGCGGCGAAGGCAAGCCGTATATCCCTTAAATAGGCCTCGCGACCCTCTACGGTTGGGGGGTGCCAAGGTTCAACGGGCTTAGGCAGTAACAGGTTGACCTTCTCCAGTCGGGTATGTCGGTCCCCCTCATCGTCGACCCAGGAATCCACAAATTCTATTGATGCTCCGAAGCCTATGCAAGACTCTTCTCCGACTTTTGCGTCTGCGCCAAAAATATATTTCCATAATTCAGTAAAGCAGAAGTCGTTTTCGCAGGGGTCAACAAAGGTTATCGTGTCGCTTGCTGTTTTGGTCGGAGTGGATTTTGGGGGCTGGTCTGCTAGAGATTGAGACGTAGTGCGAGTTGGGACAATCGTTTTTGTTGATGTAGGGGTGGCGCATGTTTCACACTTATCTTTCTCTATTTCAAAGGAGGTAGTTGTGGGGCCCGTAACGTCATAGCATAAATCGTCTAAAAGTCTATAATTAAGCTCTGTAATTCCTAGATCTTTTACTGGAGGGATGCATACTATGCTTGTCCCGCCATGGATGTTTTCACTGGCCACGTAAATCGGTTCGCTATGGAACCAATTATCGCTAGAACTGTGGAATCCGCTTTTGCTACTCCAGGCTTTATTAAGGGGGATGCCCAGCCACCCGTGCTCGCTAAGAATATTCGCCTTGGTATTATATAGATCCCAGGTTTCTACCCCATGAAAAAAGATAATATCTTCTCCCGTCACAAGTGGAACTCCGCATTTATCTAAAGCTTTGCTTGAGCTGAATAATGGACTGCCATATTTATTTAGTTTGGTGCTAGTGGTAGATGGGAATAAAATTCCAGCAGCGTCTGGGGAATAGCCTGACAGGCCGTTTAGGATCTTTATCTCTGCGTTTCCTTCGATCCCCACGTCTGCTATTTGGGGTAGCTGGCTTTCTGTTGATCTTTTTAGGACTCTTGGCGAAGAAGTGCCGACGCTTCTTATATCAAGTATTAAATGTAGGTCGGCTTGCGATAGGTCGCAATTTCCGATTAAGGGATCTTTACCTCTACCCCTATGCCCCTCGCAAGGGTTTTCTAACACCCTTGATTCTATGGATTTTTTTGCTGCAAAAAACGATTTAAGATGTAAAAAGGACTCTTCCGTGAATTGCGGGCCAGTCCACAAGTCCTCGGTCATGCCGTTTCTTATGGTGGAGCTTGGAATATTTCCTATTTCGGATAATAGATCTACATAGTCAGAGTAGTTTTGTGCGTTGTCTGTGTCTGGCAGGCAAATCGTCGTGTCGAGGAGGGTCTTTTTTGAAAACCTAATATAAAATTGAATTAAGCCGTCTTCGTCGCAATCGCAGCCAGTTCGGGATGAAGTTGCAGTTGGGGTGGGTTTGTGGCTTGACGAAGGCGTTGGGGATTCGGTAACTGTGGGCGTTTCGGGGGCACAGCAAAGCATTAAGTCTGCATACTCAATTTCTTGCCCTATCTTTTCTGGCGGAGCAGGGGGCCCTACATATGTTAATCCAGTGGTGTATTTGTTCCAGTAATGATCACACTCGTGTAAGTTATTAGTTAGTAAGCTATATTTACATGCGTCTTCTCCGCCTAAGCTTGCTATGTATGAATCGTATATTCTTTCTAGTGACGCGTCATCCGTCCAAATTAAATCTTCTTCCCTAAACACTCCGAATGGCACATACCTTTCTATCGTAGTTACTTGTAACAAAGAGCTTCCCGACGCTGGCTTTATTATTGACGCGCAATCGCAAAGAGGAGTCGTGGATACTGAGCTGGTTAACGTTTCGGTTTTACTTGAAGTTGACGTTGCGCTTAGTGTCGCCGTACCACTTAAGGTTGACGTTGGGCTTATTGTTGCTGTACCCGTGGAAGTTATTGTTCCGCTTGAGGTGTTGGTTGGAGTGCTGCAGGCAATACAGCCCGCGCAACCTTTACTTACTCCTTGTATGCTTGGGAAGAATGGGTCTGGCGTAATGACCAATTTTTCTATATATTCCATATCCCCTTGTATGGATTTTATTATTGCGAAGTGATCGGGGTCTTCCCACTCGAAGCCCAAGCCCCTTATTATCGCAATAACCTGTTTGTCTTCGGGGGTGCTGCAATCGCTTTCCCAATATCCTTTTGATTCGTTCCATCGATAACACCCTCCGAATTTAGGGCTTATATTCGCGACTGACGCGTCTAGGCATATATCCTCATATGTTGGGGTTGAGGTGGGGGTTGGCGTAGATGTTCCTGAGGAGGTGGTAGAATAAGTGAGCGTAAGAGTCGCACTGACCGTCCCTGTGGCAGAGGCGGTTTTCGTTCCAGTAAATGTTTGCGTCGGGACCGCGCTCTTGGTCGCCGTAACTGAAAAAGTCCCTGTAGTCGTGGGAGTTGGGCAGGCATCGCAAGTTTCGCATCCTTTGCTTATTGAGAATTTTCCGTCAATTGTCTTTTGTTGGGCCCACCAATCAAATGGGTCGCACATTTTATCTGTTCGAGGCTTCGCATGCGAAAGGGAGTCCTCAAGTCGAGTTGGCTCCCAAGTTCCCGCCACTTCTCCTTGCGCTGCATTGGAAACTTTTGTTCTATATAGGGCAAATTTATCCGCCGTGCCTTGGTAGAGTATTTGATATTTCCATTCTTTGTCTTCGCATGGCTTGATCCACTTTTCTTCTATGGCGTCCCAGTGGTAGCAGCCTTCGTAGGCTTTAAATCCCGCAGACTGCGCTTCGACGCATATGTCGAAGTCTACTGTACACGGAGTCAGCGAAGCTGTTATGGTGGGCGTAGGGTGAATCGAAAGGGATGGTGTGACTGTATTGCTACGAGTCCCCGTTGCACTTCTTGTGTCCGTTGCGCTACGAGTTCCTGTGTTGGTCGACGAGGGGGTGGAGCAATGGGGCTCTATTGGGCAATCGTCGCAGTCGCTTATGACTTTAACTCTCTTAGCATGGTCGAAGTCTATATCGAATAAACTAATGTCGTGTTTTTTGGTCCACTCGAGAACCTTAGTACTGTCAGTGACTGAATCTGAGGGGGCCGAAAGGATGTCTACAACTTTCCAACAAGCTAAGTTTGAGGGGTCTAGATTCCCGATCTGTAGAACATTTCCTTCGAAGAAATATTTATCTGTTCTTACAAAACTATATTTTTTTCTTTTTCTTGCTTCTTCTGGCCATTGCGAATTTGGTGAGTCGCAACAGTTTTCTAGCGCCAGGTAAAGCTCTCTCGGGCAAGGGCAATCTACTCTACTCACCTCGCCGCAACCAGATTTAGACTCTAGCTTTAAGGCGCTTCTTTCTTTGCCGAGAAGGCTAAAGGTTTTAATCTCCGTATAGGTGGTGCTCGGCAGGGGCGCCACCTCTATGGCGTAAATCTCCGAACACCTTTTTTTTCTGGATGAGATCTCTGTTGATTGGTGGCTTTCTAGAGCCGTCGTGTTCCAAGAAACTACATCTCCTAGGGCTAGGTTACTTGTGTCAGTCCATTTGTTATTTGCCTCATCTCGGATTAATCCCGAAACCTTGAAGTTGTGGTACAGAGAGCTATTGCCTATGGTTGTCCATATTTTTAATTCATCGTCAAATAGATACGGACAGCAGTCTTTTATTGTGATATATAACTCTCCTCCGACTAACGAAGAGGACACTGTGGCGGTGGGTGTCGATGTCCCTGTAACCGAAGAACTTTTTGTCCCCGTGAATGAGGCTGTGGGGGTACCTGTTCTTGTGATCGAGGGAGTACCGCTGCTAGTGGTTGTCTGGGTTACTGTGGCTGTAGGGGTCCCTGTTTTTGAGACTGTCGATGTCCCTGTAACCGAAGAACTTTTTGTCCCCGTGAATGAGGCTGTGGGGGTATCTGTTTTAGTTTTACTTGTTGTTCTAGTTGCTGTTTCTGTAGGCGTCTTGGATCTTGTGGCCGTTCCTGTTGGGACAATTGTGTGCGTGCCTGTTGGCACAGGGGTATAGGTGCCTGTTCCTGTTGGCGTTGGGCAAGGCATACAACTCGGATCGTCGCAGCCCTTGGATTCTGGAATTGTTTTTTTACTTACTTGGATTACGGTTGGAGTAATCGATTCAAAATCAGATATATAATCGGCGTATTTATCGTACAGATAATATTCTTGCACTCTTGTGAAGTCTGTCTGAAAATCGAAATCGGCCGTTAGCTCTTCAGTCGTTGTGAAGGCCTCTACTACTTTCCAGCATTGATTGTCATCTAATTTTACCGTTGAATCTATTAGATATTTAGTGTATTTTTCGTAAAAGACTGAGGTTGTGTAGGTCGCAGGCCCATATTTTATTTCCGACGCTTTAATCCATTTGCGGACATCGCCTGTGTCGCCCTCCACTTGGCGGTATGCCCCTGGGCAGCAGTGTTGCAGTAAGAGGTAGGTTGTGCAAGAGGGGCAGTCCGCGTCTGCGCAACTGTCTTTAAGCTCTATTTCTGAGGGTGTGATTTTTTTCCATGGGTTGCCGCTAACTCTCTCTCGAAAAAGATCGTCATATACCCTTATTATGTCCCAGCATTCTCCTTTATATTTTATTATATCTCCAGTCAGATTCGGAAGATCTGTTCCAAGTACGGACTCTTCTCCATCTTCCATATAAAACCACAAGTACTTTCCTCGGTCGCAACAGTTTCTTGCTACAAAACTATTAGATATTGGGGTTCTTGAGGCAGTTACTGTTGGCGTGGGGACCGCGGTTGGCGTCGTAGTCTCGCTTGACGTTATGGTTGATGTTTTTGTTACTGGAGGGCAGTCCTTGTTAATCAAATCGTCTTTGTCGTAAGGCGTTCCATCGCGCTTTGAGACTTTTATTAATGTCTCATCAAAATTATCCTCTACTTGAATCCCGTTGGCATCTGCATAATGTTGGATTGCTCTCCATTCGTTAGATACGTCAACCCCCCCGACTCTTTGCACATCATGTTCGTATTTTGCGAGGTTCCGAAGGGCAGCTTTCTGTAGTTCGTAGCAAAGAAATTCGCCTGTATGCTCGTCATAGATTTTCCATATGTATTTTTTTCCGTTCCATTTCAGCGCGGTGATGTAATGCGGTTTCGAGAGAGATACCCATAGCGGATCATCTTCAAATAAATAATCAGTTGGACAAACCAATGGGGGATTTGCTGCATGCCGTTCCGAATAAGTCGCCCCCGTATTCAATTGGGAGACGATGATAACTCGAGACTGCTTCTTCCCAGACAGGTTGTATCCTGGATTCCCTGTCCCGTCGCAGCAACTCTCAAGGAGGAGCATCGCTGATTGGCAGTCTACTAGAGTTTTTGTAATTGTTGGTGTGCTGGGACACTTGAAATTTCTTGGGCTAATATTGTTGGAAGTCGTTGCAATATCGCAACTACTTTCTATTCTTACCGCCCCTACGTCTATAAAGCCTCGGTAGAAAAATTTTATGCTATAAAGGAAGCTGCTTTTCCCCGTAGGATCAAGTCCCAATGTGTATTTGCTGCCTGCCAATGGAGATAAAGCTGGGCGAAGCGGTTTTTTGATTCCGTCATTATCAGCATCCACAGCAGTGGGGTCATCAGTATCTTTTAGTAAATTGTATTTTACTCTAAAGTCTTCCCAATGAAGCATTGGGCTCTCGATTTTGGAATCGTCTATTATTTCTATTAATCTATATTGCCCTTCTAGAATCGACGAGTTTGTGAGCGATAACGAGACATGAGAAATTTGAAATTTTGGGTCACACTCGCTAACCCAGCGGCCAAGCAGGTTCTTGTACTTGTAACATCCCGCCCAGGGTTGTTGTTTACCTCCGCGATAATCGGGGATACTTGATAGAAAAACTTCATCTACTACCCATCCACCAGGCATAGCTGATCTTTCTATGTCTAACGGATTATCTGTTGGGTCTTCTGGCATACTCTAATTACTTTGTATAACTTGACGTTGGGAGATAAAATCCAGACCTGAGCCACGCAGATCCGTTGGCATCCCAGAATTGAACGGTCATATATTGCCACACTGGAGAGACATCATTTACGAAATTTATATACGCCGCAGATGAGGAATTTAGTGTCCCGTTCGTCCATGCAGCCTTGGGGAATATTAACTCTATAGGCCAGCCTTGTTCGTCTATGTAAAGCTCCTCATACCCGCTCGTTTCTTCCCCCATCTCTTCATCAAAAAGCTTAAACCAGCCTTTGTTTGAGGTTGGGCTTGTTATCGTAGAGGAGACCTCCTCAATAGTTAGTGGTTCTTTGCAAACTGGAATAATGGTGCTTTTCGGCATGTAAGGGTTGTCGAGCGACCATTCGGGGCATTCAGACGCGGGGTCGCAACCGCATTGCGGGTTGCCAGTTTCGGTGGGTAGATGGGAAAAATATCTCATTTCAAAATCTTTTTGTTCGCTATCAATAGATACACACTCATCATTATTATCTACAAAAGCCCAGTTATTTAAGTTTACTGGTTTATGGGTACAGTGCTTAAATGGCCCGCAAACTTCTCCAATCGGCTCCACTAAGAAGGAATCTTTGTTCTTTGTCGCTGTAACTTTTACATTCCATTCGTAAAGACAACTTCCTCCGCACCCCCAGGATTTGTATTCCGAATCTACTTCGGAGGATTTGTTGTGATCTCCTAGGGATATGACTTTGGTTATGTCATTGTATGCTGATTTATTTATTGATTCGTCTATTATCTCTTGCTCGCTTTTTGTTGATAAAGCCTGGCATCCTTGATCGGAAATCAAAAACCACCCTTCCCTTATTCCATTGTCGTCACAGGTGAAGGTCGGAGTTGAGCTGGCCGTCGACGATCGGCTAGTTGTGGGTGTGGGTGTAGGAGTCGGTGCAGGAGTCGGAGTCGGAGTCGGAGTCGGTCTGGGGGTCGGTGTGGGAGTCGGTCTAGGAGTCGGGGTCGGTGTAGGAGTCGGAGTCGGTATAGGCGGCGGCGTCGGGGTCGGGCATGCACACGAATCTCCGAGATATGTATATTTTTGTCCTTTATGGCAATAGATTTCTCCTTTCACCAGAGGTGTGGGCGAGTAGTCATTGTGTGAACTTCTTGAGGTCGAGTCATGAATCTTCATCTCGCGAATGGCCATCTCGTGCAAATCCATGAATTCACGGTGGTAGCTCTCAATGTCTGCGGAATTCTTTGTATCGTTGCTGCGCGCAGAGGCGTAGCTTCTCTCCCATTGCCTCTGCTGGCCTAATAGCTCTTGTGGAATCGTATATTGCCATTTTATGAATGTCGGATGCCCGAGGGGTCTTTTTGTGGAGTCTGGCTGTATCACAAACCTTATTTTTTCTCCACGCTCATCTGGCCTTGGAATGGTTGGCGCTGACGAGGTTGACCGACTTGGGTGTTTCGGGAAAACCATTAAATAGGGACTTTTTGTGGGCCATATTCCTTGTGGGTCTTCTAGAATTTTAAAATCATTAATCGTTCCTTCTTTGGGAAGACTTATGACGTACTCCCTGCAATAGGATAGGTGGGTTACAAGCTCTAGGTTTTTGCCGCCCATTTGAACGGTCTTTAGAGGCGGGAGATCTGTTGAAGTTGGGCAATCACTGCCATAAAGATTTCCTAAAGAAGTCGTTTCTTCCGCTGGGCGAGGATAAAGTTCCTCGCATGAGAGGCTCGTAGACGTAGAGAAAGTACTGCTTCCAGTTGCCGTAACACTAACGGTATTAGAGGGGGTCGGAGGTGCGGGCGAAGTCGAAATCGTTGGGGTCGGAACTAGGCAATCACATGGACAAACCGAAGAATCATTACAGAGCTCCCAGCAGTCTGGGCAGTTTTCTGGGGAATGGATTTCTGGCCCATCATATTCGAGGTAGGATGAGCAACTGTGCGATATCGTGACTGATGCCGTCGGAGTCGGTGTGGGAGTCGGCGTAGGAGTCGGAGTCGGTGTAGGAGTCGGTTTAGGAGTCGGAGTTGGCGTAGGAGTCGGAGTCGGTGTAGGAGTCGGTGTAGGAGTCGGAGTTGGCGTTGGAGTCGGCGTTGGAGTCGGTGTAGGAGTCGGAGTAGCCGTTGCGGTCCCAGTTGCCGTAACAGTAACGGTTCCAGTTGTCGTGGCAGTACTAGTTCCAGTTGCCGTAACAGTAACGGTTCCAGTTGGCGTGGGAGGAATTCCAGTTGTCGTGGCAGTACTAGTTCCAGTTGCCGTAACGGTTCCAGTTGCCGTAGCAGTGGCAGTTCCAGTTGGCGTTGGAGTCGGAGTTGGAGTCGGTGTAGGAGTCGGTGTAGGAGTCGGTGTAGGAGTCGGCGTAGGAGTCGGAGTCGGCGTTGGAGTCGGTGTAGGAGTCGGTGTAGGAGTCGGAGTAGCCGTTGCGGTCCCAGTTGCCGTAACAGTAACGGTCCCAGTTGCCGTAACAGTAACGGTTCCAGTTGCC
>Ga0315328_10000024_pt1 | contig 51246 bp, 40 predicted proteins | sample M120032315metaG_FD_203462 | JGI IMG/M metagenome (GOLD analysis project Ga0315328, IMG submission 203462) | Ammonia-oxidizing marine archaeal communities from Monterey Bay, California, United States - M1 200m 32315 | ecosystem: Environmental > Aquatic > Marine > Intertidal zone | place: USA... | reverse complement strand
GGACGAGATGGTGTTGCCCAGCATCGACAGCGGCGACATCATCGAAGTGGTACTCTACTGGAATCCGACCACCGTCGGCGACAAAGTGGTGATGGTTTCTCTGGATCCTTCCGATTCGATTGAGGAGCTGAATGAGGAAGACAATGGACAGACAATCACCTTCCCAGTCATCCAGAGGCCACAAGGCATAGATTTGGCCTTCCGCGATGGGGCGGTTAGGACAGAACCAGCGATACCGCGGCCCCTCGAACAGTTTCTCATCACAGCCAGAGTCGATAATCTCGGCTCCAGTGATGCCACCAGCGTCGAAGCCACACTAGAGATTCGTAACAATCTGGGATGGGAGCTGGTGTCATCTACTGCAATCTCTCTAGTTGTCGGCCAGGGTGCATCGCAGCTATCCTTCGCTCATCGGGCCAATCAGTCTGGTCCTCTCGATGTCAGAATTACTCTGAGTGGCTCCGGATTGGCCGACCTTGATTGGAGCAACAATCAGGTCGAGACGACAGTGCTGGTAGATGAGTCCACCCTATCGGGCGCCCGCGCGATGAATTTCGATGCAGGAGAGGTGCCGGTCAAGATCATCGACCTCGACGATGAGGGCATAGTCATCACCAACAACGGAGGAATGCTGTCACTATACAGGTTGAATTCCAACAGGGGCACTACAGCCTGCACTAACGTACTGGATGAGATGTGGGCTGGCGACATAGCAACCTGGAGCACCGAAGACGGTTGGGCGCACATCGTCTGGACTCGGAGGTTTCTCGATTCCTCTGGTTACTTCCTCCAGACTCTGAGTTACTCTGCAATAGACGCCACCTGCCAGATGTCGCCGATACAGGATCTGATGGATCCCCTCTTGCTTTCGGATGGCAAGTACTGGGGCATCGACATAGATGTCGATGACGAGGAGGTCCTAGTTTCAGGATATCACAGAGACATGTTCACCGGAGGTACATTCGGCGATCAAACCAGCGTTTTCCTTCTGCACGCGGACAACCCCGCCAAATCGTCAGACTGGACGCTTACTCCGAACATTATTGGTGAGTTAGACCTGATTCCAGGGGCCGCCAGTTCGCTAGATGTTGAGTTCGGAGAGGACGATGGAGCTCACCTCCTGTATCAGTCCACAAGAAGCGACTCAACGGGGATAGAGAGATATGGCCTGTGGTACGCACACGGCCTCATCGAACAGTCTTCGTGGACCTTCAAGAAGGCGGTTGGCGACGAGGCTTCCCTCGCGGTCATGAAAGTCCAAATCCTCGATGGGGAAGAGCGGATTACAGCAGCGTGGAGAGAAGGCGAGGGTCACGAATCGGTGATGATTACCATAGTGGCCGATTCGTCGTTCGAAGCAATCGACAACCTGACTCGAACCTACCCCTCAAGGGGGTTGAGTTCCATCGTGATGCAAGAGGTTGACAGGGGTGTGCAGGTGTTCTTCGATGTAGTCGGTCCAACCGGGCCACAGGTTAGGTTTGGCATCATAGATGCTGAAGAGGGGTGGCTTGGATTATCCAACCGCCTAAACCTCGGGAATCTCTACCTCATGGATCGTTCTCCAGCCAGCAGTGAGACTGTTTTCATCCATACCTCTGCCAGTGGTTGGCTAATCAGGGCTGTCGTAGATGACAACGACCCAAACGGTGATGGTGGGTCCCTGTTCGATGAACTGAGGCACGCTCTCGGCCTAGATGAGCAAAACTTCAACATCCTCCTAGGTGGATTCGCCATCACCATTCTGCTTCTGTGCACCGTCATCCTGACCACTCTCTCCGCTAGGGGCATCAGGTGGATAAGAGGGCGCAGGAATTTCCAGGCGACGGGTACCGTGCTGCTCGAAGAAGATGTGGTAGACGTCGTCGATGACACAGACATCGCTGTGAAGACGAGTGAGGAAGATGATGTCCAGTTGGTCGAGTTGGTAGAGGTCAACGAAGGTGCCGAGGAACGTCGAGGTCGCCGACAGAATCGGGAGCAGATAACTGACGTCCCTGAACTTCCACCTATGCCAATTCCTCCTCCAGAGCCAGATGTTGAAATTCCCGAAGCGGCATACCCTCTCCCTGAGTTACAATTGAACAAGCCAATCATTTGCCCTGAGTGTGACAGCAGGTTCGAAGCTCCACTCGATATCCAGGCCACTAGATGCCCTGTATGCGGAGATAACATCGTCCTCTGAGGTCTCTGATGACGTCGATATTGCTCGCCTCAGCCTCCCAACGCCGGTATGACTGGCTGTGCAGCTTCCTAACCGATGATGAGTCCAAAATAGAGTCTCGCCCCCTAATCTCTCCGGAGCCTGCTCCCTCCAATGGGATAGACGTGAGAGTGCAGACCGAAGCCACATGCATTGCAAAGGCGAATGCCGCAGCCAGTGAGATGACGATATCAGGAGATTCTCATGATCTGGTCATCGTCGCAGACACACTAGTGGAAGACCCAGAGGACCCTCTCATCGCCATGGGTAAGCCGGGCGACGTCGTCTCAGCCACTGCAATGCTGCTCAGACTGTCGGGCCGGAGGCACCGCGTCTGGTCCTCAACAGCCCTGCTTTGGCCGCCGGACAGAGATAGGGAGGGAACTGAGACCCTGCATGGAGGATGGAGCGCAGATATCTGGACGGAGTCGGCCATCGTCGAATTCGACGACCTATCTGCAGACACTCTAGCTGATTTGATTCTCAGCGAATCTTGGGCCGGGAAGGCGGGCGCCTACGATCTAGCCGGGGAAGCCGGCGCTAACGCAAATCTGGTAGAGGGACGCGAGGTTACTGTGCTTGGATTCGCACCTGCGGCCATCGACGCGTTGCTCGGCGTTCTGAACTAGACAAAGACCACGCCACCGTGCTTGAGCACGAAGTCACGCTGCAACTCGTCGAACCACTCCAGCATCGCCGAGTTGAAACGCACGGAGATAATCTCGGAGTCCGTCAGCAGGTCGTCCTGAATCCCCTTCAGGGTACCAGGTGCTGCTCCACAGGACACACAGGCCCCGTCTAAGTCGAGGATTAGTGAAAGCGCCCTACTGCCGCTGTTCAGCACCTCTATGGATGCCAGCGTCACGACTAGACTCCCTCCATGTCCATCCAAGGCCGCCCTGACAGGGCCGAGCCGTGCCATCAGCGCTGGGACGAGGTCACTGTCGTCTGTCTCGAAAAGATTGACCACAGAGAGGGCTTCCAGACGGGCGATTTCCTCCGGATCGTGAGACTCTGAAACTCTCCTCTGAGCCTCCTTCTCCATCGCCGCTTCAATCTGTGCGCGGTAGGCCTCTTCGATGGTGTCAGAGACTGGAGTAGGGGTGTCTTCGTCCTCTGTCATGATTGGCTGGAAGGGGTATCTGATTTTAGGGTGACCTAAAAATATAGCAGACATTCAAAAGGGGGCTGAGTTGGGAGATGCCCATGGAACATGGCGAGTCTGATATCGAGGCGCTGTTGGAGATTCGAAATCTGCATGCTGGAATCGGCAATACGCAGATACTGAAGGGTATTGACCTCAGTATTGCCCCTGGAGAAATACACGCCATAATGGGGCGAAACGGGAGTGGCAAGACGACCGCTGCCAACATCATCATGGGACATCCCGATTTCGAGGTCGAAGAGGGCGAGGTACTGCTTTCAGGGGAGAATCTGTTGGAGTTAGAACCATGGGAGAGGGCGCGTGAGGGCGTGTTCCTGTCATTCCAGTACCCTCAAGCAGTCCCTGGGCTTCAAGTCGGCAACTTCCTCAGGAAGTCTGTCGCAAGCATCAGGGGAGAAGAAGCCGCTAAGGGTGCTGATTTCAGGGGAGAGTTGAATGAGGCTATGGATACTCTCGACATACCTCGGAGCTTCCTCTCCAGATACGTCAACGATGGTTTCAGCGGCGGCGAGAAAAAGCGCTTCGAGATATTGCAGTTGCTCCTACTCAAACCCAAGTTGGCCATATTGGACGAGACCGACAGCGGCCTCGACATAGACGGCATCAAGACCGTCGCGGCAGGAATTAACGCCGCCGTCAGGGGAACTGACTCAGCCGCACTCATCATCACACACTACTCGCGCATTCTTGAGCATGTCCAGCCAGATAAGATCCATGTCCTGATAGGAGGTCAGATCGTTGCCACAGGAGGTCCTGAGCTCGCTATGCAACTAGAAGAGCGGGGTTACGAGTGGCTGGACTCGAAGGCTGAGGCGGAGGGAATAGCATAATGCCAGCCAACCAGGTAGCACAGGAGGCCGTCGGAGACTACAAGGCCGGATGGCACGACCCGGAGAACTCCTCAATCCGCTTCGACTTTGGACTCTCCGAGCAGGTCGTCAGAGAAATCTCGGCGATCAAGGAGGAGCCGCAGTGGATGGCCGACATCCGTGTCAAGGCGTTCCACCACTTCATGGAGCGCCCGATGCCCACATGGGGTTCCACCGAGTTGCTCAACTCGATTAAGTTCGATGAGATCTGCTACTTTCTACGCTCGGGCGAAGGCACGGAGGGTGACTGGGATGATGTTCCCGAGGCCATCCGGAACACCTTCGACAAACTGGGCATACCTGAGGCCGAGCAGAAGTGGCTCTCGGGGGTGACAGCACAGTACGAGTCGGAGGCCGTCTACCACAGTATCCGCGAGGACCTCGAGAAGCAGGGCGTCATCTTCCTCGACATGGATAGTGGCCTCCGTGAGCATGAGGACATCGTGAAGAAATACTTCTGCAGCATCATCCCCTACCAAGACAACAAGTTTAGCGCGCTCAACACTGCCGTATGGTCGGGAGGCTCGTTCATCTACGTCCCCAAGGGGGTTCACGTCGAGATGCCGGTGCAGGCCTACTTCCGCATCAACGCCAAGAACATGGGTCAGTTCGAACGCACACTGATAATCGCCGACGAAGGCTCGTCGATCCACTACGTTGAGGGCTGTACTGCCCCCACCTACTCTACCGATTCACTGCACAGTGCCGTCGTTGAGCTCATTGCGATGCCCGGTGCATACATCCGCTACACCACAATCCAGAACTGGTCGAACAATGTCTACAACCTAGTCACCAAGCGGGGCATCGCACACGAGAACTCGACTATCGAATGGGTCGACGGCAACATCGGATCGAAGTTGACGATGAAGTACCCAGCAGTGATTCTCAAGGGAGAGGGGTCTCACGCCGAAGTCATCTCCGTAGCCTACGCAGGCGAAGGAATGCATCAGGACGCGGGGGCGAAGGTGCATCATCTAGCGTCGAACACCACCAGTAAGATCCTCTCCAAGAGCATCACCAAGAATGGCGGTCGCGGGAGCTACCGGGGTTTGGTGTCGGTGAGCAAGAAGGCAGAAAACTGCAAGGTGAACGTCGTCTGTGACGCACTCATTCTCGACGAGCAAAGCCAATCAGACACCTATCCTACGATGGAGATCAAGAACCCCTCCTGCCGATGCGAACACGAAGCATCGGTCAGCAAGGTGAGCGACGACCAGTTGTTCTACCTGATGAGCCGCGGCCACTCGGAAGACGAGGCGCTCGCAATGATAGTCAATGGGTTCTTCGAGCCATTCGTCCGTGAACTACCGATGGAATACGCAGTCGAGCTCAACCAGCTGATGGCCCTCGAAATGGAAGGCAGCATAGGCTGATTCGGGGTGAGCCATTGGATTCCACCGCAGAGTACCTGTCTCTCGACGAGCCCACTAGGTCCAGCCATCTCTGGAAATATACGCCATGGCGCAGGATTCACCCCACCGGTGACATCACCAGCATCCCTGATGTTGGAACGCCCCGACTCAGGCTCGTCAGCCTTGATGGAGGCGATGCTCCAGAGGGAATACGACTGGAGAAAGGGGTGATGTCTGTGTCAGGACTTCCGGAGGGCGATGTGGTCACGGGTTCATTCATGCAGGCGGCCTCGGCGAGGTCACAGTGGATCCTTCGCATCGAGCCCGGCTTCTCCTCGCAAGATCCTGTGATTCTCGACATCGATGTGAAGGGTTCGTCATCGATCCTGCATCTCTCACTCGATGTGGGACGATTGTCCGAGTTGGAGTTGATTACACGGGTGAGGGGTTCTGGCAAATGGTTCGGTCTTCTGCGTACCGGGGAAATCGGAGCCGGGGCCGTCCTCAATGACGTGGTCGTCTGCCTGCAGGACGAGGGTACTTTGCTCCGTGTCGATTCGATAGCAATCGGCAGGGACGCGCAGGTGCGCGCAGGGACTGTCTCTTCTGGCTCCGAGCGGACCAAGGCGGACCTGCGTTACAGGATGGGGGAGACAGGGGGCAACCTCAGGGTTCTCGGATCGATACTCTCCGTGGACTCGATGCACATAGACCACCATGTGGAGATACACCACGATGCCCCCGAAACTTTCAGCCGGCTCACATGGAACTCAGCGTGCGGGGGAGATAGCAGGACTGTCGGGACAGGGATGCTCAGGGTTGCCGATGGCTCACGTGGGGCGGATGCCGCTCAGATCTTCCACAACCTGTTGCTCTCGGCTGATGCCGAAGCAGACTCTATCCCTGAGCTTGAAGTACTGGAGCACGAGGTAGTCGGTTGTGGACACGGTACGGCCAACGGGCCGATAGACGAGGACCAAGTCTTCTACCTTGAGTCTAGGGGCTTCGACCCCTCTGAGGCCAGAAGCGCTCTGATTGCAGCCTTCCTCAACTCCACTCTCTCCGAAATGGGGAGTGATTCACTGCATGGCTGGCTGGTCGGGCTCCTGAACTCAGAGTTGCGCACCCCGGATGCCTGAGGACAGTAATTAATTTGAACCGGGCTAAGAAGTCCGGCTCATGGATGTTGATACTGCGAAGACATCACGTGTCAATACGGTTTCAGAGGCAGGACCATCCCCTCTGCGCCAACACATGGAGTGTCCGCGTTGCTACAGAGTGGTCGGGGCGTGCTGCGAGGGATTTCCTGAATACGCTTAGGCTGAGCGGTCCCTGTAACCTGACAGGAGCGTGGTCATCAGAAGTCCTGCTGCGGCACCGAAAGTCATCCCCTGCGATTCCATCCCCGTTCCTGCTAGGTCTCTGAAAGCGAGAGTCATGGCGCCAGTCATTGGGACCACGAAAACTGCGAATCGTCCTAGCCACTGCTTGGGGGTGGGAGCTCTGCCCATCGGCCTGAGTGTGACCGAGCTCGACTTCTGTATCACCTGCCACTCGGCACCCTGCGCCCCGACCTTCAGCCGCTGCATCACAGCAGGCCTGATTCCAGGATCTGCTGACCCCGGGTGAGTGATCTCTCCTTTGCCTGTGACCAGTTTCAGTCGGCCGAGGTCTGATCTGCGCTCAAGCAGCCTGTCCGTCAGAGCGGCCGCAGAAGGGGCATCGAGTCCATGCAGATCCACCACCAATACACCCCTATCTCTCCTTACCTTCTGCTCAACTGACCAAGACTGTTTAGCCCGGATAGTATCTCTTTCCCCTATCGGAGTAAGTATTGCCCTGACTCTCATGACTTCCTGCTCCTTGATGGCGCCGGGATCCTTGTCTGATTGGGACGTCTCAAGCAATCTGTAGTATGCGAAAATGGTCACGACTACAGATGCCGCGAGCCCGGCCACGAGACCGGAGCGCAGGGAACTCATGACCTCTGGACTATCCAACCCGCTGAGGAAGATAGCGATGAACGTCGCCATAACCGCAACCATGGACCCAATCACTATACCGAGCCATGCCGCATCACGGTAGTTCAGGTCGCCCATACAGAGCGGAGTGAGTGCTTGCTCAAAAGAGTGCGAGGGTATCAAAAATGACTGTATGACATAGTTCATCAGTATGTCTTCGATGCGAGAGACGTGTCGTCGCTAGCAAATGGACTGAGTGACAGAACTAGGGAAATGAGTGTTAGTAGGGTCGTGGCGGCGATAACCGGAGGGTATCTGCTGCTGTGCTTCATCGCTCCAGTGATGATACTCGAAGGAACTGTTCCAGAGCTCTCCGGCAGGGCCAACGCCATGGACTACGCTACAGATAGCAGCTGGGGCAATCGGGACCACGGTGAAGATTCATCTCTGGGTCATGATCAATCGACGCACGGAGGAACTTTCTCTTGGACCGAGCTTAACCCTGTATGGGCCTTCGTTTACGGCTTCGGGGACTTGAACTGCCATCAGAAGCATGAGAGGTCCTGGGAGATTAACGGTAACCAGATGCCGGTGTGCACACGGGATGTCGGAATATTTCTCGGTTTGGCCATCGGAGCTGCGCTGTTCGGTTGGCGCGGGCTCAATCGCTGGACCATTCGAGATAGTTTTCTCTCGGTGTTCCCCGATGATAGACTAGAATCCATCTACCTAGACGATAGGAGGATGCTGGCCTTGCTGGCAATAATCGGTATCGGACTCGCGCCGATGGCTGTCGACGGTTTCACGCAGATGCTCACTGAGTATGAGTCCAACAACCCTCTCAGAGTGATAACCGGACTCATCGCTGGTATAGTCTTAGGATGGTGGTTCTCCGCAGCGTTGTGTGCCAGAACGAAGTACTTCGATGACGACTCTGCTTCGGTCCTACTGCCGGCCAATGCAAGACTGATAATGAAGTGATTATCCCTACTTACCCTGCCACCAAGATACGAGGCCGCTCGCTCCGGCAGGAAGAGGGGAGTTTTCCGTTCCTGTTCTCAACAGCGCTATCCTCTCCAATGAATCCCTAACCGCGGACGGATGCTCGCCTGACCTGACGATTTGACCCATCGCGAACCTGAGATGAGTCTCGGGGTTATCTGACATCCATCGACGAATCGCATCTCTGAGTGGCCATATAGTGAGTATTGTCATTCCCAACATGCGATAACGCTGCTTCAAGTGAGACCTCGGAGCGTCCCTACCTACGAGTGCCTTGTGCTTGTGCACCCAATCGGTTCGCTCGTGGAGGAACTTGACTATCCTCTGGGTGTGGCGCTCGGAGACAGCTCTCACCGGCCCGAGTGCCTGACGCAGTTCGGAGATATCGGCTGAAGGCAACAGGGCGAGTGTACCGCATATCGAAGACATGGAATGGGAAAAGATACTGAGAGGCACATCGACCCTAGATTCCTCGCTTATCCTCTCCAGTACAGCATCGTGCTCCAATTGGGCATCCCTGAGAATCCTCCATGGCGCTGAGCCGTCAGGCCGATTCAAACTCTCGCTGAACGGTTCCATTCCGATTCCAGAGAGTGTGGTTTGTCCCTTTGAGGCCCTCAACAACTTGCGCAGGAAGTTTCTCTCGACAATCTCCATCCTGACATTTAGCGGCTTTGGCCTAGAGTGTACGAACTTCCTTATCCTGCGGGTCAGTTCATGTCGGAACTCCCGTTCAGTCCCCTCGTTCAGAATGGGCCCAATCACCGCACCCATATCGAACGGCGTGGGCATCTCTATCTCACCGGATAGCAACGAAGTGTAACCTTCTCTGATTCTCTGTTGCAGTTCGGAGGTCTCGAAGTACTCTTCCTTCTCAGTTAACGCCCTCAGTGTGCCTCGCTTGATTCTCCTCAGTGCCACCTCGGGGTCGCAGTCAACCCAGATGCAGAGATCAGGGACCAGTGCCGCCGAGTTCATGTGCGCCACTCTGTCGACACCGAGACCTCCCACAACTCCTTGGTATACCAACGAAGAGTGGATGTTCCTCTCACTGACCACTGCCCTACCCTCTTCCAGACGGGGCAGTATCCAGCCGTGCGAATGGTCGACCCTATCTGCGGCGAACAGTCCGGCCTCCTGCTCGGGAGTCATCGTCTGCTTGCGAACCGATTCAATGGCTAGACGACCTAGGGGGTGCTCCCTACGCGGCTCTCCAGTTGCCTCGACAGAAGTGAACGAGAACTCCTTGTTCAGCACTTCCGAAATCACCTTCGTAGCGAGGCCCTTGCCGCTGCCATCGCCTCCTTCGATAGTAATCAGATACACTGGCAAACCTCGAGTTATTCCCCTGTGTGGTCGGTGAACTGATCTCTCGCGAGATGGGCCATGCCCATCCCCAATAGAATGAACATAGGGCCTACGAACAGCATGCCTCGACTCCAGAGTCCGAAGAACGACAGCCACCAGGTTCGCTGGTAACGGTCGCCTCGGTAAGCTTCGAGACCCCCTACCATGCCAGCCAGCCCGGCCAAAAGGGTGAGTGCTGCTATGGTGGAGCCGATTAGTACCGACTCACTGAGGTGACTCTCTCCAGACATATCGTACTCGTCGAGTCCGTCGCCATGCATCAGTGAGACGGAGATCTGCGCGTGATCACCCGGTACGAGGATGATCCTGACGGTTCGGTTCCCAGGATGATCGACTAGCAAGGTGGATATCCGTCTGGGCACGTCATCTATTGAAAACCGACCTCCAGAGTCAGTGAAATCGTGACCTATCTCAAGTTCATCGGAATCGAGTATGCTCACTCTGACTCCCTCTACTGGCTCGCCTCCTGTGGTGCTGTCTTCTAGTGCGGTACTGACAATTCCATCGACATCAGCCAACCCGTCCGAACCATCCAATTGTCCTGCTAGGATCTCACCCACATTCGTCGAGATTAGAGCGATTCCGAGAAGAACTCCAAGAAGGCTTCCGACGAATATCATCAGCGCCCCAGCCACTCTGGTAGTTGAATCTACAGAGAGATCGTGCAGCCACAGTTCCATGGCACTGTAATCCTCGAACTCGTCTCCGTTCGCCTCGCTCACTGTCCCTCACCCGCCTCTTGCTTCTCCTCGCTGGGCATCGGCGGCTGTTCAGTCTGCCGCTTAACTACCACCAGTATGAAGAACTGCATAATCGCGCTCAGGAGGCGCATCGAACTCAGGAAGATCACCAGAACGGCAATCAGCAGAACTGGCCAAATCGACTTCAGGATGGACATGGCCAGAGATTCTAGGGGCTCTTCCTCTTGAGTATCCTGAGTATCTCCAAACAACACCAGATGCATGGATGTCCAGTTCTTGCCTGTGATGAGGAATGCATCCTGCTCTGAGACATAGGCAATCCCATTCAGGACGTTGTTGTAGCCGTTTGATTCGTTCTCGGCGAGCATCGAGGCGTTGATAGTCAGTCCGACCTCGCCGGTACTCTTGTCAATGGCAATGATGGAATCGCTGCCCCATACGTTGGCGTACACCGTCTGACCGACGCACTCAAGCTCGTTGAGCAGGCTCACTTCGTTACCCTGGTCGGTCACCTTCAGTATAGAAATCAATGTGAAATCTTCCGGATTCCTGAAGGCTAGTTCGGAAGTCCCGTTCGACATCACTAGGTGGATTCCGTCGTAGCACAGCCCCCAGCCCTCTCCTGAGTAGGTGTGATTGGCAATCACGGTCAGCGATTCGATGTCGAAGACCAGTGCTACACCCTCCTTCCAAGTCAGCATCACGATATTGTCGCCGACAACCGTGATACCTTCTGCGAACAGCGATTCGTTAAGCTCGATCTGACGGATTACCTGACCGCTCAGGGGATCGACCTCTCTGAGACTAGAGTGCCCGTACAGTCCAGTGCTTTCGTAGAGTAATCCATCATGCATCTCGAGCCCCTGTGTGAAAGCTTCCGAATCGTGCTGATGAGAGGAAATCAAAACTAATTCTACTGTTTCCGATTGCGCTTGGGCGGACGCTGGCAGGCTGCACATGAGGATAACGAGAAGCATCGCGACAGCCAGCGCTGGCGCTGTAACGTGTTGTTTCATGTACGAACGATGCTCCACCGATGTTAAAATAGGTCTTTGAGCGGATTGCGACTGAAAACAACACGGAGTGTTGAACATGCCCCTCAACAATGCGCCAGCGTCCTGTAGATTATCTGTCATGCTGGTCTTGACAATGCTGTTCGCCAGTCTTTCTCCTTTGGCTCTAGCAGAGCCGCAATCCACTGAATCGGCGACTGGGGTCATGTCGGGTGACCTCTCGGAGTTCGACCCCTCTATTGAGGGCAAGCGGTATCTGTTCACAGATGAGCTCGAACCGATATTCTCGGCTACCGGCCACCTGAAGATCGAATGGAGGGAAGCGGGTTATCCTGGGTTGGTGCTTCCATTCTCTCCAGGCTACCTGAACTCTAAATCCACGGTACGCTCTTGTGAGAATGCATGGAGTCAAGGCGATACTGGCAACGTCTCCACAGCCAGTGGTAGCGTCTCTATAACGGCGCAGAAGATATCTGCCAATTCTGCTATTTTGGTTGAGAACGGTCAGATTATCTCGTCTACCACGCTCAATGATATTGCCTCGACCTGGGAATCGACGATTTACCCCACAGACACGACCTACTTCGGCAGTCCTCCTGATGTCGACAACAACTGCCAAATTGAGATTGTCCTAATCGCCATCGACGGAGCAGGTGGGACAGGAGGATACTTCTCACCCGGTATCTCATCAGTTAGGGAATCAGTGTTCGTCGACGTCGATGACATGAGTTGGAGGAACACTATCCTTGCTCATGAGTTCGAGCATCTGCTGCATAACTCGAGGGATCCTTACGAGTACCTGTGGATCGATGAGGGGGCAGCGGACATGGCAGCGTACCTAGCCTTCGGAGTCACCAGCACGCTGACAGGACACGCCAACGAATGGTCTCAGGACAGCAGCCTCAGCGTGCGGTGGTGGAACGGCAGGATAGCCGACTACGGCGCCGGTTTCATGTTCCTGATGTACCTAGCCGACAAGCTCGGCGGTGGAGCCGCAATCCAAAGATTGGTCGCCGATACAGCTACCGGCGGAGCAGGTATTGAGAATCTGGCTCAAAATCCAGAGACAGGTGCGACCTCTATCGGGACGACGATGAGCGAGATCTTTGCTAACTTCAGTGCAGCAGTGGCCCTCGACAGCGCCCAAGGGGCCTTCGGATTCACCAACCTCGATCTCACCTCAGGATGCATTGCCGCCTATATCTGCAAGGCCCAGATGAGTGGATACAACGATCAGTGGGTCAACGATTGGAACAGCTCCAGTCAAGACATAGAGGGCTGGGGCATGAGGGCATACAAGTTCGCTCAGGGCTCCGGTGCTCCGCTCAATATGATGGTGCAACCAACCCAATTCGGCTTCGAAGGTGCCATAATGGCTCGCGATGCAATCACGGGGACTTGGTCGATGAGTAGCCTGAGGATAGATTCCGGAACAGGGGCCGGAACCGGGCTGGTGCACGGTTTTGGAAACACCACTGACGAGGTCTGGCTGCTCACATGGTACGAATCCATGGTCACCGACTGTGACTACAACTATGTGTCCTGCGGCATCACCACTGGATCGTACCCAACGGCCTCTCTCACTGTACATGCTGGTCTGATTACCGACCCCGCGGAAGTCTCGATAGACACAATCACCTCCTTCGACAGGGACGATAACGGCTTGGACGACAGCGTTCGCATCGATCTCGAGGTGGAGTCAAACGCATTCTTCGAAATTCTCGAAGTGACTATCGAGGCCTATGTCAACAACAGCGTATCTGACTCGGTGGTGTTCGACATCACCGCCGGCAATAGTGTTCCGTCTCCGAGGAGCGTCTGGTTCACCCCTCCTTCATCGGGAGACTGGACCTACGGCATCCGCATCCGCGACGTTACAGGGGCGATTGTGGACCAAGCGTTCACACTGCCCATGGCTCTGGCTAACATGGAGCCTGTCGCATCCGGTTCGATGTCCACGCCAGTCACTCAGACATGGCTGCCCGTGACCGTATTCGGGTCTGGGTACGACTCGTGGGGCTTCGGTCAGTTGAATGGCACATTCAACCACAACGACACCCCTGTAGGATACATCTGGGACCTCGGAGACAACAACTCGTCCGGATTGAAGAATCCGACCCACTCGTACCTCAATGCCGGAGACTACCATATTGTCCTGGTAGTACAGGACCAAGGGGGCTACTACTCGGATCCTCAATCGTGGAACATCTCGGTGAGCGACATCTCCGACCCAATTCCCGAAATCTCTGTGGATGGAGTAATCATCACCGACGAACTGGTCCTCCTCACTGATCAGAGAGTGCAATTCTCAGCCAGAGGGACTTCGGACAACGTCCCCCTCGATGAGTTGGTATTCACCTGGGACTGGGGCGACGGACAGAACGAAGGAGGTCGGGGAATGTCCGAGGCTGGGCACTCATGGGTGGACGGCAGTGCTGACGGAATTATCTACACTTTGATTTTGACGGTCGATGACGGTATTCATGTCGTCGAACAATCCATTTACATCAAGGTCTTGAATCGTTTACCAAAACAAATCTTCGACGAACCACTGCAAACATACACGCTGACTCCACTGACCATGCCGACAATCTTTGAGGACTCGGATGGTATGATTGTTGAGTATAGTTGGTTCTTCGAGGGAGGGGTCAATCTGGATGGCTCTGGGATGGCACTGACTTCCGACTTTTCCTCGACCGAGTCCATCCTGCAGAACCCCAGTGCCGGATGGCTTGAGCCGGGGATGAAGAATGTCACCCTAGAAGTCACCGATGATGATGGCAACACATCAGCGACCCTGTTTCAGGTGCAGGTACTTAATCAGAGACCAGTCGCAGTTTTCGCGAGACCGCAGGATGGAAATGTGGATACAACCTACACATTTGTTAGCGAGTCGTTCGACCCAGATGGCGACACGGCATTGCTGCAGACTAAGTGGGAAATCTCAGACTTTGATGACCCAGTGTACAACGTCTCCTCGGTGAGCCATACCTTTCTCGAGCCCGGGCTGTACACCATCAGCCTCACCATAGTCGACGACAGGGGGCTCTCCTCAGCCACCAAGTCATACTCGATTAGGATAGCCAATCCACTCCCTGTCCCAGGACTTGAATTCAGTTGCCCGAGCGTCAACGGATCTGTGATGAGTGAAATCCCTCAGACCGAGGACGGTGTCGTCTGGCAGGTCCCCCACACTGCCGGAGGGGGTGCATTCGTGGCGCCTGGTGACCCAATCAGGTTCGACGGTTCTGACAGTTACGACGCCGACCCACTGTTTGTAGGACGGACATCAACGGATTCCGATTCACCAGAATGGAACGGTATAGTCTCGTGGATATGGGACTTCGGCGACGCCAGCTCACCGGTTAGCGGACCGATGGTGTGGCATTCCTACGAGATTTCCGGCACCTATGTCGTGACTCTGACGGTGGTTGACGGTTTTGAGGGTGGTGAGACAAACACGACTACTCTGACCGTTCACGTCTCTAGGGCTCCTGTGATTCTCACCGATGATCCAATCTCTGCCGACTACGTCGCGATGGATGGCGTCGTGCTGCTGAACTCCAGCGCCGAAGATGCGGACCTAGTTGACGGCATAGAGGCGTGGATGGATCTGGACCGGTCTGACGACAGTGACGGGGATGGCAATCCGAGTAATGACCGTGACCGACCTCTAACAGGTCCACTGACAGTGAGATGGGACCTTAACGCGCTGCAAGACACCGATCTCGACGGTGACACGCGAAACGACTGGCTGTGGGGTAACCAGACTTGGAACCAACCCGGTGAAATCAGAATCCTGATGCAGGTGTGTGACGGCGTAGATGTCTGCTCCTCCAAGGAGTACGTAATCACTGTCCTCTCGGTGCAGGAAGATGACAAGCCGAAGTCGCTGGCTGATCTGACATGGAGTGACCTAGTCCCTAACAGAGAGAGTGCGGGGCTGCTAGCCTTGGTTGCAGCCGTCCTCGTACTCGGGTGGTTGATTATGCGAGAGAAAGACGAGGATGAGTTGAATGCCGAAGAGATGCTTGAGACCTACGACGTCACTGAAGTTGAAGTTGAAGGAGGACTGCCTGGCATGGACCAGCACAAGCCACCTCCGCAGCCGAAGTACCTGACTGTCCAAGAACGAAGAAACAAGGAGTCTGGATACATCCGACCTATCCGGACGAGGAGGCGCTGAGCGTGGAAGACGGCCCTAGGAAACTCACTGCAGCCGCAATCAACCTCTGTTTGCTCCTGCCCGTGGTCACTGTGTTCGCTACAGTAATCGCGACTCCGATTGCATCTGCAGAGGCGACCTGTGAAGTTCCGGCCGAAAACTCTCCTGGGATAGACCAGTACTTCGAAGAGCACTCGATTGGAGATGGTGGATTCTGGAGCGAGAAGGCGGTGTTGAAGCCCCTAAATCGCGACTTCAGCACCGATATGACGGTCTACAATGACAGTGCAAATGCGATTAGGATGGAACTGGTGCCTGGCTACCATTACACCTTCTGCCTCTATTTGAGCTCCGATTCACAGTCAGCGCCGAGCATGGGGGCGATTGGTGATGTATACCTGATGAACGAGGCCAACTGGGACCGTTACACATCAAGTTACGAATCTAGAGAGTATGAAAATTTAGAGGAAATTGTCAACGAATTGCCAGTGGAATGGAGAGATATGGCCATGTGGCTGCCGTTCAGGGATGTCCACGCATACGAAAGCGTCTCTAGTCAGGTGTTCTCAGTGGCCATAGACTCGATTGGTTCGGCGTGGTCCTCCGTCTCTTGGTTCGATTCGGGCGACCCTCAGTACTACCTAGTGGTCGATGGCTGGGACAACGGGAGGAATTCCGATAGAAAGGCCGCCGGAGGCAGCATGAATGTCGAGATATTGGTCGATGTTGAAGAGAGGACGACTCTGCCCAATTTTGTCGCCTACATCCTGATAGCAGCGCTACCGATAGCTTGCATCATCGTCCCTCTTATCATTCACAGCAAGTACATGTCGGCCGGGATAGGCGACGAAGAAGATTCGCGTCGGGTTCCTTACCTCGAGAATGAGCGCGATGAGCGCAACCAAGACGGTTAGGCGGCCTCGTACTCTAGCAGTTGCCACGCGGTCTGTAGATCTGAGGCATTGATTCTACCCTGTCGCGAGATGTGCAGGCCCTTGTCCATGGTGGTGTATACTAGGGCCTGTTCAAGCAACGGGGCGTGAATCCTAGTCCAGTCGCCACCCCATCCTAATCCCATGATGGCATAATGAGCCCCTGAGCCCCTGAGGCCCCACGCTGCCTCAAACAGGCGAAGCCCGTCGTGACGACCTGATGACCGGTAGCAGATCTTGATGATATCTCCCGCATCAGAGCTGTCCTCGACATCGTGTATTATCTCCGAAGCCGAAGGAGGATTCTCCGATGAGTGAAGGGAGGCAACAACCTTGACCTTTTTCGAAGCATCATCCATCAGAGATTTGCGTGCCTTCGACTCGATATCGATCTCGATATCAATCCAACTGACGCCGCTCTTGATTGCCGCACTCAGCACCTCGATACGTTCTCCCTCTTCTCCCGGATAATGGCCCTGCTGGCGCTCTGGGCGGCATGTAAGGACTACTGGTAGGTCGATGCCTTGCTTAAGTGACTCAAGCGCCCCCTGCACGTCGACCGAGTCGAGTGGTTGTGAGATGAAAACAGGCTCGACGTATTTGGGCCTACGGTCATCCCTCTCCGCTTCTTCCTCTGCGGGGTCCGGTTCAGGCATCTGCTCTACGACCCAAAGCTTGTCCAGGCGTACCTCGACCATATCTGCCCCAGCAGCAGTCGCCATGGCTGCATCCTTCAGCATCTCATCGACGGTGCACCCTCTCAGTGTAACACAGATGAGTGGTCGAGGCATTCGGCCGCTCCACCTTGGCAGTCTGTATAACCGTGTCGTGCAATTTCACAGGCCTATAGGCCTGGCACGGAATTAATAGATCATTTTCAGTGATTTTAGGGGCCATTTTTAGGAGGGTTGATAACCCTCCGCTCGTACCAAAATATAGATATGCTGAGGGTTCCCTAAAGGAACCCTCAAGAAAAGGAATGTGAGAAAGTGGCTGATGACTACGACGCTAGTAGCATCCAAGTTCTGGAGGGGCTGGAATCGGTAAGAAAGGTACCAGGGATGTATCTGGGAGATCCTCACGACGGTTCTGCGCTACACCACTGCATTTGGGAGGTTGTTGACAATGCCGTGGATGAGCATTTGGCTGGATACAACCCCACCGTGGAAGTTGACCTCAACCCTGATGGATCCGTTACCGTGACTGACTACGGCAGGGGAATTCCTGTTAGCAAGCACGAGGAGGGCGTTAGTGCCGCTGAGGTCATTATGACCAAGCTGCACGCTGGTGGAAAGTTCGACAGTGAGTCGTACAAGGTGTCTGGCGGCCTCCATGGAGTTGGGGTGAGTGCGGTAAATGCGGTTTCCGAGTCCCTGACCATGGTAATCCACAGAGAAGGAAAGGAGTGGTCTCAGACGTACAAGAAGGGGGTCCCACAGTCGAAATTGAAGTCAGTAGGGAGCTCAGACAGGACCGGGACGATTATTTCATTCAAACCTGACTTAGATGAAGTCTTCAGCGACAAAACAGAATTTGACTTCGAGCGAATAAATACCAGAATGAAGAGGACGGCTTTCCTTAACGCTGGACTCGAAATAATTGTTAGAGATCTAAGGGCGGATGAGAGTATAGAAATCGTGCACAAGTACGACGGGGGACTCAGGGAATATGTGGAGGCTATGAACAAGAACAAGGAGGTCGTTCATGAGGATGTACTGCACGTAATCGGCAGCAAGGAGGGAGACAAAGGGGATGTGCAAGTCGAGGTTGCGTTGCAGTGGACCGATGCGTACTCTGAGTCAATTAACTGCTTCACCAACATCATCCACAATACGGACGGTGGAACACACCTTTCTGGACTAAAGAGTTCTCTAACTCGAACAGTTAATGGTTATGCACAGAAGAAAAAACTACTCAAGAACATCAAGGGGTTGTCTGGTGATGATGTCAGAGAGGGACTATCCGCAGTCATTTCAATAAAACACCCAGAACCGTCCTTTAATGCCCAAACCAAAGCTAAGTTGGTCACTAGTGAGGTTGCTGGTATTGTGGAGCAAATTGTCAACGACAAGCTCGGTGAGTATTTCGAAGAAAATCCCTCTGTGGCCCGCTTAATTGTCGATAAGTCGGTCCTCGCGAGCAAGGCGAGGGATGCTGCACGCAAAGCCCGTGACCTGACCCGCAGGAAGGGCGTGCTCGAAGGTGGTGGCTTACCAGGTCAACTAGCCGATTGCCAGTCTAAGGACCCCTCTGAGTGCGAGGTCTACATCGTCGAGGGCGAGAGTGCGGGCGGTTCTGCTAAGACTGCTCGAGATAGGCGCATACAGGCCGTACTGCCCCTAAGAGGAAAGATTCTCAATGTTGAGAGACAGCAGCGTAACCTAACCAAGGTGTTCTCGAACGAACAAATCCAGCGCATGATTAGGGCCCTAGGGGCCGGAGTCGGTAACGAAGAAGAGGACGAGGGGGCCTTCGATCCTGAGAAACTGCGCTATGGGAAGATCATCATCATGACTGATGCTGACATCGACGGCGCTCATATCCGCGCCCTGATACTAACTTTCATGTGGCGTTTCATGCGAAGGGCGATTGTCAACGGCAACGTGTACATCGCAGCACCCCCTCTATTTTCAGTATCAAGAGGTAAACACACCGAATGGGTGCATAGCGAAAAGGACCGAGATGCAGCGGTAAAGCGTCTGCACAAGGAGGCGCCTACAGCCAAGATAGACGTACAGCGATACAAGGGCTTGGGAGAGATGAACCCGGAGCAGTTATGGGAGACTACGATGGATCCCGATGCTCGCACTATGATGAAAGTCGAGATCAAAGACGCTGAGGAGGCTGATGAGATATTTACCATCCTGATGGGCGAGGACGTCCCTGACAGACGTGCATTCATAGAGGCTAATGCTTCCAAGGTTACGGCGCTGGATGTGTGATTATGGCTGAAGACTTACTCAGGAGGGACATCTCGGACGAGATGAAGGAGAGTTACATCAATTATGCGATGAGCGTGATTATCTCAAGAGCCCTTCCGGATGTGAGAGATGGTTTGAAACCTGTACACAGAAGAGTCCTCTGGGGAATGCATCAGGCTGGTCACACACATGACAAGGGTTACAGCAAATCTGCAAGATCTGTTGGAGAAGTCATGGGTAAATACCATCCACATGGGGACGCGGCACTTTACGGTACTATGGTACGAATGGCACAGGACTTCTCCCTGAGATACCCTCTGATCGATGGCCAAGGAAACTTCGGCTCAATTGATGGCGACCCCCCTGCTGCGATGCGGTATACTGAGAGTCGTCTTGACCGGATGGCTCATCATATGCTGGATGACATCAACAAGAACACCATTGACATGGAACCCAATTTCGACGATACGGAGACTGAGCCAGCCGTGCTTCCGGCTCGCCTGCCCAATCTGCTGCTCAACGGTAGCGACGGCATAGCCGTCGGTATGGCGACCAAAATTCCCCCTCACAACCTCAATGAGGTCGCCGCTGCAATCAAGTTTCATGTGGAGAAGGTCATCGATCAGAATCGTAAGATTGGTCTTGACAACCCTCCCAAGATTGACGCACTGGAGTACATGGAGTTCCTCAAGGGGCCAGACTTCCCCACTGGTGCTACCATCCATGGAATTGATGGTATCGTCGACATGTACAGGACAGGTAACGGTCGCTTCCATATCCGCTCAGATGTCGAAGTTCAGGATGATTCATCAGGCAAGAAATTGATAGTCCACTCTATCCCTTATCAAGTAAAGAAAGCCGGGATGCTGCAAGGCATAGCCGAGCTCGTCAATAAGGAGACCATCAAGGGCATCAGAGACATCAGAGACGAATCCAGCAAAGAAGGAATCAGAGTGGTCATCGAGATTAAGCAGAATGCCGATCCTCACGCCGTGCTGAATCAACTCTACCAATCCAGCAGGCTTCAGGAGTCTTACTCAGCGAACATGATGGGCATACTGAAGGGCGAACCAGTCCAACTAGACTTGTGCACCATCCTGCACACGCATGTCCGACATAGAGAGTCAGTCATTGAGCGGCGTACTCAGTTCAACCTTGAGAAGGCGGAGACCCGTGCACACATCCTAGAAGGATTGATGAAAGCGCAGAAGAGGATGACTGAGATTATCGAAGTCGGTCGGAACTCAGACTCCCGGGAACATTTCGAACAGTACCTGAGAGGTGATGAAAAGTACCCCAAGATCAAGCGCTTCGACTTCTCCGAGAAACAGGCCAAGGCCATCGCTGAGCGACGCCTGTACCAACTATCCAAATTGAATGTCCAGGAGGTTTCCGACGAACTGGAGAAACTGAAGCGGGCGATCAAGGACTTCAAGAGCATTCTCGATAGTCGCATCCAACGCCTTGGAATCATAATTGCAGAGCTTGAAGAGGTCGTAGACAGACACGGTGACGAACGACGCTCCAACATCGACCCGATGCCACTGTCAATGGACCGCGAAGACCTCGTCGCCGAGCAGGCCATCGTCATCTCGCTGACTCAAGACAACTATATCCGCCACCTCCCTGTAGAGTCATTCCGGCTTCAGAACAGAGGCGGGAAGGGACTCAAGGGAGTGACTACTAAGGAGGAAGATACCCCTTCCAAGATAGTCACCTGCTTCTCTAAGGACAGGTTGCTAATATTCACTGATATGGGCCGTGTCTACGGCCTCAGAGCATGGGAAACGCCGTCTGCTAGCCGCTATGGCAGGGGCTCTCACATACGCAACCTGCTCGGTGGCATCCGTGAGGAGGAGAAGGTAATCTCGATACTCCCCCTCAGTAGGGAGCTCATCGAGAGTCCGGAGGGGAACTACCTGATGTTCGCCACCACGAACGGTCGCATCAAGAAGAGTCGTCTCTCCGAGTACGTCAAAATCAACCGCAATGGAAAGTATGCCTTGCGATTCGCCGAGGGGGATGGTGATTCGCTGGTCACTGTCAGACCCGCCACCGAAGCCGACCATGTCGTGTTGGTGTCGTCACAAGGCAACGCCTGTAGATTCATGCCAGCCGAGGAGAAATCCAGAGTCGATTCCAACTCAGGAGATATAGTGACCACCCATATCGTCCGGGTTCAAGGAAGAGTCAGTCAGGGAGTCTCCGGGATGAAACTCAGGAAGGGAGACAGTGTGATTGGGATGATTGTGACCGATGACTTCGATACTAGCGTCCTGACTATCTCGAGGTACGGAATGGCCAAGCGCAGCCGCCTCGGTTCAGGTGAGATGATAATTGTGAAGGACACCGAGGGCAATGAGGTCTTCGACGAAGAAGGTGACGCCATCACAGAAAGGGATGGTTACAGGCGCACCAACAGGGGAACCAAAGGGGTGCGCACGATGTCACTGCGTGATGATGACTGTATTGTCAGCGTACGCCAGATTCCGGACCTTGAAGACCAGTTGTTCATGCTCACCGCAACCGGGATGATGATCAGGATGGTGTCTGGCCAGACCAAGGAAACTCTAGGCAAGGTGACCAAGGGCACTCGAATCATGGAGCTGCGCAACGCCGACAGGTCTGACTACGTAGACGAGATTATCTTCGTTGCCAGACTACCCGCCAATCTAGTGGACTCCTTGGATGCAGACGAGCCACCCCTCGAAGAAGAGTGAAACCGCTCGGCTTAAGCGAATGGAGCAGGTGGCCAGAGCACTGCGGCAGTCGCATAGCCTGGCCATTGCGCTGGATTGCTAATCCAGTGGTGTTTCACCTCGGGAGTTCGAATCTCCCCTGCCGCGCCACTCTCTCAAGGACAGTTTCATGCGCTCAGTCGTTCTACGAGATACGTGGACTGGGGGCAGTATACCTGGCTCGCAGGGCTTGCCCTGCTGATCTTCCTAGTCTTCAGATACCTGAGCCTGAGGCCATCAAACGAGCGTGACTGGGTGGTTGAGAACCGTAGGATGGCGTATGCCGAGTTCGACGGCGATGAGGTAACCCTGCGAAACGTTAGAGACTTCACTTGGAGATCAACGAAGGACTACGATGAACACTGGACTGATTGGACGTTTCGCCCAAGCGAGGTGACTGGGATCTGGCTAGTGCTCGAGTACTTCGACCCGAAGCGCAAGCCCATTGCCCATACGCTGATGAGTTTCGAATTCAAGGACGGAAGAAGGCTAACCTGCTCAATCGAAGTCAGGAGGGAGGTCGGTGAGAAATACCACCCAATCAAAGGCATGTTCAGGCAATACGAACTAATCTACCTCTGGGCTACGGAGAGCGATTCGATAGGAGTTCGAGCGAGATGTAGGAGGAAATCTAAGACTCATCTATTTGAGGGAGTTGTGCTCGGAGAAGATAGTCACCAGAGGCTGCTCAAGTCGTTCATTCATAGGACCAACGGCCTGCATAAGAGGCCGGAATGGTACCACAGCATCACCAATACCTGCACTACCAACATTGTCAGGCATGTCAACGAGGTCTACCCTGGCAGGGTGCCCAAGGCGGTGGCCGTGCTTCTCCCTGGACTCAGTCCTAGGCTGTTGAAACGCAACAACCTGATTAGGCTCGATGGCACACTGGAGCGGACCCTTGAGTCGAGCCTGATAGACCAGCGGTCCACGGAATGGGACGGAGAGTGTGACTTCGGCGACTGGATAAGGACTTAGAATGGAATGAGAGGATTCAACACAATGGCGCCCTTGGCGTTGTCGTGCTGAGCATCGAGCCAATGGGACTCGAGGCGACCATAGGGTGGTCGCTGCCGCCCTCAAAGAGTCACATGATTCGTTGGTTGGCCATAGCAGCACAGGCCGAAGGAGATACAGAACTCAGTTTCACCGGCAGCGCCGGGAAGGACGTCCTGTCAATGGCGGACTGTCTGAGAGAGATTGGTGTCGCGATAGATCAGGATGAATCTAGATGGGTCATCAGCGGAGTTGGGTCGCGTGGATTCCAAACGCCAGAAGGGATTCTCGACTGTGGCAACTCAGGCACGGCAGCCCGCTTCCTAATGGCGATAGCAGCAGGCATGAGTGGGCCGACCTCCCTTGACGGGGACCAGTCACTGAGGCAGCGCGACATGTCGGCTCTGACCGGTGCGCTGCGGGAACTCGGGTGTGAAGTCACTTCGGACACATTCCCTCTGACTGTAACTGGACCTGTAGTTCCAGGGTCGGCGTACCTCGATGTCAGCAATTCCAGTCAACCCCTGTCTGCACTCCTTCTGGCTTCACCGGGCTACTCAGGGGCCATTCATCTCAAGACCTCGTCGCACTCTGTGAGCAGAGGCTACTCGGATCTGTCGTACGAGTTGGCAACTAGATGCGGTTCCTCGAACGAGATTGTATCGGACAGCGCGGTCATCGAACCATGGCGGCCCGTCACACCCGACAAGGCGAAGATTCCGGGAGAACTAAGTCTGCTCCCTCTCGCTATGCTGCTCGCAGAACTGCACGACGTCGAGGTCGTACTCACGGGAGACGACTTGGAACTGTCTGGCTCACTGATGGGGCTGGCCGAGAGGACTGAGGAACTGGATTTACGTGACGAGAGTGATATCATAGCCCCCGCTGCAGCACTGATGGCTCTTGGAAATGGAGGCAGAATCAGAGGGGTTGCTCATGCCAGAGGAAAGGAATCGGACAGGATTAGCAGCACTGTTGATCTGCTCGACTGCTTTGGAATGGAGGCTACGGAGACCGATGACGGGATTGAGGTAGTGGGGGGCCAGACCCTAGTCAGGCCAATACTGCCGGTCGATTCGCAAGGAGACCATCGCCTAGCGATGACTGCGATGGTTCTGGCCAGCAAGTGCGGAGGAAGTGTAGCCGGGGCCGATGTGTGTACTGTTAGCGACCCCGACTTCATCAAGAAACTGATGAGGTTGGAGGATTAGGATGTCGCGATTCGGGGGGAATCTGAGCACACACCTTCTGCTACTACTAGTGGCTGTCATATGGGGGACAACTTGGGCCGTAGCCAGATTTCTCAGCTACGGGATGGACGAATCAATAAAGGCCAATCTTGGGCCAGCAACCGCTGCTTGGCTGAGATACTTGGTAGTCGTAATCGCTTTCGTGGCTTGGTGCTGGGCATACAGAAATCGCAATGGTCCGAGGATGCTGCCGCACGACTCACGATCATGGCGCTACACTGTGTGGCTGGGACTGCTCGGAACGATGGCATACCAACTTCTCTTCATGCATGGCATGAAGTGGACGGCGGCCGGCGACGCCTCCCTAATCATCCCCGTCAATCCCGTCTTCACCGTCCTCTTAGCGGCACCTATGCTGGGTCAGAAAGTGACGAAGCGGATGGCCTTTGGACTGTTACTTGGGATAGTTGGAATTATTGCGGTAGTTGGCTGGAGCCCGAACACCGACATCCCATTCGAGCATCGACTACTAGGAGATGCGATGATTGTTCTCGCCGCCCTCGCTTGGGCGACGAACAGTAACCTGACCAAGATAGCGCTTGAAGAAGATGGCATTGGAACTACCGAGGAACTGGTGATTTGGTACTCGATTGTCGGCTGGATTATGCTCACTCCATGGATGTTAGCTGAAATCTGGAGCACGGGTATTCCCAATCCCAATTCGGCGGAGTGGGGTTCAATTGTTTATCTAGGACTATTCTCTACCGTCCTGACTTATGTCTGGTTCGCGAGAGGGATTGACAGGATTGGTCCGACAGCGGCAGCCTCCTATGTATTCCTAGTCCCAGTTTTCGGAGTCCTAAGCGGATGGGCGCTGCTGGACGAGAGCATTGGGGCCTCGATGCTCGTGGGCTTTGTGCTGATAGTAATGGGTGTCAGAGAGGTCCAGAGGGAGAGCGAGCGGCTAAGGGTCGATTGAGCGGCGCCTACAGTGTTGCCTCATCGTTAAATAGAGGGGGTCAGTGGGGCGCCAACGAGGTAGTCACATGGCGCGCAAGCCAGCGAAGATGTATCGCCAAATCAAGGGCCAGGCTTACACCCGGAGAGAGTACTCCGGAGGAGTCCCGAACAACCGCATACTGCGCTTCTTCATGGGCAATAGAAAGGTCGCAGAAGCAGGTCAGTTCAAGATCATCGTCGAGCTCACTGCCGACAATCCGTGCCAGGTCCGCGACTCGGCTCTGGAATCAGCTCGACAAGTGGCCAATGCCACTATCAGAAAGATTGCAGGAGAGATGGGGTACGCGCTTCGAATGCACACCTATCCTCATCAAATACTGCGTGAGAATAAGCAGGCCACCGGCGCAGGGGCAGATCGTGTCTCACTTGGAATGCGGCAGTCGTTCGGTAAGAACGTCGGTACCGCAGCTCGCGTCCAGCGTGATCAGACGCTGGTCTCGATTCAGACTGACCCAGAGCACTACCTCACCGCACGGGACGCCCTCAGGAAGGCGTGCTGCAAATTCCCGACACCCTGTACGATTAGGCTCGTCGAGGGCGCCGAGCATTTGAAGGGCCTAGTGTGAGGGCGTAGGGCCATGTCGCCCTCAGATCCGTTGAGCGTGCTGCAGAACTCTCTTCGTGACTCACCCATCATCTGGAAGGGCGATTATCCTTACTTCATCCACCCCATATCCGACGGCATCCCAAGGATGGATGCAGACGTGCTGCGTGCCACCCGCGATCTCATCGTAGAGATGGTAGACTGGTCGAAGGTCGACCTCGTGGTCAGCGTCGAGGCGATGGGACTGCCCCTTCTAGCAGCAGTAGGAGATGCCACTGGGAAGCCGACAGTAGTGATTCGCAAACGCCAGTATGGGATGGAGGGCGAAGTCCGGGTTGATGTTGCGACCGGGTACTCCCAGTCCACCACTTACATCAACGACATCAAACCAGGAGAGAGGATACTAATCGTCGATGATGTAATCTCAACCGGCGGCACGCTTGAGCCGATACTGGCAACACTCGAGGAGATGGGTGTGATTCTACAGGACGTCGTCATCGCCATCGAGAAGGGCGAGGGGCGCGAGAGGCTCGCGAAGGAGCGGCCGGACTGGCCAATCAGGACTCTGGCTCGCATAGACATAATCGACGGCAAAGTCGAGATTATCGAGTGATTACATGGACTTGGACAGACATGATTTCGAACTCGACGATTTAGTCAAGAGGATTAGGGCTAACGATAACCGACTTGTCGCTCTACAGGTTCCTGAGGGGCTGAAGATGCAGGCTCTGGAGATGATGGACTCAATTGAGGACGAGTCGGATGCCAAGGTCATCCTAGCTGCCGACCCGTGCTACGGGGCGTGCGACCTAGTTCATGACAAGATGAGGATGATGGGGGTCGAGCTGGTCGCGCACATGGGCCACAGTCAGATGAATATCGACTCGGGGATGCCGACTCACTTCATCCCAGTCACCTACGATGGCGACCCTGAGTTGGCAGCGGCCCTGCCTCTACTTGAGAGTCATCGCGCAATCGCTCAGTCGCGACTGGAGTCGGTCGGTAAGGAGGCTGATATTGACGAAGAAGATGCCAAGGAGCGTTTTCTCGATGCGGTTGGGCGAGTTGCACCTCTGACAGGAGTGAGGCTCGGCCTAGTGGGATCCATACAGCACCTCCATCTGCTTGAGGATTTCAAGAGTAGACTTGAGATGGCGGGCTTCGACGTAGAGATACCTGTCGGTGGAGACAGACTGACCTTTCCTGGCCAAGTACTCGGCTGCAACTACTCGGGCGACGACCCGTCGATAGGGCACTACATGTTCCTCGGCTCGGGCGACTTCCACCCCATCGGCCTAGTGCTGCATACCGGTAAGCCGCTGACGATGCTCGACCCTTACTCTGGAGATGCCACCGAGATGTCCCTAGAACGCATCGAGAGGATTCTGCGCCAGCGCTTCGGCCTGATAAACTCGGTCGACAAGGCCCAGACGTTCGGTATCCTGATTGGTGAGAAACCGGGCCAAATGCGTCGTAACCTCGCAATACGCATGAAGCGCCTACTTGAGAAGCACGGGCGCAAGGGATACCTGCTGGCACTGGACCACATAAGTCCAGACCTCATCGACTTCTATCCGGTCGATGCCTACGTCAACACCGCCTGCCCCAGAATAGCAATCGATGACTCCGTAAGATACGCCAAACCGCTCATCACCCCATACGAGCTCGAAGTTGCACTTGGAGAGAAAAAGTGGGAGATGGGTTACCAGTTCGACGAGATACCCTGATTCACGCGCGCACCGCAGACGGGCATATGCACACGCGCTGCTCCACATATGTCTAATAACGATGTGAGCACGAGTCACATGATGGTCGACTACCTCGACAGAATAGGAGCGGGCAAGGTCCTGCTGGACAGGATGTTTTTCTCGTTCGATTGGACGCCGCCTGCACTGGTCGGTCGCGATGAGGAACTCGGTGAACTCGCTTCGATGTTTATTGGAGTGGAAGGGGACGGAGTCAGTGGCAGGGCAGTCATTACAGGGCCAGTAGGTTCGGGCAAGACGGTGATGACACGTCGCTTCGGAGAAGATCTTCAGCGAATGCTGGACGGGCGCAGGAAGATAGTTCTCGCTCATGTCAACTGCCGCAACCACCCAACTGCCTCGCAGGTGTTGCAGGAGATTGCTCGCTCACTCGACTCTGGCCACCCAGAACGGGGTTTCAGTTCAAGCGAAATTATCCAATCTATTCGTCGTAACCTCAAGGTACACAAGACCCATCTCTTGCTGACTCTCGACGAAGTCGATGTGCTAATTCGCAACGACAAGGGTGACCTGATCTACAAGCTGCTCCGAATCGATGAGGGTCAGGACCAGCAGGGCTCGCTCTCGATGATACTGGTGAGTCAAGATGTTTCTCTAATCAGGTTGTTCGAACCGGCCATTATCTCTCGCCTCGGCGAAAGCAGCATGCTGACGCTGGGCGGATACGGCGAGCGCGCACTCACAGGTATCGCTAGGCAGCGCTACGAAGAGGCATGCAAACCGGGATCGGTAGGTGATGACACTCTGTCCAAGATCGGTAGGTTCGCCGCTGAGACGGGTGACGCGCGTCTCGCCATCGAACTGCTGGAGGCAGCAATCCGACGCGCCGAGATGGATGGCAGGGGAGATGTCCTAGTCGAGGATGTACGGCCCAGCACCTTACGGGGCGCTTCGGTCGAACCAAGTCAGGTCGACAATCTAGGCAAGCATCAGAAACTGGTTCTCCTCGGCATCTGCAGGCGTCTCAAGAGGGCGGACGAGATCTCCAGCGGTGATGCCCAGAAGTTGTACAATCTAGTCTGCGAAGAGAACGGGACCAAGCCCCGCAGTTACACCACCTTCTGGAAGCACCTCAAGGAGCTCGAGACACTGGGGCTGATTGAGTCGCAGACTGCGAACGCGACGGTGGGTAGAGGGAGGACGCAGCACATCACCATGACCAATACCGCACCTGCGGCTCTGGAGAGTCGCATCGAGAAGGAAATCAGTTGATTCAGCAAGCGCCTTCGGCGCCTCCGAACCGCTCTTATAGGGGCCTTTAGTCGGGAGGCCGTCCGAGGTGATGAGATGGCAGCGGAGCAGGCATTCAAAGCGGTGATTAACGATACCAATCCTGCATCAAGTGGCCGGGCCTTCGGTATCGAGATTACGGGCTCAAACTACAACCATTTCCTAGGCAAGAGAATCGGAGATTCGGTGGACGGTATGTTCATCGGCGAGGGTGACAGATCCCTATCTGGATACAAACTGGAGATTACTGGCGGCTCCGACCTGACAGGGCGCCCCATGAGGCCAGAACTGGACGGCGTCGGCATCAAGCCAGTCCTCATCACTTCAGGAATCGGCTACAAGGGCAAGCGCTATGTCAAGAAGAGGGGGAAAGTGTATCGATACAAGTACGACGGCCTCAGAAGGCGACGTAAACTGCGGGGCAACGTAATCAGCCAGGACACCCGCCAGATTAACCTGAAGATCACCGAGGCGGGCAATCGCTCCCTCGACGCCATCTTCGGCCTCGTTGAGGAGGCCGCACCTGTCGAGGAGTCCTCTGGAGAAGAGGAGTGAGTCGGCAGGGGGAATTAAACTGGTTCAGAGTCTCCCCAGTCAACCCGTAGTCAACATCGGCATGGTCGGTCACGTCGATCACGGTAAGACTACCCTCACTCAAGCGCTCTCCGGGGTCTGGACCGATACCCACTCAGAGGAAAGGAAGCGTGGCATCAGCATCAAGTTGGGCTACGCCGACACAGCGTTTTACAGGACCTCTGACGGTAGGTACTACGCTAGAGATAAGCACCCTGATGGGAACGAAGACTCGGATGGCGAGCTTCTACGTGTGGTCTCGTTTGTTGATGCCCCGGGTCACGAGACCCTGATGGCTGTGATGATTTCGGGTGCCTCGATTATGGATGGGGCGATGCTACTCATTTCTGCTACTGAGAAGTGCCCGCAGCCTCAGACCCGTGAACATCTGGCCGCATTGCAAATAGCAGGGATAGAGAACATAGTAGTGGTACAGAACAAGATCGACATAGTGAGTCGGGAGAGGGCTGTCGAATCCCACGAGGAGATTAGAGACTTCCTGAAGGGCACGATAGCTGAGTCTGCTCCAATCATCCCGGTCTCGGCCCACCACGACGTCAACCTAGACGTCTTGATACAGGCCATCGAAGATGTCATTCCCACTCCAAACAGGCCCTCTGGTGAGTCAGGTCTGATGTACGTCGCTCGCTCTTTCGATACGAATCGCCCGGGCTCGCGCCCTGAGAAACTGCAGGGCGGAATCATCGGCGGCAGCATCGTCGAGGGTTCCTTCAGCGTGGGGGATTCGATATTGATAGCCCCTGGCCGCAGGGTGCAAACCGGCGCAAAGACGACTTGGGAGCCAATTCGGACTACCATTCAGAGTGTCAAGGGAGGTGGGCTTGACCTGCAATCCGTTCACGCAGGAGGATTGTGCGGCATCGCTACTCCGATGGACCCTGTCTCCACCAAGGCTGACGAGCTCTCTGGGCAGGTCATGGCTCGCGAGGGTGAACTGCCACCGATATGGGAGGCCCTCGATCTCGATCTCGATCTGCTTGAGAATATGGTTTCGGCCGGAGAAGGGGATGCTGAATTAGTTCGCCCTCTGCAGCCCAATGAGATGCTTATGGTGAATTCTGCCACAGCCACCAGCGTCGGAACAGTCTCATCAATCAAAGGGCGATCGGCGACGTTGCAACTGAGGTTGCCAATTTGTGCCAAGTCGGGCAGTCGAATCACGCTGTCCCGTCGCATCGGCTCGCGCTGGCGGCTCATCGGCCACGGCTCGATTGCAGGGTGATTGGATGGTCGGCGTCCTCGTAGACGCATGCGGCTGGGCCGCGCTGATGGATGCAGAGTTGAATCTCGACGATGCGATGAAGGGAGTGGTTGGCCAAGCTGAACTCATGGTGCTCGAATGCGTGCATCGCGAACTAGATCTGTTGTCGCAACAGAGGAAGGGGCTCCTCCTCAGTTTGCTCGAGAGTCGTTCCGAGAGAGTTCTCGACCTTGATGGGATGTCTCATCCTGACGAGATGCTAGTAACTCTCTCTGGTTCGAGAAGATGGCCGGTACTGACAGTCGACCGAGACCTTAAGGAGAGGTTGATATCCTCCGGAGGGTCCTACATCGAGGTCACATCGAGTCGTTACCTCAGGCTGGTCGAGACCTAGGGCAGCGTGAACAACCGGTCGTCCCCATGGCCGTCCAGTAGGCCGATTCTGACGGCGGCATCTAACCAAGCGTGCGAGTAATTGATGGCGCCGAAGGCACGAACCAAATCACCGGACTCCATGAAATGCCGGGCATCGGCGGCGTAGTCATCACACATCCTCAGCATCGAGGTCAATCGGGCCTCGTCCTCCACACCTTCCGCGCAGGGAGTTGCCTTCGACCTAGCCTCAGTCGTCAGGGCCAGATACCTCTCAACCTTGTCTCTGGTTACTACCGAGCCGGACATTTGAGCACCTATGTCATCTCGAGATCCAACGAGGCTGCTTTACTTAGTTTGAACAGTCTCGTCCTGCCCTGCTTCCTGACCGAGAGCAGCCCGGCTTTGCGCAGTCCGTTAAAAATCTGTGATAGTCGAGGTCTACCGACCTCGAGGAAGGCCTGTAATTCCGGGTCCGAAGGTGAAATCTCGCGTGCCTTGGCTGCTACCAACACGGTACGCTCAGCATCGGAAACTGTCGCGGCTCGAGCACGGTCGAGAGGCTCGTCAACATCCCAATCTGGCCCAAAGGGAATCGGAATTCGAGGAGGAGCAGGTTCCGACTCCTCAAACACTGGCTCCGGCACTACGGCAGGAGGAGGAGAGTGATCGATGTCGAAGATTGGTTCGGGGCTGGCCTTTGGCTCCGTATCTAAAACAGGCAGGGATGAGCCGAGACTAGAGTCCACAGTCCAAAGGGCACCCTCAGCAGCCATCACCGGCTGGTCCTGAGTAGGTAGCACCGAGATGTCTGGCTTGGCGTCGGTAACGAATGCAGGTTCAGGATTAGGCCTAGGAGGTGGCCTGATAGGAGCCGGTGTCAGTTGCGGTCGATTCTCGGCGACCGTAATCGGAGTCTCGTTCGGACCCTCTGGCATGGCTGCGCTGATTCTCTGCGATCTGTCGGCTAAGCCACTGAATCCACCGACGTTGCGAGGCTGTACCAGATGTTCAGTACCCTCCTCGGTGAAGAGGAAGGAATCCAGCGTCTCTTGGTTCTCCTCCAAAGGGGGCGACTGCGACTCGGGTTCGGGTTCGGGTTCAGGGAGCTCCTCATCCCAGATATCGTCTGGTTCAGGGAGCTCCTCGTCCCAATCGAACTCTTCGGATTGGCCCTCAGGTTCGGATTCATCCTCCCACAGGTCATCGGGCTCGACGTCCCAGTCCTCGCCATCTTCGACTGTCTCGGGAACGGGTTCTGATTCTAGTTCGGAGACGGAGAGAGGTACTTCTGGAGAATCTTCATCCTCTTCCTGCACAATCCTCTGCCATCCGACCAGCCTCTCGAGTGTACCCTCGGAGCCGACACCTCGCCTTTCATCGATGAGCCCTCGGCATAAGCGCACCACTGCGCGTGGATTTCCTGCTGTGCTATCATGGATGGCAGTCAAGAGATCAGGGTTGATGATCCAGCGCTCACGGGCCTTCCTGTGCACGAGATTGTCGGCCAACTTCTGAATTTGTCCCTCTGATAGGCCATCGAGATGCTCGGGTGAATCGAACACATCGAGCACCTCTTCATCCAAGGAGGTCAGTTGCGCTGGTGTCAGCGTCACCAGAACCAGTGCCTTGAGCCTCTGCAACAGTGGCGTCATGCGCGCTAGGAAGTCATTCATGGGAGTATTTGAGGGGTAATCAAGGGCGATTAGAGGGAGTGGCCCTGTACTCTGCTCGAGCGTTTCAATCAGGCGCTCGCACATCTGCCCAGTGGACGGAGGAACATCGTGGCCGATGAAATGGACAGCGATCTCGTTCATCACGGAACTGACGGCCTCGTCTCGAGGCCAGAACTGGCCGACGAACTTCTTACTGACCTGAGAAGACAGGGCGTTTACCAGAGATGTCCTACCGCTGCCTCGTTCCCCAACTAAGAGCACCATCCTCGGAGATTCAGAAATGATATGCTCCCTCAATCGAGTCATCAATGAATCGCGCCCGACTATGTCCTGGGCTCGCGTCGACTCGATTGGCCTGAGTTCGAAGGGGTTTCCCCGGAGAGGAGGTAGGTCAAGTAGAGAAACTGGCTCTCTCATCATTGCCCGAGCAGCGGGCTCTCTCATTCTTAATATTCACGTATCCTCACGCTTCTCGGATGGCGATTTAACGCATTCTCGCGTGTTTCCGGGAGGATTTAATTGGACTCTTTCCACCCAGTGCTCCGAATGTGATAATTCAACGTTAACGCTTCACTAACGCTTTATTGATGCGTTAATAACCCGTTAATGGATAGATTAACGCATTTTTTGAAAGTGTTTTCTGGACTATACTGCCAAATCGCGAACAGGAACAAGGTCAATCGCAAACAGTTAGAAGCCAATTACGCCGGGCTTCAACCGATACAGATGCCCGTCGACAGCAGCCGACTCGAAGGATTCTACAAGCTCTCTGTTTCGGAACGCAGGGAGGTACTGGCTCGTACTGCCAAACTCACACCAGAGCAAGTCGAGGCATGGTCCTCTTCAGGTGAACTTTCCGAAGATTCAGCAGATAGGATGATTGAGAATGTAATCGGGACCTACTCACTACCCATCGGAGTCGCTACCAACTTCATCATCGATGGTGAACACTATCTGATACCATTCGTCCTTGAGGAACCAAGCGTGGTGGCCGCCGCCAGTAATATGGCAAAGAGGTGTCATGTCAATGGTGGGTTCACCTCTGACAACGATGATCCGGTGATGATTGGACAAATCCAAGTTGTGGGTTGTGATGAACCGGAAGTTGCAAAGGCTTCAATCCTAGGAAAAAGCGTGGAATTAGTAGAATCTTGCAATGCTGTCGACCCAATTCTAGTCAAATTCGGTGGTGGATGCCGGGATATTCAAGCCAGAATAATAGAAACTGACTCCGGACCGATGGTCATTGTCCACATCCTAGTGGACTGTAGGGACGCCATGGGTGCAAACGCTGTCAACACCATGGCCGAGACCATCGCCCCAAAGATAGAGAGTATGACAGGTGGGACGGTCATACTGCGCATAATCAGCAATCTTGCCGTGCACAGGCTGGCTAGGGTGAGTGCTGTATTCAGTCCCAAAGAGTTGTCGGACAAGGGCAATGCGGAGCAGGGCTCCGAAGTCATAGAGGGAATACTGCAGGCATATCACTTCGCCAAGGCAGATCCATTTCGCGCCACCACTCACAACAAGGGCATCATGAACGCGATATCTCCCATAGCCCTCGCTTGTGGGCAAGACTGGCGGGCTGTGGAATCCGGTGCTCACAGTTTCGCCGCGCACGAGAGAACATATGGCTCGCTGACTCACTGGGAGAAGGACGGTGAAGGTAATCTGGTGGGCTCGATCGAACTTCCGATGGCTGTGGGACTAGTAGGGGGCGCAGTGAGAGTGCATCCTGCAGCGCAAGCCAACGTGGCTCTGCTTGGAATCACTTCCGCTGACGAGCTTGCCAAGGTGATGGCGGCAGCGGGATTAGCTCAGAATCTCGGTGCCCTGAGGGCGTTGGCGACAGTGGGTATCCAAGCCGGACACATGAAGCTCCATGTCCGGAACATGGCAGTGACTGCTGGTGCAGAGGGGTCAGAGATTGATATCGTCGCAGCCCGACTGCGAGAACAGGGCGGCAGAATCACTCAGACAGCTGTCGAAGAGGAACTGGAGAATCTAAGAACGGAGTAATTCACTCCTCGGCCTCTAGAGGGTCTTCCGTAACTGTGGCATCATCAGAGAACTCGTTGATTGTCAGTTGTTCCTCAGGAGCCAGTGAAGCGGCTAACTGAGCACTCGTCAGGCCCATCTTGGATGCCTCTTCCCTAAACCACGCCCTAACCTTGCGGTACTCCACTTCGGGGCATCCAAAATATTCGGCGAACCGGCGAGTAGTAGTGAGGCGCCTAGTCAGGCCATCTCTCCTGCGGTCGATTAGGCCCATTTTAGCGAGGTCGCGAACATGGTCGTACGCTCTCTGCCCTAGCATATCTACCAACTGCGACTGGGCCATCGGCTGATGATAGGCCACCAATGCGGCTGCTGGTAGTAGTCTCTGTGGGATGTCAGCGCGGAACGACTCAGGCAGATGAGGAGACAGGGTTGGCCTAACCTCGAAGATCCATCTGCCGGCGACATCAGCGAGTTGGAGTGCCGAGTCGCGACGCCGGCGAATGGTAGCCTGTAGATCGCGCAAGGCTGACTGGACCTCCCCCTGCGGTTTCTCGAGCAGTTCGGAGAGTTCCTCGGCCGACATCGAACGGCCAGCGCCGAACAGTATCGCCTCGAGTATAGTAGAAAGGGACGCCTCAGACATCTGCGATGGCCTCCGTTATCATAGGCTTGGGATGGAGTTTCTGAGAGAGAGTTGAGAAATCCTCATCCTCTGTCCACAGGTCTTTGAGAGTGATTTTGCCGTTACGTCCATTCTCCTGTTTCAAGTCGACATAACCTCTGTTCGTCAGGAACAGTGCTGAGACCAGGGCTGTCACCTGCGCCTCGGCCTCGGCTTCCTCCTTCGGCATTCCAGATTCAACCGATTTTGAGGAAATGTCCTCAACTAAATCCTCCAGTCCGATGGGTTTTCCAGCCTCACTGGATTGTGTCTTCAGAGACTCCCACGTCCGCTGTAGATCACCCTCAAGATCTTCGATATGGAGGCTACCACTGAATCTCTCCCTAGCACGGTCGTTGGCTTCGCGGCGCTCCTTGGCTATCTCCTCACGCAGACGCTGTTCGGCTGCGAGTCTGCCTGCGTCCTGTAGTCCCATCAGGAGTTCGCCAAGAGTAACTGGTCGACTCTCGTCGCGGTGTATCCTGCCTTTGAACATCTGAGGCAGGGCCTCGTCGGCCGCACCGGTCAAGACGCCAAGAGAGAAGTTGTAGTCGGCGTCGTCGAACTCTGACTCCCAGCCTCCGTCGAAGTCCCAGACTTCTTCTTCCTCAAAGTCGAAGGCATGCTCCTGCTTCTCCAACAGAGTAGAGGCCTGCCCTCGCAGGATGCACCAAGCCATCCTGACAAGCCTGCCACAGGTCGGCAAATCGATGTTCTCGGACTCTTTTATCCTCTCGTTGAACATCTCGAGAAAAGAACTGAGGTCGACATCCCACGGATCGAGGTCGCTGGACTGGAACAATTGCAGGACGAGCGCCACCGAGCGGTCAAATGGATCAATCAGGAATTGATGTTCGGCCTCCTCAAGGGTTGCGAGCTCGACCAATCTGTCTAGGTATCTGCTGGTCTCGAGGTCAGTATCACTGCCCAGCATCCTCGCTACGATGTCGTCGCGCATGGTCTGGCCATCGAACACCGCCATCATTCCACCTCTTTCTGCTCGGCCTCTGTATCGACCTCATCTTCGTTCTCCGATTCTACAAGATTCTGCTCAATCTCTTCGCGCTCCTCTATATCCTCGGTCCAGTCCTCAGTACGATCACGAAGAGACACAATTGTGCCGCCTTCTGCCTCGGCCTCTTCCTCTCCCTCAGTGGCTTCGATATCCACTCCAGCTCGTTCGGCAACGCCGCCCAAGCTCTTGGGGGTGCCAAGTGGCTCGGGAGCTCGAGGCATGCCCTCTGGGTCTGGCAGTTCGGGCATCGCCTCGCGCTCGGCCTCAGCCAGCGCCTTAGCGTTTTTCTCGGCCTCGAATTCCTCTCCCATCTCGAGGGCGGCTGCCCTGTCAAAGTCGGTGATAAGGCGGCTACGCCCATCACCAGCGTGAGTAATGCCGATGTGGTGGTCAGCGAGAGTGAGGCTGACCTTGCGCAGAGTCACCATGAGGAACTGTGCTCGCTGGCTGCGCATCCTGCACAGGGACGCGATGCGCTCGGCGTTGAATGGGTCGAGATTCTGGTCGACTTCATCAAGGTAGTAGAACGGACTAGGCTCGTAATCCTGAATCGCGAGAATCAGAGCCAGTGCGGCCATCGACTTCTCGCCGCCGGAAAGATTGTCGAGACGGGTTTTCTTGCTTTTACCAGGAGGTACGCAGTCCATTTCCAAGCCGCCCTCGAAGGGATTCTTTGGGTTCTCCATGCGGAGTTTGCCGCTGCCTGCAGGCTGCAGTATCTTATAGACTCTTGAGAAATTATTGTTGACGTGCTCGAACACTGCCATCAATCTGGTCTTCCTCTCGTCCTCGAGCTGCACCGCTATCGAGACTAGATGTTCACGCCTGCTGCGCAGTAACTTGCCGTCCTCCACTAGCCCATCAATGCGTTCAGCGGTGCTGTCGTACTGCTCTATGGCAAGCATGTTCACATTGCCGAGATGACCGAGACGGCGCTCGAGCCCCTGCACGCTCTTCTCCGCCTCGGCCACAGTCGGCAGTAGCGCTTCTGGCGACGGGATTGGTATCCCGGAGCTCTCAAGTTCGGCGACTATCTCGTCAACCGCTTCGCGCTTCTGCTGGATTTGGATATTCAGGTCCTCTATACGGGACACTAGAGTCTCTCTCTTCTGGGACAGTGTTTCAACTGATGCTCGCAGACTCGCTCGCTCGTCGACAATCTCATCCCTCCTTTCCTTGAGCGCCTGCTGCTCCTCATCAAACTGGGAAGCTTGTTCCCTGAGGTCCTCAAGGTTGTTATTGGCCTCAACAATAGCCTTCTCCAACTCGGAGATTCTTGACTCCGCCTCGGACATGGCATTGAGCTTCTTGTCGATTTGACGCTGGATGTCCACGACGCGTCCGGATAGGATTTGCAAGCGTTCGTTTCCGTTGGAAATTGCTGATTCCGAGACTAGCCGAGTACGCTCGGCCTCGGTCATTGTTCGCTCTGCCTCGCGGAGCTTCTGCGATAGGTGATCGGGGGCGTGGTCCTGCAAGGCCTGGGCGGCTGCGACTCTATCGGCGACTGCAGACTCGTAATTCTCCCTAGCCTCATTGGCCGTGGAACTAGCAGAGGCTTGGGCCGCCTCGCAACGCTTGAATTCACCATTAGCTGCTACCACCTTCTTGCGAATATCGTCGACATCCCTCTGGGCTCGCTCAGTATCCGCCTTCCAATTGCGCAACTGCAGCGAGTGGTCACCATCATCAAGGCCATGTATCCTGTCGCGCAGGTTCTGCTGATTGCCTCGCAACTCCCTGAGAGCGCCCTCAACAGTAGAGTAGATGAGATTGGCCTCCTCGACCGCTGCTTCCAGTCTGTCTAGGCTCGACGAGACCGAGCCACCTCCGAATGCGTTTCGATTAGACTTGGAGGCAGAGCCCCCGGTCATCGCTCCAGAACTCTCGATTACCGAGCCGTCGAGAGTGACCAGCCTAACACCACCCATGTTACGTCGGGCTACTTCCATTGTGTCGACTAGGAGTGTGTTACGCCCGGCGTACCTGACAGCAGTGTCAATCTCCGAATCGTACTCCAGCAGGTCGTGAGTGAAACCGACAACTCCGGGATTGTTGGCGACAATCAAGGAGCGCCCCCCGGGGCGACTGGTGCTGAGTTTATTGAGAGGTAGGAATGTGGCTCTGCCGCCTCCATTCTGCCTTAGCCAAGAAATACACTTGGCTGCAACATCGTCATCTGTGACGACGATGCTCCTGAGTCCGGCTCCGAAGGCGTTGGCCAGCGCTTCCCCGTGTGACGGGTCCTTCGGTGCGGTAAGCTCTCCGAGAGAGCCAAGTATCCCTTTCACATCGCCGCTCTGACGGAGTTTGACGAGCGCTGCCAGTGTCACTGCTGAGCCATGGTTGTTGGCGCGACCCTCCTGGCGCGCTCTGGCCTTGTTCAAATCTCTCTCGGCATCCCTGACTCTGATCTCCGAGCGGTCCCTGTCCCCCGCCAGTTCGGCCTCCTGCCTCTGCATTCGGCGGAGCTCTTCTGCCAGAGAAGTGCGGTCGGTCGTAGGTTGGTCGCTCTGTAGATCCTCGCCGACCAGTTCAAGGTCGTCGCGGACCATTGTGGCTTCCTCGAACTCCTCTTCAAGGTCAGCCAGTTTGCTCGAGGCTATCTGGGAGGTCTGTTCAGCCAAATCGGCGCTCAGTCTAGCCTCAGCATGAATCGTATGGACCTCGTCCACGGCTTCGGTGGCTTGACCGAGGATTCGCTTTAGTCCCCGGCCTGCCTTATCTCCAGACTCAATCGCTTCCCTTGCATCCCGCTCGTCCTCGGAGGCGCTCTTGAGTGACTCCTTGGCCTCTTCGAGGTCTTGGCTGGCGTTCGTAAGTGTGTCTTCGGCCTGTTTGTGGGCCGACTGGGCTCCCTGCAGTTCTGTACGGAACACCTCGACCTCCTCTTCGGCCTCCTCGATAATGCTGCGCTGATCGCCAATCCTATCGCCTCCGGTCTCAATGTCGATCTGGTACTGGCGAATCTGCTCGAACATTTCTCGGGCTTCACCACCGGCAATTTCGTTGATGTCGGAATCTACCTTCACCAACTCCTCGTCGAGCGCGAGTAGTCCTCTGTTGCCCTCGGTGACTCTGCCACCGATGGTATCGATATCTTCTCGGTAGCGAGAACTTTCCTCTCCTAGCAGATGTACCTCGTCCGAACGGTTCCTGTGTCTCGACTGATGCAGCGAGGTCCTAGCCGTGTCCAACTCCTCCTTGAGTTCTTTGAACTTGAGCGCCTGCTCGCGTTCCTTACCGAGGTCCTTGAGACGCTTCTTCTGTTCAACCTCAAACAGGTCGATGGTCTCGATGTTGTTCTCGACGTGTTTTTGCTGGGTGTTGGCCCGACGTATCTCATCGTCGTAGGCGGTGACGCCAGCGACGTCCTCGAGAATCCCTCTTCTCTTGTGTGGGGTCATCGTGGCGAGGGTAGTGACATCGCCCTGCTTCACGATGTTGTAGCCACCAGCCCGCAGGCCCGCCTCGGCTAGAACCCGGCGCATGTCGGTTGCCGTGGAAGGTTCGTCGTTGATTCGGTAGGAAGAGATTGGGGCTCCCTTCCTGCCTAGTCTGACGGTCCTAGTGAATCGGACCTCGTCGGTATCAATCCTCAGTCTCCTGCGGGTGGCGGGCTCGGGAGTGTTGCTGAATACTAGGCTGGCCGACATGTGTTTGGCGGGCTTACCTCGTTTACCGCCGTTGAATATCAACTGAGTTACGTTGGCTGCCCTCAATGACTTCGTGGACTTCGGACCGAGAACGAACTCAAGAGCGTCCAAGGTGTTCGACTTGCCCGAGCCGTTCGGCCCGGTTATCGCTGTGAATCCTTCTTCAAGCGGAATTATGACTTCGCCACTGAATGATTTGAAGTTCTCAAGTTCCATTCGTAGTAGATGCATCCCCTCACCTTATCGCCGAACGAAAAATCGCCGACGACATTTGCGCGCTCCCCCTCTGTCTGCTAATGAACGTTGAGGCGCCCATGCGAGCAGCACAACGATTACGGATGGGTCGAAAAATCGCCGACGGAGTTACTCGAAACTGGATGAGATATGAATGCCCCGAACCAGTGCGTGGAGCATGGCGTTCCTCGGAGTAGGGATACCGACTGACTCTCCCAGTGACACTACTGCCCCACACAGTTCGTCGATCTCTGTTTGACGTCCTGCCATCACGTCCTGCAGCATCGAGCAGCGGTTCTGTGCAGTCGCCCCTACTACGGTGCGCAGAGTGCCCTCAAGGTCGAGATTGGAGAGGTCGATTCCGCTGGCGGTGGCGACAGTTGCTGCCTCTAACATCGCGGAGAACGCCTGATCCCAGAGCTCGGGTACCTCAAGCAGCGCTCCGTTGCGTACACCGGCTATCGAGCATACTGGATTAATAGCAACATTGAGTAAGATCTTCGTCCAGATAGCGCACTGAATGTCTTCCGACCAATCAGGTTCGAGGTGAGCCTCGTCCAGTTTGGTCATCAGCATCGCTGCGACCCCTTCGGGAGGAGAGTTGTCGAATCTGCCCAGCCTGATGTTGCCGCGGCCGACCCAGTGTGTCCCAGCCTCACTGCGCCATGCTCCGTGGGTGGTCGTCCCTCCGAGAGTTCTGGCCCTACTCAACCTGTGAGCGAGGGTCTCGGCGTGCCCCATGCCGTTCTGTAGGCTGACTGCGATGCCTTCCTCACAAAGCAACTCTTCAGCAATCTGCGCAAGTATAGGGGTCGAGTCGGCCTTGCCACAGATAAGTGCGGCATCGCACGACCCCCGTATATCCGTGGGCAGTGGGACGGCTTCGCTGTCCACGGTGACAAAACGCTCGGGGGGAATCATTTCAATCGGGCCTTCTGGTGTGTGCAGGACCAATCCCGCCTGTGACAGTATCCTAGAGTTCTCCCCTCGAGCTACAGCCACCAGTTTGGCGTCGGTGTCGGACAAGGCACCCAGAAGGACTCCGCCTATCGAGCCAACGCCGAGAATTGCTATCCGCATCATGCAGCCTCCCACGAACGCGCAGCAAAGTGCAGAGTGATGCCATCTTCGTCTGCCGTCACCCACGCTGCCCACCAGGCAGAGGGAGATCCGTGGACGGATGCATTGGCTGTAACCGATGACATCGCTGCCACTTCAGACGGTGCCCAAGCCTCCCAGTTATCCCAAGCGACTGCGTCTCCTGTCCAATCGAGAGATATGGGCATCGAGGTGTTTCCCCGGTTCACGATGCTAAACTCTCCGTTCGGCATCCTCGACGAGAGGGTCCCAGGGTCAACCATGACATCGGGCCCCTCGACCACCCTGTACGAGGTGAGCATAGTCGTTCCTTGGCACAGCGCCAGCCAGCCTGATGCGCTGAATCGGAGGGTCGCGTTATCGATCTTACCGGCCGGAAGGAGTATTGACGAACGGTCAGCGAGGTCCCTGTCCCAGTCGCCGCTGGCGTTGACTTCGGCGATTACGTCAGTAGAGGGGCAGAAGGCCGAGCCGGCCTCGCCCCGGGCTATCACGTACTCGGAGTCCGACTCAAACCACTCGGGAATGCGCCACACGCCGTCGGAGACCTGGATTATGGGCTGGGTACCCTCGATTGGCAGGAACAGAACGTCATTGGATAGATTTTCGCGGGACAGGGAGATGGAGGGGCCTATCCTGCGGTACTGGTCATCCCGCAACGACAGGGATTGTAAGGCGCCCTCGTGACCTCGCATGCATAAATCATGAATTCCGGGGCCTAGGGAGGTCTCATTCTCGAATGACCAGAACGGGTCGTAGTTCGTCAGGTTGACGTAGTCGTCCTCGACAACCATAATCTCAACGCAGATCCTAGGAGTCTGTGTGTCTTCGACCATCACCCAGAGTGGGTCTATCGGTGAAGTCACCCCTGTCGGCTGGAACACTATGACGTACTCAGTGACGTAATCAGCGACATCTAGAAGGATGACCAGTCTGAATGTCTGCTCACTGGCCTCCATTTGATCACGATTCATGCTGACTGACACGCTACCTGGCGAGGCCTGAGTAATATCGTCAAAACGACATACTTCTCTTTCGTCCATGCACTCTGAATCAATCTGCCAGCCTCCGAACGGAGCTCCTTCGATGCGCATCTGTAGCCAGCCTGAAACTGGCATCACCCCTACTGGCTCGAGAGTCAACTCGACCTCGGCACCCCCATTCTCAAAGAGAATATGTGTAGGCCAAGATTCGGTTGACAGGCCTTTGTCCCAATCCTCCATCTCGTAACTGGGCTCGAGGCCTGGGTAGCCAAGCAGGAGGATGACCAGCGTCAACGAGGCAATCTGTCGCATCTGAATCTCGTCGAGGCCTGCATACTCGTCGACGACGAAAGGAGATGGCATCTGCTCGGGACTGAACCTGCGCCATGCAGCGATGGCGGCCAGTAGGAGCCAGGGCCAGTATTCCGTGCTGATGAAGATGAGAAGCGCAAAACCGAGAGTCGCGATGAAAATGGACGTCTGGTTACTGCCTTCCTGCATGTCTCCTGGGCCGATTAAGGCGTGTAGTATCCGGTCACCAGGGAATCCAGGAATGGGGAGTAGGAGAGCCCATCCCGCAAGCGAGAGCGCGATGCCGGCCAGTCCGGTTGGATGTATCCACTGGAGTTTCAAGGCCACGTCAGAAGACAGTATTACGGATCCAAGGATGTCTACTAGAGAATTGGTGTCGACAACTATCGGGGCTGCCTCGTAGGACGGAGGTTGATTGGGAGTCATGCCGAGGCCGAGGAGGGTCAGTATCGAACCACAGACGAACATCACCGTCGGTGTGGTCAGTTCGATGAATCCGAGAGCGCGCCGATTAGGGAGGGGGTGCAGATCGGGTCTCATTTGACCGATAGCAGATATCAGGCTGAACGGCCATTCGGGCGACATCACCGGGAAGGCAAGTGGAATCAGGTGGTTCGACTCGACCTCAAACGCGTCCGAGACGAATATGCGGGCGTAACTTGCGAGCAGAACTGATCCCATTACAGGGAGTGCGAAGAACACAAGAGAAGTCTGCAGGACTGCTAATTCCAAAACCGCCGGAGCGGGATTGAGATGAGTAACCCAGAGGGCCCCTGCCATGGTCACAAACCCTGTGACTAGGACCCATACCAGAGCCTGTTGCCAAGCCGGCATCACCATCACTTGCGACGGTAGTCCACCAACGCTGAGCAGAGGTGGGTCTCCCTCATCTAACACTGCAATCAGACTGAGATCCTTGAGGTGCCTGTTCAGCGAACGCAAGGATGCACTAGGACTTCGACCCTCTCTGCCGTTAACTTCCCATGAGTATTCTGCTAAGCCCTGACTACCGAGGACGAAATACCTTGAGCAGATTACTTCGAGCAGTTCCTGCTGCTCCCATGTCTCGGTGTCCAGTAGGTGAATTTCGGCCTCGGTCATGGTGGCCCCTCGCGATTGGGTCGGGGAGGTCCGTTTTGACCCCTCGCACGTGTGCACGGCGAACGGAGTTCGCCGTTTCACTTGTTCTTGAAGCGCTTCAGACGGAACGTCTCTTCGCGCTCCATCTCCTCAAGACGAAGTTGGATGAAGTTCCGCGCCTCTTCCATCTGAGGGATGACTACGTATTCAAGCGCGTTGACTCGCCGTTTGGTCGCCTCAATTTCAACGAGGAGTCTCTTCAATGTCGCTTCCATCTCGGCGGCCTTGACAATCTTCTCGATTAGAGTAGAGTACGAGTCGGACGCCTCGTCTATGTATGCCGAGCCTCCAATCAGCCCAGTCCCTCTCTCATCTATCGAGGTGGTCAGGTTAGTTCCGACCACGCTCGGCACAACAACCCCCATGATGTTGCGTGGAGTTACAGTGACCTCAGGGTGGCGTGAGATGGCTATGGCCGCACTCTTGACAGCGAGACCGCCTTCGATAGCACTGGCTAGGCTGATTGACTGAACTGCTTCCCGGTAGGTACCAACCAGTCCCTCACGGGCCTCTATCATCTCGGAGAGCAGGGTTCTGAACTCGTGGAACAGTCCATCTCGCTTCATCTTGAGCAGGTTGTAGCCATTCTGTGTCTGCTTGATGCGTCGCTTGAGGTTAATCAGCTCGGATCTGGTTGGCTTGATGTCCAGAGCCATGTTTTACCTCCTCAGCGCCCTCTAGCTCCGATTCACGACTTGCTCTCAGTTGGGTGATACTTGTCTATCCATTTCTGGTCCAGCCTGACGAGATACTTTGTGTCGATATTGGTCAAGAGATCCCACGCGAGGTCGAGTGTGCCCTCTGTTATCGAGCGGTCCTCGTCACGGCTTTGCCTGAGGAACTGGTCCTCGAAGATATCTGAGAACTTCAGCAACTGCAGGTCACGCTCGTTGAGCGCGTCCTCTCCGACAATAGCCACCAATCCTCTGAGTTCCCTACCTCCTGCGTAGGCAGCATAAAGTTGGTCGGAAACTGACTTGTGATCCTCTCTAGTCTTGCCCTCTCCAATTCCTGCGTTCATCAGCCTTGATAAAGATGGTAGAACGTTGATCGGGGGGTAAATTCCCTTTTGATGGAGTTCTCGAGAAATCACAATTTGTCCTTCAGTGATATATCCAGAAAGGTCAGGGATTGGATGGGTTATATCGTCCCCTGGCATAGTTAGAATTGGGAACTGAGTAATGCTCCCTTTCTTGCCCTTCACCATGCCTGCTCTCTCGTATAGCATAGCTAAGTCAGTATACATGTATCCAGGATATCCACGTCTTCCAGGAACTTCCTCGCGGGCAGCTCCGATTTGCCTTAGAGACTCACAGTAATTTGTCATGTCAGTGTAGATAACGAGAACGTGATAATCGTGCTCGAATGCTAGATACTCAGCGGCCGTAAGAGCCAATCTCGGAGTAATCAAGCGCTCAACCGCAGGATCATCGGCCAGATTCACGAATAGTGCTGCATTCTCTAGTGCGCCAGTTCTCTCAAGATCGTGTACGAAGAAATTGTACTCCTCGGCGGTGATTCCCATTGCGCAGAAAACTACGACGAAGTCGTCGTCACTGCCCACTAGTTTGGCTTGCCTAGCAATCTGCAACGCTATGTCGTTGTGAGGTAGCCCAGATGCCGAGAATATTGGTAGCTTCTGCCCACGCACCAGACTTGTGCAGGCATCGATGGCCGAGATTCCGGTCTGGATGAACTGCTCTGGGCTCTCACGGCTGTAAGGATTGATGGCGGCACCGATGATGTCGGCCATCTCCTCAGCCACAATCTCTGGACCTCCATCTCTGGGCTTTCCCGCGCCGTCTAGAATGCGTCCGATTAGTCCTTTGCTAACAGGGAGCTTGAAGACATCTCCGAGGAACTTAACTCCTGTCTGCCTGTCTACGGATGCAGTACCCTCGAAGACCTGTACGATAACCTGATCATCACTAGTATCCAGCACCTGTCCATTCTTCATTGATCCATCTGAGAGTCGTAGTTGTACAATCTCGCCATATGCTACAGGCTCTGTCTTCTCCAAGAAGACCAATGGCCCCTTTACATCAGTAATTGTTCTGTATTCTTTTCCGCTCATTCATGGCACCCCCTTAGTTGTCCTCCATAGTCCCGGCAATCTGCTTAGACATCTCACCGAGCAATTCTCCAATGCGTTCTGCATAGCCCTCCTCAAATCGACCTCTCATCAGGTCAGTACGTGCGGGGACATTGACTACATCCTCTAGGCCGGCGCCGCCGGCCATTGCTTTCTCGGACTCTTCTTGGAAAGTCAAGATAGCCTTAGCCATCTCGTATTGGAGATTCAATTGGCTGAATGTGTCGACATCATGGAAGGCGTTTTGCTGCAGGAAGTATTCGCGTATCATTCGTGCAACCTCAAGTGTCAATTGCTGGTCCATAGGAAGAGCGTCGGAACCGACTAGTTGTACAATCTCCTGAAGCTCAGCCTCAACTTGGAGGAGGCTACTAATTTTTGTCCGTACCTCGGGGTAGTCACTAGCTATGTTATCCCGGTACCACTGGTCCAACGCCTGCGGATATAAGCTGTAAGAACTCAACCAGTTAATCGCTGGGAAGTGTCGCTGCCTTGCTAAACCTGCATCGAGCCCCCAGAACACCTTGACTATCCTCAGAGTGCCCTGACTGACTGGTTCAGATATGTCTCCTCCAGGAGGAGAAACGGCACCAATAACTGAAACTGATCCGTCACCTCCCCCAAGCGTCTGAACTCGGCCGGCGCGCTCGTAGAACTCGGCTAGTCGGCTTGATAGGTAAGCGGGGTATCCTTCCTCTCCGGGCATCTCTTCGAGTCGGGAAGAAATCTCTCGCATGGCCTCAGCCCACCTACTGGTAGAGTCGGCCATAAGGGCTACATCGTATCCCATATCTCTGAAGTACTCAGCGATTGTGATGCCGGTGTACACAGATGCCTCACGTGCGGCAACTGGCATGTTAGAAGTATTGGCTATCATGGTGGTCCTGTTCATCAGTGGTTTACCTGTGTTAGGATCCATCAAATGGGGGAACTCAGTAAGAACTTCTGTCATCTCATTTCCGCGCTCCCCACAGCCGATATAGACAACAATCTGAGCATCTGACCACCTGGCTAACTGCTGCTGAGTAACTGTCTTTCCAGCACCGAAAGGGCCTGGGATACCAGCAGTACCTCCCTTGGCCAAGGGGAATAGGAAGTCGAGGATTCTCTGGCCGGTAATCAGAGGCACATCTGGAGCATTTTTCTGAATGAATGGCCTAGGAGTCCTCACGGGCCACTCCTGCATCATTGTTATCTCAGTGCCATCTTCTAGTGTACAAACAGTAGTTGTAACGTCGAATTCACCAGACTGGATGTTGGCGATTTTTCCGGATTTTCCAGGGGGCACCATAATTCGGTGCTCGACGGTTTCGGTCTCCTGTACGATTCCTATAATTGAACCTCCAGACACCTCATCGCCAACGGAAACACTGGGATTGAATTCCCACTTCTTTGAAAGATCGAGTCCGTCTGCATCGACGCCACGGGTGATGAACACACCCATAGTGGCCTCAAGATCCGCAAGAGGTCGCTGAATTCCATCATAAATCTGTGTCAGCAACCCTGGACCCAGCTTAACGGACAAGGTCTGACCTGTCCTAATCACTGGCTCGCCGGGCCTGACTCCCGATGTTTCCTCGTACACTTGTATGACCGATTGCTCGCCATGTAATTCGATTACTTCGCCCATCAGTCCTTCATCACCAACTCGCACCACTTCGTACATTCTCGGCGAGATGCCGACGGCCGTGACGACCGGTCCTGAGATTCTGTAAATTAATCCATTTTCTTCACTCATTTTTTCACTTCCTTATCATTGTAATATTGGAATCTACTTCCAGAGGTCGACGCCTAGTGCCGACTTGATGGACTCTCGAAGGGTGTTGTCCTCTTCTGTCCCTATGCCCAGTACTGTGGGCGATATGCTGTCGGACATGCGCTGTCTGAGCTTGTCCGGCATGCGAGTCAGATCGGCTGCATCAACAACGATGATGCCGACCTCCTCCTCATCGAGCATCGATTGGAGGGCTTGACTCATCTCCTCATCGTTCTCAGGGTTGTGCAGGCGCATGATGCCCGCTAGTTGGAATCCGAGGGTGAACTCGGGAGAGCCTACTATCGCTATCTCCATCTTCTCACCTCAGAACGCCATATGCGCTTCTATTACATCATCCGAAAGTCCGACCGCCTTGCCGCGCACCAGCAGACGGAGATTCTGGACTTCGAGCACCTTGCTCTCAAGGTAGTAGATGAGAGGGAACGCTGAGAGCGGGTTGAGGTGGCTCATTCGCCTCAGATCTGCTCTTCTCTCTGATGCGAGATAACTGACTACCGGATCGAAGCCACCATGCTCATGCGACTCCTTGAGTGCCTCCTCTAGTTCAGTGGTCTCCATACTGGATCTTCGCAGGACCTCCATCAGTGCATCCTCGGTGTCTGCCTGGGCAGCGCTGCGGAGCAGGTTGCCCTTCAGCGCCCTGCCTCCTTCCAGAATCAGTCCTGCTCTCTGCTCGGCAGATAGATTCTGACGTAGGGACCGTAGTAGGTTCACGATATTGCGATGGTCGATCTCAGTACGTAGGTAGACCAACAACAGACTGTGCCTCTGCCCACTGGCCCTCAGCGCGGAAATTGCTTCGTGGTAGTAGTGACGATCGAGTGCGTCCTCATATTCCTGTAGACGTGTGTCGGCGTCGAAGTCGGATATGGCTGACCCCCATGGAGTTCCGCGCATTGCGACGGCAGCTTCCTGTAGATTTTCACTCTGGCGAGCAATGTCTAGCCAACTGACATTGAGTTCATTCTCATCCGGCAACACCGAATTGGACAGATTCTCAACTGTTATTCCGCCGTTGACGGCACGGAGTACCGCTTTGGCATTACTATACGAAAAACGAAGTGCGAAGACAGAGACAATTCTCTTGAGGCGACCTTGGCAGAAGCCCATGACCTCTGTTAGTTCTCTGTCTAGATTGTGACTCAGGGCCGCCTCAACGAGATCTGCGCCGCTGAGGCGAGCTGAATAGATATCTAGCTCCCTACGATAGTCGAGTTCTCCGATGCTGGCTGCGATAGTATCGGGACCGCTCTTCATCAATTGGCGCAGCCTAGTCTCGTCGAGCAGCTTGGACTTCCTTGCCTTGCTGCGGGCGGAGGCGTTAGCCCAGTTGCCCTTACCGACTGCTATCTCCGCCATTGCTTTTCCCTCACTTTCCGAATAACGTGTTGCTGACTTCTCCAAGACTCGCGTTCCATGCGTCGCGTAACCTTCCTTCGAAGCGGTAGTCTATCAGGATGGAACCATCTGGACTCTCAAGCACAAAGCCCCCTAGTCCATCGGTGTCCTCTCCTATCTGGAATCTTTCAGAGTATCTTGACAGAATCTCTCGGTCAACTGCTACTGGACGTAGGACCATGCCATCGCCAGATTCTGCAGTAGCCTTCTGCACTAAGGATTCGAGTATTTCCTCCCTGCCCTTCAAGTCAGCTGCGCCGACCTGCGACATGACTTCTGACCATGTTGAGTCTAGCTCTACCCTGCGTGCGACAAGGAGGCGTTTCTGGTTCCTCTGACGCGCAGCAGCGATGCTTTCGACTGCAATCCGGTCACTCATCTTTTCAGCCTGAGTAATCGCTGCATCACGGTACTCAGCGACTGAATCTTTGGCCTCATCGCCGATGCGCTTAGCCTCGGCCTTGGCCTCTTTCGAGACTACTTTAGCCTCGGCCTTGGCCATTGATTCAATCTCACTTGCTAATTTGTCCAATGACATATGTGACTCTCCATTATCTGCCTAGTCCCAACGACCTACAGTAGGTAGATCGAAAGGAAACCGAACAGAACGATGGTCTCAGGCAGTACAGTGAACAGAAGTGCCAAACCGAACTTACTGCCGTCCTCGGCAATCATGCCAACGGCGGCTGCGCCGATTGGTCCTTGCGCAAGACCGGTTCCTATCCCACAACCAGCCAGCGCAATACCTGCGCCGAGCTTGGCCATGGTGTCCTTTTCGTTTACTGCATCCGCTTCCTGGGCCGTTGCGACACCGGCGACCAAGGTCGCGATGAACACAGCCATCAGCAGGCGGTATACCATTCTCATTCTCTTGTTTTCCATGTTTTTTCCTCCGTATTTTTCTCACTTTGTGAGTGTCATTCGACCTCTACCTTGTTCGGCTTGAAACCGAACGCCTCGAAGGGCAGGCCGCTCCCCTCGTAGAACTGCATCATCCACTCGACGAAGTGCAAACGCACTGTGTGGATATTTGGACTGAATACGCCCAGCACTAGGGCGAAGAGTTGTACAAGTAGCCAGCCAACAAACATTACCGGCAATAACACGATGTCAATAGTCGATGCATGACCTAAGTCTGACAGAGTGTGAGCCATTCCCTCGTAAATCATCTCATTTCCGGTGGCGGCAATCTTCACGCCAACTACTCCGACTGCGAACAACCTGACGTAGGAGACTACCTTAGGGAGCATTCCTAACGACTCTAAGACCCCAAGCGGGATTCCTATTACGCCCATCTTCTCATAGTGCGCGAGCAGTACCATGACCATCACTACGCCAACTCCCGTGATAGCTACTCCAGGCATCATTAACTCAGATGCTGAATCCACTAAGAATGCATATGCGAAAATGAAGCCGCCGATCAAGACAGTCATCCACGAGCCTTTCTCGAACAGTGCATCGACGAATCCGTGGGTCTTGTATATGTCCCGGAAGCCAAGAATGAGTCCAAGGAAAACATGGATGACCCCCATGTAGATGGTGATGAGTATTAGGTTCTCGAGGTTTGAAGATACTCGGTGGAAGGGGTAGGCAAGGACGAGGTTTAGTGGCCCTTCCCAGACCGCGTAGAATTCGCCACCATTCGGGTACAGATTTGTCATCCATGCTACCCACCAAGGCGCGTGTGCACTATCCCAGCCATAGTGCCCATGTGCTGCATCGCACTGTGCGACTCCAATCACTCCCTCGATGTCGCAGTGACCGTGAGGCAGGAATTCGAAGCCGGCGAATTCGCCGTATATGTAACCAAAGATTACTGTAGACAATCCTATGGTGAACAGAAATCCTCCAACATTCTTCATCATTGGATTGATTGGGAAACGTCGCCAGATGA
>Ga0315328_10000019_pt1 | contig 56178 bp, 67 predicted proteins | sample M120032315metaG_FD_203462 | JGI IMG/M metagenome (GOLD analysis project Ga0315328, IMG submission 203462) | Ammonia-oxidizing marine archaeal communities from Monterey Bay, California, United States - M1 200m 32315 | ecosystem: Environmental > Aquatic > Marine > Intertidal zone | place: USA... | reverse complement strand
GATACTTTCTTGATCAAGGCCCATCCACTTGGCCAGAGGCCACTTCTTATCCTCTTCGGGCTTTGTATCTTTCCATCGCCTTCGTGAGGCAAGCTCGGTAGGAGCACCAAAAGGGACCATTGGCCCGCTTGTACCAACCCTTACATCAGCAGGAGGTGGCCCCATATCCTCCATCTGCTTAGCCTCCCACCTTGCATTAGCAGAAGAACTGGCCCGAGGCATCGACCAGTTTCGATTCTTTCCCGACGGGCCGAGTTTCCCACTTGACGGCATGCCCCTCCAGTCAAGCTTGCCTGGCAGGGAATGCTCGACCGTACTTATGCCCTGGCTGCTTGCCATGCGATTCTGGATAGAATTCCGTTCGTTTAAATTATCATGAAAGGCACGAAGCCCAGGCATTGCCCTCCCGCCATTATAGGGATCGCCCACAGCCCTCATCGGGTTTAAAAGATTACCGCCGCCTTTCAGGTCTTTATACTCGCTGGAGTCCTTAGGCGGCACGATATCAAACAGGCTACTCCCTCTGCCTTGATCACTTATGGCGTCTAATTGATCAATGCGAGCCTGAGCGGCTTTCCTGGCGGCGTCTATATCGGGCGGGGCTTGTGCAGGTTTTCTACTCCCCGCAATACCCTGCCGCCTGTCCTCAAAGGCCCCAACCCTATCTCTCCAAAAGTCCCACTTCGGACCCTCGGCGGTAGTTAAATCCGCTCTGGACGGAAGAGATAGATCCTTTTTATTTGGGTTAGCGATAAACTTTTCCTCTCCCTCCTCCCAAGTGGTATGATTCGTGGCAGCGTTGTGACTTCCTGTACGCTTCTTATAGTAAACCCCTCCATCCGCCTCCCTTGTGACCTCGACAGTATTCAGCCAGTCATCGTTCTTGGTCGTGGCAACTTTTTCACCCTTTTCTCCCCAAATGATTTCCCCTCCATCTACTCTTGCGCTAGTGCGCTTTCGGCCATGCCTATCGGTAGTTGTGTTATATCCAGTTAAATCACTCCCCTCGTTGAAAGCGTCTATTGCCTCCTTCTCTCTCAAGTTTTTTTCTATTTGGTCTAATATAGTTGCAATATTGTAAAGATTTTCGTACCATTTAAATCCCTCGGAACTAAGCTTATTCAGCTCTTCCGAAACCCTATTCATTGCAGCATCCATCTCGGCAGGAAACTCGAACAACATCGGCTCCATGGGTTTTTCCAGGGCTGCGATCAATTTTCCTTCTATTACAGCCTTTAATTCTCTTATTACTGAATTTAATTTTTCAGCATCCGAATCGTATGGACTGGCCTCGCCCGCCTTGATCCGCTCTCTTACTTTTTTTGCATCTTCCTCTACCAACTTCGCCGACTTGGTATCTCCTCCCGCCTTCAAGGCGTCAACCATGGCTTTGGTATTAAAATCAAATAACGCAAGCTTATCCGCTGGCGTGAAAATTTCCGACACCCCAGTTACGGCGGCAATGCTTTGCCTCGCTTCCGCTCCAATCGCCCGATTTCCGAGGCTCGCGCCGCCACCCAACTCCACCTGATCGGAGACGGAAGCTATATTTGCATCCGCAACAATATTATTAAGTACGGTGGTCTTTGTTACTCCCCCAGAGGTTCTTGACTGGAGCCTATTAAATGCCTCGTTCTTTTGCGCCTGTTCCTCTTCAAGCCTAAGCTGCTGCTCCATTATCCTTCTCTGCAGCTCCAGCTGTAGGGATTGTTTCGCGGCGTTTACGTTTATCTTCTGCTGTTCTCGCGCAAAATCTTCCCCGACTTCCTTCATTGCTGCGGCGGTAGATGTCTGCCCTCTTTCTAGTTGGGTCGCCATGCGGGGAGCTAGTCCAGTTTTGTCCGTATCAAGAACTTCTCTCCGACCCGCCAAGTCATCTTTATATTTGCCTAAATTCTCCACGCCATCTTTGCGGCCTCTGGCTTCTTCGGCTTTTTTCTCTCGCTTCCGATCCTTGAGGTTCTTTTTGGCTGCTTCAAGCTCCTCATACTTAGTCTTCGCAAGGTCACGCGCGGTATTACGCTGCACCTCAATACTAGATTGCCAACTGACGGGATCAAATATGACTTGCTCGGGTCTACCACCATCCCTTGCCGCCTGATCTACCCAATCATCGGTGTACGGCGAACGCTTCTTCCACTTAATATCAGAAGTATTCCAGCCCATGTCAGGTCCTTTATATGCCGCTGTCGGATCAAGCCCCATGAGGTCTACGCGTTCCCCATAGTCCTGAAAATATTTCTCTTCTGCGCGTTTGGTCGCCGCTATTCGATCATCAACGATCTTCCTAGTTTTCTCCGCGATTGCCCCCTGGGCGCTTGGCTCCTCGTCGAGACGAGCCTGGGCCTCTTGGTCTGATAATGGTAGTTGCCCTCTCTCTCCCTGGAAGCTGCTAAAGTACCTTTCTGGACGCCCTAAGCCTGGATCCTGCACCATCCAAAACGGATCACCGCCCATCAGGCCCATCCCCTCGTCTGTCTGGTTGAAGATGGACTGCTGAAGTCTCTTGATCGCTTCGCCCCTGCCCGCCTTCTTCAATTCGAATTCCGCCCTCTCCACTCTGGCTTCCGCATCCTTGAGCGACAGGCTATCCTTGGGCTGCACCGCCTTTTCAACCTCTCTTACCTTGGCGGAAGAGACCGCTCGACCCACGGTTTTATGAATATTATCGATATTTACATCTCCGCTCTGTACCTGGCGCTTAAATTCGTCTTGAATTTTCTTATCTGCCTTAGTGAGATTCTTTGGGTCTCGGCTTATGGCATCAAACACAGTCCTCCTCGACCCTTGATTGTATTCTCTAGCCATGCTTTTTAATTGATTATTTGTCCCCTGTTTCAGGGACTCTATGGATAGCCCCCTATTCGCAGAAACAGCAGCTTGGTCTACCGCAAAATTAGCATTCATTGCCTGGCGTTTTGCTTCGAACTTTTTGGAGTTCGCCTCAAATGCCCCCAAGGAGCCCATCCTTTGATCGAAGTCAATATTAAACTCCTGAGCATTCCTGGCTATATCTATTGACGATTTGGCAAAATTAGAACTCAACATTATCGCTGCGTTACCAACTAAATTCATCATTTCCACCTCATGTTTAGCCCGTTTATTCAATATAGAGTTATATTGTTTAAACATTTGTTCGCTAAATTTAAGCTCGTTAGTAAATTCCTCGAAAGCCCTGTTGACCCCAACTTGCGCAGTGGCCGCATCTCCCCCCGCTTTAAAGTCCAGAGATCTTTCGTTTCCTTGCTCCATCGAGACCATTATGGCCTTTAGCGCGGCATCGTTTCGCTCTTCCCGCGCCGCCTTTATTGCATTTTGCGCCGCAGGAGTGAGCATATTTAAATTACTTAAGTCTTTCTCCGTGCGATCAATATCTGCCGAGGTCAAGGACAGGTTCTTGTAATTCTTTTCCGACAGATTCCTCTGATCGCTGGATGCGTTCCCCAATTGGTCAGCCCGCATTTGCTCAAAAGCATCACTTAGCAGCGCATTTTTCCCCGTAGTTTCTTTTAGTCCATCTCTAAACTTCTTAAGCTCATCCTTGTTTAAGTTTGATATTGCGCTAGAGAAAGAGCCTGCGCTGTCTATCCAAATTTTATCTCCATCGCCCATCTTCGTTCCAAAATCCTTATCCGCAAAGGCGGACTCCCCTATGTGGGTATATGCATTTCTCTTTTGCGCTTCTCTATTTGCAATATTTTCTCTCCTCTCGAGCTCCGTTGCGATATCCGAAGTGCTTGCGCCGCTATTTATCATGCTCTGAAGCTTTTGCCTCTCCTTGTTATCCTCAATCCCTCCGAGCCTACTTAATACATTATCCCTTGCGGTCCTTATTTTTTCAGCGTTCCCCCCGCGCTCTCTATTTCTTAGTTCGGAAATTCCCGACATTAATCCAGTTCTTGCCTCAGACTGTCGACCTGCCCGCTTGGCCTTTTCCGCATTTTCCTCTTGCAGTCTCTTGCCAGCCTCTTCGGAACTTTCGGTCAAGCCGTCTATCCAGCCCACGAGAGCAGCTATGCCAACCGCCGCGGTTGCGGCGGCAATTCCAATTCCAGGTATGAACGCTAAAAACATCGCGTATTGCGCGGTCGCCAGGGCATTGACTGAAGCTTGAGATGTAGATTTGCCAAACCCCTCAGACCCATCTCTTTTCTTTTCGTTCCATTGCTCCGCGTAAGGAAGGGCCATAGATGCAGCCATCTGAACCATGAAGAGCGATCCCATTTTATCCATTCCTCCACGAATCTTCTTCTCGGGATCTATTCCAGGTGTCGTGGGGGTGGATGGCCCCTTTGGGCCCTTGGGGGGACCGCCCTTTGAACCCTTTGCTTTCGCATTGGCTTCATTTATCGCCTTAGCGGTAATGTTTTCCCTATTCAAAGCTTTCTTCTCTGCGCTAGGAGTTTTCCTTGCTGCTTTTTTAACCGTAGCCTTAGTAACTTTATCCGCAGCCTTATTTTGCTGGACTACAGTTTTAACTTTCTGATCCGTAACCACGACTGTTTTTGCAGCGGCCTTCAACTCTTTTTTCTTCGCCTTTAAAATGTCTTTCTCGATTTTTGCAATTTTAGCCTCATAGGCTATTTTCTTGGCCTTCTGAACGCTCCATCCGTACGCCTTCCCTGCCGCCTTCCCTATTCCACCCGAGAGTCCGCCTACGGCCTTCGCGGCGCCACCCACTGCCCTTTCGCCAACCCCAACCCCGCCCACTAATGGTAGCGCGAGCCCCGCGGCCGCCCCCGCGAGGATCCTTCCGCCTGCTCCAAGCCCCGTACGGAGGGAGGCTTTCATAAATTTCTTCCGCTTGTACGAGCGCACCCTCGATACTCTTTCTTTCCTTTGTTTTCTCCTTGTTTTTCCAGCAGCTCTTTCCGCTTTATTCCTCTCCTTCTTGTCTAACCTGGCACGGTCATCCGCTCTCTTTTGCTCTAAATCCCGATTCTTTTGCTCTACAATTTGCGCCTTTCTTGCGGCGTTTCTATCTGCCTTAGTTTTCTTGTTTTCGGCACTTTCTCTCTTCCAATCCTTGTACGGCTTGGTCATTCTTTCTACAAATTTCTTCCGCTTGTACGAGCGCACCCTCGATACCCTCCCCTTTCTTTTTTTCCTTTCTTCCGACTTGGTTCCCTTATCCAGCTTTTTCTGGTGTTTTAGCTCTCGCGCCGCCTGCACTCTGGCCGTCTTTGCGGCAGCTTTTTCAATTCTATCCGCCGCCCGTTTTGCCTCTCGAGCTGCTTTCTTGGCGCGCCTTTCTTCCCCTCGCTGATCGTCATGCTTCTGCAGCCCCTCCTTGCCTCCAGCAGACGCCGCATTAATTCTTCCAATAAAATCCTTCCCTTTCTGTAGCCACTTCCCGCTTAAGGCTCCCCTGTCCTTACGAGTATCCCCAATGAAGTCTGTAGCCTTCTTTGTTCCGAAAGGGCCCAGCCCCTTTACCCATTCAAGCGCTCCCCCTGCGGTTTTAGTGGCTCCACGCCACATTCTCAGCATCTTTATTTTTCTTTTTCTTGCTGTCCTTCTTTTTCTTTTTATCTCCCTGTTGCCTTTCCTGTCTGCCTTGACGTCTGGATCGACGGACTGTTTGTCTACAGCACTAGCCGTCGGCGCTTTGTTTCTATCGCCGCTTCCAGCGCCTGTCGGATTCCCCTTCGTCCCCTTATTTCTATTGCTATGACCTCTCTTTCGTCCTTCAAGCTCTTGAATTTTCGCGTTAAGGTTCTCCCTTCCTGCCACATCGTTCGGGTGTAAATTTTTTAACGCTTTTCTTGCGTCCTTAATTTGCTGACCCACGGACTTGCCTGCAAAATTAGGAACATATCCTCCAGCAAAAAACCCTTGAAATATATCGTCTATTTTGTCTAAATGAAGATTCTGGCCTATTTTTTGCAATTTTTGCACCTTGTCCCCCAGACCCACAAACGCATTGGCTTCAGTTTGTCTGTTTTGTTTAGCCGAACCACTGCCATAGCGCTTTTTCTTGGCGGATTTCCTTGACTTTGTCCAGCTGCTAGTCCACCTGTCTGCGCGGGCGAAATTAGGAACATACCCCCCTGCGAAGGTGGAGGCTCCGCCAACAAGCGGGCTCCTGGCGGTCAATTGACGCTCATAATGTGCAGCCAGCCCCGTAGTTAGCTTTTTCCCCGTCAAAATATTCTTGCCCATCATCGCAAGGCCCTTTGTGTGCATAAAGGCCATATCCAACAGGAACGCTGGCATGGGAAGTCCAGCGGCTTGGCCCGAAATCAGGGACGTCGCGGCATCGGCCGCCACCCTTGCGGGAACGCCGCCTTTTAAGTATGCCCCAACCGCCTGCTCCGCAATTTCCTGCTTTCCCATCCCTGTGCCGCGACCCCGCCTCCTTAGCGCTTTAAATACTTCCGCATTATGGGCATCAGCCGCGAGCCCACGATCCGCTTTGCCCGACTGCAACCCAAAGGACCTTGGCATCGAACCTCCCCGAGCTCCCGCAAAATTTGGAATGTACCCGCCAGACTTCTTCCCAATTTGACTATAAACTCCACCATCAGCCGTAGACTTAATTAGTTTTGTCTCTAAATCATTTATTCGAATTTGCGCCCCCTTGCCAAGCGAGCCCTGAAAGTCTTTCTTGCTTAAGGAGTTAACGTAGGACCGTAGATCACTTAAACCACTAAATCTACGGCCAAGGCCTCCCGTCGACTCGTTCCTATATGTACCAGAGGTATGAAGTCCACGCTGCATCCTATATTTCAATTGAGGAAAACTGCTTACCAAATTTTCAAAATTAGTTGATTTAGGGTTTATTTTTCTCCCCATTTGCTGGCCAAGCTGTTGCGTCGTATACCTCCCGCCTTCTTTCATGAACTTGGAGTTTTTTGCGGACTTGAATATTTCAAACATATCTCCCTTTTGACGAGAGACAGCCATTGCAATTTCCCTGGTTTTCTTATCTACTGGTCCAGTGCCCCACTTTTGAGTCTTTCTTGGATTAATGTATTCTAAATAAGAGTCTGTTTTTTCGTTCCATGTGGCTCTACTTTTTTGAAAAGCTGGGTCATTTCTTGAAAAAATATTTCTCAGCCTAAAATTAGGAACAAAACCTCCAGCGGCATACCTTTCTTTTCCAGAGCCAGTCTCGCCTAAGGTGGACCTTCTCTGGCCTTGGCCAAGGTGATCTCTTTGTATCGTCCTGTCAAGACTGCCATATTTTCTTTGTTGAGCTTTATTGTATACCCCCACTCCTCCATCAAGGAACCTGGATCTTTCGACTACGGCTTTTTGCCCAGACATAGATTGCTCTCTATTGATCGCTTGTCTTATGCCCTTGCCCATATATCCGAAATTTGGAACGTATCCGCCAGACAAACCGAGATGCCTCTTTGCGTATTTTAATCCTCCTGCAGTGGTTGAGAATTGCCCGCTTAACTGAGCGTCTTCTAGCGCGTTGAGTACTGGCTTCATCCCTGGGCCCTGCTCCATTAACCCTGCCTTTTTTAAATCATTTCCCGTAACCAAACGCTTTACTGCCGCCTTTGTTACTCCCATCTTATTGACTTGGCCTTCAAATTGTCTTACCTCTTTGATTCCTCTAGCACCCTTAGGTTGTGGCCCTCGCCCAAGGACATCCGATTTTGCCATTGCGATGGACCTCTCTAGATTCATGCCTTTTCGCTTCATTCTCCCAATGGCCTTATTCCCTACGGGCAAATTTGTATGGTACATATGACCCCCAATATCAGGGCCGATTTCCTTTATTAAGCTTTTGGCTTCTCCCTTGGACATTATTCTTTGGAAAAATGCCTCTGCGTCCCCTACTGATTTTTCGGCGTGGCCAGCGGAGGTCAGCCCCTTCGGGGTTCTAATGGTGGTACCAAATTTTCCAAAATCATGAGTTAATGCGGTTTGCATGGCCTTCCACCTTTCGTCGGGAGACCAACCTTTCCAGACTTTCCTTTTTGTCATTTGGTCGACAACCATTTTTGTATGCTCAAAAACATTCCCCTCTGGATGCCATTTTGGGGATTGCTTAATGCCAGATAGCCTACCCAATTCAGGGAAGTGCTTCATCCAGCCAGACTTCTCCAAGAAATCCAGCCCCTTTGACGGATCCTTGGATTTAGTGGCCCACTTATACCATTCGTCCCGTACCCTCTCCTTGGGCAGGGCGTTAAATTTACCAGATATTGCCTTTGAGTATTCTATAAGCTTTGCATCTGCCGAAAACCCGAAACGCCCAGCAAATTGCATGGCCCTCATCACCCTCAAGGGATCTTCCATGAACTTTGCGGATGTCGGCCTCATTACCTTCGCCTCAAGGTCCTTCATCCCGCCTAAACCAGCGTCGCTAAATTTCTTCGTTAGAGGGTTATAGCTTATAGCGTTTACAGTAAGGTCTCTTCGCTTGGCAGCTTCTAGTTCCGACATGAACGGATCCTTTTTGACTTTAAAATCCCTATGGCCCCTTCCCGTGCTGGTTTCGGCGCGAGGCATGGAGAAGTCGTAATCGGCTCCTCTATTATTTACTTTAAATACCCCAAAGTCTTTTCCAACTTCGCTAACGTTTTTTCCCAACATGGAGCGAAGGGCTTTTTCCTGTAACCCAAATACCTCTACATCCCAATCCTTCGGCTTCCCTTTGCCCATGCCTAGCAAGTGGTCCCTGGGCGCACCTCCTATAATCTGAGCCTTCCCTCCAGCGGCGTGAATTTTTTCCGCCATTTTTACGAGATACGAAGGAGGCTTCATGGGGGACGTCCTTAATGCAAAATTAGGAACGTAACCGCCGCTTGCTCCCATTCCCCTTAATCCTCTTCTGGCGGCGAGCTGGAACCTTCCGCTACTCCTTCCTCCTGCAGGGAAAGGGACGGCCGAAGGAAGCTTTAATTTATCCTGGAACATTGGAGAGTTCTTCTGAACTGCATTTTGAACCTTTCTTTGGTTGTAAGCTTTTCTATACCCCAACAAAGAGGCTTTTGCAAATCTTTTTACCTCCGCCTTGCTTGCCTGATCGCCCGAGACGTGATATCCAGCCGCCTTCATTTCTGTTGCCAGCTTGCCAGGGATATTTATTTTCGCCCCATCCGCACCGACTGCCCAGTCCTTTCCAAACTTTCCATTCCCAACCGTTAATTTTTCAGAAATGCCCTTAAATAAGCCTCGGTCAGAGTCAGAGAATAAACTTTTAGTTATGACATCAGCCTGTGTTCCCGCAGCAGACTTGCCCTTCATTATATCTAACGCCTTTGCCTCTCCAACCCCACCTGGACCTCTTGAGTCAAATGGCAGACTGGCCTGAGAGAGGTGAGCTTTTAAGGTTTCTAATTTTAACGACTTTAGCTTTCCCCTTTCATCCCTATCTCCGTATCTTTCGTAAGCAGTCTTTGCTTCAAATATATCCCCTATATTACCACTACGAAGATTTTTTGGAAGCGTTTTGTTTTTAAAAGTGTCTAGATCGGCCCGACTATGAGACGTGAGATTAAAGCTTCTTGATACGTTGGTAACCCCAAGAGCATCCATGGCCATCCAGAAATTTTTACCCATTTTATTTCCCGTTGAAGCCGCCATTCGGGATGGCGGCGCCTGAAATTTTTGCACCCCATGAGCTGGGCCAAGATGATCCACCCCCATATTGGATGTTCCGCCGAAAATATCAAAGAAGCTAGGGACGTAACCTCCTGACGCACGCCAACCAAACCTCCTTGCGCCGATTGCCCCTACCTTCCTTCCTTTTGCTCCCTCCCCGCCGACCCGCGTCTTGGCCACTTCTTTCTCGACATCTCTTTTAATTTTTTCAACAGCCGCCTGGTCTTTATCTCCTTTGTATTGCTGCCTCCACCCCTTTGCCCCCTTCATTACAAACTCAATTGTTTTCTTTGCCATTGAGGTTCGATTACTGGGAGTGTTCGAACTTTTTGCGTCTGCAAGCTGGGTTTTCCAATCAAAAATTCCACCCTTGCCCCTGTCTCCACCAATGAAATCAAACGTTGCGGTATCAAGGCCGAACGACGGAGATTTCATAACAGATCCTGCAGCCTTTTCAAATATCCTTCCAGCAGTCGTTCCCACCTCTGAGGCACCGAATCGAGTCATTGGGCCCTTTGGTATATTCCTGTCCAGAAGATTTGCAAAAATCTTCGAGCCTTGGTTTAATTGCATTCGAGTGATTTTATCTAGCCCTCTTTTAATCCTTCCCTTTGGGTCTTTATTTGGACCAACCTTCATAAACCTCACCCTTTGTATATGCCCCTCTGGCATAGTCACACCGCCTTTCACCATATGCGAGCCCCCCTTGTCGGGAACAAGCATGGAAACAAGGTTCGTTGCGTCAAACTCTTTTGTTGAAATCCTGTTCGCCCCGTCTTTCCTGATATCGCTAGCTTTTGTTCCCAGGAAGTTCCTAGGCATCTTTGCAAAATTAGGAACAAAACCACTTGCCGCCATTTTCTTCTTTAATTTCTTTGAAAATGCCTTGTACGCATCGCTTTGTTTCTCGGGAACCACCATGGTCGCCTTCTTTCCTGATAAATTGGAAAAGGTCTTAATGTTTTCTGCGCCATTTGTTTGCGCCCAAAAAGACTGCCCTTTGCCATCATGAATTTTAGTTTTCTTTATTTTGGGATTTCTTAAAGCTTTTTTAGAATAGCCGCCAGAGACCATGCCCATATACTCTGCAGATTGAGCGGGATTTCTTCTAAAATTTGGAACAAAGCCAGAGGCCATTCCTAATGTCTTTTTGCCTACTTTCCTTGCCCTCCCTTTTCCCGCGGGGACAAACCCCGCCTCCCCAGCGCCCACACCAATGAACGCACTACTTGAAGCGATTCTCTTCATGATCGCCTCTTGAGCTAGGCGCTCCTTTGTTTCTTGTCTTATATAATTTAGTAAGACCTGCTCTTGTTGCGCGGTGTTCCCAGCTAGTCCCATTATTTGTGCGTATAGTTTTTCATTCTGTGAAAGCGTGGCCCCTATGGCTTTCTGTAAGGACTCCTGTCTTTTTGCTTCGACATTTAAGCCTAAAATTTCCTTAAATGCGCTAGTCCCAAATTTCGCGACTTGGCCAAATATCTTCGCTAGCGCCGCGCCAATAATAACAAGCCCAGGGCCCGTAAGGAAACCCCCAATTCCCTTAACTAAATTTTTAGCAAAAGTATTACCCTCTCCCTCTCCAGTACCCAGTATGTCATTGAGAAAGTCCGCCACGCCCTTTACCATATTCACTAATTTAGAAATACCTTCCGTTGCGCCAAGCTCACCAAGCTTCGCTGCAAGTTCGTCTATACTTGCCCCAGTCCTCAATAGAAGAGAGCTGAGGGTTTTATTGAGCTCTTCATTTCTTTGTATGGCTTGATTTGTGCTCGAGTCAGCAGTCCTTAAGGCTTTATCGTAAACCGAATACTCAGAGGTAAGGTCAGAGAGCAAAGCCTTTAAATTGTTTATCTGGAACAGTCCAGCGATTTGTTGATCGGTATAGGCTTTTTGTTGGTCAGTTAAATTTTTGTATATTTTTGCATAATCCCTTAGTACCGTGATACCTGACCTAAGACTCCCATTTGTATTTTCTGTTGCAACCCCTAAGTTTTCCAGAGTTTCCCTTACTCCAGATCTTTGCATTCTTGTAAATATACTTTTGAACGCATTACCTATAACCGCTCCACCTCTTGCTGTTTGTTGTTGTACGGAAGTCACTGCGGCTAGAAGCTCATTGAATTCAACTTTAGCTCCCTGAGCTGAAGCCCCCGCCCTCTGTATAGCATTGGCCAGATCTGCAGACGAAACGGCAAATGCAGCGTCGACATTCGCCATGCGATTAATTACCTGCGTTGTAGAAATTCCTGCCTTCGCATAACTGTTTACTGCGGCAGTTAGGGACGACACAGACTCCGCGGCCTTTAACCCAGAAAGCCTAGAGAGAATCATTGCGTCGTTAATTCTCTTAAGGGTTTCCGCAGCCCCAAGGCCTTGCCTTGCAAATTCTACCGCAGCCTCAGACACAGTATCAAATGACTGAGAAGTCTTTCTCGCGACGTCAAACAACTGGTCTCCGAATTTAGCGAGAGCATTGTTGTTCAAATTCAAAATGACATTAACATCCTTGAGGGCCTTTTCGACCTTAACGGTGCCGTTAACCATAGCCTTTAATGAATTAGTGATGGCATTTATAACCCCCATCGCTGCCCCGAATGCCAAAACGCGAGCAACCGAAGCGTCCATGGATTTATTGAACTCACTTACATCGTGAGTTATCCTGCCCAATGGCTGCCTAAAGCCCTTGGTGTCCAAATTCAGCCTAATTGGCTTGCTTGCTAATTGCGCCTGGGCGCGATTAGCCTCCCTCCTGATGCTCTCAGCAAGTCCAGTAGCGCCTACTCTAACCTGTACGTTTTCTGTTGACATACCTTATACCTTAAAAGTATATACACGCAAAATTAACGCATTGTCGCAAAATCTTCCCAACCTAGCGCCCCACCCTTCTCCTTAGCAATATCATGCAAATCTTTTGCCCCTTTGGCGCTTACCCCAGCGTCAATCATGTCTTCCGTGGTTGCGCCAACCCTACTGTAACTCCCCTCAGAATCCCTAACCTTAGACGCGGCGCTTTCACCCTCTGAGTTTTTTGATTTGGCGAAATCCATCATAGCATCAGGGTCACTAAGCGCAGACTCAGGAATATCTGAATTATTTTCTTGTATATTCTTAAAAAGGCGGCCATAGGAGGCTAGCATTGTTTGGAAAAACGTCAAATCCAAAATCTTTTTTCCAAAAAATTCAGAAACATTATCCGCGCACAAATAGAAATAATTCGTAAAATTAGAAGATATGGCGATTTTTTTCATCTCCTCATTGGAGAGTCGGTCCATGCAAGAATTATACATTAAGACCAAATCATTTAGGTCTCCCCTTGATAATTCATCAAACTCCCTTTTGCTCCACGCCTTTTTATTAAACTCAGCGTCTTCGTAAAAACTCAGCCAAATCATATAGTCAACCGATTTTGCGCTAGCAAAGCTTTCGCAGGTATCGTGTAGCAGTTTCGCCCTTTTAGATTCTTCTTCGCGGACGCCATCCCTTAGCTCGGCAAGACTCGCAAGGATCTTCTCCTTTTGTTTTTTGATTATTGTCTTAGAGAGTCTCGTTTCTAGCTCTTTCATCTCCACCCGCTTGAACTCTATTTTCCTTTCGTCCGCTTTGGTCCAAAACCCCTCCCTCTCTAAAACCTCAAGCCTGTCCGCCTCAGTAGGTAAACCTTGGCTTTTGGCGTACTGGAAAACCTCTTGGTAATTTACATCAACCAAGGATTGGTCAAATATACCAAAATGCTTAACATATATCTCCCTATTTATATAAGAGCACTTTGAGTACCCTTTTATTATATCCAGATAAGCTTCGGATCTTTGCCTATCCTCGTCAGACATGGCATCAATTAAACCTCCTCAAGCAATTCCTCTTCGTCTTCTAGGGCCTCTTCTTCCTCTGAGTCTCCGTCGATTTCGTCTAAATACTCATCAATATCCTTCGCGTTCTGCACGCCGCTCATATACCATATAGTTATTATAGAACTTATTTTATCGATGACCTTAATGTATAAAGGATCCTCGTCCTCTTCCATTGCCCTATAGGAGTCGTACTTCTGTTCGTAAGTTGCCCCGTCAAACAAAGGTACAACCTCGAACTCGTCTTCGTCTCCCTCTATGAAGTGCGAGAGATTAACTATGTACCACATAATGGCCTTATTTCTGGACTTTACGTCTGCGGTATGCTCGAAGAGCATGCTCTGCGAAGACTCATATTCGGTAATTTGTTTCCTTAAAATGGCGAGTTCTCCCATGGCAGATTCCAACCTTGACTTCTGGGACTCAGACAGCTCGTCTTCTGTTTTTACCGAAAACCTTTGCACCTGCGTGAGCTTCTGGTAATATTTTGAATATATCTCTCCATAATATTCTTGCTGCTCCTTTGTGAACGTTCCGCCCAGGTCGCTATACTGCTTAGATAGCATCGCCTTGGTCATTAAGCCCTGCTTAATAAACTTATTGAGCTGGAGGCTGTAAAACATATCCCCGTCTTCCAGTTGCGTTCTATTTGGTTTTTTGATTAAAATCCTATATGGCTTTTCCTCGCTAACCTCCCTGGTTTCCTTGACCAGCTTCTTCTCTTTTGTCTTGCGCTTTTCTATTACCGCAACATTTTCCATCTTGCCAGTCTCTTTGTTTTTCCTTCTGCGCTTAACCTCAACATCCTTCTCTACCTCGACCTCTTTCTCTACCTCGACCTCCTTTTCGGAAGTCTCTTCCAGGGAGGTGTCAAAGCAATAGAGCATCTTCTTCTCCAACTTCTCCTTCTCCCCTTCATTCTTTTTCGGCGGATCCGCTTTAGTTTCTGTTTCTTTGTTTTTTGTTTTTTCGCTCATAACCTTATACCTTATTTTTTAATTATATCCATTTTGAGAAAAATTTACATCATAATTTTCCAATTCAGTCATAAGCTCCCTTATCGCGCTATTCCCAGAATCAAGAATTTTCTTCCTAATGTAGTTGCTTTTCCCAGAATCAAGAAATTCCGCCTGGCTTAATAGCTTCTCGTGTTCTGGCATTGCCGCCTTAAGCTTGGAGAACTGAAGCTCCTGATCTCTCTCTAGATCTTCTATTAATACAAGAAACGACTTGTATAAATTAGTAACATTTCTACGCATCTGAAAGCGCAGAAAATCATTTGGATTTAAATCTTTAGACATAAACTTTTACCTTGTACCTTGAATATTAATACACAAAAAACCCCCGATGTGAAACATCGAGGGTTTTAAAGGATATGTTTGGGGTTGAAAATTTACCATTCCATGGTTCGCGTTCCCGTTGCCGTTGCCACTGGTGAAGATACAGCGTCCTGATCGGCATCCGAGCCAGTCTTTGAAGTGCTTCCAAGCAGGAATATTCCGTCTCCAGTCGAGACGTTAGATCCCAGGGGAACGGAGAAAGTCAGATCAACGCTTTGTTGATCGCCAATTCCATGACTAAAGTTTTGACTGTCGAGAGTCGCTCCCTTAATTACGATTTGGTATTCAACTTCACCGTCACCAAGCGAGGAACTACATTTGTTTTTCATCGTAATTACTGCGTACTTTTTGTCGTCGCCGCAAACGGTGTCGTAAAGATCCCCTTCCTGGAAATCTGCAACATTTGCGCTAATTGAGAACGACCCAGTAATCGGAAAGTCGACTTCGCGAGAAAACGGGAAGAAGCTTCCGATCCTATTGAGAGGGGTTCTTGACATCGGAAGTTCAACGCTGAAGTTCTGAATGTGCATCGAGGTGGGGTTATCCTCGGCGGCATCACCATCGGTTATGTTCGAGGGGAGTGCCGCGCCGCCCATCTTGAGCTTTTTATCTGCGTCATGTGCGATTCCACCTTCCACTGACACAAGCTCATCAGGAGAGAAGAACTGAATTGAAACGTCTCCAGCGCGAAGAGCAGTAATGCCCGCCAGGTCCTCGGTGGCACCAAGACGGTTGTCCGACGTAGGAAGAACGATATTGTTATCATTTACCTTTACTCCAGTGCTGGAATTAATAGCGGGATTCGTCACCCTTGAGCCAGTGCTCCCGCTAGCATTATAATCACCAAAAGTAATATTCGAAGCCTCCGTGGAAACTGACGCCGTGGGGTAATCCCCGACAGCCCCCTCAATGCTTAAGGAAGTAATAAAGCCGTTGCCAATAGCAACTAGGCCATCAGTGTCTGTATTACTATCACCATGCGCGTCCTGCCCCTCTTTCTTGGTTAAAATGTAATAATTATACTCGTCCTTACTCTTCGACGTGTCGATAATATCGACAATCGCAGACTTAAGGTCCTGAGCAGCAGCGGCCTGTCTCGCGGTCTTCTTCGCCCGATTTACCTCAAACCCCAACACCGACTCATTCAAGCCGTTGTGCAAGTAATAGCTAAAGTCCATCGAAACCGTGGGCGGCTCAGTAATCTCCCTGCCAAGTGCGGCGAGTTGCCCGAATTCATTGATATCCACTCGGGGGACATCCACGTTAAAGCTGATGTCCTGTACGCGATGCAGCTCCTTGTTGTTGCCTACTGTTTGTGGCGCGGTGAGACTTGTCCCTACGTACAGGGCCTGAGATTGGTATATAATTCTATTTCTACTCATGGTTTTTAAATTTTAGTTTATAGTCGAGGTTATTAGTTATTACAGCATAAACCCCCAAATGTGAAATGTTTTTTACAAATCCCCCACGCACTCACCTAGGGTCCCATATTTTTCATGATTTTGATGACTGATCAGCTCCAGGGGCTTAGAAGTATTCGAGTTTCTGTAGCACCTTCCATTTACTTTTACAAATCTAGAATTTGCGCCACAAATCACATTGCCGTTCCACGCCTCTATGTTTAGAGCGCTAAATACGTTTTGTATCTTACATGCGACCCCAGTGCCATATGGAGGATTAGGCATACTAGTGGAATTTTGAAAATATGTTCCAGCGAAAAGAAGCCCAACCAAGCTACTCCCCGTAGCCTCGTCCATCATTATCGCAGATCCAGAGTCTCCCGCGTAAGAGAAAAACTCCCAATTATTACTTCTTTCGGCGTTCCAGTTAAATTTAATACAATCGGTAAATTTAGTTTTAAGCCCGTCCTCACAACCAGAACCGATGGCTACAGTGTAGTTCGTGCTAACTATCCTAGTAGAACTCGAAACTCCAGTTACTCCAGTTGTCCTCCCACTCTTACTGACTCTTTCTCCTATTTTTGCCACGGCAACTTTTAGCGCGCTTTCAGACAGGTGCGCCAAATCAGTCATCGGATGAATATCTTCAGTGAGTTCCACTATTGCCGCATCAACAGTATTTGCTGGGAGAACGGAGCTTCCCCATTTTGTCGCAATTGCTCTTTTTACCTCCCCCAGGATTACGGAGTTTCTGCTTGAGTCGGGCACGCTAGGGGTCTGTATCATATTTTGAACCAAAGGGCTCATGTCCTCATTTAACTTAAACTCATCAAGAAGTTCCCCATTTTCCAAATAACATCCAAGCGGAGAATAATCAGTATCGACATAATCTCCGAGAACATGATTGTTTGAAACTCCTACGAGTTTTGAATCCGTTACGTCTTTCGCTATGAATCCTAAAGTTCCGCTCCACCTCCTTAAGGGATCGTTTGGGCCAATTGATATTCCCCCGAGTGCATTTGCAAAAGGATCCCCCGATGAGTTGTAATCGTGCCCATCACAAGGCCCATAGGGCGGTACGCCCTGCCCTAAAGATTCGCTCAGTCCGCAATTGCCGAACCTGGAAAGCTCGCTTTCCTCAACTACGTCTGTCTGTAGATTGTCCCCAATCAACTCAGGAATTAAATCCTCATTCCTTAAATCTTCGCTCCTTACTTTTTTTGTAACCCCCACAACCAAGCAAGGCTCTCCAGTGTCCACTCCATTTTTTATTTTAGTTCCTGGGTAAAAGCTTTGGACGTTATTAAGATCGAATAAACTATCGCTTACTCTCGCCCTACGTAAAATTTCCTTTTCTTGTTCTTGGTTCACCTTTTTATCGCTGCGGTTATGTTTTGAGTTAAGCTATGAAGTATCCCAGATAAATAATCCACTCTCCTAAATCCACCCCCTCGTACGTTTTCCTCTGCCTGCACGCCGCCACCAGATCTTCCGTGCCTCCCAGACTCCTTTCTTAAATACTGCCCTAGCCCAGAAATACCTTCCTCTATGCCCTTTACCCAGCTTCTGCCTCCCGCCCAGGGTAGCGGAGTTGCAGCCTCAATCTGGGCTTTTGTGGGTAAGGATATTATTGCGCTCTGAATCATCTCCTTGCTATTCGGGGGCAACATCTGCACCTTCACGGAATTAACCAACAAGGATCTAACAATTTCTATTGGATTATCTGAGTCACTAAAGCCTATATATGAAAACAAGTTGCCATAACCCCCAAGCGTACCACTTATATTGCCCGAGCCTTCCCCGCCTTTAATTTCCTTAGTTACGGGATGAGAGTCAAATTCCTTGATTAACATCGCCTCAACTTCCCTTGCGACGCGAATCAATTTAGTCTGGACTTTTCTTTTTAGGATAGGAGCAAGTTGCCTGCCGAGCTCCACATTTAAACCTTTTTTATTTATTTTCACTGTATTTTCCTCAGATAAACTACGTGATGCTTAACGGAAAACATCCCAGATTTTGACGAATCCGTATCTAGATTAAAAAGCTCGCCGTCAACCTCTATCTCTTTTGCATCCTTAATCAATTCAAATGCATCAGATTCCAACTTTAGCCGTACGGATCCTATTGGAAATTTTAATGCAGTTTGCTGCCCAGTAGAGGTGTCCTCAAAGTCTCCCTGCTTGGACATGTACAATACGCGAGCCTTCGTTTCAATCTTCCTCACCTGCTCGTTAATGCCGCTGGCCGTGCCTAGTTCGTTCTTGTTGAGCGCTTGATCATAAAGTCCGTTATAGTCCTGATTCATATTGATCCCTATGAACCTAGAGTTGAATATCTTGTAAATAAAAATGGTCCTTGCGAAGGTTTCGTGAATATCATCGAAAACCGCATCATATTTTGTTTTGTCGGCGGCTGGAATTAAATTGGCCATCTACTAACCTCCGTCTTTCGAGACCACCTGCCTAGGTTTAGACAAATATAAATTATATTTTTGGACCAGATTATTTATTTCGTTTCCTGCGCTCGAAGAAAGATTCTCGAATGATTTAGAGGCGGTAGTCTTTTGCGCGGGGGTAGCAACAGTAGCCACTCTCTTGATTACGGAATCCCCCTCCCTTAGTTCCGTCCAGTCAGAAACCGACCCAACGCTCGCATCAATGTCTGCTGTAGTTGCGGAATTAAGAACTGTCCTCGCCTTCTTCTTGTAGAAGTCCCTTAGGTAAATCTGTATCAGTATTGCGCTCTCCTCCCTATTTAAAGCTGGAGACACCGTTTTGGTTTGTCCCCCATTTTTCCACCCATCGCTACCTGGGACAACCGTTGATTCGTTGTCTGACACGCAAAACTCAGTATTCAGTAGGGCGTTCAACACTCCCATATTAACCTCAAGGTAATCAGCTATTTTCTGTTTTTCTGCAGCAATAACCGATGGTATGGCAACGACCCCGTCGCCCACCTCATTGTTCCAAATATATTCGGCGATTTGGCCGAGGTACATTATTTCTCCTTATTCTGCCCTGACAAATCCCTAACCCTCTTTTCGGTCTCTTCATCAAAAGCGCTTGCTCTCTGATACGGAGCCCTGTTCGCTCCGCCTACAGCTCTAATTTTAAACTCCTTCCGAAGCTTGTTCTTAAGGTTCGCCTTGTTTCCAGAAGGGAAGACCCCGCTCTTGACAGCTAAAGTCCTTAAATCGTTAAGGCTCATGTCTGAAAGGTCTCTATCAAATTCCTCCGCGTTTGAGGTCTTGAATGGATTCAGCTCCTTAACGCCCAGGATCTGCTCAAGGTCTCTCGCAGTTTGCTTGTCCTTGTCCAGTCCGTCGGCGTAATCCGCCTTTCCATCTATAACATGTTTGAATGAAGTGTCTTGTTTGCTCATAATTATATGGGTTAAGTTAGTATTTTATACACCATATAGTAGTAATGTGACAAAAAAAATCCACTCGAAAGAGTGGATTTTTTTGGTTGAAGGTTGAAAATTAAAATCAGGTATACGTCGGAGTGGGTACCGCATTGCCAGCTTCGCCCTTTGTACTTGCGCAAGCTCCGTCCCATTCGGTGACGCCTGTTGCTCCGCCACAGAGAACGAATCCTGTAAGAGCGCGGTCATCAAGAACCATGCGGCCCTCTTCAACGGCGCCGTAGTATCCGATCCGAGACTGGCGAACGCTGTACTGATCATCCACATTAAGCTGGAACTCAGAACCGAAATCAGCATCCACTGCGACCCCGCGAATCAACGATTCCCTAGTGCGGTCAATGCCGAGAACAATTTCGTCCTCGCTTGTGTCAAATCGAGAATCCCGACCTTGGATCGCGTCGAACACATCGTTATAACGCTGGCCAACACCCATTTCATTAAGCTCCATGATGGAGATTCCGTAAATGTCAGGAACGCCTGCAGAGTTATAGAACTCCTTGCGCATTTCGTCTGTGGCAGGGTAATGCGAGCCCGTGTTGCCCTCATAAACAGGATTGAACGCAAGAGAGCGAAGACCAGCAACAACCTCGGGAGAACAAACAACGTCCGTTATGCCCCTGCTGCGACTAGCGGGGGTTCCGCCAGACCACGAAGCGTGAATACGCTTAGCGTGAGCGAGAAGGTTATTGAAATCAGCAAGACCAAGCTTGCCAGTACTCGAACTCGACAAAATGTGGGTCTTGCCGTTGGTTTTTGCCTTGGCAAGAGAGCCCAAGATCAAGTTGGCCGAAGTGCGCTCCTGTTTAAGGAGAATCTCTTGCGCCAAGCGAGTCATACTCTTCGACACTACGTCGAGCCTCGAACGCTGAGCGTACTTCTTATCGAACTCAACAGCACTATCAAGCCTGTAAGTCGTGAACTTAAGTTCGCTTTGCGTGGGCTGTACCGTGTTAGTCGGAAGACCGCCAGGAACATTCTGGCTCCAGATTGTAATGTAATCCTCATCGGTTACATCATAATAGAGATCCAGAGGAATCGACGGATTGTCTTCGTGATCAAAGCTTAATGTAGTGAACAGGCTAGACAAAGACGGAGCGTTGTTAACGACTTCGGCTAAGATTGGCCCCATGAATTCGGCTACGGCGGCCTGAGCCTCGTAAGCAGTGTCTCGATTCTTGGAAGCCATTGCCTTAACTAAGGCTACTTGCTCATCAGTTCTTTTTAGAGTAATATTCATGGTTCGTTTTTGTTTACTATGTTAAATGTTGTTTAAATTAAACGTCAATCTGGACAAGGGCAATCTTTGCCTTAACGTCCATAACTGCGACGATCTCACCGATTGCCGATTCATCGGTTGTAAGCGAAACTAGCCCTCCTTTTGTTGTGGAGGCATCTAAACCGTGAACTGGCGAGCCAGCGTCCGTGTTTGCAGTTATGCCATCAACCACCATCGCAATCAACCCGCGCCTCAAGCAAGGAACGGCGTCGCCAGGAAGAACGGCCTGAAGCTCGTCCTGCTTGTTCGTGTAATACATAAGCTTCTCGTTGTTCTCGTCGTAAGCCAATGTCGAGCGGAGTGAGATTCCAACTGCAGCTTCAGTAGCGGCAACCAAGCTGTCTGCCTTCGCAGTAAACGTAGCGTTCGAATTGCCAAAGAGACCAACGTGAGAACCATCGGGGCTAACGTTTTCGTAGCCAGACCTTCCCGCATTGTAGTTGGCGCCAAGGTAGCCCTTTATGGCTGTGGCCCAAGCGGTCTCAGCTGTGTCGCCCTGCATTCCGCCGTCGTTCTGCGTAACGGGGTCCCACTTATCGGTCAACGTTGTCTTCATCGCAACTTCGTTGGAAACGAGAAGTCGTCCTGCATCCCAGGTATGCTCTCCGCCGTCAGCGATCATGTTGACACAGTTCGAGCCATGAGCATCGTCCGATGTCGGCTGGAAGGAAAAAAGGTTAAGTACCTCGTGTTCGTTGTATTGTCTAAAAGGTTTTAATGTAGAAGCCATGGTAATTAGTAGTTAATTGTTACGTTTTCTTTAGAGAAAGTTTTTTTGAATTGGTCGCGAAGGCTTTCTTCCGTAGAAGCCGTTTCGCCGTTATTGTTTGCAATGTCGACCTGTTCAGCCTCAACGGTTTCCAGAATTTCTTCTTCGGTCTTAACCTCTTCGGTCGTCTGAACCTCTTCCGTTTTTTCTGCTGAATCCGAAGCTTGTGCGGTCTCGAGGCCTTGAAGCTTCTTTTCTAGCTCCTCTTCAAGCCTAACCTGGAAAGCCGCTTCCGTTTCCTTAATCGTTTCCTTGTTTTTATGTGACCACATTACAGAAAGCTTTTCTTTATAAGACTGAAATGTTTCGTCAGTCTCGTCAAGATCAGAAACCTCAGAGGCCAAAGCCTTACGATCTTCATCGGCAAGCTCATACTCATTATCAATGTTTTCCATTCTTAAATTAAATCTGGCCTCATCGGCTTGCGTCTTTTGCGCGAGCTCAAGCTCTTCAAGTTTTTCCGTGGTTTCGTTTAGCTTACTCTTAAGCTCTTCCACTTCCACTTCTCTGGCTTTTTCGTTTTCAGCGGCCTCTGCTTGATCTTCAAGAATAGCCAGCCTGTCTTTTTCGAATTGCTCACTTTTTTCCTTAATAGCGTCACCCACAACTTTGGCGATATTTGCTACGGACTCCTCGGAGTAACTCTTCTCTGGAAGCTTGCTCGAAAGCAGCTCCTTGATTTCTTCGAATAAATTTTGGTTTTGTTCCATAATGATATTTTGTTCGTTGTTGAAAGTTACAGCGGTTTCCTCCTTTTGTGAAATGTTTTTTTGTATTTTCTTGTTTTTTTGCAAAAACCTTGTGCTATCCACTTCTATGGGGTCATCGCAGATTAGGGGCTGGGCTACTTTAGCGTCCCCTTCTTTTTTTTTATCTTCTCTTATATATATCCCTTTTACATCTGCTGCTGGATTTGCAGTAAAGCCTATCCCCAAGGGGAATATGTTTCCTACGACAAGCCTATTGACCAAGGTGCCATCCTCCATCTCTCCTTCCCCGTCATTAGCTTTTAAATATTTACTTAATTCTTCTATTTGTTTTGCGTCCGAAACGATTTCCGCCTCTTTTAAATTTTTACTCCCAAGTGCAATGTAATAATCATTAAATCCAATTTCCCAGCTTGCGGAGACTACATTATATAAATCACTTTCTGGGTTCACGCTCTCTTCGATCATATTTGCAAAATTAGAATCGACGGTTCTATAGACTACTGCGCCTAGTGATATATTAATAGGATTGATGGTTTCAATTGCCTCGCCTTCGCTTATTGGGGAATTGTCCTCCCTTGATGTGAGCGCCGCCTTAAGTATGTGCCCGACAACTCGCGCCTTATTGTGTTCTATATTAGTGGGCTTATGAATAAAGTTGTCTTTTATAGCGACGGCAGTAATCGAATCTATACCATCGCCATTCCTATTAAAGGTATTAGCTACTGCGGCATTGAACGCAACGCCCAATAGATCAACATTCCTGTCGAGGTCGACTTCCGTGGGGATCAAATCGGATAGCTGCCTTAGGCTGGCCCTTGAAACGTCCCCGCCCGAATCGACCGAAGACGCAGTAATCTTGGAGCTGAACCCCGTAGTGTACCTAAAATCCATTACGCGTTCTTTCTGGACTGAATCTCTTTCCTTATTTCCTTACATAACCTGGAGATGTTCATCAGCGCCTTTCTTGCCCTAGTGCCCGCTGACTTATTTCCCTTTTCGTTAAATAAGGAAATATCTTCCTCATATTGTTCAAATTCTTTTTTAATTTCTTCGTTTAAGTTCATGATAAATACTTTTAAGGAGGTTCGCTTATAGTTACACGCATTTCTGCGCAAGGAGGAATAAATAAAATTATTTTTTCTCGCTATGGTATAATATCGCAGAGGGATACAACCCCAAATCATGCGAAACAGAAATGTCGTGAACCGCAGGCATAACAGAAAGCTCCGAGATTTTATCGAAATCATCGACGCATAATGCAGCGCAAGCTTCCCAGTCCTTCTTGTCGCAGGACAAAATTACATTTTCACAAAGGCCATCAATCAGCTCATTGTGTTTTTTGCTTAATCTTTTAATCTTTTGTTTTCCCTTCAGCTCTTTCGTAACAAAAGCTCTTAGCTTCTCTGAGCCATAAACAGTTTCCTTAATGTCAGCCTTACTATATGACGCGGCCTGCCTTTTATTTTCCTGAGGAATGTCGCTAGTCCCGCCTGGCCTGCCAGGCTGAGGGGCCGTATTATTTTTCTGCTGCACCTGTTGCTTTTCCTGCATCTCCCTCTCCTCTTCTGCCCCAGGAGCCTCAATGGAGGGCACTCCTCCCACCAAGGGGTTCCAGTACCCCTTCTCCCTCTCTTCGGAATAGTTCTCTTGCGTGGGGGCCAAATCTTTTGGGTTTGGATAAACTCCAGTTTTAATTGCGTTAATTCCCTGCTCTGGAGTGAGTATGCCGAGCTCAAGCAATCTCGTCGCAACCCTTTGGAGTTGGACCTCATCCTTAATATCAATTTCTTGAAATTTTGCCACGGGGAATTTTCTGAACCCCAGATTCTTGCAGACCATCTTTATCTGAGGCTGAAGGAAATCGTTCAGAAATGCGTTTCTCGCCTCCTTGAGTCTTTCCAGGAACATTTCTGTCTTTACTGCAGTGTTGCTATACCTCTCATCTCCGACGATAATATTTTGCAGGCCTTCCTTTATATCCCTATTTACAACTTCATATTTTTCGGGCCCAATTACCTTCTTCAGATCTGGAATGACGAAATCTGCCTTAGTTGTATAATCTGCGACAAGCACCCGACCAACGCTCTCGTTGGCAAAAAGTTGTTGCATGGCGTTTATGTTCTGCGGATTAACCCCTCCATCCTCTTCCTTCGCGCCCATAGTAATTAGAAGGATTACGTTTTCTATGGTCCTACTTATCGCCTGATCAATCTTCTTAAGCTCCAGCTTCCAATTTATATCCTCTAAAACAGAATACCCAAACGGGACGGCAAAAGCCTCATAATCCTGTTTTTTATAAAAAGAATAACAGAGCTTAGAGGAATCAAGCTTCACGGATACCCCGTCAGGCAAAAACCTTCCCTCTTTTATATTATTTTTTATTTCTGGGTCTAGCGCCTTGAATATCTCGCTATCTCTTTCAGTCTTTGGGTTTTTCAGTCGCTCTAAATCATAGTCAGAAAGAACCTTCCTGTACTTTCCTTGATCAAAACTAGCGCTATTCTCATGCACTATGTCATACGGGTTAAGTAAAATATATTTCACAGGAACATCCCCAGGATTCAACGACTCGTTCCCATAAACAGTTTTAAGCTGCCTGAAGTCGTTTGAATTGAATTTTCCATCGACTCTATAAAGGAATATATTTCCAGACCTATAGTACTCCCTGAAATACTGATCCTTAAGGTTCCACATGCTTATCTTCTCAAACCACTTCTTCACAAAATTCCTTGCGGATTCTGTACCCCCCTCTAGGTACAGTTCTGAATTCGCAAACTCTGACATAATGTCTATAGAGTTCCTGAATATTGCAACATTTGCATATGCCTTCTGGCAAAGCTCTATCGAGTTCTTCACGCTTATTCCGTCCGCGGAATGCTCAAATGGAAGCAGCCCCTGCTTTATGTTCGCAAACCTTTCTGGCTTAGTGCTGCTACTTACATAACGATCCCTCTTTTCGCTTGACGGATTCGTAGTAGAGGAGCTATATCTACAGCTCGCCGCATCGCTGGTAGACACATAGTAGCTCTCCCCGCAACCCATTGGCTGCCATTCGGAGCTTTTAGAGAAATGGTCCGCCATCTCCCCAAGCGGCCTCTCTGCTTCCTTAAATTTATCCCAATATTTAGACTTCTTTACGTATTTTCTTTTTGCCATTTGTTACATTATACACAAAAGCTTGACAAAAGTCTATTCAAAAGTTAAAAAAGTTAAAAGTTGACTTTGTCTTTGTAATAATCGTCGAAATTTTCAATGCCCTTTAAGTTTGGCGAATCCACGCAACAGAAGCTAGGTATGACAAACTCCGCCTCAACCCTGCCTTGAAGGTGGCACGTTGCAGTAGGGTCGTTATGGTCGCCGAATATATAAGTTCCAAAAACATTGTGCTTCCCTCTCGCCCGCCTGTTCATTGTGTGTTCCATGAATCCTCGGCTTACTCTAGTTAAAACTTCATTCTTGAAGTAATTAACCGTACAGATATGATTCTGGTCGGACCACTGGGGGGTGGAGATGTATTTATAGTTCGCGTCAACTCTCCGCTTCCCCAAGTTGCGGTCCCCCCGCTTTTTAACATTTCTTCTTTTATTAAACCTAACATGCTTTAATTGCGGGTTGTTGCGCATGTCCTCGACAACCTTACCGATATCGACAAACCTCAAAAAAGAAATATCGTGCTGGACGAAGAAAACAAATTCAGTTTCTACGTGCTCTATTGCAAATCTAAGATTTCCAGTCAGGTGCCCGAACTCTGGCTTCTTGATTATTTCGATCTCTTTATGAGATTTATATTTTTCCTCTAAATCTTTAAGAAACATTTCATAATTTTCATTCCTGCCCCTAACTCCATCGCAAGTAATGATTATCTTGGTTTTTTCATTCCTGAACAAAAACTTATAAATAGAGTCTATCACTTCGTCCAAGAATACCGTAGAAGGGTGACTGGGCATAGGGCTCGTGGAAAGCACAATGGTTATGTCGTCTTTGATGTCGCTCATATTACCTCTTGCGGGAGTTTATTGTCCAGCCCTCCTCCTCGTGTGCGTCCATCCCCTTGTCGCCGTCCTGTCCATTTTTTATTTGCTGGAATATCCATTTGTAAGTTTTCTCCATTCCATCCTTAAGCTTTACCGAGGGGGCCCAACCCAGTACTTTACGTATTAGTGCATTATCGCTATTTCTCCCCCTAACCCCCTGAGGCTTATCTAGTAAATATTTTCTTTTTAACTTTATGCCCGCGATTTCTTCCACAATGTCCACCAATTGGTTGATGCTTACCATTTCGTCGCTCCCTAAATTTATTGGTTGAGTAAAGTCGCTCTTCCACAATAAATCCATTCCCGTTATACAGTCATCTACATACATAAAGGATCTGGTTTGTTCTCCGTCGCCCCATATCTCTATTTCCTTCTCTCCAGACAGTTTGGCATTTATAACTTTCCTGCATATGGCCGCAGGAGCCTTTTCTCTTCCCCCGTCCCAGGTTCCATGTGGTCCATAAACGTTATGGTACCTGCATACTCTTGGATTTACCCCAAAATCTTTTCGAAAATAATCAGTTATTATTTCGCTGAATAACTTTTCCCAGCCGTACCCGTCTTCTGGGTTCGCTGGATATGCGTCGGATTCCTTTAGCCCCTGAGCCGCAGAGTCCTTAATTTCCTTTTGTATTTCTTCTGGATATATGCAAGCGGAAGAACTGTACAGGATGTCCCTAACGTTATTCCTCCTGCAAGCGATCAATATATGGGTCTGTATGAGAACGCTCTCCATACATAAGGCGTGATTGTTTTGAATAAATCCCATTCCCCCCATGTTGCATGCAAGATTATAGACCCTGTCCATACCTTCGGTCAAAATCTCACAATTTTCCTTAGAGCGCAGGTCGCAACTATATTTATTTACAGCACCCCGATGGACCTGGTACCAGCCACCTCGCGGTTTAATATCTGCGGCGATTACGTGATGCCCCTTGCTCAAAAGGTCTTTAACTAAATACCCAGCAATAAAACCCCCCGCTCCACAAACAAGTATGTTCATTTTCCCCTCAGTCATTTTTTAATATTATGTTGTTGAGAGATAAATTCAAGTTATCTTATGAACATTGGAGTGAAGGAACTCTGCCTTTCGCTTTCTACAGAAATCATATCCCCATATATCTTGCGGCCCCAATTGCCCAAAACTAGTGCAGAATAACTATCCTTCCTCGCCTTATTCGGCCCACTTGATCTCCTCAGTTCTGGAGGAAGATCAAACGTTTGGTGGCCCTGCGGAGACGTATATACCTGAATTAACGCACACTGCCCCTTGGTGGAGTTTATGTTATCCGACAAATGCTCCACAAGATCGATCATCTTTGCCCCAGAATTATGCTCTTCCTGCTCCAGTCCCCCAATGAATTTTAATTTCTTAATTGGTATTTTTTTTGATTTTTGATCTAAATAGCAATCGTCCACGGCCCTGGAGGCAAACCATATCCTCTTGTGGTCAATGCTGGACTGCAGTAGCTCATTCGCCTTCCTTATCCAGTCGGACGTAGGTTTCCTTAAAATACAATAACTATAATCCCCTGGGTCATAAACTCTTTTTGCTCGAGTTAAGTCCTTCTTATAGTCCTCGGCCTTGTCAAAAGACTGATCAAGCAATTTAATTTTTATTTTCTTATCCTTGAATATCTTACTTTCGTTTACGGCGTTAATAAACTGAACTCCACCATTATAATCTCCAACGATCATTACTATATTGAAATATGAAATTAAATAATGAAAATAATTTATGTGATCCTTTAGTCTCGTCCCCGCCATTGCGTAGCTATGCACGAGAATGTGCTTGCCAGTCTCTTCATTTAATTTTAACACCAACATTGCGAAGTCGTCGCTCCCTTCGCTTTCTGACCAACTTGGATCAAAGGAAAGAATATATTTTGCGCCCTTCTCCCCTGCAAGCTCAACGGAAGGGGCCTCTCCATCTGGAACTGTACACTGCGCCATTTTTGATGTCTTAAAATAACCGCTACTGTCGTCCGTAAATACACTCTCGAACTCTCTAGCGAACTGACTATGACTCATGGTCTGCTTGGCCTGGGCCACTAGGTTCTGGTCATATAGCTTCTCTGGAGCCTGGTCGTAACTAAAATGCATAATCGCCCTCTTCGCGTCGAAAGCACTGCGCCCAACTCTTTCATCTAGTATTAGGTTTTCAAACGTTTCGTATAGCTTATAGAGATACTCGAACTTGTACGAGGCAGAACTTAGCATTATTAACTTATTATTCGGCCAGATATATCTATCCGCCTCCCTCATTTTTCCCTGCTCAATTAGCCTGTTTTCTAGGTCAAATATTTTTTGCCTTTGTTGCGGATTCTCCACCACAGAGAGAAACGGGACTATAACCTCGTTATAGATTCTTTCTGGCATCAAGAGAAATTCGTCGATGATGATCCTGTGAAATCTGAATCCTCTCAGCTTGCTTCCGTCCCCCAATGGCAAGGCCCGAATATTGCTACTTCCGATTTGCATCAACCACTCATCATTACTTTTGGTAATTTTTGTAATGCATTGATTGAGGTATCTAGCATCAGGTTTAGAGGCAATGTCTTCCATTTTTCTAAAAATCATTTTTGCCTGCCTAAAAGATTTAGATAAAATCCCTATCTCGACTCCCTGATTATATATAGCATCCATTAGGGCAAACAAGCCAGTAGTGAAAGATTTACTCATTCCTCTTCCCCATACTCCTAAGAAGTAATCTGTTTCAAACATAGCCTTGATGGCTAAATGTTGAAAAGGAAATAATTCAACCCCAGTTAATAATTGAGTGCCAAATGTAGTATTCTCTTTTAAAAACTTATAAAGATAGTATTTTGCATCTTCCTCCTCTAAATTACCCTCAAGATTGAGGATTTGTTGGTTTATGTCTCTATCTTTTTTGAATGATGGTTGATTGCCTTGTTCCCAAGTCATAATAATAGTATTTAGATTGTTGTGAAATTTAAGCAGTCAACGTTCTGGCCGTCCTCATGATAATCCTCTAGATGCACAGTTTTCATTTTGTATTTTTCCGCCAATTGTTCGTAGCAAGGCAGCGTTCGATGGCACATAGGAAACTCTTGCCAGTGCCCCCACTTTCTACCACTTCGGGAGCGACTAGCTACCCAGGTCCCGTCCCGTTGCTTACTCCCAATACTGGCTGTAGCATAAAATTCACCACTAGGCTTAAGTAATTGCGGAATTATTTTAAACAAACTGTCTAAAATCTCATCATTCATGTGGATAAGCGTCTGATATGACCAAATAAAATCAAATTTCATTTCAAGATCAACTATTTTTACATAAGGAGGGGTATCAACTAAAAGAATAGGGGACTTATGCTCTAAACCCTGCGCCCTAAGCTCCGCCTCCCCCTCCTTGAGTCGTTCCTCAGATATATCCACGCCTACATAATGACTATTTTCAAGGAAATCTATCAAGGGAATTCCTCCACGCAAGACCCCACACCCAAAATCAAGCAAGTAATCGCTTGCGGTGAGACCCTTTTCCTGGAGGAATTGAATTTGAATATTTCGTTTTCTTAAAGTGAGCTCACTACTTTCCGCATCCCCAACCAAGTTCATCCTGTGTTGGGGTAAGCTTTTAAATATCTTTTTTTCACTCATAAATCTAAATCTTTTTTATATTTTGGTATCCATTCCTCCAATGTCATCCTCGGCTCCCAGCCCAAAAGCTTTTTTGCCTTCGTATTGTCTGCAAGCGTTTCCCTTGGTTCAATCACTGGATCTACATAAACCCTAGGGCCACCCATAAGATCTGCTAACTGATTAACTGATCGATTTTCCCCATTACCTATATTAATAACTTCTCCCTTTCCTACGTTTTTCGATTCCATTGCTAAAATATTAGCCCTCGCTACATCGCCGACATAAGTGAAATCCCTCCGCTGCTCCCCATCTCCAGTTATTGTCATTGGCTTTCCCTCTAATAGCTGTTTTGCGAAAATTCCCATGACTAATCTATATGCGCCCTCCAGTGACTGCCTCTCTCCGAAGACATTAAAATACCTAAGTGATACAGACTCCAATCCATAACAATGATAAAAAACCCTACAGTACTGCTCGCCGATTTGCTTCTGCAATCCATATGGGCTCAGCGGATCAAGCGGAGCGTCTTCTGGAGTGGGGTACATTGAAACATTGCCGTATGCAGAAGAAGAGGCGCTATAAACTACTCTTTTTATATCTAGCTCCCTTGCGATGTTTAATAGATTCAAAGTCGCACATACGTTCGCATCGTTAAATTTCGTAGGGCTCTCTATGGACGGCTGAACTCTGGCCAGAGCAGCCATGTGGAATATGCCATCACTGCCCTCTGCTGCGCCCAACACCTTGTCCGTAAAAGCTTGTAGAGAGGAAGCTCCACCTTCGGTCCTGCAGCTATTTAAATCCGCTAAAATAAACTGGGCCTTCGGATTGACATTTTTTTCATTTCCGCAAACCAGGGAATCGACAACCACAACCTCGTCCCCTCGAGCTATTAAATGATCCACTAAATTGCTCCCTATGAACCCCGCTCCACCTGTAACTACATATTTTTTCATAAATCTTTTATTTGTTTAAGGAATTCCTCTATCGAGGTAATAATGTAATGCTCCTTGTATAAGGTAAAATTATCAAATAGACTTATTCTATCCGCATCCTTCAGGCGCCCGTATCTCCCGAAGACTGCGTACGCGCCCTTACGGTTGAATTTCATTAATATAAGAAGCTCTTTGTTCGAAAGTTGCGAGTCGGAATCTGCCTGACTTATCCACTCATCCAGAACCCTGGACTCTCCTTTATATAATTTTGAGAAATCAAAAGAACTATAACTTTTAGTCTCCACGGAAAAAGGGAAATCCGCAGGAGCGATTATATCCCCAGACATTATCTCCTTTACGTCATCTCGCTGCCCCTCTGCATATTTAATGTTTTTGCCTCCAAACATGGCTCCAGATCGAGGCACTCTATTGAAGTTCCCCCCAAAATGCTCCTGCAATAAACGCGCGGCGGCAAGCTCCCAGGACTTGCCTTTTTTATTAGAGTTCATTTTGCTTATCTATGAAATATTGGATGTCCGTATTCCATAGATTATCTCCATTTATTAAAAGTTTTAAAATAATTTTTTTAGAAGCAGTCCTGTCGTTCGTAAAAATAAACTGACAAGTATCCGCGAATTCATGAGTTAGCACTCTCATGTTGTGCCAAATGTAATCCAGCTTAGACCTATGCGCCCCATAATTATTATTTCTTTTTATCTTATCAATGCTACTCTCTGTGGCGATATATAAATAAGAATTAAAAGCTCTAGCCCTCTCTAGCTCCTTCCTGAACCTCTCAAATCCAGTAGACATTGTAGACTTAAAGTCGGACTCGCTCTTCCTGTCCACAAAGGTTTTTGTATAATTCTCCCCCGTGGTAGTATAATCCCCAAAATCTAACTTCATAACCTTGGGGTTAACAAAATCCAGGGGTTTCTGTTCTCTCGTATCCACCACAACTTCTATCTCGGACAGGCTGGGGTCATCAGTAAAAAAATCGCTAGGAATATTTTTGTAAAATAAAGGCTTCACCTCAACTTCCGCGCACGCCTTAGAGTACGTACCCAAAAACCTTTTATATAAGTCTATAGAGGGCAAGCCATACAGTTCTAGCTCAAGGTGCCCAGGCCCACGAGAAAGGCCCTTGGAGTCAACTCTGTTCTTGAGCTGCTTCACAATATATTCCGATACCTCCCCTTTGTCCGCGACCCTTGACCACTTATCCAGCTCCCTTCTGGTGGAAAACCCCTTAACAAAATATTCCTCCCTATCCTTGTATGGCAGCTGCTCGCCCGAAAGTAAATTATACCTAGGGTAGTATTTACAATAATACTCCGCCAAAAATAAAGAGTGGCTCTTTATGTGGGCGTGGAGTGCTCGCTGGGATTCAAATTCAGCATTACAAACCTTGCATTTTTTACACTCAAAACTCATACCCAAAACGCTCGATATCCTCGCTTAATCCGTTTTCTACAATTTCTTTCATTTCGCTCGATTCGTAGTAACTTCTATACGCCCCCTTGCCTCTGGAGGCGTTAGTCTCCTCGAGCGCTATCTGTGGCCGATTGATCTTTTTCGCCAATTCCTCCCAATCCCCCTGCAGGTTTTCGAATTTTCCAATAAAATCTACGGCAATTTCCCCGCTTTCGTCCTTGAGGAAGGAAGATTGAGTTTTGTCGAGCCCATCCGCCTCGAAATAATGAGAAACATACTTCTCAAAAGTAAAAGACTCCTGATCGAGTTTGAATTCTTCGTAAGAGACCCCGAAGAGATTAAGTTTTTTTGAAAAAACTTCCCTATTCTCAATAAAATACATTTTCCTTGACGGTCGCCCACCCCGCTCCCGCTTTAGCCTTCTTTCGTATATTTTTTTTAAAAAAAAATATTGAGAGACCACCCAGTCCCAGGGATTCCGAACAAAAGAGAACGCGAAATAATCTTTCGCCTGCGCATGAGCATTGATCCAGCTCAAATAGGGGGCATGCATGAGTGAATTATTCGCAGGAGCAAAATTAAAAAGGCTCACGTATTTGCTTTTATTTGTTAAAGCAATCTCCCTCGCCCTTTCTTCTGTGGGGGCAGAATCCGCCTTTCTCGAGAAGCTCATGGGGAGACCAGCGGAAGACGTATCGATAAACTCGCCCCTTGACAGCGCAGTCTGAAGGGTTGTGCCTGCGGTCTTGGGAATGCGCACAAACAGGAACTTTTCCGCGTGAGATATCATTATATAATGTCGCTCTTATCTATACCCAATACTCTCGCCTTCCATGAGTCCATGCCCTCTATCCTGTTTGCCTCTGCTTCAATATCAAGCTTTTGCTTTTCCGCCATTTGAACCATGAACCGCCGCTCCTCCTCATTTTGAAAGGCCTGGACTAGCGCAAGTATTGATGCGTTTTTGTCTATCTTGGTGGCAATTCTCTTAACTCTATCTCCGTTTAGGCTTGATATCAATTGCTGTTGTCTTTTTTCGCACTGATCGTATTCAGTACTCTTAGCCTTAAGAACCTCTGCTAATCTTACCGTCATTTCGTTCTCCTCTTCAAGGTCGTCAAACATTTGATTTAGTTTCTCGATGTGCTTGCTTATGTTTTTTAAATTTATATAGTCAATACAGACGTTTAGGTATAAATTTATTTCATCCGTCGTAAGATCGGGCTTGTCCCAAGTCGCTCTGATGAATTCCGCCTCAAGAAGCTCTCTGTCTGCCTGGCTATTGTAGTTATTGATCGTCCAAATAAACCTAGGAGAGGCTAGGTATATTACGACCTTCTCTAGGCATTCAATTTCGTATTTCGCCGCCTTCTTTAGGTCTATTTTCTCCACGCAATATTTATTAACCTTAGCCAGGATTCCATTTATCCCCACAGGAGCAGACCATAACGAGGTTAGTGCGTCCTCCGAATCACTCACCAATTCTGGAGCGTTCTCCTCAAGGAACTCTATAACTGTCCTTTGCTCCTTTCCTAATTTCTTAATTTCCACATCTGGAGGAAATATGAGCTTTGCAATTTCTAAAGAATTCATTCCCTCTGCGGAGTATTGCCTTATGAAATCTTGCTGCTCGCGCGAAAGCTCCAGGTCTGGAACCTTTTCCCTTTTTGTGGTATTGTATTCTAGATTATTCTCCACGAGGAAGTCCTTAACCGCTCGACCCTCTTTGCTTCTTCCATCTAAGGACTCATTCCCGAACACAATTCGAGTCAGCTCTATCAAATCTGGAGTAGTGGAGTGATTTGACCTTATAAGTTGCTCCTGCTCTTCAGATAGATTCACTTTACCTCCCTAAGGGTTATTAGAATATGTCTTTGCTTTTTAATATCTCCTCCGCCTTTTTCTTATATATTTTTTTCAAATTCTTTATCTGCCTATATCCCGCAGTCCGCCCTTTCTCTGAAGTTTTGTATCCCATGGTCCGAGCCACTTCTTCCTCGCTTTTATTTTCGATAAAAAGCATATGGTATATCTTGTACTGTTTTTTGTTTAAAACCTTCTTAAGCTCCTTGTTTAAATTATCCTGCGCTCTTTCCCAGTTAATAAACGCCGACTCAGACGAAGCTTGCGCGTACTCATACCCCTCCAGGCTTGATGCCATTTTTATATTATACGCATTTTTTTTTGTTTTTGTCCACTTCTTATATAGCGGACACTCCGTTGACTGAGCGCCACTCTTAGTAAACGAGCACCCATTCTCCACGCCAAGCTCGTCTTGGTTGAAAGGGCAGCCATAGCACGGCTTAAGGAAGTTTGAATAATTATTACGTAGAATATTTTTTATTTGATTGGTAATTATCCTATTCACCCACGGCTCAATAGCCCTGTCCTGATCCCACTGTTCCCATTTTTTAAATATGTGGGCGCGGATTATTTGCTCCACATCCTCGAAGTCAAACCAGCTTAAAGCCCCAAGATTCCATCTGTGTTTTCTTTTTCTTATTAGGGCATCAATTATGTCTTGCTTGTCTTCATAGGTTAGCTTTTTGCTCATTTATTTATTTTTCCCTTTTCCTTGCTTGAGGCGCAGGCCTTAATTGCGTCAGCTAGAGGGTCGCCGCCATTCTTGGGCGGAGCGTCTCTTCGCTCCACTTCAGCCCCTTCGTTTGTTCCTATAATAGAGCCCAGAGACGTCTTCCCCTCTTGGGGCGCTGAAATTTCATATTGCAGGCCTTTGATTTTTCCGAAAGACTCCCCATTAACTTCGGCAGCGTCCTCCTCCGAAGCCTTTTCCTTCCCAGATATAGTTGCCCCGCACTCGGAGCAAAACTTCGGCTTAGAAACTTCATAATGAAGTTTGGCCCCGCAATCGCTACAATACATTACTGCCATAATAACTATTCTACTTAAAATGTTAAAAAAATCAAAAATACAAAGCAATCCTTTCGGCGTGCTTACGGATATTGCAAACAGGCTCACTTGCGACCAAGATTCCAATCCTCCCAGAACTTCCGCTAATTTGATAAATTGAATTTAAATTACTAGAAACCACCCTCGCCCCCTTGGATTTAAATTTAAATTTCATTTCCTTTTCTGTTGAGAAATTCTTGTTTTCATTTAGTATATAGAAATGCACATCACCAATATTCAACTCGTTAATAATTTTTTCTATGTTTAATTTAATTTTTTCTTCGTCTACCTTTCCCCCGCCCCTCCCTCGCTTGATGAGGGTAGTAATCACCGTGGCAGCGACGCCGACAATTGCGGCGATGCCTGCGTAAATTAAATTTTCCAAAGTCATACGCAATTACATTACACTTTTAAATTCTATAGTGTAAATTATATTGTACAATGCCAAGAAAAAAGAAAACCACGGAAATCTCCGCCAACGAAATAGAGGAAGCCTGGGCGGCGTCGACTAAAATCAGCCTAAGGGGCAAACGCTTTTCCCCAAGGCAGAGGGAGCTGTTTAAGCTGACTACGGCCGCAAAAAACACTATTACATTCATAGGCGGGCCCGCGGGAAGCGCAAAAACTTACTTGTCCGTTTATTCGGCGATGTCCCTTCTGTCCAAAAACAAAGACCTCGATCTCTTGTATGTGCGAACAGTGATTGAGAGTGCCGACAAGGGACTGGGGGCGCTCCCAGGAGACATAGAGGAGAAGTTTAATCCCTACATGAGCCCGCTCTTAGATAAACTAGAGGAGATGCTCCCGCACTCAGAAATCCACGAGCTCATGAAAGCACAAAGAATTTCCGCCGTACCGATAAATTACCTAAGAGGAGCCTCCTGGAGAAATAAAGTTGTAATCGCGGATGAGGCGCAAAACTTTACATTCAAAGAGCTCACTACATTGGTTACAAGAATAGGGGAGGGCACAAAGCTATTTATATGCGGGGACTATATGCAAAGCGATATTAACGGAAAAAGCGGATTCGAAGACATGGTGAAGGTCTTCTCGGGGGAAGACTGCAGGAAAAACGGAATACACACATTTGACTTTACCACAGATGACATCTTTAGAAGTGAGATTCTTAAATTTATCATAAAAAAAATAGAAAACAAATGAGGCCGAACATGACGAGAGCGGAAATCCGTTTTTTTGTGGAAAACCTACGAGACGCCAAAGTTTACTTTGAGTATGGCCTCGGAGGAAGCACTGTCCTCGCTGCAGAAATGGACAATATAGAGAAGGTCGCGGGAATAGATTCAAAAAAAGAATGGAGGGATGTAGTATTAGGTCGGATACAAAAAAAAGACAAAGTAGACTTAAGGTATATCCCCATGGGGGAATGTTCGCTGAAAGGAACTCCTATGGTTAAGGATCTGGAAATATGGGAGAAGTACCCCATGTCAATTCACGAATTCAATATCTGCCCAGACTTAATACTGGTTGACGGAAGGTTCAGGATGGCAAGTATAATACAAACAATACTCTTATCCAGAAAGCTGGGAGTTGATTCAAAAATCCTACTTCACGACTCACGCCGCCCACACTACAGGGAGGTTAGCGATTTCTGTGAAAAAATTGGAGAAACTAAAGCCCGCCATCGTGCAGGAATTGCGCTACTTAAACCGAGGGCGGAGATTAAAACAACCCTCCTCAACGAAAGATACGAGCATTATAAGCATTTGCACACTTGAGCTTCAAGGTGTCGGGGCATTGTGCCTTAAACGTTCTATTCGTCATTTTTTTTTACAAGATACTCTCCCATATGACTAGAAAAGAACTTGCATTGATCTATTAATCGCTTTGCTTCTGCTGGTGGTAGCGTCCTTGATTTTTCGTATAATGATTTAATAAGTTCTGGTGTGATAATGTGTTTTACTTGGACTTCTTTCATTTTGCTATTGTTAATTACACTCCAGAGCCCCGAAACGCCATTTTATTATGTTTAAGATAATTCGGGATACTGAAAAACACCACCCCCCACCCAAATCTCAGGATCGCTTTTTTGAATGAATTTGAAAAAAGGGGGGGGTCTTTAGAGAAAAAACTTCACTTTTTTTCGCCCATTTCCGCAACCAGTTAACAATGAGCGTCTTACGAATGTAAAAAACTTTCCAAATCGCTTGACAAACGGGTTTTTCTGTGGTATATTGTATGTATAAGTTAAGAAACAAAGAATACAAAGAAAGAAAAAAATATGAACCAAGAATCACAAATCGACCGCCTTGAAATTGAAATTTCCGTAATCAAGGAAACCTTCAAGGATTGCGTTCTGTCTCCTGCCGAGAAGCAAGACCTTTGGAGCTTGCAAGAAAAGCTTGAGAACAAGCTCAACGAGCTTCTAATGAATCAAGGCGTTGAACTCAACTCTTGGGATTGCTAGAAAATTCTGCATTTAACGCTTGACTTTTTCCCTTTAATAAACTAATATAATAACATGATTAAAACAATACTAAACACCCTCCTTGATTCGTTCTGTTGCATAATGCTCGTCTCGTTTCTTTCCTTCGGCTTGTGCGTTCTCGTAATGCCATTCTTTACTGCTGACCCACTTTGGGCTAGCCTTTTCTGCGTTCCGTTCCTCGCTGTAGCGTGTGCCTTTCTCTCAATCCTAGAAAGGAGCAATCCAAAATGGAAATAGCAAATAAAATCGCTCACCATAAACGCCAAGCGTCCAAGTGGACTGCTACCGCTCAACGCACCGAAGGCATAAACGCCTCATGGCACTTGAGAGCCTTGCGTCAAGCTAATTGGCACTCTCTACAAGTCACCAACTTGATTGCTGAGCAAAATGGTTGGACTTGACCTAAGTAGCTAACAGTCAATCGGTTAGGCGAGCGGCCCCTGCGCCCGTAAGCCCTTGGTAGGCAACGTCTTACGACATAAGGGTAAAACTTCGCAAAAATAAACAAACTTTTTTTTGCCTGTTCTTGCAACTCTCTAACAGCCAATGCTTTACAACATAAAAAAACTTCGCAAATCGCTTGACTTTAGGGCAAAACTGGTCTATTGTATAGTATAGTAAGTTAAGAAAGAAAGAAAAAATTATGATAAATACAGTAGAAATTCCGTCCTCCGTCAAGGAAATTAAAAACGCCATCGCTCGCAGAATTACCATTCTTGCCGAGTGGCAAACATTGCTCGCCAAGAGTCGCAAGCCTTCCTTGCGTAACTCTCGCCAGTTGCAAGTCAATGCGACTCAAGCTCAGATTGTCGAGTTACGCAATGCTCTTGCAATCGCCATTGAGGAAGCAAAGCATCAAGAGGCAGTCGCCTTTGTTGCCAGTCTCGCCTCAGTCCGTAAGGATTGGGACAATGGTCTTTTCGACTGAGATAAACCCTTTACAATCAACACATTATGACAATAAATCAAACAATAAACGAATCCCATAGGGTTAAAGAGTTAATCAATTGGCATGGGGAGCGTGTTAGCTTCTGGGCTAACTTTGCGGATAAAGCCAAAAACAATGCCCTCGCCCTTCAAAGGGTACTGACTCGCAACGCTCATGCCGTGGAGCTTCTTAAATTAGAGGCTCAACAAAAGCAAAAATAATCTTGACAAAATTCATTTAATCCCCTATAATACAAGCTATGATAAAAGAACAAATTGACAGACTAGTCTCAACCCTTCAAGCTCTCACGCTTCAACGCATGAACGCATTGCGTTCGGGTAAGACATCCGAAGCTCAACAAATTCAATCCGTACAGATTGACATAGACTCAAAGATTCACGAGCTAGAGCAACAGATCACGCACGCAGTTGAGCGAGCACAACGCTAACCCCTTGATAGGCAACGCCTTACGAGGGCGGGGACGGGGGCGGTAAGTCGTTGATACTCAGTGACTTACAACTTTCTTTCATGTGGACACTATATGTCCCTTTCATATGTTATACTGTAGTATGTACAAATCACAAGACATTGACTACATCGCACAAGAAGCCTATGAAGCAGGCTACGAAGGTCGCGATTCCGAAGAGCTTCCTAAACGCCTCAGCGATCAGCTCGAAACAGGCTTCGAGTATGTTTGGCTCGACAACTACCGCGAAGGTGTTCGTGACGCTTGCGACGAGGCAACCTACGATGAAATGCGGGATTTGGGACTAGCCTAACCACCTAATAACCAACGCCTTACGAGGGCGCCCTCCGCGCGCCGAAGCCCTTGATAGCCAAGGCTTTACGGAGCGAAATAAGTGAAAAAAGTTCTTGACAAATGCCCGTTTCTGTGGTACATTGTATGTATGATTAAGATTAACGATATAGTTCTCTTCGGTGGATTCTCCTGCGTGGTTGAGTCCGTAACTGGCGACACCGCAGTCGTCCGTGCTAGGGGCTTCTCCTCTAGGGTTTGGTCGGTGCCAGTCACCGACTTAGAGCTTCACCCTCTAGCGTCTGGCTCTGCCAGACCAGAGGGAACAGGAGCTTTCGTCTGGTAAGCCCTTAATAGGCAACGCCTTACGAGGGCGGCCCCCGCTCTCGCAAGCCCCTGTGTATCAACAGCTTGCGAAAATATCACGAAAAATTCTGCCATAAACCCATGAGCACCAATAGCTTGTGCAATAAAAAAAGTCGAGATTGAGTTTTCGGGCGTTTTTCCTCCGCACATACCTAAAAATAAATTCTTCTTCTATCCATTGACTGTCAAGGCTTTACGCAAGTGAAAGTTAGCTGAATACGAATTAGCTTGCGGTTTTCTCAGATTCTGTCATTATGTAGTTATGTTAAATGAGAAAGAAAGATTCGCCCTTATCGCCAATGCCGTTGCCAACGCAACAAAAGTCGCTCCTCAGTTTCAAGGATTGCTTGAGGAACTCAAGTCCGAAAAGCTCGCTGAGGATTTAGTCCTTGAGCATGGAACTCAACACGCCTCGAAAGAGGACATTGAACAAGAGTTCGTTTCCCTTGACGCAGTCGAATCCGACAAGGATGACATTGACGAAAACGATGAGGAACAAACCGATATGGATTGCGTAAGTGGTTCATTCGCTGACCTTTTCGACACAATCGAAAGCTAAGAAAATGGACATTATAGACTACTGGCTCAACCTTCTCAACTTTGGCACAGACACCGAAAAGGGCGAAGCCTTCGACCAACTGCAAGCAATGGGTTACTTTACGCAAGAGGACGAACCCGAAACATGGTGGCTCGATGTATCAACCGAACTCAATGGAGAATAAGAAATTTATGTATATACTAAAAGCAATCCTTAATCAAGCTGGCTCAGCTTGGCAAGTTGAATCCATAGCCATGCGTAAGCGTGACGCCGAAAGGCTTCTCCGCTCTCGCCTTGCGAATAGCAAGGGCAAATATCGCTACGGCCTCTTTAAGGCGTAAACCCCTAAGCCATAAGCACTTAGGCAGGCGGCCCCTGTCCACGTAAGTCCTTGGTAGTCAACACCTTATAAAAGACCCTTTAGTTTTCTGTTTTTTTTCTTCGTTTTTTTTCACTTTTTTTTAACGGTTTTCCTAAGTGGTTGAGCAACAACTAAAAGCGAAACAAGAAAAGTGCCCAAATAATTTGACTTTTGCCGTTTTATGGTTTATAGTATAGTATAAGTTAAATTAAGAAAGAAAGAAAAATTATGTTCACAAAAAAAGATCTCACAATCCGTTTCAACTACACCCAAAGATTTTGGGTCATGCTCTTAGGTGGCTTCGAGCAAAACACCTTCGGTGGCTTATCAAAAAAGCCTAATCGTGACTCGCAAGAGCAATTCGTTGCTTTCGTCAATCGGCAAACCGAATTGCTAAAAAGCTAAACAATTTACCATTTCAACAATTATGATTAAGATTAAAAACAATATTCCATTTATTCTCTTTCGTCAAGCTCGCATAGAGATGACGCTCGCCAATGGCGACAAGCTCGGCACTTATCAGACTTTGCCGTACCAAAAAAACGCACCAACTAAAGGGCAATGGATGGCTCAAGTTTCCGATGTTTGGGATGTCGCAGACATTACCTTTCGTGACTTTGGCGTTCAGTCTTGCCAAGCTCCAAAAGGGCATACTGCTTGGAATCTAGTAGGAAAAGCCTAACCACCTAATAGCCAACGCCTTACGAGGGCGGGGTGTGCGCGCCGAAGCCCTTGATAGTCAAGGCTTTACGACATGAAATAAGTGAAAAAAAAGCTTGACTTTCGCCCTCCTATGTGTTATGTTATACATATGAAAGTTAAGGTAAGAAAGACAATAATCATGCCCAAGTCCCGCCCGATGAAAAGGCGTAATAAGGTCTTGCCTCGCAAGGCGAAGCACAAGAAGATTGTGCAAGAAAATAGTTGAAGAAATAATTTGCGTTTTGCCTGTTTGTGTGTTATGTTGTATATAGAAAGTTAAAAAAGATTATGAATAAAATAAAAGAATTAAGAGCCAAGATCGGAGCATTCGCCTCCGCTCTTGAAAAGATGAACGATGAGGCAACTCCCGAAACGGCTTTGTCCGTTAAGGTTGCCAATGAGGTTTTTGGCGAAGACCTTGCCGAAATGCAAGCCGAGCTTGCTAAACTCGAAAACCCCCACAGGTTCAACCAATGAAATTAACACAAAGAGAAAAAATCCTCCTCAAATTCGTCATCGCTCCAAAGATGAAAAAAAGTCAAAATAAAATTTGACATTCAACCAAAACTGTGTTACATTATAGTATAAGTTAAATTAAGAAAGAAAAAATTATGTTCAAGAAAAATGATATCGTCACCAACCGCCAAGGGCGGATCTTCCAAGTCATGGGCTTTGGCTCTAGCGACTCTTTAGGTAAAGTCGTCCTTTGCCGTCTCTACCGCTCTCAAAAGCGTTTTGCGTTCAAGCCTAGCGAGATCAAGAAGCATGGCTTCTTCGCTTAATCCTTAATAAAACTTAAAAAATTATGTATATACTAAAATCCATCCTCAACCAAGCAGGCTCTGTTTGGCAAGTCGAATCCATCGCTATGCGTAAGCGTGATGCCGAAAGGCTTCTCCGCTCTCGCCTTGCGAACTCTAACGGTAAACGCCGTTACGGTTTGTTTCCCGCGTAAAGCCTTAATAGGCAACGCCTTACGAGGGCGGCCCCCGCGCACAGAAGTGCTTGACAGTCAGCACCTTACGAAAACATTTTTAACTTTTCGTTTTTTTCTTCGTTTTTTTTCATTTTTTTTTCATCAAATTCATAACCCCCTGAATGGCAATACTTTGCGCGACAAGAAAAAACGCCAATTCGCTTGACAAATGGGTATTCTTATGGTATATTGTATATATAAGATTAAGAAAGATTAACTACTAAAAATAAAAAATATGAATTCATTCCTACTAAAACTCCGCCTTAAAGATGCTCACGCCTTGCTCGCCAAGACTACCAATCAAGACGCAATCGATGCGATCAACCTTTCAATTAAGCACCTCGAAGATGCCATTTGGGAAGTCGAAATGATCGAATTCGAGGAGCGTGTTGGCTTCAAGTCCATGGAACAAAACGCAGGCGTTTGGGACGAACGCTAAAAATAGTTGAAAAAAAAGCTTGACTTTTAACCGAAAATCCTTTAGATTATACTTATGACAGAATCAAAAAGACTAGAACTAATTAAAAACGCAGTTGCGAACGCTTCCGAAGTTGCTCCGCAGTTTCAAGGCTTGCTTGAAGAACTCAAGGCGGAAGAATTTGTCCTTGAGCATGGAGTGCAAAACGCTTCAGATGACGAAGTGAAAGAGGAATTTCTTTCCCTCGATGCAGTCGAAAAGGAAGACAAAGACGATTTTGACAATGACGAAAATCTCGTTGATATGGAAAATGTCAGCGGTTCGCTTCGTGAAATCTTCGGAGAATAAAAAATTATGTACTACAATATCAAACTAATTGGCGAAACTAAAGTCCCTGAAAACCCTTACCTCATGATTACCATGACAGGAAATTCTTGGGGTTCAAGGTCTTACGCTCACAAATTCCTTTGCCTTGACTCAGCAAAATATATCCTTGAGGATGTAAATGCAAACGGCAAGCGAGCTTTCATCGAGTGGCATGACGAATCGCCTTGCCCGAAATGTGGAGCTTTCGGTGAAGTAAACCCTGCCGTTTTATAATGCTTCTGATTACCCTTGTGGCTTGCACCACAATTTTCGTTTACGCCACATCCTAAAACACATGAGAGAATACAGAAACCTAATTATATGTGCCGTCTTATACACCCTATTCGCAGGGGTTATGGTCGGGTGCTTCTATCTTGGTTGCCTGATTAGTTTCGCAACTAGCTAAGCAACAAGGACTTACGGGTCCCGCCCCCGCTTTCGTAACTACCTTACTGCCAGTAGTTTACGACTAAATTAAAAAAAACGAAAATAAATCTTGACAAATCCATTTTTTTGTGGTATTGTATTAGTATGATTAAGAGAAAAAGAAACCTTCAGAAGCTCGCCTTGATAATGAAAGCCAAGGGAAAAACTAATATCCTTAAAAAGATTTCTCAAATGGTTAAGGAGAAAATTGAAAAAAAGCCTTGACAAATCGCCAATTCTCTGCTAATATTATATACATAATGAAAACTACATTTAAAGAAATTCTCGACACTCCGCTACAAGAAGGCGGTTTCACTCTCGCCTCGAAAGTCCTAAGCATGGGCGAAAAGGCTGAACGCATTGCCGAGCAAGCAAGAAAAAAGCAAGATGAGGACGGAGAATTTGCTAAATTCCACGCCTCCAACATTGAGGATTGGATGGGTCAGATTGTTGAGATAGCCCAAGAAGCTCTTGACTTACAAATGAAAAAAGATCGAAGAGTCCCCAAAATGGACACAGTTTAAATTTATGAGAAAAGTAACAGAACAAATCAAGAAAGCCTTTGAACAAGGCGAATCCTTAAAAGTCGGAAACACTCGCACAGATGGCACGAGCGTTTTCTTGCATGGTAATGAAATTATCCGCAGAGATGTAAGCGGAGTAGTTTTTGCAACCCTTGCAGGTTGGAACACTCCAACGACACGCGAACGCGTCAACGGAATTACGGGCATGAATTTTCATCAAGTGGGCTTTGTCGCTTGTCTTGATAGCGAACCAGTTTGCGAAGATGATTGGTTTGTGCAAACCCATACGGGTACAGCGACCGCCCTGCCTCCACCACCTAAGTTCTTGACTGTCAGCTAGTTGGGGGCGCGCGCCCCGCTCTCCTAAGCGGTTGCTAGGCAAAGACTTAGGCTACCAAGGTTTTTGCGTCGCAAATAGGTCACGAAACATGACCCAAAAAACAACAAGCCAAGGCAAGAATAAAAGTATCTCCCAATTCATTTGGTCACCTCTATCATTTTGTTGGAGTGGTTCACGAAGTGGGTTTGCTTGTTTAGCTTTGCAAGGTCACCCGCTAAAGAGACCGCTCTAGCCCGACCCTGCACTTGCTTGACAAGCTTGCCGAAAGCAAAAACATTAAAAAAACCTCTGAAGTTTCCATTCTTTTCTATCTTAATCATACCTATAATATAGCAAATTTTTTCTTAAATGTCAAGCGAAAAATCAAACTTTCTTTGCCTTTAGTGGTAAATCGCTTGCAAGCTTAATGTTGCGAGCATCATCATCAAAAAACCAAACCTTGTCGAAGTTTTCAATAATTGAAAGCAAGACCATTCTTTTCGCCTTTGCAATGTCCATGCCTTTTTCTCCTACGCAATGAACTTCCCTTGCAACAATTCCGAAGTCAGTAAGCCATTGAGCGATAGCGGAAGAAACGCAATCCATGCGAGCAGTTAAGATAAACACAGAATGCCCTTCAGAGAAAACATCCTTTGCCAAGTCAATTAGCTCGGAAGGTTTCCCGTCAAGAATGAGGCTTGCTCTGTCGAAATCGGAGAAGTCGAAGCATTCACCTTCACGCAACTTGTGAGTGTTAAACTCTTGAGGGGTTAAGCTCTTACGGACTAGCCTTGAAGGACTCAGTACATGAACCTTTGCATCAGTAAAGGCAAGCGTATCATCGAAATCGAAAACGAAAGCTTTTGTTTTATTCTTAATCATATATGTATACTGACAGAGTTTTAGGAAAAAGTCAAGCCTTATCTTAGGCTTGCGATGTCTTTCCATTTTATTCCCCCGAACTTGCCAGAGTTCTTTCGGGCAAAGGAAACTTCAATGCCCATTCGCTTGAAGTGAGCAAGCTCATTTTTGAGGATTCTGTGCAATCCGTCAAGGCGTCCCGTTGTTCGGACTCGTGGAAATTCTCCACCCTCTAAAATCTTCACAGAGATGAAAGAGTGGAATTCGTGTATTAGTATTGTAATCATAATTTTCTTTAACTTATACTATAATATACCACAGAAAAAGCGGTTTGTCAAATTAAATCATCATTTTTCTTGCCCCCCATGTCGCTGTCTATCAGCATCTTAGGGAAACGGGCGAAAATAAATGAAAAAAAACATAAAATTATCCAAGTCGTAAATCGCTACCCCTCAACGGCTTACGGGCGCGCCCCCCGCATCCGCAAGCCCCTGCTAATCAGGAGCTTACGGAATTGGTTATGATTAAGCTAAGATAAACTTTTCTATTCGCCAGTTGCCTATTTCGACTATTTGTGCTTAGCCTATTTCAACTATTTACCCAAGTCTTGAATCATCTCATCAAGCTCTTCGTAATTTAGCCCCGAATCATTCCAAGCTACTCTGTCGGGCGTTTCGGTAGAATCAAAGCATTCTCTCATCTGAGAAGCAAAGTCGTGATAATTTTCACAACCTTTGGCGAATTCATAAAGACCTTCGTCTCCACCAATCCATAAGGCGACATTCCAAGTTGCGTGATTTTTCCATCCGTTGTAAGTTGTATCTTCCATAATTATATTCTCCCTATGGTATAAGGTGAGTGTTGAGTATAGCGATCAAGCGAGGCTTCTAGTATCCGAATCGCCTTAACGCATTGGTCGAGAGTTCCAATGAAACTCCCCATTGATTTTCCGTTTTTGAGAACTCGGTAGTTGTTTAATTGAGTATCCATTATAGTATAATAGCAAATTTTAGCTAATTAGTCAAGGTCTAATTCTTTCCTAAATTCATCTCTCGTCTCTTGAAGTAAGGTAACCCAAGCGAAATCGTTTAGGATTGCTTGGTGCATTAACCTAGTGATGTCAGTAGGAGTTTGCCAACCGAGAACATCATCGCTAACAGACAAAGGAAGCATCCTGTCGTAATGAAACAATGCGACCTCGTAAGTATTGTCTGCAACAGAGCCATAAAGCCCACCGAATTGTTGCTCCTTACCCTTCATTGAGACAACAGAAATACTGAATCTGTCATCATGCCCAAAGCTCAAGCGAGCTTGAACTCCATCGGGAGTATTCGGGTGGTCTTGAAAAACCAAGTCATCAAAACTTGGGAGAGTTATATCCTTTTTATTCTTAATCATGTATACAAGTATGACAGAATCTGACCGAAAGTCAAGCTTTTTTTTCATAAAAGTAACTTTTTTTCACCCATAAAGCCTTGTGTCGCAACACTTTAGGAGGCCGCCCCCCGCGGCCGCAAATGACTGACTGTCAACGGGATAGGAAAACTATAATTCCTCTACCCACCAACATCCTTCACCTTTGGTGAGAATGGTGTCAACTCCATTTTGCTGTTTCATGTAGACAAATTGCCTCGCATGGTGTTCGTGAATAAACTTATACATCAAAAGTCCGCTCCATAGGTTTCGTCTCCGAAGCTACCATAATCTTCGTCAGTTCCTAAGCCTGCAGAAGTCATGGCAGAATCGAAATCTCCGTCCATGCTCTCGTCAATATACCCTTCATTTGGTACATCAAACTCCTCAATCACTTCACAAGAAACAACCTTGCCCGTAGCATCGTAAGTAGAGCAAACGATTTCAAGTTGCCAAAGCTCCCAACCTTTTTCCTCAAAAGCTTGCTCTGCGTTCTCGTAAGCTTTCCCTAAGCCCTCACGACACTTCTTGAAAGAGTTGTGAGGGTAGCAAGTTCCGTTTTCTAATACTTCGTATTTTTTTTCCATAAATTATTCCCCCGAGCGAACCACAATCCAATCGGGCTGTACATCAGCAACAAAATCATCTGCGTCCTTTTGGCTTGGTGCGGGCATGGTCACAAACTGAACCTTGCCAGTTTTGCGATGAATCGCCACGACATTAAAATTAAAGAGAGGTTCTGTGTTTTTAATCATACCTATAATATAGCAAAATTAAGAGTCCTTGTCAAGCTTTTTCTTGTGCTTTTGCTTACGCTCAAGAAGTTTATTCTTCAGCTTGTGAGGTCGAGCCTTAGTGAAGATCATTGTTTTCCTTATCTTAATTTTCATCATACATACATCATACACCACTACCGAAGATATGTCAAGCTTTTTCTTTCGTCCCAAGGCGTTGGCTATCAACGAGTTGGGCTCGCGCCCCCCGCGCACGTAAGTGCCTGGCTATCAGGGATTTGCGTGATCACCCATGTCGGGGAGCTTCACCTCTCCACTCGACTCTAACAGGTCTCTCTCCTCTAGTTCGTCATGGATTAAGGCTTGAATTCTCCAAAGTCCATGATTTCGGACTGTAAGGTCTAGCTTCTTCTCTAGCAAATCTCGTATTTGCATGACAAGGTAATGATGTTCCGTATCAATCATGCCAAACCTTTTGCCCTAAGCCTTATCTTGCTTTGTGCAATTCTCTCTGCCCTTTCCGCATCCGCTTTTTCTGCGAGCTTTGTGTGGTAATAAATGCTATCTTCGGGAATAGACCCGTAATCTGCAAATTTTCCTTGTTTTACATACTTGCCTTGAGTCATGTTTTGCATGATTTCAGAGCATCGACTGTTTTTTGATACTGACATAATTATTTTTCTTCTAAAACCCATATCGGGTCATTGTTTCCGTAGTGAAATTGATCTGCTATATCTGCTAATTTTCCTTCATTAGCTAGGACGCAATCCAAACTCAAATATCTGTCTCCCTTTTTCTCTTTATAGGCAGGATGATTTTTTCGCATAATTACCGCAAGGTCATCAATGCAGGTGAGGACGAAAGGGGAGTCGAACTCATTCTCCACTAAGCAACCTCCTTAATCTCTTGCACAACCACCTTTGGGTATTCTGTGCGAATTGTCGAAACTGCGTTGACATAATCAACTGCCTTCACGACTCGATTAATGGTAAAGCCATTTTTCTTATAGCGAAAGCTGAACTTCTTTAGAAGGTTTAGCTTCCTTGGTTCATCTGTAATAAACAAGATGGATTGACCAAGTTTTGAGATTAGCGACTTTGCGTATTCGGTTAGTTTTATTCTTTTCATTGTATATATAATAGCAAATTTAAGAGAGTTTGTCAAGGGTTAATTTTGAGAATTTTTGGGTAAAATACCCTTCTCGTAAACATCTTCGTAGGCTTGAGCCTTCAAGGCAATAGTCTTTAAGGTCTGTCCTATTACAGCAAACAGAACTCCATCCTCTGCGGAAAGCTCGTCCTTTGCTATCATTGGATCGAGCAGTAACTCATGTATTGCCCCCATACAAGCGTCCATTGCAACTTCCGCTCCTATATTATCGTCAATGTTCAAGTGTTCGTTTTCGTCATCAATTCTGTACATAGTTTTCCTTTTTTTAATTATGTATATATTCTATGAAATTATGGGGCAGTTGTCAAGCTTTTTCTTTGAAATATAAAGTGAATTGAGAGTTGCGTAGCCACCGCAATAAATCCTACGCCATCTTACTGACGATGTGACACATTCTCCTGTCCTACTAGGCTTCGTACTGGACTCTCAAAATTGTGAACCTCTTTCTCTCTCCCGAAGGTTGTAGGCGTGTGCTGACGCCTCGTTGTTCAATGCTTTCGCATCTACAGAAAGAGCAGGGGTTGGGTGGATTCGAACCACCGACCTCTTGTTTGCTCCACGGATAATTAAGCCGTTCGCTAATTTATCTAGAATTTCACGATGAAGGAGGACAAGGCTCTAACCAACTGAGCTACAACCCCACAAAAATACTTAAACTATCAAAAGAACTATACCTATAGTATGACAGAATCGACCCCAAAGTCAAGCTTTTTTTCATGAAACTAAAGATAGTTGTAAAGCGTTGGGCGACAAGGGTTTAGCCACGCGGCCCCCGCGCACGCAAGTGCCTGACTATCAATAACTTAGTAGCCTAACCAATCAAGAACCTCTTGTGCGGAATATTCTTTTTTGCGACCCACTTCATGGAAAAACCAATAAATGCACGCTCCGTGACTACGCACCTCTTGCAATGCTCTATCTCTTGTTATGGTCAAACCCTCGGCTGACTCGTAGTAATCCATTATGAATTTATCCCTTCCTGCACAAATCCTGTCTCATCCTTTTTCGCAAGACCCTTTTCGATAAGACCGACAATCACACCTTGCTTGTCCAAAAAACGCAAATCATTTTCGTCACCATTTATGACTTCGTAACCCTTCCAAGTCTTGGGGAGTTGACCACGAAAGACGACCGCAACATTACCACCCATTTGCAAAACCATCTCAACGAGCTTTTGGTTATTCTCTGAACGAGAGAAGGTCAAATGGTAGTTACTAGGAAAATCGGGATTGCGATTGATAAATTGAGCCATACGCATAAACGACTTGGTGTAGTCATAAAATTGCGTGTCGGGAAACTTTTGCATAAGAGTTTGCCCATCTTCATCTTCGATGTTTTCCCAAGTCAAGTCACTTGTAAGGTTAGGGCGAAAAACCGCAGTCATTTCTTTCTTGATTGCTGACTTAATGCCCGAAGCAATTTCCTTTGCAAGCTTTTCCATGAACGCAAGCTTTTGCTCAAAGAACAACTTTGTCTTTGCAATGCGTGAATCTTGGACAGAATTTTGCTGACCACGACCCGCAGTATTCAAACAAGCCATTGTGCATCCTTTGCTACGCCATTGACAAGCTTCATAGCCCGAAAGATTTGCAGGAGCAAGATGGATGCCTTTGGTCATATATCCGAAAGCTTCGCCTTTAACAATTTTGGCATTTCCTGCCGTGAGTAGAGTTGTTTTAATCATGCCTTTATAATAGTACAATTAGCCTTGCTTGTCAAGCTTTTTCGTAATCTTTTTTGCTTTTTCAATTCCACCTTCAAGCCCGAATTGACCGACTAGTCGCTTAAAGGTTTCCCAAGCAATTGTGTTTGGAGGAAGTTTATTGAATTCTTTCATTCTGTCTTTACTGTTAATCATACCTATAGTATGACAGATTCCCCCTGTAAGTCAAGCAAAAAATTTGTTTAATTAAAAATAGTTGCAACACCTTGACTGTCAATAGGTTACGGGCGCGGCCCCCGCCTCCATAAGTCGTTGACTACGAAAGCGTTAGGTATCTTAATTGAATCTGAGGTAGAGAGCGGACCAAGGGGTATATTTGCCCCATATTTGGCTCGCCCCTATTTCTCCTTTTTAGCTTTCTCTTTTTTTTCGTCAAGTAATTTCTGATTGCCGAATCGTTCGGTTTGAATATCCCGAATTACTTTTTGAGCTTCCTCAATAGTCTCAAATGGCAAGCAAACCAAGTCGTTAGAGCCTTCATATGGGTCAAAGTATTCAAACCACAATTCCCACATTTCTGCGTCATCATCGTATGTTGGTCTATCCAAAGGAGGCATAACGCCCAATTCATCCCTCGCACAAACCGCATCTACATAACCTGCCTCAAAACTCATTTTACTGTCCATCGAGAATCTCCTTTAGTTGGTCGTGTACGGATTGCTTATTACCCTTTAGCCCAAACTCCTGCTTTATGATGGAGTAAGCCGATTGTCCTCTCCTTTGCATTCCCTTGAGTTCTAGCCATAACGCCTTCTGCAATACCCTTGCTCTGTATTGCGTGATTTGGTCGCCTGTTAATACTTGTGTCTTGTTCATAAAACTTTCTTCAGTTGGTAAACTGTATAATTTTCGTAACACCCACTCCAATCAACTGCTCCATCGACAGAGCGAAATGCTACGGGTTCTTCCACTTGGTTGTCATCAACCAAAAGATAGCCCCCATCATGTGGCTCAGTTGGCTCAAGCATTCTTTCTTGGTGAAACTGAGCTTTTAATTCAGTATATTCGTGTTCATCTGTTGAATAATTCATAAGTATATTCTCCCAAATTTTCGGGGTTTTGTCAAGCCTAAAGTTTGGAATTGTTTCGCTCAAACCATTCTCGGTTAAAAACCTCTTCGGGGTGATAGTAATATCTGTCGGCATTATTCTCCTTCTTTTTATCTTCAGCAAAACAATCGACTACAATTTGGCAAAGGTCATCTTTGAATTGTTCTGCGTGAAGGAATGCCTTACTATCAATGTAGGCAATGATGTTTTCTTGGATTTGTTCTCTTATCTCTTCGTTTGTCATAAGTATACTCTCTTAAGCAGTTGTTAAAGATTTGTCGTAAAATTCAGAGTCAACCTTACCTTCTTCGTCACGAACCTCAAGCTCAAGACATTCGGCAGGGTAAACATGGCAAGGTTCATTCGCACCATTTTGCTTGATGTACCAAGTTGGGGGATTCAAAGGTTGAACAAGCAATCCAATGAAACCATGCTCAACAAAGTACTTGAGGACTTTGGAGCGACCGATACCATTGATCTTGACATTGACCTCTGAGTCAACTGTCGGAATTTGTTTATCAGAAATCCATGCGAGCTTTTCAAACTCGGTATAAGAATTAACAGGTTGCTCTACTTTATCGTTCATTTTTGTTTTTCTCATTTTGAGTATCCACAATCTTTGCAAGACGAGTAAGTTCCTCGGTAATGCCTTTAATGGACTCGAAGTTGGCTTTTGGGTTTCTGAGGACTTGAACCATCGCAGGTATAAGTGCCTCCCATTTTGGTGTAATGTCTATTGTTTGCATTATATAATTCTCTCAAATTTTATGTGAATTGTCAAGCTTTTTATTGCTTACCACCAACAATTGTAATAAACCTTTTTTCCGTCCTCAATTGCCTTGCGAGCATCTTGGACAAACTTCAAATCAGTCAACTTATAGAAGTAATCCCCTTCTTCAAAAGGTTTACCATCTTCGCTTTCCCAATCGAAACTATCGTCTCCGAAAAAGAACCCACCTGTTTCGGGTAAAGTCTTGTTCGTTATCTCTGCCTCAAGTTGCTCAAGATCTGTATGTGTGAGTTCAAGGGGTTGACAATTAAAGTCTCCCATTGGATTTTCAACATCGTTAAAATTCGGTCTACCCTTATCCTCCCAAAGTTCTTCCATCCAACCTTGTAGTCGGTTATGCTTACGCCAGTAAGCTAGTTCTTCTTGTTCCTCTGTTTCTTGAGGCGTTGCGTATGCGTATTGATCTAGTCCCATTTTTTATACTCCTAGTTTGAATTGTTGTCGGCTTTTTGTGGTCTCATCCAAAACGGAAAGAATCTTCCTCCACGCAGTTGTCACTCCGTCTAGGAATTCTTTTTCTCCCATTTCGGGATAAACCTGTTGAATGTCGTTCGGGTCGTAAACATTGAGGACATCGAAAATGACCTGCAAATCTTCTTTGGTTAACTCTGTAATTGTCATAACTATAATTATGACAGAAACCACCCCGAAGTCAAGCTTTTTTTTGTAAAATAAAAAAATAGTCATTACCCCTTGTTAGCCAACAACTTGCGGCATCGGCCCCCGCGTTCGCAAGCCCTTCACTGGCAACAGCTTACAAAAAAAGGGCCCACCGAATACTCAGTGGACCCTTCGTTGCGCCGCATGTGCGACGTTACAACCTAGACCGACTTACTGACAAATACAGCTCCGCCACACTTAGCCTTGAGTATTTGATCAGGAACGACGCGGCGGTTTCCCGCGTTCATATCCCTAAAGCAAATAAGCTTATTGCTTGCTCCGACTTTAACGGAATGGCGTTTACGCTCATCGCCCCTTTGGACGAGAAGAGATACAAATCTACCTTTGTGATTTTCTAGTACTTTTTCTAACTTCATAATTTTATTCCTTAGTTTATTGCAAATCCAACTTCAGCGTCAAGCACAGAGTGCAATGCTTCAGAACGCTTCGGAAGAGCCATAAGATTTCCCTTGTAGATTTCGGTGAATCCGTTGTAAAGCGAATTCATGTTCCTATGAGAAAACTCATCGTGGTCAGAATCTTGCCATTGCTCAACGACATCCATAATCTTTGACTTGGGTAATGCTCCTGCCTTACAAGAACGAACAACAAGGTCGTTCACTTGGGAATCTTCTAGCTCAAATTGAGAATAAGCCTCGATCCGATTGTCTTGCTTGTTCCACATTCCGAACAACTTTCCAAGCGTCCGAGAAATAACTTGGTCAAGGTCATTCAGAATATTCTTGGTGTGCCTTCGGGCAAGTGTTACCTCATTGTGAAAAATGAGATTGTCGCAAACGAATGGTGCATCTCCTGCACATAATCCTGCAGGAAAACACTTATCGTGAGCATTCCGCAATCCAACGATTGTGCCTCGTTCGTTATTCTCTCTATCCTTGTGGGATACTTGAAACAAACCAAAGTACCTTTGACCATTTCGGGCAAGATTGTGGGATTCACCCAAAACCTCAAAACCTCTGTCTGCCAAACGAGACTGCACCTTGTCGATTAGAAAGGTATGTCCAATTGGACGCCAAGTTTCTGTAGCTTCGGGAGTTCCAACTTGAGCAACTTCGCTCAAATCAACCCTCGTGTGATTGCCACCACAGATGTTAAGATTTACTTTTGGAGATTGAATCTCAGTCGTGTCTATTATATTAACCATTTTTAATTATCCTTTTTTTATTGTTATAAGTATATTATCTCAAATTTTCGGGGTTTTGTCAAGCGTTTTTTTCAACAAAAACAGATTTTTTATTCAGTTTAGCGATACAAGCAAACCATCTAGGCTTTTCTGTAGCCTTATCCACGAAAGACGCATACTTGTACGGGTTGTAAGTGATTTCTGTAAGCTCAGTTTCTGCAATATCATCCCAAACATCCGAGAAAAATTTATGGCTGAGATAGCCTTTGATTCCTGCATGGACATTTTTTCTTTTTTCCCTAAGAACTCTTTTCCTACCCTTTTGGTTTACCTTCATGTTTACATTGTAAAGGGTAACATCGTCCGTATGGGCTTTTACTAAACCATCCTGCTTTATGCTCCAACAATCCTTATGGAGATTCTTGTAGACAAAAACCTCTCGACCAAAATCAATTTCGTATCTTTCTTCCCTTTTTGTTCGTATCATATATATAGTATGACAGAAAACGGCGCAAAGTCAAGTCTTTTTTTGATAAAATTAAAAATAGTCGTAACCTCCTGCCCACCAAGGGTTTACAGCGGCGGCGGCCGCTCGCGCAAGTCGTTGATAGTCAAGCACTTATGTAATATATCACCTGCAAAAAAAATCCCCCACTCCGTAGAGTGAGGGATCGACATGATGACAACCGAATTCAAAAGTCGTATTTCTTGGGCTTGGGTTTTGGTTTTCCGTACAAAATCTTTTTACGCAACTTATGCTTCCATCTTTGAGCCATATTTAATCCTCCTATATTTAGGATATTTGCTTTCCATATGAATACTCTTTCCAAATCTTCAGATCGAAATCTGCCACACTCATGCCTTCAAAATTAGCCAAACGCTTGAACATGGTTGCAAACTTTTCGTAGATATTGGGATTTTGGGGCGTTGCCTTTGGTACATTCTTGTACCCAAGATCACGCAAGTACCGCAAAATATGGGTATCTAAAACAGGCTCATCATAGTCCTCGCTTGAGTGAGTAAGAAAGAACCTCGAAGTCTTGGTGCTAATTCCACGAACCTCTTGCAATTCTTTAATCGTAATTCCAATCAAGTCATCGGGCATTAAATCTGCACAATCTTCAAATGAATTAAGTCTTGCCTTATAAGGTGCAATCTTGCATCGTGCCAATTCATCAACCAAATCGCCCGTTGCCCTTAAATGCCTAATATAGTCAAATGGGTACAGACTTTGGTCTCTTGCTCCTTCTAGAAATGTGTCTAGTTTGCGTGTTTCAATCTCACTCTTTTTTCCTGCGACACATATGCAGTATAGCAAAAACTCTTGTAGTTGCCATTGAGTTCGATTATAGTTAGTTACTTTTTTTGGGTCTATCATGTTTTTTCCTTTGTTTAGTTATCTAAGTTCATTAAGTACCAATACATTATTCCAAACGATATTAAGTATATCAATAATTCCATTCATTCTTTTTCCTCTCTTGTTATAAGACATTATACTTTGTTTTGTCAGTAAAGTCAAGCCTTATTCGTAATCTCTGAATGCTATTGCAAACGGAAATCTCGGTATACCATCGGGCGTAAGTTGAAAGAATTTTATTGTAGCTTCCTTGCCAATATATTGATCTTTATTATCCAATATCTCTTTAAGATATTCCCAAGAACCTTTTACATTAGAATTAAATGTTTTTTGGGTAGTTGGGCAAAAACAAACTAAATGCTTGCAAGTACCCCTTCTATTGCCATTACCTTCTTCAATGTCGATTACTTTGTATTCTGCATCTTGAAAGTCTTTTCTCTTTAACAAGGTTTTGCTTCTCTTGTTTTCATCATATGGCGAATTAGTACGAATCATTTGACCTTCATACCCATCCTCAAGGTACACTCCGTACATTTCGTCCAAACCTTTCTCGCTATGAATTTGCGATGTTGAGACGAGAACCAAAGAATCATTTTGTGGGAAAAGAGAATTCAACTCCTCCAATCGCAAGGAAAATTTTGTGCTACTATCTAAAATGTTAATTTGTGGAGTATCGTATATCCAATATTGGATTGTCGTTCTTGCTTCTTCAAGTCTTTCGGCAAAGGCTTTTTGCTTTTTGGCAAAACTTGCATCCGTGTCATTTTTTCCTTTAACAGGTTTTTGTTTGCGAACAAGAGATGTAATCTTATTGAAATTTTCTTTCAATTCGTGATTGTAAAGTTCTCCGTCAAGAATCGTATCGGGATGTTGGGCAAACAAACCTTTGAGGCTTGATAGAATATGCG
>Ga0315328_10000018_pt1 | contig 56222 bp, 39 predicted proteins | sample M120032315metaG_FD_203462 | JGI IMG/M metagenome (GOLD analysis project Ga0315328, IMG submission 203462) | Ammonia-oxidizing marine archaeal communities from Monterey Bay, California, United States - M1 200m 32315 | ecosystem: Environmental > Aquatic > Marine > Intertidal zone | place: USA... | reverse complement strand
GTCAAGGCGGAGGACAGTATGGTCGCCTCTGGGGCAGTGACTATCGTCAAACTTGGAATGACAATCTTATGGTCATTGCCATGGTAGAAACCCTAATCGGTGTTGAAGCCTCAGCTGAGATCGCCGGGGTGGATGGAGTCGATGCTGTCTTCGTTGCCAGTGGTGATCTAGCAAGCTTCAGCGGCAAGCGCCAAGGGGATCCGGACTATGAAGCATTGGTTGATAAAATAAAATCGGACACTGAGTCTGAAGGAAAAATTGTTGGTGGCCCTTCTGCCTGGATACAAGAACGGGAAGGCTATCAATTCTTTCAAGGCCCGAGTACCGGCAGCCTGATTCGAATTGGCACCCGTGTAGCTCTGGAAGAAGCCGACCCATGTCGCTTCTTACCTTCCGGGGCCACACCTGTCGCCGGCGAGAACCCCTGTCCTTAATTCAGGTTTTCAAAAAAACCGATCCGAAAATAATTTGGATCGGTTTTTTATGGACAAATATTATTCTCCAGGCACTAAATTCCCAGCGACGTAAACACTCTCCATAGAATGGGAATTACGAATATCCTCCGCTGGGTTTTCCGTAAGCACCGAGAAATCACCCCACTTGCCTGGCTCTAAGGTCCCGATATCTCCCATACCAATGCAGTCGGCTGCTACTCCAGTAGATGCTCGTATAGCATCCAAAGGAGTCAAGCCAGCATCTACCATCATATGCATTTCCATATGTTCAAAATAACCCTGGAATCGTGCTGGTGGTCCTGTATCGGTGCCCATGGCAATTCTTACACCGGAGTTATATAAGGTACCTACATTACTCATTGCTGTAGGTAATTGTGCTTTATACGCTTGTGCTGAGCGACTTCCTGCTATCCGAGACATACGTTCTGGACTAGAGAGTTCAGCGATAATTTCAGGCTCCACTTCTTTAAGGAAGTAAGGATCTTCGAAAAAGTCTGGAATGCTTTCGTAAACAAACGTTGAAACTTCTCGAGTTAAGGTGGGGATATAACAGGTATCACTTGCTATCACTTTATTAATAAATTCGCGATCCACAGCCAGGTCACGAACGCTATGAGCAATAATGTCAGCATTAGCATCTAGCATAAATTTCGCATCATTTAGGTAATAAAGATGAACTGCTACCGGCAGTCGACGAATATGGGCTTGATCAACCAATGCTTCAAAAAATGGCCGTGACATTTTTTCGCTAGCACCAAGATTGTCATCGATGCGCACTTTGATGAAGTCAGCACCCATATCTGCATTACGATTAACTTCAGCACGAATGGCTTGCTCAGAATCTCCAACAACGACACTGCCTGCTACATAGATTCGGGCTCTATTCAAACCATTATCAAATTGTTCATTGCGCAAATCAAAGCCTTCCACTTGGTCACCGCCCAGACTATTCACGGACGTAACACCATACCTTGCATAGAGTCCTAGCTGTCTCAGTAAGTTGTTTCGGGTATATCCCCCATTGCCATTGAGACCAACTGTCGCACCTACATGTCCATGGGCATTGATAAGCCCCGGCATAATGTATTTGCCTGCAACGTCAATCACTTCGGTGCCTGACGGCAGTGTCACCGCTGACCTAGGACCTACTGTTCGGATACGGCCATCAGTAATTACTAAAACACCATCTTCTAAGGGTTCAGCATCTGTCCCATCAATAATGGTTGCGCCAACAAAAGCAATTGTGCCCTCGTTAGCCACAGCGAGAATACTGAAAACCAAGAACCCGAATAATGCTAAAACATTTATTATTGCTCTTCTCATAGTGACTGCCTCCTTCTAGGTATTTGAGAGGATTATGAGCGGAAAATCAATAGCATGCGGATATGATTCCGGTATCCTTCATACCGAAACTGATGTGGGATGCATAATTTCATTTCAACCTGGAAATTACACACAAAAAAACCCACACTCGGTGGGTTTTTTTGTATGGCGCACCCGAGAGGATTCGAACCTCTGACCCCCTAGTTCGTAGCCAGGTACTCTATCCAGCTGAGCTACGGGTGCTCACTTCTTTGTAATCACGCTCTATTCGAACAAATTTAGAACACTAAGTTCAACAATTATTCAAACTAATGATTGGGGCTAAGGGTCAATTAAGCCCCTTTTCAAGAGGGCGGTATTATAGCGAAATTACTGATTTTTCATAGCGATAAGTCTATTGATAGACTCTCTTGGTTTTCAAGCGATATTAAGCTGTAATACCATGAAGGAAACTTGTTCAAGAAAACGAAATACGCTCAATGAAAACCCTACAAAATCGAATTTTAGGATTCGTCAGATTGCTGCTAGTTGCCATCGCCCTATTTTTTAGTTCGATCACTCAAGCAGATTATGAAGATGGAGTAAATGCTGCTTTTGACGGGGATTTCGATACGGCTTATCTAGAGTTTTCGGCTGCTGCACAAGATGGCCTTGATCTAGCTCAATACAACTTAGGGATTTTGTACTTCACAGGGCAGGGAGTGACTCAAAATTTAGAGCAAGCCTTTAGATGGACTGAGGCGGCGGCTAACCAAGGTCATTTAAATGCTCAGTTTAATTTAGGAAGTCTATATTTGGAGGGCCAAGGCACTCGCCAAAATGATGTATTGGGCATAGATTGGTTTACCCGTGCAGGGCACAGTGGTCATCCCAGTGCTGCGTTCGCTTTAGCGAAAATGTATCAACAAGGCGATTCGATTCCTAAGGATTTAATTCAGGCCTACGCCTGGGCAGCCAAAGCGGAAAACAACGATCATGATGAAGGCACCACACTAAAAGAAGAAATTGAGAATGAACTTAATCCGTCTGAAGTCAGTCAGGCGCGACGGCTTTTTGCTACTTGGCAAATAGCGCCTCCTCTGCCGGTTTTACCAAACCAATAACCTTTCTCTCTCAGCCAAAGATACTGCCGCTCAGAGTTTTTTTACGCCCAAAAGAATCAATAAACGGGACCTAACGGTCCAAACAGAAAGTTATTTCTCCACATACGTGCAAATTCAGGAGCTCTTTATAGATTCTATTAATTAGCTGCTCGCTGTTCTCGTCCCAGCTTCGCTTGTGCATTCTTCATTAAAATATCTAGCCACGCATCCCAACTTTCAGGATCCACAAATGGATGTGGATCTCCATCTAGACGATCTTGAAGCATCGCATAGCGTTCAAAAACTTCGCCAGAATCGGCATGATTCGGAATATTTACTTCGATCCCTTCTATCTGCATAAGTCTTTGCACACTATTAATGTACATTTCAGTTCGCTCAACTCCAGAGAAGTTCAAACCTACACCACCAAACAGAAAAGCATCATGGGGATAACCATTGTCATAAACGGTGAACCGCGTCGAGAGTACCCCTGGAGTATGACCTGGCGTCTCCATGAATTGCAATCGAGTGCGCCCCAAGTTCAATGTGCTGCCATCAGAAGCCGACAGATGACGGATGGGTTTTGGATATTCTTGATAAATCGCAGGCTCATCAGTCATGTTCCAATCTGTCTCCGTCATCATGACGACAGCACCGAATTCTTCCTGAAAACGACGAGCACCGCCAACATGATCATAATGGGCATGAGATACAATGACATAGCGCACGTCATCAGGATCAAATCCAAGCTGGCGAATGCCATCGATGGCAATATCAGTCAAATCACCATACAAGGCATCGAATAATATTAACCCTTGATCTGACTCAAGTAGCCAAGCGGACACCCATTTTGCGCCGACATAATACAAATTATCGAAAACTTGAAATGGTTCTACGCGCTGCAATTCTACATTGTCGTTATCAGTTAATTCTTGCGCAGAAATGAAGGATGAAAATGACAGCGCTATTACAAATAACATTTCCTTTTTACAGTTGTGAAACATAGATAATCCTTAAAAACATATTCGTTTAATTAAAAACAAGAACGAATACAATATTTTATTTTTTGCTTCGCTTGTAATTGTTCTCCCCAAGACTAAATCTCTTAATCTCGAGTTCATTCTATTCATCTATCCCTTGCTGACCAATATATAGACTTGCACCTTCAATTATTAGTAAGACCTTGGCAAGCCTAATTCATGCTCAGCGACAAAGTTTAAAATCATCTCCTGGGAAATAGGTGCTAGTTTCATAAGGCGAGCTTCACGCCAATAGCGCTCGACATGATATTCACGGGCATATCCAAAACCACCATGGGTTTGAATAGCACAATCTGCAGCATAAAAGCCTGCCTCGGCGGCTAACCATTTAGCCATATTGGCTTCTGCCCCACAGGGAAGATCGTTATCTAATTTCCAAGCGGCTTTTTTAATCATCAGCTCAGCCGCGTCTAATTTCATCCTGGCCTCTGCGAGCGGAAAAGATATCCCTTGGTTTTTTCCTATAGGTCGATCAAATACAACACGCTCATTGGCATACTGTACTGCTCTGCGCAAAGATGCCTTGCCTATTCCTAAAGACTCAGCAGCGATTAAAATGCGCTCTGCGTTAAGGCCGTCTAGCAAGTATCTAAAACCTTTCCCTTCTTCACCCACCCTATCTGCCACTGAAACTTTTAAGTCATCGTAAACCACTTCACAAGTTCGAACCGCATTGCGCCCTAATTTTGGAATGGGTGAAATCGAAACTTCGGGTTTTTGCAATTCTGCCAGCAGCAAAGTCATGCCTTCAGTCTTACGCTCTACCTCATCTTTAGTCTGGGTTCGCACCAGCAATAAAACTCGCTCCGACTCTAGAGCCTTAGTAGTCCAAACCTTTCGCCCTTTTACCACGTAATGATCACCTTCTAGACGAGCAAAAGTTTCGATTGAAGTCGTATCGCTGCCCGCATTGGGCTCCGTCACTCCAAAGGCAACATGTAATTCACCAGTTGCCACTGGGGGTAAATACTTTTCCCGCATGGCTTGTGAACCATGCTTCACGACCGGGTGCATACCGAAGATAGACAGATGTACGGGTGTCGCGCCATTCATTGCGGCACCTGATGCAGCGACTTCCTCTAAAACTATAGCCGCTTCCTGTAATCCTTTGCCTGCTCCGCCGTATTCCTCCGGTATTGCTATACCTAACCAGCCAGCCGCAGCCATAGCATGATAGTAGTCATCAGGGAACTCGCCTTTTCGATCATGCTCTTCCCAATAGTCATCTGAAAAACCAGAACAAAGTTTGCGAACTGATTCTCTAATGAGCTTATGTTCTTCTGTCTCTATAAAATCCATAAGTGAATTTTGAACCCTCTAGTCAATCTCTTTGGCTATACGAGCGGCTATTAAAAGAATTTTCTTGGCATGCCGAAAATGAGGAACATCGACCATTTGCCCTTTAAATGTGAATGCCATTTTGCCGTGTTTCTGGTTCTCTTCGAACGCGGCAATTAACTCTGAAGCCTCTTCAATTTCTGCGGAAGTGGGCGTAAAAGCAGCGTTTACAATTTCAATCTGTGAGGGGTGGATAGTGACCTTTCCAGTATATCCCATGTCAGCGGCTGCTTTGCATTCCTGTGCCAAGCCTTCTTGATTCTTGATATCAACGTACACTGCATCAATAGGCTGAGCATTTCCTGCGACAGCCGCTAGCAGGCAAGTAGATCGAACGAAACTAAACACTTCAAGATAGTTGCCTTGCGCATCGCGCTTCGCTTTTGCCCCCAGTGCTCCTGATAAATCTTCAGCACCCCAGGTAACCGCATCGACTCGATCATGTTTTGCCATCGCCGGTAAGTTAAAAACAGCCTCAGCCACTTCTGTGCCGATCAGTAATAAAGAAACAGCACCAGGAACAGCTTCTTGATTTCTTTCGATCTCTGTAATAATTGCTGCGATAGCATCCACATCTTGGAGCGTCGCGATTTTGGGGAGCACCAATCCGTCTGGTAGCACTTCCATAATGGCACGCAAATCATCCTCTCCCCAAGGGGTGTCCTGAGGGTTTATGCGGACTAAACATTCTTGTATCCCGAAATCTGTTTCTGTAATCCATTTACAAACATGATCTCGAGCAGCTTCTTTATTCTCGGGAGTAACAGAATCCTCTAAATCAAGAATCAAGGAATCTGCATTTGTGGCGAGAGCTTTCTCAAACATACGATCGTTGCCACCTGGCACAAAATGCAAGGATCGCCTCAAGCCTTTCGGCCCTGGCACAGGAGTATTACCCATAATCACTCTCTTTATTCTCGGTTCACAGAATTAGTGTTAAGGCTAAATTCTGGTTAAGCATGTACTAGAAAAATCGTTATTCCGGTATTCGCAACATCATACCCTTCCTAAGACATTCGCAAACAACTTCATCTCTTTGGTTAATCCCAATATGCTGAAACCAGACAATACCACGATCCTGTTTTGTTTTTGATTCTCGTTTATCACTAATTTCTGTAGTTACGCGTACTGTGTCCCCAATGAAAACCGGATTCGGAAATTCTGTTTTTTCCATACCTAAATTTCCAATAGTTGTCCCCAAGGTTGTGTCTCCCACCGACAATCCAATAACTAATCCTAAGGTAAACAAGCTGTTTACGATAATCTGCCCATGCTGAGTATTTTTTGCAAACTCAACATCCAGATGCAGTGGCTGAGGGTTATGAGTCATCGTAGTAAACAAAAAATTGTCCGTTTCCGTTATGGTTCGATGTGGAAGGTGTTCGAATTTCATGCCAATTTCTAACTCTTCAAAATATTTGCCTGCCATGATTGTAATAGTCCTTTGGATTAGCAGCCTAAAACTAAACTTATTTGGGACCGCGATGTTAAAACGTCATCATTTTAGTAGCAACTTATAGCCGCATCTATTAAGTTCTCTTGTCTGATCGTTCACCAAATATTTACTGGGTAATAATCTGAGATGAATATAGAAGCTTCTAGCTATAATGAATGGATAGGAAGGTCTCAATCTTCCACCGACTTTTTAACCTTGGCCCCACTAAAGGGGTTAGCGGCTACTCTTGATAAAACGAAGGTGGATTTTTCACCAGGAGACAAACTTCCCTCTCTATGGCACTGGCTTTATTTTCTAGACCCAGCAAAACAATCAAACCTAGCAAATGATGGCCATGCTGAGCGTGGGAATTTTCTACCACCGATTCCCCTTCCTGGGCGAATGTGGGGCGGTAGCCGTTTCGAATTTCATAAGCCATTGCATGCAGGTGAAGAAATACAAAGAAAATCCACAATCAAAAGCATTGCTATAAAAAAAGGGCGTAGCGGACAGCTTGCTTTTGTTACTGTCTGTCATGAGATAGGAAAAAAAGGAGAGATAGCCATTTCCGAAGAGCATGACATTGTATATCGTAATCATGCAAAACCAAATAAAATAGCACCCTCAGGAAATATCGCTCCCACTGAATCTGACTATGCAAAAACTATTATACCTGACTCTATTTTATTATTTCGTTATTCAGCACTGACATTTAACGGCCATCGAATTCATTATGATAGGGAATATGTTACTAATGAAGAAGGTTATCCTGGGTTATTAGTTCATGGACCGCTTTTAGCAACCCTCATCGCGGATCTAGTTAGTGAGCAGTTCCCAGGGAAAAACCTCACCCGTTTCGAATTTAAGGCCATGAATCCAGTTTTCGACTTAAATTCATTCCATGTATGCGGTATAAATCCAAATCAAAATGGGCAGTTAGAGCTTTGGATAAAAGACCATGCCGATGTGCTTTGCATGAAAGCGAGCGCCACACTTGCCTGATTCAAAAATAAGCAACATGGCTCCATTGGACGGCATCACCGTACTCTCTTTCGAGCATGCAATTGCTGCCCCATTATGCACTCGTCAACTGGCTGAACTTGGAGCCCGAGTCATAAAAGTAGAAAGACGTGGAGCTGGAGATTTCGCGCGCTATTATGATGAGCGTGTTAAGGGGCAATCATCTCATTTCATTTGGACAAATCGCTCCAAACTCAGTCTCACGCTGGACATTAAGCACGAACAATCCTACTTAATATTAGAAAGACTACTTAATCAAACCGACGTACTGGTTCAAAATTTAGCTCCGTCAGCCATGAGAAAAATTGGCTTAGATTATGAATCACTTCAAACAAACCATGAGAAACTCATTGTTTGCAATATCTCCGGCTATGGCCCCGGGGGACCCTATCAACATAAAAAGGCTTATGATCTATTAGTGCAGGCTGAGGCTGGCTTCCTTTCAGTTACGGGTACTGAAGAGCATATGGTTAAGGCTGGTATCTCAGTTGCAGATACCGCAGCTGGTATGCACGCCTTTTCGGCAATACTCGCAGCAATTATTCAGCGAGGAAAAACCGGCAAGGGAAGCCGTATTGATATTTCAATGCTAGAGGCTATGGTCGAGTGGATGGGATTCCCTTTGTACTATGCCTACGATGGCGCACCTCCACCTCCTAGAATGGCCGCTGATCACGCCAGTATCTATCCTTATGGCGTCTTTAAAACTGGCGATCACAAAATTATTTTAATTGGCTTACAAAACGACAGAGAGTGGGAAGCTTTTTGTAAATATGTCCTAGCGAAACCAAACTTAATTAAAGATTCTCGGTTCTCCACCAATGCCTTGCGCTCTGAAAATCGAGATACCCTTAAGGAAATCATTCAGACCCTATTTTCTACTCAAACATCTGACCAGATAAGTACTAAATTAGATGACGCACAGATCGCGTTTGCCAATGTGAATGACATGAAATCTGTTTGGAACCACCCCCAACTCGAGGCTCTAGATAGATTTGTGGCGACCCCCACGCCGGAGGGAATAGTCTCGAGCCTCAAGCCTCCGACAAATAATAGTGAATATGAGCCCACATTATCGGGCATTCCAGCTGTGGGCGAGCATACAAAGAAAATTCTCAAAGAATTACAGTTTAGCAATACAGAAATTGAAGAATTTGTTGCCAATAAGGTAGTTTAACCTCAGAAAGACTATTCTTTAGACGAATACCGCTGTGGTATCATGCGCGCGAAATTGAGAACACGGAGGGCTGGCCGAGTGGCTGAAGGCGCGCCCCTGCTAAGGGCGTATAGGGTTAAACCTATCGAGGGTTCGAATCCCTCGCCCTCCGCCATTATTACCTATATTTCTGTCTGGTTAAGCAGGTAAATTAAGACGATGAGCCCGAAGAACAAAAACAGTGAACCAGATAAGTAGAGGGCATATTGGAGGCTGTACAAATCTGCCACATAACCAAAAACTGGAGATGTAGAAGCGAAGAGAACACGAATGATAAAACTTCTAATAGACATTACCGTTGCCCGCATATTGGAAGGTATATGTCTGTTCATATAATCACGAAGTACCGGTGTTGCCACTCCTCGAGTAAGGTAGAAGAGGAGTAGAATCAATAAACCCCATAGCGAGTCGACATACGCAACGGTCAAATAACAGCCTACAATTAGTAGCAATAATAGACTGAGTAATGTTTTAGTTCCAATTTTGCGTTCTATCACATGTGCATAAAAGGCAGGAAAAGCAACAGCCAGGTTGAGCCCTGCACCTATCAGCCCAAAATAAATCACCTCTAAGCCGAGCGTTTTAAAGTAAGGTTGAACAAACCAAGCCATCGTTAATGTTGCTGCGCCAAAAATTGCGGAGTAAAAAATATACGCCCTCAAGATATTGTTTTCTATCATTGCATAGTGAATGATTTTCTTAATGTTCTTCCAAGGTTTGCTCTTACCATCTTGCAAACGGTGTACTTTGGGTTCAATCAAGAAGAGTGCAATTGTAAAACCAGCTAGAGCAATACCAACTTGGTAATAGAAAGGAGTTCTTAAACTAATTTCAGCTAAAAATCCCCCAATTACGAAGGCAATCGCTTCAGCTAAGTTCCCCATTGATATTGTTCTTCCTTCGAGTTTAATAAAGTCATCACTTCGATTTATCTCTACCAAAGAGTCGTACATCAAGGCAGTATCCGATCCCGAAATAAAACTTTGACCAATACCTAAACAAAGTGCTGCTAATAGAAAACCATCAAAATCAAAAGAAAGAGAATAAATTAGAATGCCTAAGAAACCGAAGAATGTGCCTATAACCATAGAATTTTTCCTTCCGAAGATGTCGGCAACGTAACCCGAAGGAATTTCAATAAGTGCTATGGTTACAGAATAGATAGCTTGAATCACAAATAGATCGGTTATGGTCAGTCCATTTTCTTCATAGAATAACCAGATAATAGGCATGAAAAGCGTCATCCATTTGGATGTCTTGATGACATAGAGCTTCCAAATATTTGAACCGATGCTCATGATGGAAAAAAGCAATGTTGTATGGTGAGCTTATAGATATATATCCTTATACCCGCTATCTCCATAATACAATTGTTAGCCATCGAAGAGCGGTGCCTGTCTTCTTCGCGCACATACAGATTAGAAATATGTATCCCTATTATTGGGCTTTCTATAGCTGAACTAGCATTTCCTATATCAACTGAGGTATGGGTATAGGCTCGTGCATTCATTATTATGGCATCACAATTAATGCCTACTTCGTAGAGCGTGTTAATGAGTTCACCGTTTTTCATATTCAATTCTGTCACCCTGCCAAAAGAGATCTAACAATAGGAATATCCTGAATAATTGGTGCGTTCAGTGTTTCTTGCGGTATCGCATGTGTCATATTGCAAAATCATAATTGGTAGCTATGATTCCCAACACCCGGGTTGGTATAAGAAACAGCAAAGTACATTCCAGTTTCCGGAGCCCCAGGTAACTTGCGCCGTTAGAGTTCTATAACTTCCATCTTCGCCTCATGAAGAGGGATTAACTAAAATAAAAAAAGACCGATTGGAAGAAGCCCAGTCGGTCTTTTTGAATTGTAACGCGTTTAAGTTAGTAAAGAAGCTTAGTCAAAGCCTGCAACCGAACGCTGCTCATTTTCTTTGCGCTCTTCTACGAGCTTCTTAAAACCTTCATCATCCAAATGAGTTACCGCAATCCAGGCATGATTCATATCATCACCAGTACGGCTACCCCACACAACGTTTTGGTCAGGATCGGGGTTATGAGGATTATTCGAAGTATTGTCATACCATTGTTTCAGAACAAGAACTGCTCCTGTAGGAAGTAAAGGTGCAACGTCTGATTCGTAGATATGACTATGGTGCCATGTAGCACTCCATTTAGATACCTGGCTGATTGCTTCGATGCGACCGGTTTCTGGATAGAAAATCTCCATAGACGCTGCATTCATACGCAGGTGGCCGTGGGGTTGAAAGCTATCGATTCGGACCGGATGGTCAAATGAATGGAAGCCCTCCATCATGGTATAACCATTTGGAGGTATTAATAGATCTCCCTCTCGGCCAATTTGATATTGTTTCAAATCTTGTTTGTATTGAGCCTGTGCTTCATAGCCTTCAGGGTGTAACCAGAGACCAAGTTCAACGACGTTATCTTTGATTATCGAACCCGGTGCAACTGCTCCGAGGCCACCTGGGAACATGTGAATGCTCCAGCGAAGTTGTGATCCGGCAGGAATTAAACGGCAAACACCGTCAGGAACGACTTCGCCCCATTTGCCCATGGCATACTCGGTCAATTGACCATAGGTTGCGAAGTCACCATCTTCGTTGGGAGCATATATATCGGAATTGGCATGGTGCACCACGGATTTGGCATCGCCGCGGGGTTTCACCTGCACTGCCTTGATGCAGCGATCTGTCACTATTCCGCTGTCCACGAAATGTTTGCTAAACAGATCGTTACCGCTAGCAGGTATATCTATAGACTGGGAAGCAATGATCCTGTCTGGTTGGCCAAACTGACTGACGAAACTCCAGTCTCTGGGATCGGGTAGCCGGGGAGCAAGAGGCACCATATCAGGGTCGCCCAACGGTGAACCGACATTCACCCACGCTACCACTGTATCGATGTCTTCCTGAGTCAGGCGCCAGTCACCTTGCAGATCCTGAATGCCAATGCTGTGATCATATGCATAGGGAGGCATAGTTCTGTCGGCTACTTTCATTTGGATCAGAGGAGCCCAGGGGCGAACTTGATCGTAATTGGTCAGCTGCATTGGGCCGATACCGCCTTCACGGTGGCAAACGACACAGTTTTCGTTGAGAATCCGGCCAACTTCACCGTTATAAGAAGGGTCTTCACCGTGGTTAGCTTGAGCAATTGCTTGACATTGAAATCCGATCAATGCAAGCGCTGCTATTCTCAACCAGGTTTTTGTAACCTTCATACTACTCTCCTTAGCATTCTAACAATACTTATTCAATTGTATAAAATAACGTGTATACATGCTAAATACAAGATTTTCATGTCGCGTATTTGCTATGAAGATTATGCCATTAAGCAGATGAGGAAATACAACAGATGGAGAATCTCTGCAGGTTTTCAGAAATTTTGATTCGCAGGGCTATAATCGAGGGGATAGAAATGATTCGGCCAATCAGCAAGAGCAACAGAATCGGGATAATCATGGAGTCACAGTGATTTTCTGGTAAACGTTTGTCCAACAACACTGATTATTTTGAGTGCTGTCCGGCGCAGCAAAATTGTCTACCCTGGCATGAATGATATAGTCACCGGGTACTGAAAAACTGGCGTAGACACGCGCTAGACCCTCTGGGCCAAGCACTGAAACTACATTAGGTCCAGGTTGGTTGACCTGTAAAGTGCATCCTTGACACAGGGATACGGGTTCCGCTAGATCTTCAGATTGGGGATCGACTACATTATCCGGGTGGCGTGTAAATACCACTGGACCAGAGCCCTGATACTCATTGAATGTAACGCCTAGCGGCAATGCTTCTGTAAAGCGTGGGTCATGGGAATCGCGCACCGATGGATCTTTCACTCGTACTGTTAACAGGACTTCAGATCCGGCCTTCACAGAACCCGAATAATCACGAACGGAAGCCACTAAGCCAGGAGTAATGTTACTGCTTTCGCCGAAACCGGCAAACGGCTGTAGGGAGCCCTGTGGACGAGGGAGTATGAAGTCGAGTTCGTAAGCAGCTCGGCCGGCTCGACCAGGGATTTTACCTACTTCTTGATCGCCAGTTTTTAAATTCCACCAAACGTCGATATCACTCTTGTCCGCCGGCACAGTGACTGAGAACACGCCAGTGTAGCGACCAGGAGGAAAACGTGTGGGTTGCATACCGTTGTATTCGGCGGGTTCCATGAAGTTGGCCTCTCCCAATGGAAGTTCAATAGCTACCTCATTTCTATTGAGGAAACCATAAGAAAAACTTCTGGAGCCATCTGCGTTTGCGATCCAGCCTTCGAATATAGGCGCGATTGGCACGCCTTCAGGAGGTGTAAGACTGAGGAAGCGGGGTTGCTGTGCATGACTTAAAACACTGAGGAGTGTGAATAGTATAAAACTGAGCATGCCTAATATTTTACCTAATTGTTGCATTACTGTGCTCTCCAAATTGCAGCTTCGATGGAACTTTTTCTCCATTAATGAGATTGTTTCATAGTTAGGTTCGTATCAACTTTTCTAAATTGTTACGTTGGCAGGCCTTGGCGTGCAACCTTGCTCAAACTTTATTTATTCAATTGTATAAATTAATGTTTATACGTCGGGAATACAAGTATTTTAAGTCGTGTATTTGCTAAGACAATGATGTCAGTAACAGAGTCTACACAGCATTATCCGAATTTTCATCGATGAGCCGTCTGCAATACCACCAACAACAGCAGGCAGCACCATACATAGCAATAGCATTATCAAACGGAATCGACTCACAATTTGTGTGCCGATAAAGGGATAGTCTTTGACTTCGATCAGAGAAGTGACAGTCTGGATTTGCGCGCATTGCTATAATGTTTGGCAACAGCACTTTTTGCAATATCTGGGTCGTATGATTCGAGGGCTTTGATTATAAACGCGTGTTCGTTGTAAGCATCATTGATACGCTCAGGGTTACTAAAGGGTTGCCCGTGGAGTAGTCCAATTCTAAGGCGTAAGCGTCTTAATGTTTGTGATAAATAATTATTATTACAAGCGTCGTGCAGAATGGAATGAAATTGGTTGTCAATTTGAGAGAGCTTATCCGGTTCAGCTCTTGCACTATCAAACAGTGCTAAATTTGCCTTGAGCATTTCGATTTCTAAGTCTGAAATATGCACGGCGGCGGCTTGGACAGCAGCAATTTCGAGCTCATCACGAACATGATAAAAACCTTCAGCCTCTACAGACGATAACTGAGTGACGCACACGGTGCCGCCTGGTAAGAGTTCAAGTAGACCTTCAGTCAATAGCTGGCGTATCGATTCACGGATGGGTGTGCGGCTCATGCCCAGCTTTTGAGCCAGACCAGCAAAATCGATTTCTTGACCAGGATTTATTCTTCGAGTCTGGATTGCATCACGGAAATAGGCCAACGCTTGATCCGTCAACGGCATATTCTTCTTTGCACTTATTGGCAGGGGCTGTTTAGATTTTGGCATTTGGTAAAGAGTGTAAAGAAAGTTTTTATTGTAGTAAAAATAGTCTAACGCCCAGAGGTGTTGGACTAAATACGTGGATCAAGCGAGGGATAAATGAAACTCAATTCGCAATTTCATATGACGCCTGCCTGAATAATACCGAACATAAATGCCCGTACTAATCGTACATTAACCCAACTTTATACATTTGAATATTATAGTCAAGGCTAGATTGCGCTAAATCGCTCGTTCTAGTAGGCCACCACAACATCAAGCGATCCGGGGAGGTTTCATGATGCAGTTGTTGGCGCGATCACCCGCTCATAGCCTCCATCTCGCCAACTGCATGCAGCACCATGCCCAGCAATACCATTATTCAACGGAACCGATTCACAATGTGTATGGGGATGAATGGATAGTTTTTTACTGCCGCCCCTGATGTGCTCGCCTGGATTTGCGTGCATTGCGGAAGTGCTTGGCAACTGCTCGCTGGGCTTTATCTGGGTTGTGTGATTCGAGGGCTTTGATAATAGATCTGTGTTCCTTGTATGCATCATTGATGCGCTCGGCGTTACTAAATGATCGTCCTTGAAGTAGTCCAATTCTAACCCGTAAGTGTTTTAATGCTCGTGATAAATAACTATTGTTGCAAGCGTCGTGCAGTAAGGTATGAAACTGGTTGTCAATTTGAGCGAGTTTTTCGGGTTCAGTTCTTGCATTATCAAACTGCGACAAATTGACCTTGAGCATTTCGATTTCTAAGTCTGAAATATGCACAGCGGCGACGCGGGCAGCAACAATCTCGAGCTCATCACGAACATGATAAAAACCTTCAGCGTCTACAGACGATAACTGAGTGACGGACACTATGCCACCTGGTAACTGTTCAAGTAGACCTTCAGTCAATAATTCGCGTATCGACTCACGAATCGGTGTGCGGCTCATACCCAGCTTTTGGGACAGTGCAGCAAAATCGATTTCCTGTCCTGGAGCGATTTTTTGCACTTGGATTGCGTCACGGAGATAAGCGATCGCTTTATCTGTCAGTGGCATATTTCGCTGAGCAGTTGTTGGCTTGGCGCTTTTAGGCTTCTTCATTTGGAGAGAGTGTAAAGAATCTCTTATTGCAAGGGAAGTCCTCGATGAATCCGAAAAATCAATTAAAAATTAGGCGGCCCGGCATCCGTTCCCGATCTGGCCCAGCCCTTCAACACCGCTTTTTCTTACTACTTCCATAAACACCTGTAAGTAATGGAGTACAGCAAGATAACCGAATTGAGGAGCGCGCGGCATGGCGCCTAACCGGTAGCTTTTAACATCGGGGGATGCTGCGGACTAGCTGTTTCTGGGTCAAAAAAAAAGCCCGACTAAAGGGGGGTCAGGCCAAATACTGGCATCAAGAGGAAGAATAAACGAATACACAATCGCACCAATCGTCTACTCAAACTAAACACGACAAAAATATCTGCTTAATCGTGTATAAATCTAATTTTATACAATTGAATAATAATATCAAGCTTAAATCGCACCAATATTCTGCGTTCTACTAGACAGCCGCAGAATCGGGCGTTTTGGGAGATTCCAAGTTACTTAATGCGCCACTAAGCCGGCTCTTGATGACGCAGAACGGTTGGACTTCAGTTGAGATTGTTTTTATTGCCCTTATACTCCGGCCATGGTGACATTTTGCTCCTCACTCAAGTGCCTGGTAAACCATCGTATTGAATTTCGATCGAATGTCAGATTGGCTAGGACGGACCTGGGACATGAAAACTGCTATCAGGTTTTCGCTTGGATCAATCCAGTAAGAAGTCAAGAAGGCACCACTCCATGAATAGCTGCCAACCGAACCCAGTTCACCGGTCTTCGCGGGATCAACAATTACCTCGAAACCCAAACCGAAATCTGGAATTTGATCACCGTCCGAATCGATGCGAGGGCTTCGCATAAGTTCCACAGACTTTCGACTCAATATTCGAGCGTCATCCAGTTCTCCGTTGTTCAGCAGCATTTGTACAAAGCGTGCGTAATCATACGCTGTGGAAGACACCCCCGCACCGCCAGAAAAATAACTCTGTCCATCTCCGGTCGGGTAACTTGGATTATCGAGAATGATGTTGGATTCATGTCCTCGCGAGATGATGAGTCCTGCTTCATCTACGTCGGCATAAAGTATGGCAAGACGGTTGGACTTGGCTTTCGGCAGATAGAAATAACTATCCAGCATGCCCAACGGAGCAAATATTTCGTCTCTGAAAAACTGGTCCAGTGGTTTGCCGCTGACCACTTCAATGAGGTGTCCAAGCAGGTCGAGGCCGAGGCCATAAACGTAATCTGAACCGGGTTCGAAAAGCAGCGGTTGCGTGGCTAAAAGCTTCATTTGATCTGCGAGGGTAGTATCCTTGTTGGTCATTCCATCAATTATTCCGGCACCTATATAGGATTTTTGCACGCTGTTGGACGCAAACGGATAACTAATTCCAGATGTGTGCGTGAACAAATCAATGATCTTAATTTGCGCCACTGCGGGGACTGTGCCGGACACATCACCATTGGCATCCACCTCGGATACCACCCTCATGTCGGCAAACTCGGGAATGTACTTCGAAACCGGGTCATTCAACTGAAAAAATGCGCGCTCATAGAGGATCATCGCTCCCACTGAAGTGATAGCCTTAGTCATCGACGCAAGGCGAAATATGTTGTCTTTTTGCATCGGTGTTTGCGCATCGATATCGGCAAAACCGAAACTCTTGTAATAAGCAAGTTGGCCGTTCCTGGCAACTAGGGCAACCGCACCCGGGATCTCGCCGCTGGCAATTTCGGCGTTGATTACCGCATCGATTCTGCCCAGGCGTTTCTGCACGAAGCCAGTGCTGTCGAGCGAATCGGATTTTGTAAATTGCGCCCACGCGGTATTAGTTAAAAGGAGCAACAAGACAGTTATTAAAGTTGCTTTTCTCATTTTTTTTCTCCATGAAGTAGTTCTTCAGGCTTGGGCATCATTTAAAATTTAATTCCGAAATCAAAGGACTCAACTACTTTTTCATAAACAGCGAAAAACGGGCAAAATCCCAAGACTAGCCAGCTCTTTTACCTAAATGAAGTGTTATGGGATTAGGCGCGGTACGAAACGAGTCATTCCCTTAAAGACACCTACATCCCCAGCATAAATATTGCCATCTTTGTCAGCAGTAACACCTTCACCCATAGCACCGACACCACCCATGCCTGACGGCCGAATTGTGGAAACGTGTTCTGGTATGAAATACAACACTTTGCCATTGCGAGCATTGCCAACACGAAGGCCTTTTCTCCAACCACCCGGGTTGTAGTTTTCATCAGATTCAGAATCAATGGCGTAAAGTAAGTCATTGCTAGGGTCTATGTGGATTCCTGAAATTCGACTGAATTGGTACCAGGTATCTAACCACTCTCCGTCTGGGGTAAAGATCTGAATACGATTGTTTCCGCGATCTGCAACAAATAGACGGCCCCGGGAATCCATAGCAAGACCGTGTGGCGATCGGAACTGACCATCATCCCAACCATATTCACCGAAGTAACCTATGTAAGTGCCATCGGGTTCCCACATGGTTATTCGGCTCTTGGTATCATGGCTAGGTTCATTTTGAAACTGAGCAGCGTGAGTTTCAGCTATATAAATACGCCCATTTGCTGCGATCAAAACATCGTTTGGGTCAGTAAGATGAGTAGGTGGATCGCCTACCTCGCCTGGCGTACCGATGGTCATCAGTAGCTCACCGTCAGCACTAAATTTTAGTATCGCACTACCCAAATTAGCCGCAGCAGGGTTTTCGTTAATTTCATCTTGACTCGCAACGCGGGCATCAGCAATCCAGACATTGCCTTCGTGATCCACATCCATGCCATGCGGCCAAAGAATTTGACCAGCGCCGAACTGCTTGACAACACGCCCATTTGGATCGAGTTTAACAATAGGATTAATACCCGGAGTCGTGGCACATTGATTGTTACCGCAACGATCTCCTGCCCACACGTGTATGCCGTCAATATCGATATCTACCGCGCTAACAGAACCCCAACGACGGCCATCTGGCAAAGAGCCAAAATTACGCTGAGTGACATAAGGATTTGGTAAATTATTAATCGGTCGCTGACCCGCATGCGCAGCTGGCTTTCCTGTCTCCGTCATTGACCCGTCCATCTGTGCCATTGGATTCGGTTGCGCCATTGCCCCACTATCCGCCAGCGAAAATAGAAGTCCCACTAACCCGGTTTTTATCAAGGCTTCGAAACAGATGATATTATTATTACTCATTATGGTCCCTCTTGATTTCTAGGATTAATAGCAAACCACTAACAACACTAGTTCTCATCAGTCTTTCTGTTTTGCTAATACTGACTTCTATAGTAGAAATACATTTGTACATTTCTTTGAGTTAATTATACAATTGAATAAACAATTATGTCCATTTCGAACACTTGCTAAACTAACGTAGTTCTTTCAAAGCGTTTACTGAAGAAAAGTCAAAGCCATGAAAACCAATATGAGTCGAATACCCCACTACATACTCTTTGTTTTCACTCTCGTCACCGGAAGCGCCGCATGCGCTCAAGCTGGCTACCAGGTTCCTCGAACTAGCGACGGACAGCCTGATCTCCAGGGCGTGTGGGCAAACAACACGGTTACTCCTGTACAGCGACCAGATGTATTCGAAGGTCGTGAGTTTCTCACCGCGGAAGAAATGCAAATTATTTCGCAGCGAGCTGGCGAAATTACAGCAGAGTCCGATGACGCCCTGTTTGGCGAATCAGTGATTACAGCAGCCTTGGCAGGAGATACTGGATCCAATGATCCTTCCACTGGTAACTACGACCAGTTCTGGTTGGCGGAACGGAGTGTACATAACCGCACTTCTCAAATTATTGACCCACCGAATGGCAAATATCCTGAGCTTACCGAGGAGGGCATAGCCCGACGTGAGCGGATGGCCCAGCTAAGAAATAATTCAGCTGCCGCCGGTGAGCGTTTTGAGACTCTCGACTCCTACGAGACTCTGAGCCAGGATGATCGTTGCATCAGCAACGGTGCACCCTATCTGGATTCCGGATACAACAGCTACTGGCAAATCGTACAGTCCAAGGAGTACGTCGTGATCGTACAGGAGATGATGCATGACGCCCGCATCATTCCTCTCACCGGCATGCCCCATGCGCCCGAAGCGATCAAGCTTTTGCATGGCGATTCCCGTGGTTACTGGGACGGCGACACCCTGGTGGTGGAAACTCGCAATTATTCAAACAGGAGTGAACTTAGCCACAACCGCGCCGAGTTAAATGTTGAGCGCATTACTCGCATCGGTGGTGGACAGTTGCGTTACCAACTTACGTCGAACGACCCCGGTACTTACTCCGCCCCTTACACTCGGGAAATTATCTTCGACTATTCCGACGGAGATATATACGAGTTTGCCTGTCACGAGGGGAATTATGCGTTGACTAATATGTTACAGGGTGCGCGAGAGGAGGAACGGCGGGCGGCCACCAGTGAGAATTAATTTACATCGCGGTCTGATTAAATCAAATAAGAAGAGGAAGGAAATCATGTCAGCCACTCGGCCATTGATCGCTGCCCTAGTCTCTTTTTTATTTCTGACAGGGTGTGCAACTTCTGGAAATATCATCACTGCAGAAAGTCTGTTCAACCCCAACTCTGTAGCCACCAACCATAGGCGCGACAAGGCTCTAGTGATGGAATCCCAAGGCGCCGCACCCGGCAATCCGTTGGATCATCTCTCAACTCTTCAATTAGCGCCGGGCTGGCAACTAGGAGAGCCTGATCTGATCGTGAAGCTCTCGACACCGTATAGGCTCCCGCTGGAAGACTCCGACGTATTCCGCAATTTCGTGATACCGAATGTAACTGCGTCAGATCGCTATGTGCGCGCGCTCGAGTTCAAGCTAGACAATCACGAAGTAGTTCATCATGCCGAGTTTCGACTCGACGAGACTGATGCCTCGTGGCAACGCGATAACGAGGAATCCAGCACAGGCTTCGGGGGGATGAACAACGCAACGGCGCATCATCCTGACGGCCATTTCGTGAATTGGGTCCCCGGGAAGCGAGCCTCCGAATTGCCCGAAGCGCTTGCCTGGCGACTCCCCGCCGACGCGGATCTCGTGGTTCAGCTGCACATGATGCCGTCGGATTTCGAGGAGATCATCGATCCCAAGATCGGGCTCTACTTTGCCGACGAACCTCCCGAACTTAATCCGCAGATGATCTGGCTCGGCTCGCGCTGGCTGCCCATCGCTGCAGGTGACAACAGCTTTATAACTCGCGACAGCTACGAGTTGCCTTTCGATGTCGATGTACTCAGCGTTCTACCTCACTGCCACTTCATCTGCAAGGACATCAAGGCGTGGGCCATTCTGCCGGACGGCAGCCAGCAGTGGCTCGCGAGGATTGAGGAATGGGATTTTTACAGGCAGAACGAGCCCAACTTGAAGCGACCGCTGAGTCTGCCGCGTGGCACAACCGTGTCGATGGAGTTCGTCTACGACAACTCCGCCGACAACGAGCGCAATCCCAATAGCCCGCCGCAAGATATCGAATTCGGCCCCCTGTCATCGAACGAGATGGCCGACTTGTGGATCCAGGTCATGCCCCGCAACATACACGAGAGTGAGAGCCTGAGACGTTTCTCCGCTCGTCACTTACAGCAGAAGATCATTGAACGGCAGGAACGGCTGGTCGAATTCGAGCCCGACATCAACGGCTACATTGAACTGGCCCGCAGCTATAGGCGTGCTAGTCAGTTAGATAAGGCAGTGACCCGTCTTCAGGAGGCGCTGGAGTTCGCGCCCAAGAACACCATGGTGTTGGAGAGTCTTGCCATCGCGCTGACGGATGTGGGGCGACACGATGAGGCACTCGTGCACTGGCGGAGTTGTGTCCAGCTCGCTCCGAATGATTCGCGCGCGCATCTCAATTTAGGTACGGCTCTCGCTTTTTCGAATCAGGTTACGGAAGCGAAATCTCATTTGAAACTCGCCACGGAGTTGGATCCTGGCTTTGCACCGGCATTCTTTCGCCTAGGCCGCGCACAGTCCTACCTGGGTCGTTTTGACGATGCTCTACTAAGTTTCCGTGCCGCCTTGGCTCTCAACCCTAATGAACTCATGGCCCTCCAGGCCGCGGCTCGCTTGTTGGCAAGTCATCCTGACCCCGGCAAACGCAGAGCTGGCGAAGCTTTAGGGTTGGCCAACCGAGCGCTGCAACAGCTCCCTAAGCCCGACGCCATGTCGCTAAGTACGCTAGCGACGGCACAAGCCGCTGCAGGCGGCTTTGAATTGGCTGTAACGACTGCAAGGTTGGCCTTGAGCCGAGTCGCACCTGATGAGAGATCACTAAACTCTATCATAAGGCGCCAAGTAGACCACTATCAGAAAAACCGGATCGAGGTAGTAAGAGCTGGGGGAGAAAAGCGATTCGTGGCGCCCGGCGAGCGGCGGCAGTCCTACTCATTACATAACTAAGTAAAGCTATAAACAGGAAACACGAAGATGTCCGATGCTCTTTTCCAACCTTTCAAACTCAAAAACACGAGGTTCAAAAACCGAGTTTTTTCTGCAGCGCACGAGCCTGCCTTTACCGAAGACGGGATGACCGCAAAACGGTACATCGCATATCACGAGGAAAAGGCCAAAGGCGGGATAGCGATGTCGATGATCGGCGCCTCAACTATCGTCAGCCGTGATTCTCCCGCAACATTTGGCAATGTGGATGCCTCCACCGACCGGGTCATTGAATGGTGGGGTAAGCTCGCGCAGACCGTGCATGTTTATGACTGTAAGGTGATCACACAGCTGACCCATCTCGGCCGCCGCACCAGCTGGGCTGACCCGGATTGGTTGCCTCTCATGTCTGCGTCCTGCGTGCGCGAACTGGCGCATAAGCAATATCCTAAAGCGGTTGAGATCGAGGATATCAACCGCATCAAGGCCGAGTATGTTGCCGCCGCGATGCGCGCGGAACAGGCCGGACTTGATGGCATTGAGTTAATGGCTTACGTGCAATTCGCTGGCTCTTTCCTAATTTCAGACCAGAACTTTCGCAGCGATAAATATGGCAGTGACAGCATCGACAACCGCATGCGCTTCAGCCTCGAAGTGCTAGAAGAAATCCGCGCCGTGGTCAGCGCTGACTTCATTGTTGGAGTTCGAACTACCGGCGGCGATCCTGATGGAATGAGCGAAGAAGAGGCGCTAGATATTAATGTGCGCTATGCCGAAAGCGGAATGACCGATTATCTCAATATCGTCTATGGCTCGGTCATGGGCAGCGAGCTGGGAGTCAGCCGTTCGGTTCCACCAATGGGCACACCTGCCTCGCCGCATATTGATAAGCTGAAGAAAATCCGTAGTCAGATCAGCGTGCCGGTAATCCATTCCTGCAGGGTAATGGATCTTAGCTCGGCCCGCACTGCCCTCGAGGCTGGTGCACTGGATATGGTGGGCATGACCCGGGCCCATATGGCAGATCCACATATTCTTTCCAAATTCGAAGCCGGTGAAGAGCACCGCATCCGCCCTTGCGTTGGGGCAGGGCACTGCATTGATCAGATTTACCATTCGGGAGCTGCCTATTGCATCCACAATCCATCAACCGGCCGCGAACAGTCGATTCCTCAGCTAGTCGAAAAAGGTGCCGGACCCACGAAAAGGATTATCGTGATAGGCGCGGGCCCCGCCGGGATGGAAGCCGCGCGCGTCTGCAAACTGCGCGGGCATGACGTAAAAATACTCGAAGCCAGCTCAGCTGCAGGTGGGCAGTTGCTAATCGCATCCCGTGCTCCACGTCGCCGTGATCTGATCGGAATCGTCGACTGGCTCAAAGGCGAGCTTGAATATAGCGGCGTTCAGATTGAATATGACCGCTACGTGGAAGGCGGCGATTTAGTCGACATGAATGTTGACATCATCATCATTGCAACCGGCGGTATGCCCAATGTCGAATTCTTTGAGTCCGGAAATGATCTCTGCGTTTCCAGCTGGGATGTTCTGACGGGTCAGGTCAGGCTAAGCGGTGACATTTTGCTGTATGACGAAAATGGTGCCGAAGCCGGAGTAGGAGCAGCTGAATACCTGCTGGATCAAGGGCAAAAGGTTCACATGGTAACGCCTGACCGCCTTATCGGAACACACATCGGCCCCACCAACTATCCAGCGGCGATGACAAAATTCTACAACGCCGGAATGCAGATGACGACCGATCATCGGCTAGTTTCGTTGCGCCGCGAAAGCGGCAAGATTGTCGCGCGCCTCTGGTGTGATTTAACCTCGACTCCTCTCGAGATAACCGTCGACCATGTAGTGATCGAAAACGGCACCTTGCCCGCAGATGATGTCTATTTCGAGCTGAAAAAAGACGCTATGAATCTAGGAATGATTGATATCGACGCACTGGCAGATCTGAATCCACAGACGATCAATCTCAATGAGGAGGGAAAGTACCAACTGTTCCGAATTGGCGACGCAGTTGCCAGTCGTAACGTGCATGCCGCCATGTTTGAGGCCAGGCGTTTGTGTATGGTTTTTTGATCGGAGCGAGAGCATTGCCGTGAATGATTTTGTGAGGCGCCATAGCATTATTCAGAAGTGCCCTGGATGTTCTTTTGCATTTCCCTAAAAAACATAAACAGAAAAGCTGTGGCCAAAACACTGAAGATCATTACAAATAATAAATAGTAATCCCAGCTGGATTCTGCGAGTCTTCCGGCGACAACATTAAAAATAGCTGACGAAATGTAACCGAATACATCCACTAGAGTGAGTGTAAAGCCAATATGGTATCCGCCTAAGCCTGTAATATAAACGTTAACTGGTAAGTACCATGCTGGAGCGAAGGTAAAACCAAACATAAAAATTAAAATAAAACTCAGAATTTCCGTTGAACCTGGGCTGAGTCCAAATGAACTTATAGACCATAGTAAACCAACAAACAGTGTGCTTAAACTAAGACAACAGATAAGTAATATTCTTAAGTTCTTAAACTTTAAGTGATCGTAAAGAAAACCAAAAATCACCACAGAAACGAGAGCTCCAAGAGGAAAAAGTGCCGAGGCTTGCGCAGCATCTGGAGCACTTAAGCCTGTGGCTTGGTTTAGGTAAAGAGGAGCATAAGCTACAAAATCGTACAAAACAAATAGCATCATCATCATGAGTGTTATGTAGACAAAACATAAATCTTTTTTCAAAATGATTATCCATTTTAAAATATTTTTTAATGTTTCAGACAAATTTGTATGCGCAGCTCCTTCGCTCAAATCTTTAAGGCCTACTTTTGTGGGAGATGATTTAATAAGATACAAAAATATGAATGAAGCTACTAAATAAAAAAATCCCGCTATTACAAAAGAAGATCTCCAGCTAAACGCGGCGACTAGAGCCCCTAATAGCACTGCTGCTAATGCAGTATGAATACGAGAGCTCGTTGATATAATTCCCCAAGATTTGCCATGATGGTGCTTCGGAAACCATTGATTAATAAGCAGTCCTACAGAAGGCCAACCTATGGTCTGCGATACGCGCATAATGAAATGAATAAGACTAAAAAAGAATACTGATGAAGGTAGTGAGAAGGCCATTGTTGATAGTGCCACAGCAAATAGACAAGCAAATAAAGCTCGCCTTCCCCCAATAAGATCAGCAACTATTCCCGAAAATAACTTCCCTACTATTGAACCCACTGCTCCCCAGGCTAATATTTCACCAAGTTGAGTTATGGTTAACATAATTTCTGGGTCTTCGGACATGGCAGGACTTAGGGCGCCAATCGTATTACGACAAAGCATTGTCCCGCCATAGGCCAAAAACATTAATGCGAGGATTTTCCACTGCTGATGCTTTATTTTGTTACTTTCTACCATCTCGCAGCCTTTAGTTTATGCAAGCGAATCGATTGGCTCTCATAGAGCTAATTTTTCAATGTGATCCAAGCAATTGCGCGTTCTTTCTCAGTCGGATTTAAAAATTCTGCTAAGAGTAAAATAAGAATAGAAGCTATCTAAGTTGGAACCCGAGCTCTCATTTGCGAAATCAGCAGCCCGCTTCATGCTGTTGCAAATAGCAGAGCCTAATAAGAGTCATTTAAGGAGTCTCCGCATCCTTACTCAGATGGCTATACATCAGTTCTTCTGCAAACTCTACACATTTAAATTCAAGCAACTGCATATTCGTATCGAGGTGGCAATCGAATAGTCCATGGGCTGGTGTAGACATTGGGGTCAATCAAAGTTGCTTCGTACATCAATACATTAGGACCCGTGTGAGTATAACGCTCTATTACTCGCAGTGCGTCGGTATGGTGATTCCCCGAATGATCAAACCATGTATCCGAAACCTGATCCGTAACATCGATAACAAGAGAGTCGCCCTTAAAATGACCTCGGCTGTGACCCATCCAGCTAAAAACCGGAGCCTCAAAATCCGGTCGATTCATATAGACAATACGACTCGCACTGGCAAATTCGTACGCCACCAAAAGGTGTTCTGATGACTGGATAATCTGAAACGGGAAAGGCATGTAATTAGCGCGGGGAATACTAGGCATATAGCACTTAACAACGGGATCAAGGGTCAACCAATCTTCCCTGTTTACTTGTTGTTGCGCACGGGCAGCTGGAGTATAGGGTATCGCCCCACCCTCAACAACACCAAGCCCCGCGGGTATCGCGCCAACTGCCCCAAGCACGGGCAGTAGTGGAAAATCGGCGGCATGAAGTTCAAGGTTGTAATGCGCGCTACCCAAAGCCTGCCAGATCCCGCCGAAATCCGGATTACCATCAGCAGTCCGTGGAATTGAGCTGTTTTCGGCAGCCTGAACACCAGTCAAACCTCTAAGAAAAATTACCAGGAAGGGGATGATACAACAACAGGCTTTTCCCAGATTATTGATACTGGTCTCCATCGTTGTAATTGCAGTCAAGGCCGCCCGAAATCGAGCGGCTGCAGATTCTAACTAGAATGTTCAATCGCATAATGGGCCTGTGAAGATATATAAGTATATCTATTCTGGTCAGCCACATAGTCTTGAATGTCATACCAATGAATCAACATTGTGGCCCCTAGCGGGGAAAATGGGTGAAAAGGTACGCCGTACTGCAATATTCTTTGGCTGGCTGCATACGGTAAAATAAACTGATGGTTTATGAGAACATTGGAATCTATTCCCTGAGCTTGGCTATTGACGAGTCAGCTGTGACAAGTGTCTCAGCACTTTCCTCGTCCTAACTTAAACGAATCAGTTTCATAAAATAGAAAGGGAGCAATCTCCGACCGCTCCCGCTTCTCTATTTTCACTCTGTTATAAACCAGTGTTAGCTTACAACTAGAAACTCATTGATGCACGAGCATAGAAATACCTACCCTGCCAGTCCAGGTTGTTTTGGTATCCATACAGGTTACCGCAACAAACGTAACTGTATTCCGTGATTCCTTTATCCGGGTATTCATCAAACAAGTTCCTAGCGCCACCTGACAGCCTGACAGTATCGTTGAGTTGATATTGCAGCTCAAGATCGGTGTACAAGACGCCATCGAACTCCTGATGCAATACACCTCCAGTGGTGGCTTTTTCATAGTCGCCGTAATAGCTGAGCCGACCGATCACCGCCAGACGATCCACTTCGTGGCGAGCAGTGAAGACGCCGCGGACTTCTGGCCGCAGTTTCTCAAAATCTGCTTGCTCCTCGGCCGTTAAGAAAGTGGAGACTTGGCTGACTGGACTGTCAAACTCGTTCTTGGTGTAGTTCATAGCAAGGCTCAGATTAGTGACACCATTGCTACCCCAATCAAGAGGCATTGTTGCAACAATATCCACCCCTTCGGTGGTGGTATCAAAGCCATTACCAAAATAGTTCACCTGACCGAAAGATTCAGCATTGTCTACCCCTGCCGCCACAAGTGCTAGATATCTGTCATACGCGCCACCCGCGCCTGGATCTGTAGACACGTCATTTGCGTCTTCGTTGATAAACACGCGGTCTTCAATATCTATACTATAGAAGTCTACTGTCAAATTAACATTGGCGATATCCGCGGTAAAACCGAGTGTAATGTTGTCTGCCATTTCAGGTTTGAGCGGCTGGGCACCCATAGCTCTTGCGACTGTAGAATCAGCCGGAAACAGGCCACGAAGGACTGGAACACCGTTTGGCAGTCGCACAGATATATTAGTCGTACCCTGCTGACCTGGGCTCGGAGCACGTAACGAGGTACCGAGCGAGCCGCGAATGGCAAAATTATCAGTCACATCCAGTATAGCTGCCAGTTTCCAGGTTACTTCCGAGCCAAAATCGTCATAGTCTTCGCCACGGATCGCTCCCTGCACAAACAGGGTATCAGTCACATCATGGCTGAGGTCTGCATAAAGCGATGTCGCTTCTCGTCCATAGCTCTGCGAAAATTCGGGTGGAAATCCAGGGAAGCCATTTGAGCCTACTTGCCCTACGAAATACACCGGATCAGAGCTATCGGCGCAATTCAGAGTAGAGCCGGTGGCAATCACAGACGCACCTCCGGCCGTGGCTGTACCATCGTCATTACAGAAACCATGAGGATCTGCGACTGCATAAGTACCAGGCTCGTGAGAAGCTGGCTCGCCTCCCAAAATATTATACTCTTCATCCAAAAAGCTAGCGCCAAAGGCAAACACGGCGCCGGAATCAAATTCATAGCTGAAGTCTGCCTGATACTGGGTTTCTTCATTAACCAGATCACCCAAATGGAACTGAGTGGGGGATTCATTTCCCATGGAGATATTCAGGGTATTGAACAAATTGTATTCAATTTCACTCTCTCCGCCGCGGTAACTGAAATCATAAGTCAGTCCGTTGTCCCATTCACCTCGCCAGCCAACGACCAGTGATTTATCATCCACATCACCGTAATTTTGCGGGGTAAAGCCGGCGGGAAACAGTTGTCTCGGTGTATAGGTAGATCCGTCAGCCAAGCGGAGCTCGTTGTAGATACCGATACTAGGACGACGGTGGAAAAAGTTAGCATTAGACTCGCTGTCAGACCAGTTGCCAAACGCATACAGCTCGCTGTTGTTGCTCAGTTCATAGCCCGCATTGAAAAATAGGCGCAGGGACTCAACGGCTGGTTGACCCCAGGGTTGGGAAAAGCGACCGCTGTCTATGTATGTAGGATGCCCACTCTCATAGGCCGTTCTGAATAGCTCGGTTTGTTCATAATTGGATGCGAAATTATTTCTCGCGTTAAATTTTTGATACTCTGGATTGTTTCGATCCGCACACCAAAAGGAATGGCAATATTCTTCCGCCCGTATAGTCCGCTCCACATCTGTATATTCACCTGAAAGGCTGATGAATCCGTTATCACCCAGCGGCAGCCCTATATTACCCTGCACATTAACCGACTGGCCATCCCCTTCGCCGTACTCGCCCATGTCAACAGTAATAGTGCCGCCATCCCGGTTTTCCTTGAGTATAAAGTTAATTACCCCGGCGATGGCATCGGAACCATATTGGGCCGCTGCGCCATCCCGTAAAACTTCTATGCTGCCGATAGCCACTGATGGAATTGTAGCCATGTCTGGGGCTTGAGCACCTACACCATCCAAGTCCACAAGAGCTGAGCGATGACGCCGCTTCGAGTTAACCAACACAAGGGTCTTATCACTTTGCAGGCCTCGCAACGTCGCCGGGCGAATGAACGCCCCTCCAGAAAAGTTAGTTTTGGAAACGTTAAAAGAAGGCACTAATGTCTGGATGATGTCATTAGTGTCCGTAAATGAAATCTGGCTAATATCATCCGCAGTGAATACATCAATTGGTACTGGTGAATCCGATAGTGTTCGTGGCTGACCACGTGTACCGGTAACGACTATTTGGTCAATTTGGTCTGCGTTCTCTTGTGCCATTGCCACTGGTATGAATCCCGCGGGAGCCAATAAAGCTAACGCTATTGCAGGGGATAGAATTCTGTTTATTTTATTTTTTCTGAACATCTGCTTGCCCTCGAAAATGATTTATCTAGACCGCCTGATGACTAGCGATTTTAGTAATTTATACAATTGAATATAATTAATCAAGTTTTTATACAAATGAATATTCTTCTATGAGATTCTTTTTTGGGGGACTATCCGAGTCAAATTCAATCTTTGCTTGCTCTACCCAAAATTCATCAGGTGACGCAATATTGCGTCGAATGCGAGGTGCTTTCGTAACGGCGGACGGACTAGCGCCGCTCATCGCCTGCGTGTCGATATCCCGTGCTGCAACAACGCCTCTTGGCGAGCTGGGTTATGGCCATCATGGCACCAGCGGCTCCACATGCGTAATACGACCATTGAGCTGACCTACCACCCAGAAGCTCGAGAGATTATTTGGATTGTCTGACTTCTGCACGTCCACATGACGAATATTAGTTTCAAGTGGCAGTAGATATTCCGTGAACTCCCCGGTCTCGACATTCAGTCGCACTGCCAAGTCGTTATTCATACCGCCGGTCCAGACATAGGTGTCGTCATCGAACTCCGCATCATAGGGACTCGTCCACGGTGTAGGCATCTGCCATTCCGTAATCTCTTCTGTTACTGGGTCGAACATTCCGATCCCATTGCCCCGATACTGAGCCCACCAGAGGCGATCTATGGCGTCGACATTGCCCCGCCGTCCACCAGCGCCGGGCGTCGGTATCTTGTAGAAAGTGGTCTCCAATGTATTGGCATCCGTCTTCCAAACGTGCTCTTTGTCCATATTGATGCCGTACATGTTGTTCTGTGAGTCGGAAATGACATCGTAGGCATTATGGGGCGGAGCGCTAGGGGGATGAGTAACAGGTGTCCAATTGTTGGTCTCGAGATTCACCTGATAGGCCACTCCCATTTCTCCGCCCTTGTATCCATTGACCCAGATAAGACCATTGACTGAATTACCACTAGGATCGAGCACTGTCACGCGGGCATCATTGGTAGCTCCATCAACGTCCCAATGCGGAAAAAGAAACACCTCCATTTCCTCCGTCTTTGGATCCAATCTCACCACATACCCCTGATGCATCCCGCTTGCGTAGATCAGCCCCTCTTCGTCAAAGTCGAGAGCATGACTGCCAACCGCATACCCAGGCTTTTGAACCGGAATATCGTACTCCGTCACTGCGCCCGTCTTGGGGTCCATTTTTCCTATATATGGAGTGACGAAATCGTTGTACCAGACATAGCCATCGGGACCCAGCACAGCGTCATGGGGCGCAGCGTCCGGACGCGGTAATTCATACGTGGTCATTATTACTTGGGTTGCTTTGCCCGTGGGACGAGGCAATGTCTGTAGTGGGAATTGCCAAGTATCAGCCGAGCTTAGATTGATGCTGCTGATGTACCGGCCCTTGTCGATCTGTTCTGCCGAAGGCGGCCGACTGATCATCTCAGGCATAGCAGTCTTAAAGTGAGGATGCATGAAGGTAGAGTTAAGCGTATGGGCGCTCATGCGTTGCACAACTTGCGTCATAACGTCCTCTTCATAGTTAGATCTCAGCGGTATCTGCAATGTGTGGCACATAGTGCAATCATCTAAGTATTGCTTCTCCGCGAAGCTTCCCGGTGCACTAATCATCCATTCGGTATTCGTTAGCTGTGCAGGCAAGTTGCGGGTAGTAGTTAGCTGTAGGTCTAAGTAGGCTGGCTGCGTCGTCAGTTCCACCGGCCCCGGGTTTGTCAGATCATATCCAACCGCTCGTATGCTGACTGCATAAGTACCGGATTCTAATCTGTCCTTCGGGAAACTGTACTGCCCCTGCACATCGCTGACCACTGCGACCGACATCATTGATCCCTCTCGCTTCGCGCTGACGATCACGCCCTCCATCGCGCCCTCCTCTTCTGAGGTGACCTTACCCGTCAGCGCAGAATACTCTACTGAACTGTCGGGACTACACGCCGTCAGACCAAGGGAGAATGCTCCTATCAAACCCAGGAAAGCCAATTCGGTAATCCTTCTCGTGCAGATCATTCTTCTTATGTTCGTGCTGGCCGCAATTACTGCCAATACCAATAATTTTGTTTTCATCTAGAATATCCCGTGCTCACAATCAGGCCTTTAGTTCACGCCTGCTTCGATTAGTAGGCTATGCTCGGAAACAGCATAAACCCTTGCTCCTGTCGCTCCTCGACGTCCGACCGCATGTAGATGCCGCACAGCGCATTGTGCCGTTTGCACGCGGCCCCGACCTTCGCGATCGCCTCTAACACCTCGGGCGCGCTGGGGTTCGGTCCCGACGTCCCGACGCCGAGCGCCATGCTTAGATCGGCAGGGCCGATCAACAAACCGCCCAGACCGGGTACCTGGAGGATCGCATCGATGTTGTCGATTATTTCTCGGGTTTCAACCATGGCGATTGCCAGTAGTTCCCCATTCGGGTTGAGTGGCCACACGTCGGCCTTGCTTGCATACTCCTGCCCTTCGACGTTCCAGAGCCGGATCGCGGCACTCGGTCCCCAGCCCCGTAGGCCCGGCGGTTCAAGATACTTGGTACCACGCTGCGGCGGATACCGCATCGCCTGGACAAGCTTGGTGACGTCGGCCGGAGTCTTCACTTGCGGCAGGACGATACCCATCGCCCCAGCGTCGAGCATCTGTTTGACGTAATGACGATAGTCCTGGTTTGCTTCGTAAGGGATACGCACGACCGGGGTCAATCGCGGTCTCGACGCGCCTTCGCTCTCGATTTCGTTAAGGAATGATTCGAATTCGTCGACCTGAAAGGGGTTGTGCTCGAGGTCATTGAGCTGCCAATGATCGCCTACCAAGGACGGTTCGCCGTTCTCGAACTGCTCGATTATTTTGTTTAGGCGGCCACTCGATCCCTGCTGCGCGAAGGACAGCGGCAAGACCATCGCTCCTACTGCAAATGCGATACCGATCGACCAGAAAAAGGTGTTCTTGTTATGTTGCATGGCATGACCTTTGTTAGTGTGCGATTAACTGACTGTAAGCCCCTATAGAGAATCTCAGCCGATTGAATTCAGCTTTTTTCTGAACATCTGCTTCGTAGAAAATGATATAGTTCGATAACTTATAAAGTTATACAATTGAATAATATTCGTCAAGACGAATGCTTATTGATTTTGAAATATTACCGATTGAGAAGCTAAGGAATGCCGTAAGAGAACAAATAATTGAGCACAGACTAGTGGCACAGCCATGCCTTGGATTCGGTATGGCTATCAAACCGCCTATAGTCTGAGGGTCTATAGCTCCCTGGAATCTTTCATTTGGGCAAAGCATAAACAATGAGCTCGAGTGTCGGATGACCACTAACAGCGACTGCTATGTATTTCCTGTTATCGACAGAAAAACTCATTGGAAATGAATTAGGATTACCAGGAAGATCAATTACCCCAATTTCCTGTCCAGTTAACTTATTTCGCACGATCAATTCAATTCCATCACTAGTGTTTTGTGCATGCACTAAGAATGTGGATGTCACCAACTAATGAAATGAATGAGACTAAAAAAGAAACTGGATAAAGGTAGTGAGAAGGTCATTGTTGATAGCTCCACAATAAATAGACAAGCAAATAAATTTTTCAGGTGTTTTGAAGAGGGAAATTCACGTGAGACTGGGGCTCTAGTTATATTTTCTGTCCTTAGAATTTACTCCTCCTAGGTAGTTGCGGCCCAGCGGCTACAAGAGCTTTGCCTGCGCTATAGTCGGTGAATTTTTCAAAGTTTTCTACAAATAATTCTGCCAACTTGATTGCTTTTCTGTTCCATGTAGCCGCAGCTCTATAAGTATTCCGAGGGTCAAGTAGATTGCTGTCGACCGAGTTCACAGATTCTGGCACCGCTAAGTTGAAGTAAGGAAGATTAAAGGTACCAGCGCTATCTATGGACCCATCGAGTATTGCTCGAATAATGGCGCGAGTGGCAGAAATTGATATTCGCTTGCCCATTCCATTCCAGCCAGTATTGACGAGGTAGGCCGTCGAACCAGCCGCATCCATTCTTTTAACCAATTCCTCTGCGTACTTCGTAGGATGTAGCGAAAGAAATGCCTCACCAAAACAGCTAGAAAAAGTAGGTACAGGTTCAGTAACACCACGTTCAGTGCCTGCCAGCTTTGCAGTAAAGCCTGACAGAAAGTGGTACTTAGCTTGCTCTGGCGTTAGCCTCGATACCGGAGGAAGTACGCCAAAAGCGTCCGCCGTAAGAAATATAACTTGCTTGGCGTGGCCTCCTTTCGAAATGGGCTTGACGATATTCTCGATATGATAAATCGGATAGGAAACTCGTGTGTTTTCAGTCTTGGAAGCATCATCATAGTCTATGACCCCCGCCTCGGTAACGCTAACATTTTCCAATAATGCGTCACGCCTGATCGCCTTAAATATGTCCGGTTCACTTTCCTTGCTCAGTCTGATGGTTTTAGCATAACAACCTCCTTCAAAATTGAAGACTCCGTCGTCATCCCAGCCGTGCTCGTCATCGCCTATTAGTTCCCGTTCTGGGTCGGTAGAGAGGGTAGTCTTTCCAGTACCGGAAAGACCGAAAAAAATCGCCGTGGTTCCATCTTTACCAATATTGGCTGAGCAGTGCATCGATGCCATGCCGTTGAGTGGCAATACGTAGCTCATCATCGAAAACATACCCTTTTTCATCTCACCGCCATACCAGGTTCCGCCAATTAGCTGAATCTTCTCCGTAAGATTAAACGCAATGAAGTTTTCTGAATTCAAACCCTGTTGCTGCCAGTCAGAATTCGAGCACTTAGCGCCATTCATTACGACAAAGTCGGGCTCGAAATCCTGGAGCTGTTCGGGCGTTGGCCGTATGAACATGTTCTTAACGAAATGTGCCTGCCAGGCGACTTCCATGATGAAACGTACTTTTAAATGACTGTTCTCATTCGCTCCGCAGATTGAATCGACTACATAGAGCTGTTTTCCACTAAGTCGATCGGTTACCTTCGACTTGAGGCTAGCCCAAGTTGCTTGGTCGATGGGCTTATTGTCGTTCTTACCTTGGTCTGACCACCACACCGTGTCTCGGGTTATGTCATCCCTGACTAAATATTTATCGTTTGGAGATCGTCCGGTAAAAAACCCGGTATCTACCGCAATCGCTCCCGCTTCTGTCAGTTTTCCTTTCTCGCAGCCGCTCAGCTGGGGATCTGTTTCTTGCTTAAAAAGGAATTCATAGGATGGGTTGTAGAAGACTTGATTGACATCAGTGATGCCGTATTGACTTAAATCTGGGGTCGTTTTCTCCAATTTTTCCATGAGTATAACCTTTAAATTTTACTGGCCTACAGGCGCTTAGCGTCTGTAGATAAATCTTAATAATTACGCCTACCGCTACTAATTCGAAGAAAAACTAATCTCCACTTTCAAGTCTTAGTATTGATCGTTCTGAATCCTTATATTTCCATAGGTAGTTCGGGTGCGCGGGTATTTGTAGGTAGTATGCGGTTCTGCGAAAAGTCAGAATTATGTTCGGCATGCTATTGCTTCTTTTTCATTCCTCTGAAAAACATAAACAGAAACGCTTTGGCCAAAACACTGAAGGCCATTGCAAACAGTAAATAATAATTCCAGCTGGATTCTGCGAGTCTTCCATCAATTCACATGGATTAAGCTCAACGATGTTAGATTTCCGTTAACCAGCCACGTGTATCTTCGGTAACACCGTTAACCAGATCAAAATATGCTTCTTGGAGCTTCCTGGTTAATTCGCCTGGCTTACCTTCTCCGATCGGTGAACCATCAATGTCATTTATTGGCGTCACTTCCCAACCCGTCCCACAGAAAAATGCTTCGGAAGCATCATAAAATTCACTTCGATCCACATCGCGCTCTTGCACATCGACACCCATTTCCTTCAATAGAATAATTACCGTATCTCGGGTAATACTCTCGAGAATGTCGCTAGTAACCGAAGGTGTAACAGCAACACCATTACGAATCATGAAGACACACATGCCCTGGCCCTCAGATATTTTGCCTCGGCTGTTCAGCATAATAGCAGCATCGTAACCATCGATATTGGCCTGAATACCAGCATAGCGAGAGTTATTATAGTTAGCGTTCGATTTTGCTCTCGCTGGCATAGAGCGGTCAGAAATTCGCTCCCAGGATGAAATTTGTGCACGCACGCCTTTCTCGACTTTCTCTGGTGTCCCACGTGGAATTGCGGTAATAAACTGACCAATGGGACCGCGTGCAGACGACTCCCCGTATTCATCGAGATAAATCGTTGGACGAATGTGTACCGAAGCTCTGAAATCGTTGCGCCGCATTAACTCAACCGTCGCATCACACAATGGACCTGCCGGGGCGATTTCACCGAAACGCATCACGCGCTGTGAAAATTCGATACGTCTCATATGATCATCCAGCCGGAACAAAAACAGCTTTTCTTTATCTGAGTTCCAGTACCCGCGAATACCTTCGAACACGGATGCGCCATATTTAACCGCTGGTGAAAACACATGCACATTGGCTTGATCCCAGGACACGAATCCACCATTAAAATAGACGATCAAATCTTTAAATTTATCCATACTCATCGCATCTAAGCCTTCTCGAGAATTTCATCAGGGATTTCGACGTTGTAGTTCAAACCCGAGCGACCACCGTCTATGAAAATCGTTTCACCTGTTATGTACGCTGAATCGTCGCTGGCTAGAAACAGCACTGGCCCGGCAACGTCTCGCCCTTCACCCAATCGACGCAGGGGTATGCGAGTTAGAACTTTTCGACGCGCTTCCTGGTCACTGAATAGACCTTCACGGCTTAATTCGGTCAAAATCGTACCGGGGCCGACCGCATTCACACGAATTCCATGTGGCGCCAGTGATAATGCCATCGCATTTGTCAGAGTCGATACCCCTCCTTTCGAAGTAGCATAAGGCGAAATACCCGGCATCGTCATGCGTACACTGGATGAAGATATGTTAACTATCTGACCACCATGACCCCTCGAAACCATGTGTTTGCCAACCTTCTGGCCGAACAGATACACTGACTTCAAGTTAGTTCGGATAACTTCATCGAACACTTCTTCAGGGACATCAAGAAAATCGCCACGGCGCTGAATACCTGCATTGGAAACTAATACGTCGATATGACCGAAATCCACTACCATCAAATCGACACTTTCATCTACTTCTGACTTAATACCTACATCACATTTATAATATGAAGTCTTAACTCCATATTTCTCTGCGATCTCAGCGGCTGTTTTCTTGCCCTCTTCTTCGAGCATATCAAAAATCGCGACATTACCGCCTTCTTCTGCAAAGCGTTCTGCACATGCGCGTCCAATTGAACGAGCTGCACCGGTTATTAATATATTTTTCCCTTTCATGCGCATGACTATTCCCTCCTATACTTCGCGTAGTGCGTTAAATTGATCTATATAACCAGAACCATCGATACGGGCTGCGATTAAGGTTGTACGTCCTGTTTTAAGCGCTGCTGCTAAGGCATCACCGAGTTTATGCGCAGTGTCGACGACGACACCATCGGCACCGAAACCTTGAGCGAGCGCTTCCCAGTTTAACCCGCCAATACCAACGCCATGCCTTGGAATACCTTTGATTGCCTGTTTAATCCGGATTAGTGCTATTTCCTCATCATCGAATACAACAACGATTATCGGTAAATTTTCTTTGACTGCAGTTTGCAGCTCCGCAACGGCCATGAGAAATCCACCATCGCCAGCGAACGCGACAACCGGGCTTTTAGGTCGTGCCAAACGTGCCGCTAATGCACCTGGTATCGCATAACCCATGCTGCCCAGACCATTCGAGGTTAGGAAATTTCGCTCACCATAGGATTTCCATTTTTGAACGACAAGTAAACGACTTGCACCCGCATCACAGGTGGCCACGGTATCGCGCGGCAAAACATCAACCGCCGCTTCCATCGCCGCCTGGGGCGACAGGCCATTAGATGGTGTATTTAGTGCATTGGAAACGGCTATACGAAATTTCCTCGCTGCTTCGACTCCCCAGCCCTGGCCGCTATCACAAAATTCAGTCAAGCCGTGAAGTAATAACTTCAGATCGCCCACCATTTCCAAATTGAAAGGAATCAAGCCATTGAGTGTTGGTACATTTGCCAATGACAGAACTGTAATATTGTACGGCCAAGGTTTAGGCTGCAGCTCAACTATATCTAGCCCAATGGTAATGATTAGATCAGATTGCATCACCAGTTCGCGTTCAATAGTGCCACCAATAATACAGCCTGCACTCAATTCGTGATCTTCTGGAATCACACCTTTGCACTTAGTGGTGGTTAGTAGCGGTGCGCCCAATCGTTCAGCCAGTGCAATCAATTCAGCTGATGCCTTATCCCAATAGATACCAAGGCCAGCTAATATAACCGGCTTACTTGCCTTCGAAATCATTTCCAATGGCTTGCGCAACGCTTTTTTATCCGGGTCGATAGATACTCGCTCTGGCAATAACGTTGGCTCACCCATCAAACCAGAAACTTCTTTCGTAAGTTCTGGTGACGGAAGGTCAATATGCACAGGACCAGGTGTCGGTGCAGTAGCCATCTGAATCGCATGGTGAATTTGCAGCCTAGTAGTATTCGCTTGCAACGTCGTATTCCATTTTGTAATCGGCGAGAAAATCTTTTGATGGTCAATCGTCTGACGCAATCGTGTCTCGAATATATCTGTCGGATATTGATCAGTGAGCGCAATCAGTGGCGCGCGGTCAGCCCAGGCATAGGCGACTCCGTTCACCATATTTGTCGCGCCGGGCCCACGGGTCGAGGTACAAACACCCGGACTGCCGGTAATCTCACCCCAGGTGGCAGCCAGCATCGCCCCCGCAACTTCCTGCTTCATTAAGATATAGCGCATATCACGCACACGAGCAGCATCCATTAAGTGAACGGTGTCACCACCTGGATGACCCACAATAAAAGGAGTCCCCATATCCCGAAAAGCTTCCGCTAGCACTTCTACAGTAGTTTTACTCATGTATTATTCCTAAGCCTTATCTTTGGGGTAATGGATATCGACAATCAGATTCAAATGATCATCAACTGATATAGTCGTATCCGGTCCTGCAACCACAGTTGACTCACGCTCTTCTATCACCGCTGGACCAGTGAAACTGGTGCCGGCTGCAAGACCGTATCGATTGTAAATTTTGCAAGGCGAGTAACCTATCTCTGGAAAATAAACCTGACGTTCACCTTTCTCAGCTGCGCCGCGGTCAATTTGCTGACCTTCAAAATTCAACTGAATATTCGGAGTTGGACCAGAAGCTGTGATTCGCCATGTTACTGTTTCTATGGCAACGTCAGAAATGCTGCGTCCGAACAATTCGGTATAACGCTCCAGGAAACCAATCTTAAGTAGTTCTGGAAGATTAGCACCGTCTAAATCATCTGGCAGATCCACTGCAATCTCAAAACCCTGACCCAAATATCGCATTTCAACACGACGCTTGATGTTAATCTTATTAACATCACCGCCAGCTTCAACTAACGATTGAATAGCTGTTTCAGACATATTCCGGTAAATCTTAAGAACTTGGTCTAAATCAATCTGATCGATACGTGACACATAACTACTAACCCCTTCGGTAGCAGGAGCAGCAATTAAAAAACCAAGCGCGGAAGAAACACCGGCACCCAAGGGACAGATAAAACGACTTAGTTTAAGTTGCTTTGCCACACCATAGGCATGTACGGGGCCCGCACCACCAGTGGCAACTAAAGTATAACGGCGTGGATCACGACCTTTTTCTGCTATATGTGAGCGTGTTGCTGCCGCCATATTGTTATTGACAATGGCATGAATACCCGCAGCAACGGCAATCACATCCAAGCCGGAAGGTCCTGCTAGCTTGGTACCAATCGCATCACGAACCACGTCAACGTCAAGCGACATTTCACCACCCAGAAAATAGTCCGGTGACAAATAACCCAACAACAAATCGGCGTCGGTTACTGTGGGATCTTCGCCACCTAAACCATAACAAACAGGGCCAGGTTCAGAGCCAGCGCTATCTGGCCCTACTTTTAACAGCCCCATGGCATCAAAGCGAGATATCGAACCACCGCCAGCACCAATCTCGATTAAGTCAATAACTGGAACTTTAAGTGGAATACCTGACCCTTTACGAAAACGGCGCACTCTACCTGCTTCAAACGTGTTCGCATGCTCTGGTTCGAAGTTTTCAATGAGGCACATTTTCGCTGTCGTGCCTCCCATATCAAACGCTATCACAGATTTAGTACCAGTCAATCTGCCGTAGTAAGCGCCTGAAATCGCACCTGCAGCGGGGCCCGATTCGATCATTTGGATCGGTGCCTCCTGAGCCACACGAAGTGCCGCTATACCACCACCAGAAAGCATCACATTCAGGGGCCCTCTCAGCCCCAGGGCCGTTAACTTATCTTGCAGATCAGTAATATAACGACGCATTAATGGCAATACATAGGCATTCGCAACAGCCGTACAGGTACGCTCGTATTCTCGAATTTCGGGAGCTACTACTGTTGATATTGTCACGGGTAAATTAGGGTGATCGGAAAGAATAATGTCACTTGCACGTTTCTCATGCTTTGCATTGATATAGGCATTTAGAAAACAAACCGCTATTGCATCGACTCCTTGGGCAACCAGTTCATCACTTGCCGCCTTTAATCCATGCTCATCCAGTTCGACTAGAATTTCACCGCGCGAACCAACTCGCTCGTTAACCGTAAGACGCAGATTACGAGGCACTAAAGGCTCAGGCTTTTCGAGAAATAAATCATATAGGTCGTAGCGCATTTCATGCCCCACTTCCAATACGTCACGAAAACCGCTGGTAGCAATTAACCCAACCTTTGCGCCAAGACGTTCGATAACCGCATTGGTTACCAGGGTCGTACCATGTACGACACCATCAAGCGCCGATATTTCGACCGCTGCTTCATGGGTAATGCGCGCTACCCCTTCACAGATCGCTTTACCAGGATCAGTTGGCGTCGTTAACTGTTTACCTGTGAATATCATATCCCGGTGTTCGTCGACTAATACAAAGTCTGTAAAGGTGCCACCAACATCGACACCTATTCTAATTCTTTTCTGCATTTCAGAATTGCTCTACTACAAAAGTTCAGATGACTACTTAGATGGCGACGCCTTCAACCTGTCATAACCATATTCAGCTTTCGCTGCTGCTATTGAAATATAGCCAGCATCAATATCTCGCTGGATAGCAGCGGGGTCACGTTTTTCTGGTTTCCCAAATCCACCACCTCCAGGAAAGTGCAGCTTTAGCAACTCACCTGGTTTCAACACCTCGCGGGATTTTAGATGAGCATGGGACCCATCGCTCAGTTCAACTTTCGAGAGAGAGCCGTTTTCCCCTCCGAGAATACCCATTGGGGGATATTTCCCGCGGTCAGCTAATGTAGATAAATTGACTGAGGATTTGGACAGTACTTCGATTTCAATGTCCTGACCTAAACCGCCGCGAAATTCGCCAGCACCACCGGAGTCCGTCGCCAATTCCTTTTTCCATATACGCAGTGGTGACGCACTTTCCAGCGCCTCGATGCTACCGACGCCGGTATTCGAAGGGAAAGCCGTACAGGCATAGCCGTCCATGCGATGACTCGCTCCTAAACCGCCACAGGCAAACAATACTTGATTAAATCGATTACCTTCTCGATCAACACCACCATAAACCGTACGTAATGTCGGTGAACTGCCTGAATCCGCACTCACTTTATCGGGCACAACTTGGGCAAGGCATCTGTAAATAACACCAGGCAAAAAATGCCCAGTTAAATGACGCGCTGCGGTTGGCGCAGGTGAAGTCGGATTAAGGATGCTTCCTTCAGGGGCTGATACGGTAACTGGTAAAAACGAACCCTCATTACGCGGGCTATCGGGGTCGAGCGCACACTTGATTGGATAGGTTGCATAGGAATAGGTGTATTTCAAGACCGAATTAATACCGCGAGCTATCTGCGGCGAAGTACCATCAAAATCGAGATGAAGGTCGGAACCTTTAATTGTGAGTTCACATTCAATATGCGTCTCTTCATCATCAAAACCGTCAGCATCGACCGAGGCATGCCAACTACCATCCGGCACGGCTTCAATCGCCTTTCTCATTGCTTGCTCAGCTCTACTACGTAATGCCGCAGATAAAGTAGTGAGTTCATCCAATCCAGTATCTTCAAGAAATTGCTGGACACCTTTAGCACAAACCCGTTGCGCAGCTACCTGAGCGTAGATATCACCAATTACCTGATCAGGAACACGAACATTCGAGCGAATCGTTTCGCCCACAAATGGGTCCTCTACATATTCTCGAATGAATTTCACCGGCATGATGCGTAAACCTTCTTCCACCAGTTCGCGAGAATCGGAACCCCAGCCTGAACCACCAATATCAGGTAGATGCGCAATCGAACCGGAAAAAGCCACCAGCTTATCTTTGTAGAAGATAGGTGATGCCATAGTAATGTCTGGCAAATGACCGGAGCCAATCCACGGATCGTTGGTAATAATACAATCGCCCGGGAGCCACTCTTCAATGGGTATGCGGTCAATAAAATCTCGCACAGAACTAGGCAACATACCGACAAATGAGGGAATGCCACCGGTATTTTCCGCTAGGCAATTACACTCGGCGTCCATCAGTACGGTACAAAAATCATTGGACTCACGGACCAATGTCGAGAAGGCTGTGCGTAGTAACGCTGCTGCCGATTCATCTGCGATAGAAATTAATCTCGACCACAGAATTTCTAAAATGACCGAGTCAAAATCATCTTTTACTTGCATGCTCAATGCTTGTAACTCCTCAGCTGCTGTATTCCGTCATCTTCTTTGTGACATCAAGGGCTTAGCAATGACACGGCATAAAATACTTGTATTCATCTTACATTGACGCTAATTTATACAATTGCATAAAAGCAGTCAAGCGCTAATTCGATTGAATAATAGCGGCCAAGAGACGCTTCCATTAAAATTCTTCGTTTGCTTGATGTTGAATAGCTAATAAATAACGACTGCTAATGGATTAGAATTTAACTAAATACTTAAGTAACTAAGTATTAACAAGACTTTGCCAACAGGAGAGCATTTTGGTGAGCGAGACACTTAAATTTTACAGCGCAGGAGAATGGACCATCGGCAGCGGCAAACCCTTTGCCACGATAAACCCTGCAAATGGTAGTGAAGTAGCAATGATCGGCGGCGCCTCTGCGACTGATGTCGATAATGCTGTTAAATGCGCCCAACAGGCATTCAACAATCCTGACTGGCGTGATTTAAAACCGCATTTGCGGGCTCGATTTCTCTACCGTATCGGTGAGTTGATTGATGCAGATGTCGACAAGCTTAGTCATATTCAAATGACCGACAACGGCAAAACAATTAGCGAATGCCGTCAAATGATTGCCGGTGCGGCAAACTGCTTTCGTTACTATTCAGGCGTTTGCGAAACCTTAGAAGGTATTGTCACGCCTTCACGCGGGGACTATATGTCAGTGGCGGTGAGCGAACCCATCGGTATCGTCGGCTTGATCACTCCCTGGAATTCACCAGCCTTGCTTGAAGCCAATAAAATCGCACCTGCACTTGCTGCAGGAAATTGCGTGATAATTAAGCCATCTGAAGTCACGCCACTCATTGCACTGGAGTACGCGCGCATTGGTGAAGAAGCCGGCTTACCTCCGGGCGTTTTGTCAGTCATCACAGGAGCCTCCGATATAGGTCGGTTGATAGTCGAGCATCCAGATATTGGCATGATTAGCTTTACCGGTGGTCCCGCGGCTGGAAAGCGGATCGCTGCAAGTGCTGGCGCCTTATTGAAACCCGTAGTATTAGAATTGGGCGGTAAATCACCGAATATTGTCTTTGCCGATGCCGACTTCGATGTTGCACTGAACGGCGTAGTAAGTGGAATATTTTCTGGTGCAGGGCAATCCTGTGTCGCTGGCTCACGAGTTTTTATTCAGCGCTCGATTTACGTTCAGTTTGTATCCGCATTAGTTGAGCGCGCCAACGAATTAGTCGTGGGCCCACCTGATGCAATAGACACTGAATTAGGGCCTCTGGCCACCTTTCAGCACCGCGATCTGGTACATAGTCTTGTTACGCGAGCACTTGAGCAAGGTGCAGATCTGCTCTGTGGTGGAGAAATACCTCAAACAGGGGAGCTCGCATCGGGTGCCTTTTATCCCGCTACGGTGATTGGCGGCGTTTGCAACCAATCCAGCATCTGTCAAGAAGAAGTTTTTGGCCCTGTGGTCGCGGTATTACCTTTTGACGACGAGCAAGATTTACTCAGCCAAGCCAATGATAGTGTATATGGATTGGCTTCAGGAATTTGGACAAACGATATAAAACGCGCGTGGCGAGTTGCACGCGAATTACAAACAGGCACAGTCTGGATCAATACGTATAAACAACAATCGATCTCGACACCTTTTGGAGGCTATAAGGAGAGTGGCCTGGGTCGAGAGAAAGGAACCCAGGGAATGCGCGTTTATATGCAAACCAAAGCGATCGTCTGGTCTGACTAAACCATTATCATGACCGATTTTATTTCTTGGAATTATCTGACTCTAGCTCTTCGTTCACCATAGCTGCCACACGAGTCAGTCCGGCTGAATGCACATGGCCTTGCGCTGCTTCCTTGGCAGCTATTGGGTCGCGTGCTCGCAATGCATCGAACAACTTGCGGTGCTCTTTTTGAGCCACCTCCCAGCGCTTATCTTTATAATAGACAGGCTTCCATATTAATATTTTCGCAGTATTAATCACTTCTAGTGATTGGTTAAGAAAGCGGTTTCCTGAAATATCATTTATCTTGAGATGAAACTGCTCATTTACGTTGCCCAATTCGCTCCCAGTTTGGTCACGCCCTTCTTCTAATTGCAAAAGAATAGCGTCTAAGCTCTCAATATCATCGTCAGTAATCACTTTGGCAGCCATCTCAGCCGCAAGTCCCTCTATAATTCCTCGATAAGCATAGAAGTCCGATACCTGTCTGCGGCTAAGAGTTGCCACAGTAATACCTTTCCATGGCTCCATCACGATTAACCCTTCAGCTTCCAGAATTCGAATCGCTTCTCTGATCGGTGTACGACTAACTTTAAGCTCTTTACCGATGGCGTTTTCTTTCAGCCACTCGCCTGGTAGGTATCGACCCTCTGCAATACCATCTCGGATATGATCCCTCACCTCATCAGTGAGTGAGCGCCTTAGCGGTCTCAATTCCTTGCTTCCCATACTGAAAACTCATTATCCAAAAAAAATTTAAACTAAGTATACATATTTCGCCCACGAAGCATACGCTGTTTTCCAGTTGGCGCTTAGAAAGTCCGCTTCGGGGATCGCGTATGCGACTGGGAAGCTTACTAAAGTAGGCGATCATCGAAAATCTCTATAAGGTGTTCGATAGCTAATGTCTGTAGGTTGGCTTGTGTCGATGGATATGTATTTATAATGTTTCTTCTTGAAGTATTCGCTGCAAAACGATAAATTATACAATTGAATAACTTTATATGCTTGCTCTTTAATGTGAATCGTAATTCCAAGACTGAGAAAAACAACATGTCATCCACTGTTTGTGAGCCTTACAGTATTCCCGCAGTCTATCAAACCCAAGATTCAAGCGAATTCGACCGGGAGTCATTGCTCAACGCTATACAAGCAGATGCCGTAGTGATTGGCGCTGGAATTACCGGCTGCACACTAGCGGTACACCTTCGTGAATCAGGAAAATCTGTCGCCCAGCTTGAAGCTAAAGTCCCTGGCTGGGGTGGGTCTGGACGTGCTTTTGGTTCAGTCGTGCCTTGCCACAAAAATAGCGAAGAAGCAATAATCCGGCACTATGGCAAGCAACGTGGCACTCGACTAATTGATGCTCTGGCATATGGCCCCGCACTCGTTTCAGAATTACTCAATCGTCACAACATAGACGCCGCTTTTGCTGGCGGTGGATGGGCTTACGGCGCCCACTCAAAGCTATTCTATAAAAAACTGCAAAAACGCGCCGAATACTGGCAATCACGGGATGCCGATGTCGAATATCTCAACGCAACTGAATTTAGCCAAGTCATTGGCAGTGACTACTACCGTGGCGGTCTAATTGATAGACGCGCGTTATCGATTAATCCGCATGCTTATGCTCGAGGCTTATTCAAAGCCGCTCATCAACTAGGTGCCAAGCAATACACTTATTCTCCCGCTGTTGATGTAGAGCAAAAACAAAACGGAACTTGGCGGGTCACGACTCCCCAGGGCAGCGTTGAATGTGAGAATGTATACTTTTGCACAAACGCTTACACAAAGAATGTTTGGCCAGGGCTTGAGAAAGGCTTTATCCCTGTTCGAGGCTTTGGGGCAACCACCGATGTTATTGATCCAGCTCAGTTGGTTGATATTCTCCCTCAGAACCACTTCATGACTGATACGCGACAACTCTGGTCTGGCATCAGAAAGCTTCCCAGTGGGCAGATACATCTAGGAGTCGGCGGCCCCGCCATGGGAGCCAAAGGTAAAGCCGATTTAAAAGTCGCTCGTCAGCGCCTCAAAGATGTATACCCCACTATTGGGTCTGTCGAGTGGGGTGAAAGCTGGAGTGGCTGGATTGCAATCAGTACTAATCAGCATCCGCGAATTATACGTCTCGCCAATGGCGTATGGGCAGCTCAAGGCTATAGTGGTCGTGGTATTGCTATAGCTACTTTACTCGGCCGAGAGCTCAGCTTCTGCCACGGTGATTCTGAACGCGAAGATTTGATACTGCCAGTGGATAAGAAGATCCCCTGGGTGCCTTTTCATTCGATTTCCCCATTGGTGGCCGCAGCTATGATTCGCTTGTATGGCATACAAGACACTATCGCTGATCGAAACAAATAAATAAATCAACATGCACATTCTATAAAACTCATATGGTTAATTAACAAAACTAATGAAAATTAAATTGTTACTGGTTCTTTCTGTACTGATTGCCCCGGTTAGTTTGTCTTTTGCGCAGACGGCGGATGACTATCGTTGTGCCACTCACTCAATGGGGCCAACATAACCTTCAGGGGGTGTGGAATTTTCCTCAAACACACCAATACTACTTTTAAATTTGATTAAGCTAAGGCGGGAATCATGATTAAAGATAGAATAGTTTGGCTATTCACCACTATTGTTCTGTTGCCTGTAATGGCCGACGCATCAGATGAACAGATTACCTACGCAAATCAGGTCTCTAGAATTATTCAAGATAACTGCGTGGTCTGCCACCAGCCAGGCGCTATCGGGCCAATGTCCTTTACCAGCTATGACGAAGTTCGTCCCTGGGCTCCACTTATTCGCTTGAAGGTACTGGAGCGCGAAATGCCTCCCTATCACTATGACCACGATGTCGGTATACAAGAGTTAAAAAATGATTGGCGTTTGTCTGATAAAGACATAAATACCATAACCACTTGGGTCGAATCTGGCTCTCCATTGGGCAATACAGAAGATCTTCCGCCTGCCAAAGAATTTCCTATTGCTGGCGAGTGGCGTTATCAGGATGAACTCGGTCCTCCTGATCATATAATTTATTCTGCCAAATGGGACGTTCCAGCTGACGGTCAAGATTCCTGGTGGGAACCTAGAGTGCCTTCGGGAATCACCGAAGATCGATGTATTAAGGCTGTGGAAATTCTTCCTTCAGCTGCAGCGCTTGGATCTACACACCATGCCGTAACAACCATCCTTACTAAAGACGAAAACGATCAATGGGAATGGAACAGTCTATTGTCTGAATACGCGATGGGTAAACTCGGTGAGAAAATTCCGAAGGGAGCCTGCAGAGTAGCCCCTGCAGGTTCTATGATCGAATGGAGCGTTCACTACTATCCAGACGGCAAAGCAGTAGAAGATGATCAAGTTGCTGTCGGCATCTGGTATTACGATGATAACGACGACTTTGACGAGGATACTGCTTACCTTCAGGATGTCGACAACTACTATCTGAGCCAAGGAATCGACTACATGATTCCTCCTCACGGAAAATTAGTGACGCAGGGCTTTCATTCCTTCGATCACCCAGTGCGTATCGATAGTTGGCAGCCACATATGCACCTAAGAGGTGTTGCTCAAACCTTAGAAATATTCTATCCCGCTACAGGTCGCAAGGAAGTTCTCAGCAAAGCATCAAATTGGAGTGCAGGCTGGAACCACAGCCACACCTACGAAGAAGGTTTCCAGCCCCTAATACCAATTGGTGCGGTAATGATTCTGACTGGCTGGCACGACAATACAGCGGACAATCCCTGGAATCCTGATCCTGATCAGTGGGTAATTTCGGGGCAACGAACCGGAGACGAGATGTCTCATGCATGGATGGCGATAACTCATCTAGATGAAGAGGGATACCAAGAGCTCTTGGCAGAACGTCAAGCGAGAGGGACTGCTACACAGGGAGTGCTGCAAAATAGATGAATAATTTATTAGTACGCCTTTGTACAAGCTCTGTCGTATTGTTGTTAGTAGGGCTGTTTCTTACACCTGTTTCCGCTCAACTGCCTTCGCACCTTCGGGACTATCCACTAGGAGAGCAAAAATCTAGTGGGGACATTGTTGCACCTATCTTCAACGGATGGGTTGAAAACGAAGATGGATCTGTACGGCTAATTTTTGGTTTCGCAAATAGGAATACAGAAGAGATAGTTGATATACCTATTGGCCCAAACAATCTCATTGAACCATCTCAATTTAACGGAGTTCAACCTACACATTTTCCTATTTACAAAAGAAGAGCTTTCATTGGCATCAACGAACGAGGGGCTTTTGCTGTAACTGTACCTGCTGAAATGGCTGGCACAGAGGTTATTTGGACCTTAAAGCACGCTGGGCATAACTACTCGATTCCTGGCAGAGCTACGTCGACAACTTATGAATTGAGTGATGGGGGGGCAGCTTTCGGCTCACTCCTTCCGGCCATTCGATTTGAGATGGATGGAGTGGAATCAACCAATCATGAAGGAATCATTGCTGAAAGAATCACCACATCTGTCGGAACTCCAGTAACTTTGATGGCTTATGTGCAGGATCGTAGCAATAGAGCTGCCTATCCAAATAACAATGAGTTCGCGTACTACCAAGTGGGCACTGAATGGGTTTTTCATCAGGGCCCAGCGGCACCAGATTTCTCTAATGCCTTGGTTACAGGTGACGAACGTTTAGAGCAGAACGACAGCGAAGTGGCAGCTGAAGATTGGACTCAGGTGCAGACAGAGGCAACATTTTGGGAAGCTGGAGAATATCTGATTCGCTTGCGTGTAGATAATTTTTTAGCACCTGATAGCAGGTTTGATTATATGTGCTGCTGGTCAAACGCATTCGTCCCAATAACTGTGACACCGTAGGTTTTGAACTGTGTGCTGCGAGTGCAAACGAAAACAAGATTTCCCTCACTCGAATAAAAAAAAACAGAACTATCGAAAATTTGTTTGAAGCCCACTACGCCTGGAATCTTTTCAGCTAAAAAACCATCTATGTATAAAACACGATTTCAATTATTTCAGGGAATATTGCTAGGACTCAGCTTTTCCTCCTCGATCGCGGCCTGTGCAGCGGAAGGATACACAGTTCCTCGAACTGAATGGGGGCAACCGGATTTCCAAGGTGTCTGGAATTTTTCATCCAGTGTACCAATGGAGAGACCTGAACATTTTGGTGAGCGCGAATTTCTTAACGAACAAGAAATAACTGCGGTATTGGCACCACCACCTGTTGCGGAAGATGACAATGCAGATGAAGCCCCTTTACCTGCGGGAGAGGTGGGCAAGACCTACGATGATTTCTGGAATGAGCAAACCCCAATTGGCAGTTCTTTCCGTACTTCGCACATAGTTTATCCAAAGAATGGCCGTGTACCGCAGCTGCAGGATGGGGTTGCTGTGCAGTTTGGCACTCGCGGTTCTGAAAAAACAGCAGAAAGACCAGCTAGACATCTCGCCCGTGGTATTGGATCAGACGGTCCAGAAGATCGAGGACTTTCTGAAAGGTGCCTGCTGGGTTTCAATGCGGGGCCTCCTTTCACTCCAAGTGTGTACAACAACAATATTCAAATTTTCCAGAACAGAGACACGGCCGTCATCATGACTGAAATGATTCATGAGGCGCGCATCGTTCCTCTTTATGAGTCTGCAGATGATTTAGTAACACTTCATGATGACATTCGTTTGTACTCAGGCGATTCGCGTGGATATTGGGAAGGAGATTCCTTGGTTGTAGTGACCAAAAACTTTAACAGCCTCACGGCAAGTTTTGGTGGATTGGCTGCCAATTCAGGGTTGCCCGGCACCTCTTATGACAAAATCTTAACCGAAAAATTCACCAGAGTGGGGCCCTCTGCAATCGATTATGAATTTACGGTTGATGATCCATCTACCTACACTGACAAGTTCACTGGAATAATACCCGTCGCTGAGGTTGATGGCTTGCTTTATGAATACGCGTGCCATGAAGGCAATTACGCAATGTTGCATATGCTGAGGGGCGCTAGAGTGCAAGAAGCCGATGCGCTGGTTATTGGCAATTAATCTATAAATGTAAATCCCGTCGCCAATTTCGTGTGGGCCAATACTAAAACCTTAAAAGCTAACTGATTTTACACACAACAATACCATTCAAGTGGGGTAAGAAAATGTCAAAAGTAGGCAATTTGAAGTTCGTTCAAAGTTTAATGGCAATCATGTTGCTGACAATAGGTGCACAGGCTTTCGCTCAGGGTTTACCCAACCCTTATCGTACAGTTCAGGATTGGGCAAAATTTCCGGATGGTCGGGAAATGGGAGCGGTTGGCGATGTGGCTATTGATCCAGATGGAAAACATGTCTGGGCAGTTGTTAGATGTGATGCCGCGCGACCTAGTTTTGGCTATGAATGCGTGGATTCAGATTTGGATCCAATTCTTAAATTTGATCCAGACGGCAATTTGGTAGAGAGCTTTGGCAGTGGCTTGTTTATATGGCCCCATGGATTGGATGTTGATTCTGAAGGTAATGTCTGGGTAACAGAAGCAGTGCGCAGAGACAGGCTTCCTGCCGGTGACCCTAGGGCACATCAAGTTATCAAATTTAGCCCAACCGGCGAAGTTCTATTGGTATTGGGTACCCCTGGAGAAGAAGGGAGTGATTATGATCATTTTACTTCCCCTTCCGATGTGGCAATTGGAGACAATGGCGATATCTTTGTCGCTGATGGGCACAATAATGACGGTAATAATCGTGTAATGAAATTTGCCAGTGATGGCTCTTTCATTAAGGCTTGGGGAAAAACAGGCTATGGGCCCGGCGAATTTAGAGCATTGCATACCATCGCAATTGATAACGATGGAAAAGTCTATGTTGGCGATCGCTCTAATAGCCGAACTCAAATTTTTGACCAGGATGGTAACTTTCTAGCCGTGTGGACTCAATTTGGAAGACCCAGTGGAATATCTTTCGATGCACTTGGCAATATTTATGTGGCTGACTCAGAGTCTGACAATGTAGAAAACCCAGGATGGGAGATGGGAATAAGAATAGGTGATGTTAAATCGGGTTGGGTGAATTATTTTGTCTTAACACCCTTTGCGGATCCGAATGTGATTGGCGGAGTGGGAGCAGAGTTTGTGGCTGTGGATGCGGAAGGGAATATGTATGGTGGTGAACCGATGGGTCGGACTATACAAAAATACATACGAGTCCGTCCTTAGTTATTTATAGTTGGTTAAAAAATAGTCACGCAAGTATGCGTGACAACACAAAGATTCAATCTGTGAATATTTTGTTTAACGACAGTGCTTGTTTGTCTTGCTGTGTGGAGTTGTTGGATTCACTTCCGGAATTGGATCTTCAAGAAACTGAATTCTAAGTCTTACTCGAACAAAAAATATTTGGCATAGGAATTTGTTCGATTGGTATCAGGAGTGCATTAGATGTTAACAGCAACAAGAATAATTTCGGTACTCATTATTGCTACAGGCGCTCTAACCTGTATCCCCTTAGCCCTAGGTCAAACCGGCACCAGCGTTAACAATGGGGATTGGCCCAACATCCACGGCGACGCTTCATCGCAGCGCTACTCCCCACTCGATCAGATTAACGCAGATAATGTTGCAGCGCTGGAAATAGCCTGGAGTTTTTCCACGAACGGATTCGGGCCTAGTACTGACTTTGTTAATCCATCTACACCCCTGGAAGTAGACGGCGTTTTATACGCAAACATTGGTATCACACGAAACGTTGTGGCACTTGATGCCACAAGCGGCCAGGTACTCTGGCTTTTTCGCTATCAGGAAGGCGATCGATTCGACGAGGCGCCGCGCAAGGGTTCTGGTCGGGGTGTCTCCTTCTGGACCGACGGTGATTCGGAGCGAATTATCGATGTCTCCCCCGGATACTTACTCGTTTCTTTGGATGCTAAAACCGGGATTCCAGATCCAAACTTTGGTAATAACGGCATCGTGGACTTATTCATAGGCATTCGAAACGGCGATGATCCCCGCTATGCCTACCCCGAAGTTGGCCTGTCAGCGCCACCCTTGGTTATGAACGATGTAATAGTAGTAGGTGCTGCACACAGAGGCGGTGGTCGACCGCGCTCCAAATTCAATACCAAGGGAGATGTTCGCGGCTTTGATGTGCACACAGGGGAGCTGTTGTGGACCTTTCATACTATTCCCGAGCGGGGCGAATTTGGTTTTGAGTCCTGGTTAACTGGCAACGATATAACTGGCAATACCGGTGTCTGGGCGGCGATTTCAGGTGATCCAGAATTGGGCCATGTCTATCTGCCGACAGAAGCCGCCACCAGCGATGCCTATGGCGGCGAACGACACGGCGATAACTTGTTCTCCAGCTCTCTGGTCGCTGTTGATATAAAAACCGGTGAGCGCCAGTGGCACTATCAGTTGACTCACCATGACATCTGGGACTACGACGTTCCCTCTCCGCCAATTGTTGTGGATTTACCCAATGGCCGGAAGGTGGTCATGTCAGTGACCAAACAATCCTGGGTCTATGCGTTCGACAGAGTAACTGGTGAGCCTATCTGGCCTATCGTAGAGAGGCCAGTTCCGGCAGGAGACGTACCCGGTGAGTGGTATTCTCCCACACAACCGTTTCCTACTCGTCCAGCGGCATTTGATCGTCAGGGTTTTAGCGAAGAAGACCTAGTAGATTTTACGCCCGAGCTCAGGGTTTTGGCGCTGGAAGCCATTCAAGACTATCGCCTGAGCCCCTCTATCTACACACCTCCGTCTCTGGCCGGTGCCGAAGGCGGTGCACGAGGCACATTGTCATTGCCCAATGCGACTGGCGGGTCTAACTGGGAGAGTTCTGCGCTTGATCCAGAGACAGGTATTCTTTATGTGCCTTCTAGAACACAATTGGGAGTGATGTCACTAGCAAAATATGAAGGCTCAGACCTGGACCTCAGCCAGGGATTCGGGGTTCGTATACCACGAATTCAAGGACTGGAACTGGTCAAACCACCGTATGGGCGTGTTACCGCCATTGATATGAATTCGGGTGACCATCTATGGATGATCGCGAATGCCGACACACCAGATCGCCTGACTAATCACCCGTTGCTGGAAGGGGTTGATCTTCCGCGTACTGGTGTTCCTACACGCGCTGGAGTTTTATTAACTAAAACACTATTGTTCATATTCGAAGGGACCGGTGCTGCAGGAGCAAGCCCGATTTTCCGAGCAGTAGACAAGCAAACCGGCGACATCCTTGCTGAAATTGACTTGCCGGCTAATCAAACTGGCCTGCCTTTTACTTACGAGCATAATGGCACGCAATACGTCGCCTTGTTTATCGGAGGGGGAAGCTATGCCGCCGAGCTGATAGCCTTGGCACTACCCTAATATCTGCCTTAGGGAGAATGACTTGCTTTGAGGGTACTGACAAGTTAGCGCGACCTAAGGGTATTCGGAGGACGTTTTGCTACGGACTCCAACCACCGCCAAATTAACCTCCACCCTATCTTCGGTTACGAATTCTTTTAACTGAAGTAAAACTTTGGCACAAAGGTCGCACCCAAGTAATTCGGAGGGATTTATAGAACTTCTAGGTTAGGCCCACTCAACCGTTTTAGTAAAACTATTGGCGCTGCGCATTTATCGCTTGTTGCCGAATATAGTGCCTTATTGACTCTAAATCCGCATCCGATATATCGGGGTGCGCAGGCATGGCTCTGGACACCAAAGCTCCGTCTCGTACAATTGAATAGAATGCCTGTTGATCTAAAAGTATAGGAGATGCCCTCAAATCAGGGGCCATTCCTGCAGGTACTGCGGCAGTTCCGTGGCAACCTCCACAAAAGTTATTGGCGAATGCCAATTCACCAAGTGTTGCCAAGTCTGAATCGATTTGAAATCCGGTATCGACTAGAGGTTCTGGAAAACTAGGAGCTGGTTGCTCGGGGATTTCATTATCCCCTCCCAAGCTAAATGTAATTAGCCTTCGAGTATGTTTACCGTATTCCCATCCCAATGTGCTCCCGTCCCTGTCCAAACCCGCGGCACCACCGCCGCCCCAGCCAATCAAAATCGAAAGATATTGCTTACCATCAATCTTGTAGCTTATCGGGGGGGCTGAAATGCCTAGCCCTAAATCTTTCTCCCAGAGTGCCTGACCATTAGAAGCATCATAAGCCATTAAATTGCCTTCCGCTGTTCCCTGAAAAACCAAATTACCGGCAGTAGTAAGAGTTCCTGCGTTATACATGTGCTCATAATCTACTTCCCATACCTGTCTTTGTTCGACTGGGTCCCATGCCTGTAAAGATCCTGATATTTCGTAATCCAGATCTCCAACCCAATCAACGGCTAAATTCCATTCAAAATCATTTGTAGTGAATCCTTCATCATAAGCCTCATCACTAAATTCTACTCCCCAGTGTATAGTTGGAATATAGACTAACCCTGTATTAGGGTTATAAGACATTGGATGCCAGCTGTGCGCGCCTAGAGGCCCAGGAGTTATTTTTACAGTATTGTTATTGAAGCGAGCCCCTGCAATTTCTACAGGCCTTCCTGTTGCCATATCAATGTGACTAGCCCAGTTTGCTTCAGCGTATTTTTCAGCTGAGATTAATTCTCCATTTTCTCGGTTTAAAACATAAAAAAAGCCATTTTTTGGAGCATGCAATAACGCTTTAACTTCTTCGCCCTCTATTTCTAAATCCGTTAAGACGATATCCATGTTTGAATTATAGTCCCAAGTTTCTCCGGGAGTAGTCTGATAATGCCAGAGATATTCGCCGGTATCGGGGTCTAATGCCAAAACAGAACAAAGGAAAAGGTTGTCGCCTCCCTCCGGACTTCTTATAGAAGCGTTCCACGGAGCGCCATTACCAGTGCCAATATAAAGCGCATCCATTTCAACGTCATAGGTAAAACCGTGCCAAACGTTACCTCCACCCCCATTTGTCCACCAATCCCCAGTCCAAGTCTCGGCTGCCATCTCCATAGCAGCATTTTCAAAACCATCTGCCGGATTTCCAGGAACTATATAAAATTTCCAAGCTTCTTCGCCTGTTTCGGCATCATATGCAGTTATAAAACCTCTTGTCGGCCCATTCTCAGTGCCTCCATTACCAATTATTACTTTGCCTTTGAATGCTTTCGGGGTTCCAGTGATATAAAGTGCCGAATCAATAGGGAACGTGCGTGTTATCCAAGCTTCTTCTCCAGTTTTATAATTTAGTGCAAATAGTCGGCCATCCCAAGTAGCGCCGTAAATTTTATCCCCATAGAACGATAAGCCGCGGTTGTGCACCCAGCCTACTTTCTTCTTCCCAGCTATTTCTTCTGCGACACGGGGGTTATAAGTCCATAATATTTCCCCTGAAACTGCATTAACGGCACGTACAATATTCATTGTCCCTACAAAATACAAAACTTCATCAACAACCAAGGGTGTCGAGACAAGACCTACATCGTTAGGGAGATCAATAAACCAGTCAACCCCAAGTTCTTGAACATTTGAATCATTGATATCCTCGAAGGGAGCAAACCGCGTTTCGTTATGTGTTCTTCCATAAGAGAGCCATTGACCATTCTGATCAACCTGGGCTATTGCGACATCACCTATCTGTGCAAATGAGGAAATGCTAAAAAAGCAGAAAACCAAGCCTTGAAATACAGTTACTAAGGTTGAAATCAAACTTATGAAATTAAACTTCCTGATAGCATAATGGTTAGTCAAAACGCTCTCCTTCTTAGAGAGCAAGATATGCTCTTCTATTAAAATTAAACAACGATCCAATTCTAAGTATTAACTATCTACCACTTCTTAATTAAGCAATTTTATTGGCTAACCCGACTGCACTGAACGCGCTCCATAAATGTTGATGCAACTTCATCCGCAGGTGGCACAGCAGCGGCAACGATGCTCGAAACAGCACCCTCGCCCGTCTGCAAATTCATTACGATGGCATTCCCTAGATTCGTTGAGCAACGAATAATATTACTACTTGTGCAATTCTCGAAAACCCACTGGTAACCTGAAAAAATTAAGCTTGCACTACTTCCACTTCCAATTGTGAAGAGGTAGGCGGCAGGAGTAAAAGACTGATTCTCCCACCTTCCTTCCTGCCAAAGAAAACCAATAGAATTAACCCCTTCGCAACTCCAAGAATTATTCCCTTCAGCGGCATAGACAGAAACACCAAGCAACAGCGATAGTACTACAATCGAGAATCGCATATTAGCCTCCTAATTCAAGAATTATACTAGGACAAGTTACGCATGTGATGGGACTGACATTAGTGCTAGAACCATGCAAAACAATCTTAAACTTATTTTTCATAGTATCGCCTTTAATAACATACTATAT